>Ga0180430_10003314_pt1 | contig 13985 bp, 9 predicted proteins | sample SS_ome_9_FD_132999 | JGI IMG/M metagenome (GOLD analysis project Ga0180430, IMG submission 132999) | Hypersaline lake sediment archaeal communities from the Salton Sea, California, USA - SS_1_S_2 metaG | ecosystem: Environmental > Aquatic > Non-marine Saline and Alkaline > Hypersaline > Sediment... | reverse complement strand
GATCGGCCATGTGCGGCTGCTCAGGATTCACACGCGCATGCCGGTGGTCAATCCCTTCCGCATCGATCCCGCTTTGTGCCGCGCTCTCGCATCGGTCGATCGTCCCCTGTGGCTGGTGACGCAATTCAATCATCCCGTGGAACTCACCGACCGGGCGCGCGAAGGGATCGCGGCGCTGATCGGCGCCGGGATTCCCGTCCTGAATCAGTCTGTCCTGCTCAAGGGGGTCAATGATCGCACCACGATCCTGAGAGAGCTCTTTGTCGGTCTCGCCGCGGCGCGGATCAAACCGTACTATCTTCATCATCCGGACAAAGCGGCGGGTACGGCCCATTTCAGAATTTCCCTGCGCCGTGGGATCGAACTGTTCGGCCGGTTGCGCGGGACCGTTCCGGGGTACGCGCTGCCACACTACGTTCTCGACATCCCGGGGGGATTCGGCAAGGTGCCGCTCGAGCAGGCAGGGATCAGACCCAACGGCGACGGTTCCTATCGTGTCACCGCCCCCGACGGCTCGACACACACCTACCGTGATGACGATCGAGGTTGATTGATGCGGCTCATTCACACGGCAGACTGGCACCTGGGGCGGATCTTTTTCAGCCGCCATCTCACCGACGACCAGGAACATGTGCTCGATCAGTTTGTCGATCTCGTGGAGCGGACCGGTCCCGATGCGGTGTTGATCGCCGGCGATGTCTACGACCGGGCCATTCCGCCGATCGACGCTGTGAGGCTCCTCAATCGGATACTCTCCCATATCGTGCGCCGTCTCGGCGTACCGGTTTTCGTGATCGCCGGAAATCACGACAGTGCCGAGAGGCTCGAATTCGGCTCGGACCTCCTCCGGGAGCGCAACCTGTTCATCTCCGGGTCCGCCGCTCCCGACGCCGCGCCCGTTCTGCTCCACGATGAGCATGGGCCGATCGCGATCTGCCCCCTGCCCTTCTGCGAGCCCGCGCTGGTGCGTGCGCGATTCGAGAACGATTCGATTCACGATCACCAGACGGCGCTCGCCGCGGTCATCGCCGCCATGGGCGCACAGATCCCCGACCGATGCCGCTCTGTGGCCCTGGCCCATGCTTTCGTGACCGGCGCCGAATCGTCCGAATCGGAGCGGCCTCTCATGGTGGGCGGGAGCGCCAATGTGTCGGCCGATCTATTTGACCGATTCGACTACGTGGCGCTCGGCCACCTCCACAAGCCGCAGTCGATCAAACGGAATCGGATCAGGTATTCGGGATCGCTTCTCAAATATTCCTTTTCCGAGGCATCCCACGCCAAGTCGGTCGACATCGTTGAGATCGACGCCCGGGGCGCCGTGACGATCGAGCCGGTCGGCCTGAAACCCCTTCACGATGTGAGACAGATCAGTGGGCACCTTGCCGATCTGGTCGGTGAAGACGAGGATTCAACCGATGGGGTGGATCACGCCGATGGCGCACGGAACGCCGACTACCTGATGGTTACAGTCGAGGATCGGGGCGCACAGCTCGATCTCATGGGAAAACTGCGCACCGTCTTTCCCAACGTGCTGCACATCGAGCGACCGCTCCGTCCCGAGGATTCCGAGGCGGTCACACCGATCGAGGATCGCCTCAACAGGACGGAGGAGGAGATCTTTTCTTCTTTTTTCAAGGAAGCGACGGGGAAAGATCTGAGCGACGAGGAAGGCAAGGAGCTCAGGGCTCTTCTCGACGGTTTGCGTCGTGCAGAACGGGAGGCGTCGTCATGAAGCCTCTCAAACTGATCATGAGTGCCTTCGGTCCCTATGCGGGCGAGGAAGAGATCGACTTCTCGCGACTGGCTGGGCGCAGGCTCTTTCTCATCAACGGGCCCACGGGGGGGGGCAAGACGATCATCCTCGACGCGATCTGCTTTGCGCTCTACGGGAAATCTTCTGGAGCCGAACGGCGCGACAAGGCGATCCGCAGCGATCACGCCGACGCGCTGACGGCGACGGAGGTGACCTTCGAGTTCGCCCTCGGAGAGCGGCGATTCAGGGTCTGGCGCTCTCCGCGCCAGGAGCGTCCCAAAAAGAGGGGGGAGGGGATGAGCCCGGCACCGCCCCAGGCCACACTCTCCAGGCTGAAAGAGGACTGGGATGTCGTCGCCACAGGCTGGAACGATGTGATCGCTGGTGTGGAAGAGTTGATCGGCTTTCGGTGCGAGCAGTTTCGGCAGGTCGTCGTTCTACCCCAGGGTGAGTTCCGGCGGCTGCTGAGCGCCAATTCAAGCGAGCGCCAGGATATCCTGGCAGTGCTCTTCGATACGCGCCTCTATCAACGGATCGAGGAGGCATTGTCGAGAGAGGCCAAGGAGCTCAGGGACCGATACAACTTCGAGAAGGGACGGCGGGACACGCTGCTCGATCAGGCCGAGGCAAAGTCTCTCGCCGCCCTCGAAAGCGCCGCTGCCCTTCGAAGGGAGGATCTCCTTGCCGCCGAGAAGAAGCGCGAGGCGGCGTCTGATCGCGAGGAGCGCGCACAGAGCGCCTTGAAGAGGGGGCGGGAAGAGGACCGTCTGCTGCGCGAGGCGCGCGAGGCGCGCAAGGCGGTGGAAGAGCTCCGCGCCAGAGCAGACGCCATCGATGCCCGGGAAGCGGAGGCCGACATGGCGCGCCGCGTGCTCGGTCTCGTTGATCTGGAGGCCGAACTTCTTTCCCGCAAAAAGGAAGGTGATGAAAAAAAGAAAAAGCTCGACGAGGTCGTGGCCGAACGGGTCTTGGCCGAGAGAGGGCACACGACGTGCGCGCGCGTCCTGACCGAGAGCCGGGCCGATCTGGAAAAACGGGAAGCCGCCGGCGAAAGGGTGCGGCGTCTCAAAGAGTTTCAGCAGAGAGCCCACGGGCTCGACAGAGCGCGTCATGATCGGGACCGCCTCGGCGGCTCGCGCGCCGCACTCATCGAGCGTCAGCGCCGCTCGGCCCGGGCGCTCGGCGAGGCGCGCCGCCGTCTCGCGGACACCGAGAAAGAACTCGCCGTCCTCACCGAACTGGCCCGCCGCGCCGACGCGGTGAGAGGCCGGCGCGATGCCGTGGAGAATGAGCTCGAGAAGATCGGCAAGCTGCGGGAGATCGAAGAGGAGTCGCGCCGGCTCAAGGGCGACCTCGCCCGGGCGGAAGAAAAAACGCGCGAGGTGGAGGAGCTCCTCAAGGAGGCGCGCGCGCAGCGCGACGCGCTGAACGACCTGCGCGAGAAAGAACTCGCCCACCGACTCGCACTCGGGCTGCGGCCGGGCGCGCCCTGTCCCGTGTGCGGCTCAAAGGCTCATCCTTCGCCGGCAGAATCGGGCAGCGCCCTTCCCTCCGACGAGGAGGCTCGGCGCGTACAGCAGCGCGTGGCAGAGCTCGACGAATCGCGCGACAGGGCACGCGGCGCCGAGCAGAAGCTGGTCGCCCTCTGCTCGGCGACGGACGCCACACGCCAAGCGCTCGAAGAAGGACTGGGAGACAGGAAAGGAATGTCTCTCCGGGAGTTGGAGGCGGAACTGAGCAGGGCGAGAGACGAGACCGCAGAGGCGGAGACCGCCGAACAACGGATCGAAAGGGAGGAGCCGAAGGTTGCGGCGATCCAAAAAGAGGTGACCGAGAGCGAGGAGCGCCTCGACGCACTCGGTGCCGAGCTCGTCGACGTGGAAAAGAAGCTGGCCAAGGCGGAGACCGTAGTCGAAGAGCGGCGCGCGCTTCTGGGCGACGAGCTCAGCGAAGAGGACATCGACGGTCAGTTGGCGGCCGCCGAAGAGGAATCGAAAGGGCTCGACGACGCCCACGGCGAGGCGGAGAAACGTTTTCGAGAATCGGAAAAGAATCTTCATGGACTCGTGCAAAAAGAGCAAGCGCTCGGCGAAGCCCATCGCGAAGCGGTCGGCGCCGCCGACCGCCAGTCGCGCCTTCTCGACGAGAGGATCTTGGCATCGGGATTCGAGAACCGCGAAGCGTTTGACGGCGCGCGACGCGACGAGAAAGCGATCGCCGCGATGGAGAACGATGTCCGGCGCTATCGAGAGTCAATGGCCGCCGCCGTGACGATCGCTGCCGAGAGAAGCGCCGCGGCCGAGGATCTCGTACAGCCCGACCTCGCCGCGCTGGAAAAAGCCGCTGCCGAGGCGCGCAACTCACACCTCCACGCCCTCGGCCAACACTCGGCACTTGCCGAAAAGGTCGCCCGCGACAGGCGGCAGGTGGAGACTCTCAAGAAGATCCAGGCGACCATGGACGGTTTTGACCGCCGTTACGAGGTGGTCGGAACTCTGGCCGATGCGGCCTGTGGCCGCAACGAGCGCAAGCTCACCCTCGAACGCTACGTGCTGGCCGCCCTTTTCGAAGAAGCCACGCGGAGCGCCACGCGCAGGTTGTGGGCCATGAGCCGGGGCCGATACGCACTGAACAGGTTCGAGGGGGACGGCGATCAGCGGAAGGCGGGCGGCCTCGAGCTCGAAGTCTTCGACTCCTGGACGGGCCGTGCGAGACCGGTGGCGACCCTCTCGGGGGGGGAGAGCTTTCTGGCGGCGCTCAGCCTCGCCCTCGGCCTGGCCGACGTGGTCCAATCCTTCTCGGGCGGCATCCATCTGGAAACGATCTTTGTCGACGAAGGATTCGGCACCCTCGACGAGGAGTCGCTCGCCCTGGCGATCAGCGCGCTCGAGGATCTCCAGGAGGGAGGGCGGCTCGTGGGAATCATCTCACATGTTCCCGAATTGAAGGAAAGGATCGGAGCGCGCTTGGAAATTTCACGATCGGGACAGGGCAGCCGGACGGAATTCGTGCTAAATTACTAGGATGGACGCAAGAGATTCCCAGTCACGACGCCGCAAGCCGGCATGGCTCAAGAAAAGTCTCCCCCGCGGCGACGGCATCCGGCGCGTCGAGAATATTTTGAAGCGCCATGCGCTGCACACGGTCTGCCGCGGCGCGCGCTGCCCCAATCGCAATGATTGCTATCAGGAGGGGACCGCCACTTTTCTCATCATGGGCGACGTGTGCACGCGGCAGTGCCGCTTCTGCTCGATTCCGGGGCGCCGGCCCGATCCGCTCGATCGGGACGAGCCGGAGCGGCTGGCGCGGGCGGTGGAAAAGATGGGCCTTTCCTACGTGGTCGTCACGTCGGTCACGCGCGACGACCTGGCCGATGGGGGGGCGGGCCATTTTGTGGCGGTGACGGCCGCGATCAAGGCGCGGCTTCCGGCCGCTCGAATCGAACTCCTCGTGCCCGACTTTCAGGGCGACCTCGACGCTGTTGACGCCGTACTCGATGGAGCGCCCACCGTCTTCAACCACAATGTGGAAACCGTTCCGGCCCTTTACGGCGCGGTGCGGCCGGGGGCGGACTATGATCGTTCACTCAGTATCCTGAAGCACGCCGCGCGGCGGCGGCCGATCCCGGTGAAGTCGGGCTTCATGCTCGGTCTGGGAGAGAAGGATGACGCTGTGCGCGCCCTCCTCGACGATCTCGAAAAGGCGGGCGTGGCGATCGTCACAGTCGGCCAGTACCTCAAACCGGCCGAAGGCTGCATCGAGGTCTTCGATTACGTTCCGCCCGAACGGTTCGACGCCGTCGCCGCCTGGGCGCGGGAGCGCGGCTTCCGGGCCGTGGCGTCGGGACCCTTCGTGAGGTCCTCTTATCGAGCGGCCGAACTGGCCAGGGAGGCGGGCCTTGGTTGATGCGAGCAAGGGGATCGTCACCCTCACGACAGACTTCGGCTATCGGGATCCCTACGTGGGGACGGTGAAAGGCGTCATGCTCGCCAATTGCGACAGCCTGACCATCGTCGATCTCACCCACGGGATCACTCCCTTCTCCGTGCTCGAGGCGGGCTTTGTGCTGCGCGGCGCCTGCTCCTACTTTCCTCGAGGGACGCTCCATGTCGCCGTCGTTGATCCCGGTGTGGGCGGCGCGCGGCGGATCGTCTATCTCGAGAAGAGCGGCCAGAGGTTTCTTGCGCCCGACAACGGCCTGCTCACGCCATTCTTCGAGGGGGCGAGCGCCCTCTTGAGCGTCGAGAAGAGCGAGTTCATCCCTGACGGCGCCTCGTACACTTTCCATGGCCGCGACATATTCGCGCCCCTCGCGGCGCGTCTCTGCGCCGGGCTCGAGCCCGGCCGACTGGGACCGGCCCTGTCCGACCCGGTAACTGTCGTTCTGCCCGAGCCCACGTTGAGCGGCGGGACGATCGGGGGGCGTGTGATCTACGTTGACGGCTTCGGGAATCTCGTGACCAACATCGACGCCGCCCTTCTCGATCAACTCGGACCAACGCCGTGCGTTCACCTCAAGGGGATCACCGTTGGAGAATTGAGGCAGACCTACGAGGGAGCGGCGCGCGGCGAGCCGCTGGCGCTGATCAACTCCTTCGGGCTACTCGAGATCGCACTCCGCGAGCGGAATGCGGCCGAACATTTCAAAGCCGCCGCGGGCGACGAGGTTTTTGCCCGTCGCCGATTTCTCAGTTGATGTTGAACAGCTCGTAGAGGTTCGTTTCCATGATGGTGTAGTTATTGTCCCGAGTGATCAGGGAGACGACGGGCGTCGGACTTTCATCACCCAAGAGGCCGAGCGCGGTGATCGCATAGGACCTGATCTCCGAGGGAATGTCCTCGTCGTCGGCCAGGTCGGTGAGTGTGGCGATCGCCTTGCGGTCGCAGACGAGCCCCATGCAATAGGCGGCCGAAGAGCGGATCACGTCCGATTTTTTCGCATCCATCATGTCGAGCAGCACATCGTAGATACCGGCGTCGCCGATCAGGCCGAGTGCCATCGACGATGAACGGATGAGTTCCACGTCATTGGTTTCGGAACAGGTTTTTCTGAGCCGTTCGATCGATTCGGCGTCGCGCAGCATGCCGAGGGCCTGGGCGCAGTAGCTGCGGAGAATGGGATCGGTCTTGCTGTCGACCACCTTGCGCAGTTCGCCGAGTGCGGGGGTGTACTGGAGCATTCCCATGGCCACCGCCAGAGCCGCCCGCGTGCTGTTGTCCTTGATCGCCTTGTACTTCTCGAGGAGCACGGCGCCGTTGTTGGGATTGCCCAGGAGACCGAGACCGATCGCCACAAAGGGCACGCGTGTCAGATTGGTGCTGGCGAAGACCTTGAGCAGATATTTTTCCGCCTCGGGACCGCCCACCTTGCCGAGCGCGATATGGCAAAAATTCTTGACCATGAGGTCGGCGTCGGAGTCGGAAGCCTTTTTGAGCGCCTGGATGACGTCCTTGTCTGAAGGCGAGGCGGTGACGCCGAGCGAGATCGCCGCCGACCGCCTGACCTGGACGCGCCCCTCGTTGAGGTATTCGATGAGGATGGGGTTGGCGGCCCGGTATCCAAGGCGTCCGAGGCTCAGGACGAGGAAGGATTCGGTGATCCAGTCGTTGTCGACCTTGTTCGAGAGGAGCGAGCTCACCATCGGTGCCAGGGTGGGATCGAGTGTGAGACCCGAGGCGAACGCCACGCCGCGCCGGAGGTCCCTTTCGAGTTTCTTGAAGCTCTTGGCTTCGAGATAGCGCCGCAGCACTACGGCCACGTCCTCGCCTCCGATCAATCCGAGAGAGACGGCCGCAAAGAGACGGAGCTCGGTCAGTTCCGAATCGTCGTTCATGATCGATTCGAGGATTTTGACGGCGCGCTCGTTGCGGGTGATCCCGAGGGCCAGAACCGCCATTGTGCGCACATGGGTACTCTTGTCGTTTGTGTAGGTGATTTCGATATAGGGCACCACCGAATCGTCGCGCGTTCGAGCGAGAGCCACCACCGCCGCGGCGCGGACAGACTGTTCCTTGGCTCGTAGGTTGCCGAGGAGTTTCTTGACGAGCTTGCTCCGCTTGTCTTTGGTCGTGATTTTTTCGAAGGGGAAGTCGATGACACCCGCCGAGGGCGTTCGTGAGAAGAGAGATTTTCTCAGTCCGAGCAGCGGTTCGTGATGAAAGTCCCACCAGAATTCCCACATCGTTTCCCGGAAGGCGACCTGGGGACCTCCGCCCGGAAAGGAGAATCCCTTCTGAACGCCGCTCGAAATGGACGAGCCGCCATCGGCCGAATCGCCCGGAGTCGATCCGGCGACAGGCGCCTTGAAGCGGCCGCCATGGGCGAAAAGATCGCTCGTGGGCAGAACGATCAACGTGATCAACGCAATCGCGATTAATACTTTAGGCCACATGAAACCCCTCCTGTGTTCGATCCGCCCTCTGCAACGCTGCCGGAATGAGACGTCTCTGCGACCGCCGGCCGATCTCGACGCCTCCCTTAACTCTACAGCTTTCAATATCATATAAAGTTCGTCAAAACAGGCAAAAATGTTTGACCCTTTTTCTTTTGCCCCTTTTCGGCGTTGTAATAGGCAACGATTGGAGACGGCCGGAGGGCATGTCAGAGGCTGGGGCTTGAATCAAACCGCGGGAGAGGTCAAACTGAGCGGTGTGACGCTTTCGGGCCGTTGCGCGGCCTTCGGGCCGTTACGCGGGAAGAGCAGAGGCGAATCGAGGTTTCGTTTCATGAAAATTGTCTATTTCGACTGTTTCGCAGGCGTTGCGGGCGACATGATCCTCGGCGCTCTTGTCGACGCGGGGCTCCCTTCGGGCGATCTCGGCGCCGCGATCGAAAAGCTGGGCGTGAAGGGGATCGATCTCTCCTTCGAGAAGATCACCGGAGCCGGAGGCCTCTCGGGCACACGGGCTCATGTCAAGGTCGACGAACGGGACGCGCACCGCCACCTGCCCGACATCGTCCAAATCATCCGCTCGTCGAACCTCGACGAGGCTGTTCAAAGCATGGCCTGTCGCGTCTTCGAGCGACTGGCCGAGGCCGAAGCGGCCGTTCACGGGATCCCCGTCGACAAGATCCATTTTCACGAGGCCGGTGCTCTCGATGCGATCGTCGACGTGGTCGGCGCCGCGGCGGGCCTCGAGCTGCTCGGGATCGAACGGGTCTATTCGTCGGCACTCTCTTTCGGTCAGGGTACGGTCGACTGCCGCCACGGCACCCTGCCCGTACCGGTCCCCGCCGTGGCGCGTCTCGCCGAGGGATTCCCCGTGCGATTCACCGAACTCGACGGGGAGCGGACCACGCCGACGGGCGCGGCTATTCTCACCACACTCTCTCATTCGATGGGAACCTATCTGTCCATGGTGCCCGAGAAGGTGGGCTACGGATTCGGCTCGCGCCAGTCGGGCAGCGTGCCCAACGCCCTGCGCGCCATCATCGCCGACGCGCCGGGCGAGGCGGAGGCGGAAGAGATCCTTCTCCTCGAGACCAATGTCGACGATGTGACCGGCCAGACCGCGGGCTTTCTCATGGAGCAGTGCTTTGGGGCGGGCGCCGTCGATGTTTTTTTTACGCCGATCCAGATGAAAAAAAATCGGCCCGCGCTGCAAGTGTCGGCCCTCTGTTCGGAGAGCGCCTTTGACGGCGTCTACCGCGCGCTCGCCGTGGAGACGGGCACACTCGGTGTGCGGATCAGCCGGATCGGGCGGCTCGTGGCACCGCGCAGGGAAGAGAGCGCCCACACATCTTTTGGTCCCGTGCGCATCAAGCGCTCCATACTCCCGGGGGGAACGGAAAGGGTCGCCGTCGAGTACGACGATCTCGCCCGCCTGGCGCGCGAGAAGAACCTCCCTCTGAGAACGATCCAGAAGAGGATCGAGTCGGAACTCGATTAGATCGGGGCGGCGTGAAAGTTCCGCACAAGAGGCGCGAAGACCTGTTGGCGATCGGGCGCCGGCCGGTTATATTGGGGCGATGGCTGTTTTGATGAATTCCTGTGGGGAGGCCCTGAAATGAAGCTTTTCACGCTCTTCTGCCTGATCGCGGCAATCTCGGCCGCGGCTTTTTTGAATGATACGTCTGCTCAGGACAACGATTCTGCCGATGTGATCGGTCGCTGCAGACTTCTCACCGACCAGGATCTCTGGAGCGGGCCGAGCACGAACTACAAGAAGATCAAAGAGGCCGCCGCGGGATCGCTCCTCGAAATCATCGGCGAGAAGGGCGACTACTTCCGCGTGCGCGTGCCCGATGGATTTCCCTGCTTCGTCCATACCGACTTCATCATCTTCAACGAAGAGATGCTCGGCACCGTCACCGGCAACCGGGTGAATCTCAGGTCGATCCCGTCGACCAAGGGCGACTACCCGATCTTCCAGGTCAACAGCGGAACCACCCTGCGCGTGTGGGAGCGCAGCGGCAAGTGGGTCAAGGTCGAAGCTCCTCCCGAGGCCTATGTCTACGTGCTCAAGAGCGAGGTCACTCCCATCCCGGAGACGGCCGAGATCCTCGACGAGATCGCCCGGCAGCGCGCCCTGGGGCGCCGTGCGTGGGAGGAGCATTTCGGCGGCATCCGCGAGCAGAAGACGATCGACGAGAACGACGCCGCCCTGCGCGTCCGGTTCAGCGCGCTCGAAGAATCGGCGAAGAGCGATTACGACGGCAAGCGGCTCGAGGACGTCAAGGCCGAATACCATGCCATTGCCGAGGCCGTGTCCGACGAACTGATCAAAACGGTGTCCCTCTCGCGGATCAGGGAAATCGATACGCTTCTGGCGCAAAACAAACTCAAGGACGATTTCAAGGAACGGGAAAAACGGATGCGCCTGCGCGAGGAAGAGTGGCGGCGCGAGCTGCGCAAGCTGGAAGAAAAAGACGGCGCCGCGGCCGGAGAAAAAAAGGCCGCCCTTCCCTTGCCGGTCGCCGGAAAGCCTCTCGTTCTGCTGGGGCGCGTCGACGCCTCGGGATCGCGGATCGTCCTTCGAGGGGGAAAATTCAAGGACTCTCCCCTCTACACGATTAGCTGTCCCGACCGCCGCTATCGGCTCAAAGACTTCCACGGAAAACGGATCGCCGTTCGGGGGGAGATCGACAAGATGATCACCGGCGAACTGCCGAGCATGGTGGTGGAGCGGATCGAGATTCTAAAGTAACCGCTTCTCAGGCAATCGCAGAGCGGCCCGAACCGCTCGGGCCGTGTCTCCTCACGATCTCGTCCCTGAATCGGGCAAAGGTTCCCGCCTCGATCGCGTCGCGCGCCGTGCGCATCAATTCCTGAAAATAGTGCAGATTGTGGAGGGTGGCCAGCATGGGGCCGAGCATTTCGCGGGCATTGAAGAGATGGCGCACATAGGCCCTGGTGAACTGGCGGCACGCCACGCAACCACAGGCCGGATCGAGGGGGCCCATGTCGTCCTTGAGGGACGAGTTCCTGAGTTTGAGCTGCCCTTCGCTCGTGAAGAGCGTCGCGTTCCGCGCGTTGCGCGTGGCGATGACACAATCGAACATGTCGACGCCGGCGGCAACGGCATTGACGATGTCGTCGGGCGGTCCCACACCCATCAGGTAGCGCGGACGGTCGGCGGGAAGATGGGGGACGGTGGCGGAAAGAACGGCGTGCATGGTGGTCTTGTCCTCGCCCACGCTCAATCCGCCCACGGCGTAGCCGTCGAAGCCGACGGCGCAGATCTCCTCGGCACTCCTTTCTCTCAGCGCGGCGTCCATGCCGCCCTGGACGATCCCGAACAGGGCCGCCGTCGAGTCGAGCCGCTCGTGCTCGGTCTTGCACCGCCGCGCCCACGCCGTGGTCCGTTCCAATGCCTCGACGACGAGAGCGCGCGGAGCCGAGTGAGGGACGCACTGATCGAAAACCATGACGATGTCGCTGTCGAGAGCGTTTTCGATGGCGATCACCTTCTCGGGACTGAAATGGTGCACCGTGCCGTCGAGGTGGGATTTGATTTCCATTCCACCGTCGTCGATCTTTGCGAGGTCGCTCAGGGAATAGACCTGAAAGCCGCCGCTGTCGGTGAGGATCGTGCCGTCCCAACCCATGAATCGGTGGAGCCCGCCCGCCTTGGCGACGATTTCGGGGCCCGGTCTGAGATAGAGGTGGTAGGTGTTGGCGAGCAGCACCTCGACGCCGGCCTTCTCGAGGTCGCTGGGGAAGGCGCCCTTCACCGAGCCGGCCGTTCCAACGGGCATGAACGCCGGGGTCTGGAAGGTCTGATCCCGGACGGTGACCGATCCCCGGCGGGCGGCCGTGGATTTATCGGGGGCGAGGATTCGAAATTCGAGGGCCGCTGTCATGGAGTTCCCGTTCCTGGCAACTGGAGATCGCCGAGGTTGGAGATCTCGCACCCCTTGTAATAAAAGGAGAGGATCCTCCGATAGTCGTCGCCGCGGCGCGCCAGGCCCCGCGCACCGTACTGGCAGAGCCCCACACCGTGGCCGAATCCGCGCCCCTCGATCGCGACGCGCCCCGACGCCGTTTCGATCGAGTCGATGCGCGTGGAGAGCATTCTGCGCCGCAGCGGGAGTCCCCGGTTGAGGGTTCGGCGGAAGGAACTTGCCGAAAGGCTTCGCAGAACGTTGCCTTGCCTGTCGAGGAGGGAAATTTCTTTGGCGCGCCGCATCGAGTCGGTGGCGGTGACGCCCACCTCGGGGTAGCGGCAGACGCGCGAGAGATCAAACTTTTCGACCACCTCTTCGATCGAGAAACTCGCCGACCAGTGGTAAAAGGGCGAGTCGGAGCAGAAGCCGCAGGGGGAGTTGTGATTGAGCGGCGCGGCCGATGGGAAGGCAAAAACATCGTCGGCCTTGACCGTCATCCCGCCGCACGTCGACGAGTAATAGGCTGGGATCAGCTTTTCCGAGAAGGTCAGTATTTCGCCCGCCGTCTGCTTGACGATCTCCCGGCTCTTCTCGTTGATGGCGGCCGAACCGCCGTAGACCTGGGACCGTTCGTCGGGCCTCAGGAAACCGTCCCCCTGGGCCATCATGTAGACGGCATAGCTCCTGGCGGCCACGGCCTGGGCCTTGAGCGCCTCCAGCGGAAATTTTGACGGCATTTCGCTGAAGAGGACACCGGTGAGATACTCCTCGATATCGAGAAGGTTGACGAGGCGCAGGCCGCCCCGCGAATTCCGTTCGATCACGAGCACGCCGGGGTAGTTGTTCCGGCCCACGCGGAGGGCGCCCACCTTTTCGGGTACGAAGCAGATGGCGTCCCCTTCGAGATCGGTTCTGTTGTTGATCGAGATCTTGCCGTCGGCGAGCGCCGTGGCATTCGCCTGGCCGAGGCGGTAGCCATAGGCGAGAAATCCGGCATCGTCGTATTCGCGGCGGTGGGAGCCGGCGAAGATGCGATAGGCTCCGTCGACCGAGAAGTGGACCCCTTCGGCGTCGCTGCCCGAGTCGAGTAGAACCTTGACGAGAAAACCGGACGGCGTGGGGCGCTGGCCGTCGACGAAGATCGCCGTGACGATCGCATGGACCGCGAAGGGGATGAGGACGAAGAGCAGGCCGAGGAGGAGACGTTTCTTTAAAGTGCTTTCCGACATTGTTCCGTCATCCACGAATCATGAGAAAAGCCCCTTGAAGGAATTCAAGTCGGTGCCCGGCGCGTCGGCGTTCTGGCTGAGGTGTTTCATGCCCGGCCCGGTGACCTTGCGTCCGCGCGGCGTCTTGACGAGAAATCCCTTCTGGATGAGGTAGGGTTCGTAAACCTCCTCGATCGTGCCCTCGTCTTCGCCCACGCTGACGGCGATGGTTTTGAGACCGACCGGTTCTCCCTCGCCCTTGGCAACGGCCGAGAGGATATGCCTGTCGGTGGAGACGAGTCCGGCGCTGTCGATTCCCATCATGGCGAGGCCCTCTTCAACGATCGCCCGGGTCACCTCGGCGCTCTTCTTGACCTGGTTCAGGTCGCGGATCCGGCGGAGCAGCCTGTTGGCGATGCGCGGTACGCCGCGCGAGCGGGCGGCGAGCAGGCCGATCGCCTCCGCGGTGATCCGCATTTCGAGGATGCCCGCCGAGCGTTCGAGTATGGGCGCCAGTTCCTCGTCGGGGTAGAGCTCGAGTTTTTCGAGGACACCGAAGCGGCTCCGGAACGGGGCGGAGAGGAGACCCTCTCGCGTTGTGGCCGCGATGAGCGTGAAGCGCTGCAGGTGAACGCGCACCGATCGCGCCGCGGGCCCCTGGTCGAGGACGAGGTCGACGGCGCTGTCTTCCATG
>Ga0180430_10003313_pt1:0-12500 | contig 13989 bp, 14 predicted proteins | sample SS_ome_9_FD_132999 | JGI IMG/M metagenome (GOLD analysis project Ga0180430, IMG submission 132999) | Hypersaline lake sediment archaeal communities from the Salton Sea, California, USA - SS_1_S_2 metaG | ecosystem: Environmental > Aquatic > Non-marine Saline and Alkaline > Hypersaline >... | reverse complement strand
TCGGTGGGAGAGTGGGTCGTCGCCGGATTAAATTTGAAAGCCCCGCGGGTTCGCCCGTGGGGCTTTCTCTTTTTGCGACGAGGGCCGCTATATCGTCCTTATCTCCAGCACGGGGGATGCGAAGAAGAGGGCCATCGTGCTGCTCAACATGCTGCCCTCGTATAGCGGGTCGTGGGGGTGGCCGCATGATACGAAGACGAACTTAGCGCCATCCTCGAGGGCCTCGGCCAGCCTGTCCCACAGCGCCATCATAGGGCCCTCGTAGGGCTTGCGGCGCAGCTTGTGTATCCTCATCTCCTCCTTGAACGGGATGGCGTACTGGACCTCGTCCAGGACGTAGACGTCCGCCTTCTGCATCTTGCGCGCCGTGCGCGCGAGCGGCGCGTAGTCGAACTTGCGGAAATTTAAGAAGTCGCGATACTCCACGATCCTCCGCAGGTTTTCGTGGGTCACGGCCTTGCCCTGTTTCCTCAGCGCGGGGATGAGGCGCTTCTCCACGGCCCAGCTCTTGCCTATCTGTACGTTGAGATCCCATTTCGACCTGAACTGGCCCGATACGACGACCGCCCGGTTGTCCCGGAGTAGCTCGACGGCCCTGGGCGCCACCTGGCTCTGCGGCACGCGGATGGCCGGCCAGCCCATGCGGGGGAGGGCGGGACAGTAGGGGGTGAGGCTATTGTTGACGATTGGCATCGTGCTATGTTTCGGCCCGCATCCTGGAATGTTGTGTGAAATCTGGCAAGGGCCCAAATTACCCTTCGAACCAATATAACGCCTTCTCAGGGCGGTTGCTACATCCTGCGCCGGCTCCCGCGCCGGCCCGAGCCACGGAGTCCGCCCCCACAGGGGCTACGCCGCCTCTTTAGATCATTGTCAAGGGAGGGGTGTTCAGCTCTCTGCGTCCGCACGCTCTATCGCGCCGTCGATTATCTCCGCCAGGACGTCGGGATCGAGGATATACTCCAGCTGGGTGGCATATCGTTTTCCGTTGGGAGCGTCGTATGCGAGAGCCGGCGTCTGGAGCAAGAGCTTCCTGAGCCTGGCGTGTGCTCTGTAGACGTTGTCTAAATCCTCAAATGTCCTGTAACCTTCCAGTTCATACTTATACAGCGTGTAGTATTCCAAGCCTATCTTTCCCAGCAAAGGCTTGCTCACGCCGCGCTTCTCCCTCAGTGCGCGGTAGACGACCTCTCCAGGTTTGGTCGATCTGTCTAGCTTCGCCTCGGCGTCTTCCAGCTCGTCATCGCTGAACCCGAGCCTTTGCAGGATGGATAAGACTGCCCTGTCTATGGCGAACCTTGGGGCGCCGATGTCGATCATTCTGAATAGCATCGACATAGGGCCGCCGAGTGTCTCCAACGATGAGGGGATTTCGTCGTCCCCCTTCGCCTTCATCTTCGCTACGGCCGTAGCCACAGCTACGTCGAACATAGTCGAATGCGGGCGGGGAGTTGTGTCCATGATGAATCGGACCAGAGCGCCGTCTATCGCCGTCAGGAGCTCCTCCGCGTCATCCCTCCCGTACACGCCCCTCTCCGCGATGAACTTTCTGATCTCGTTTATATGGGCGCGTATAATCGGATGTCCGCTGTCGAACGGCGAGGCCCATTCGAAGATGGTCCTCATTAGCCAACCGCGTCTTTCCCATCTATAAGGTGTATATATGAACCTCAAATCGTCTATCAGCTCGTCCATAGCCGCGTCGAGGCCGGATCCCGCCTTGTGCTTCTGGTGCCTCCTGCGGCTGCCCCATATGTCATAGCTGATGCTGTGCCTGAGTTCGGCTACGAGATCGCCGCGATTTGCGATGAAGCCACGCTTCGGGTCGACGGTGTAGCCGGAATTGTCAGAACTCCCTTGATCGAGGAGGACTATCGCGCCTTGGTCGCCGTGATGGATATCATCCGTATACCTCACAGTGGGGTCCTTGAATAGGTCCGGTCGGAAATACGCAGTATACGCCTTCTTCTTGCCGCGCTGCTTCTTCAGCACGACCCTGATGGTTTCTTCACCATCCAGAGGTTTTATGTGCGATAGCGCCTCGCGCGCCGATATGACGGCGTCCAGGATGTCTCCTCTGATTTCGCCTATGTTTCCGAGCACCTCCCGGTCCGTCGAATATATCCTGATGTCCGGGTTGGCCGCCGCTGCGCCGCCGATGCTAGCCTGGAGCGGTCGTCCCACGCCCTCCTCAAAGGCGTAGGCCTCGTCCAGCCCGTCAATGTCCCTTACGTAGCCGTTCCAGTTCCTGTTGACCAGGCATACGAACGTCCGGCCGCCGTCCTCTGTCACGCGCATCCTGTCGGAGGACTCGTTGCTTACGGCGAAGTGGAGTAGATCGCTGAGGGGGGTGCCCCCGATGTCGAAGCGAAATATTCGCACGCCGTTTCTCAAATGAAAGAATGGTACGAAACTGGCGAGGGTGTCTCCTATTTCGTCGGGCGTCTTTTCCGTCAGATCGAGGGTGAGTGTGTCGTCCCACATCGTCGCCGCTATGGTGTGCTCTGCGGCGATATAATTGTCTTTGCCGAATATCTTCACGACGTTATCACCGTCAGGGGCGGCGACTCGTAGCATCATCGATGACTTGTTTTTCTTGGCGTTGACGAAGATAGTGCAGTCACGGCCGCCTATCCTTACATTCTTGCCTTTTTTGGCAAGGCTCGCGCGCGACGTGCCTTTGAACGCCATCTCGATCAAATCGGCGTCGCCAAGCAGCGAATCGACAAGCGGCGTAGCTGCGCTGCCGCCTCCGACCATAAGGGCGGCGGATATCTGGTCGATGGGTGCTTCCGGCCTCTGAGACGCTGTAAGTGGCGAGGGAGACGTGGCGTAGGCCCCCGCGTATGCCGGCATCGGTCCGAGCGAATACGCGATCCCATCCCTCGTTCTCGTCCACCACCTGCCGACGGATGAGTTTGCAAGGTAGGACGCCGCGCTGCTTGCGAGCCTTCTGAATCGTCCCGCATGGGGCTGTCTTGCCGCAAGGCGGTTCGGGGCGGGTGCAGGACAAAACGGGGCAGACCCCGGTTGCAACGAAGGCGTCGTCCTGCCAGGGCGGAAGAGGCCCGCAAACGTGGCTCCGCTGAATATGCCGGCCTGAGGCGCTTTGAAATTGATGTTCATTCTAACCCTTATCGGTCGCAGCGGCAAAATGTTGCGCGTTTTGCGGCTCGATCAGGGTGCTGGCCAGAGATGCTCCTGGAGGGAAATACAGTATTGAGTTCAAGGACTTAGGTGAGGCATTTCGCCCCGCCGTTTCCTGGCTTCGGGCGGCCTCGGCCGCCGCAAGATGTTCTGGGGGCTGATGCGCGGAGAGTCGAAATCTCCTATTCGCCGAAGTCGGTACAGTCTTCGTCGGTGACGGTCTCGATTTCGGGCTCGACCCTCATGGAGAGGTCGATCGTGCGGGGCTCGAGATCGTGCGGGTCGGCTTCGTTTTCGTCAAACGTCGCCCTTATAGTAGCTACGCCTGAGGCGTCGACCGAGCCTTCCTCGATCTGTGAATCGGCGGCAAACGCGAGCGTGGACTGCAGGCCTTCCACGATGCTCTCGGTATAGCGGATATCGCCGGCGGCCTCGCCGACATACTCGAGATCCTGCTCGAAGGGGAGGGCGAGCGAAGTCCTTAAATTTATGGTGACGACCAGTTCCTGTCCGCCGACGGTGATAGTCCCGGTGACCATGTTGCAATCCGCGGCCCTGATCTCGGCCGCGTAAGACTCGCCGACTGTCGTGACGGACAGGGCGACATCGTAGGCCGGACAGTTGAGCACATTGTAATCAAACGTAGTGCAGCGCCAGTTGTGCGAATCGTCGTCGGTCCCGCAGCCGGCGAGGATCGCGCACAGTGCGAAGATGCAAAGGATCGGTCCCGTCTTCCTCATCCCGTTCTCCTCATGTCTCACTCTATATAGATTATCGCCTCAGACACCACATAAGTTTCCCAACCAATCGATATTGCAGAAAAAAGCGTTCACAGGCATGTAAACGCCTACGGCCCAAAACGGCCCTTATAATTACGGGGACATGACACTTAATTCACCTCGCCTGTTCAGCTTTTTGAATTAAGTGTCGTGTCCCCGGAATTGGGTTCGGTCTCCGTCGATGGCGCGCCCAGCGAACAGATCGTCTCCTGGTCCGATGGCGCGATCGTCTTTAGGGTGCCGGCGGGAGCGATCGGGACGACGGCGACGGTCACCGTGACCGTCGCCGGAGAGACGAGCAACAGCGCATATTTCACCTACTGACAGCTCATGCAGCTGGACTGGAGCGTGCATGTGCCTGAATCGTCGCCCTGTGTCGCGCTGACCGTATTCTGCGCACAGGCCATCCCCAGAGGCTGTTCCGCCTCTACATTGAAATCAGTAAACGTTATCTGCTGCGTGTAGCTTATCGTGGCCTCGGCATCGCCGCTGCCGATGAGCATGTTCGAATAGGTCATAGTTGCAATGCCATTGAGTATTACGCTCGTGGGATCGTTATAGTTCGTTATGTCTATTGTCGTGTTGTCCATAGCAAAGGGGTCGATCGTTCCGGTGAGGGCAAAGCTGGTTCCGGTCTGCTTTTCGGCCGTAACGCTCGCCAAAAGGATCTCGGACCCACAAGAGCTCAGCGCGAGGGTGGAGTCAGTGGAGCTGTTCACGGTGATCGTCATGTCGTCGCCGTTTATCTGCCTGGAACAGTTGATCGTGCCGACCAGACGCCACGTACCACCCTCGGCACAGTTGACATCCCCGGAGTCCACCGCCACGTTAACCGCCGCACCGTCGCCGCAATTTTGCGCAAGCGTATTCAGGAGGACCTGGAGCACATCCTCGATCGGAGTACCGATGCTCGATAGGAGAAATAGCTGCTCGACTTCAGCGGCCGTCAGAGTCCCACCACTTCCTCCTCCGTCATCGCTGCTCCCACCGCAGGAAACGGTCAACGCTATTATCGCCATGAGAACCAATGATTTGACAGATCTCATATTTCCCCCCTTTTCGACATTCAAAACGCCTCAGTATGAAATATATCCCTGTATGAGCTGATTGTCAGGAATAAATTGGCAACGCCGGGCGGTCTGTATGGAGAGCATAGGATGGGCATCCTGCGCCGGCTCCCGCGCCGGCCCCCACCACGGAGTCCGCCCCAACAGGTCCCAGCCGCCTGTTGTCAAGCGAGGGGGTAGGGTGGAATCGAGCGTGACGCCGCCGCAATTCTAAATAGTTGTAATATAAACAATAAGTGATCGTTATAAATCGTAACCTCTCTTGACACTATGTTACAAACGTAACATAATATTAACATGGGTTACAAAGGCAAGGACAAGGAGATCATCTCCGTTACCGAGGCGGCGAAGCTCCTGGGCATCAGCAGGGTGCACGTCATCCGCAAGATCAAGAAGGGCGAGATCAAGGCGACGAAGGTTGGTAGGGCATATGTCATCGATCGCAACCAGCTCGGCGGCATCTTCCGTCGCATCTCCGACAAAGAGCGCTCAAAGGTGGACAAGGCCGTCGAAAAGGTTCTCGATGAGTATGGTGACGTGATCAAGAAGCTGGGGGCGGAATGATCCGCCAGCTCACTATCGAACACGTCGAGGCGCTTGCCCATCGGCTTGCGCGGGAGATCATGAGTTGGGACGAGCCGATCCCGGACTTCGGTTCGAGGTTTCCCAATATCCTGGAGAGCTGTCTGAACGCACCGTTCCAGACCTTTGCGAAGAAGGATCTCTATCCTCGTCTTGAAAACAAGGCGGCTATTCTCTTCTATCTTCTCATCAAAAATCACCCGTTTCAAAATGGCAACAAGCGCGTTGCCGTGACGTCGATTCTCGTCTTCCTCTATCTCAACAACCATTGGCTGAAGGCGCAGCCGGATGAACTCTATCGCCTGGCGGTCTGGGTCGCGGAGAGCATGCCGATCACGAAGGACGGTGTCTGCAAGGCATTGGAGGATTTTATTCAGAAGAAGATGGTCTGATCCCCCCTCCCCACCGCACGGACTTCGCTCCAGCACCCTCAATCACCTGAAATAAGACATTATTTCGCTTGCCCGGGAGGGGCGTGTCGTATAAAGTGCGTCTTCACAGGAGAGACCCATGAACACTGAATTCGCTGCGATATGTTTCAACGATCTTGGCCAGCCGGTGAGCGCGGAGGCGAGCCAGAGCTGCTTCACGGTGAAAAAGCCGACAGCTGAAAAGGTTGTATATCCTTTGGAGTGGCGAACCGAGGACGCCTATTCCCTCATGGCGAACGAGGCGACCGATCACCTCTTGAGATATGGCAGCGGGGCAGGTGGGTTCACAGCGTACGACGTGAATGCCGAGATCAAGGCCGCAGCCGAAGCTGCCGAAATAGGCGAGCAGATATTGCAAGTGGGTTGTTTTATCGTGCTCGCCCCCCTCGCTTTTGCGATGCTTCTCACCGGTGCCGAGCTGCTCTCCGTCATGATGATGCAGGGCGCGGATGGCGAGTCCAGCGCATTCGAGCAGGGGATGCGCCGGGCCTCCGGCCTCCCGCCACCGATCGTCTGAATTCCTGACATCCCTTCCTCGCCGTTCTCAGTTATCCGTTTTCAGCTCTCCCAATCCGTTCTCTGAATCCGGATCTGTTTTCTGTTTTCAAAAAGCGATGATCCTGCGATGGTGCGGCGATGATAACGCGAAAACACAGAACGGAGGCTTAACCATGTCCACTCTTCTCAAGACCCTATCCGCAACAGCTGTCATTTTCACTATTCTCCTATCCTGCAGTGTCGTGAGTTTTGCCGCTGAGGCAAATCCTCATCCCAAGATCTATGATAGCTGCAAGAAGATGACGGACAACAGGTCTCGCTGCACGCTCGATAAGGCCACGAATGCGGCCAGGATCAAGGGCTATTCCTGCAAGGGCGATACCTGTATTCTAAACTATGACCCGATGGAGAAGCCCGGGGACACCGATTACGTCAAGTTGTATGGGTTCAACAATATGCCCTATGCCCTCTGTTCGAAGTCGGAGTGCACGATAGACAAGAGGAATCCGAAGAAGGCGATATGCAATTGCCCGATCGTGGATAGAAGGGATGTTATCGGTAGCATCTCGCTCGGAATGAATACCCGTAAGAAGAGCCTACCCAAGTACGATGGGAAGGGGAATATGGTAAAGATCACCTCGACCTTCTCGGCGATCAATATCTTCGACATCAAGAAGAAGTTGAAGAAATTAGACGACATAACCGTATGCAATTACGATCAGGAACACAGCTATACCGATTGTTTCGCCGTGGTCTGCGATGTCGATAGAGAGAACGCCCTCAATGCCATCTGTCGTTGTCCGATAAAGAGAAACAAATCGTTCGTCGTGGGCGGACACAAATGCAACACCAGCCCGGACAAGGTGTTTTGCGGCGTGGACACATCGCAGTATCAACTCGAGGGGATCTCGATTCTCTATAAGCACTTTGGAGGGCTGTAGGGCGTCTGGGGCGACGTAATCAGCCGATAAATCATATACTTGACACCTCCCGCCGAGCTCGGTAGATCTGTTCCGAAGATATGCGGTCCAGTGGTGCGCCGCTTGCCGCCACACGCAGTCTCAGCAAACAAGTGGTTAGGCTGAACGATGCCGTCGGACGCTTGTAACCGGTCGTCCGGCTGCTGTGCCATTAGGGAGAGGAGAGAGATGCAGCCCACAACTTTATTCCACGATACCATCGGAGTGATGGCCGTCATAACGATCATACCGGTCTTCTTCATCTGGCTTGAGAGGGCTACCAAGTGGCGCATCTTCAACTATCTTCCGGCGATTATCTGGATCTTTGTAACTCCAATTGCGCTCAGCAATCTGGGCGTCATCCCGAAGAGTTCGCCAGTTTACAGCACCTTCAAATCCTTTGCGGTGCCGATGTTCATAGTCCTCATGCTCCTGGATATCAATATAAGGGAGTCGTTCAAGGTGGCATGGCGAAGTGTAGGCGTCCTCGTGATGGGCAGTATCGGAGTTGTTGTTGGTGCCGTCGTCGCCTTCGTTATATTTCAATCCGGCCTTGGCGCTGATTCCTGGTCGGGATTTGGCGCCCTTGCGGGAAGCTGGATAGGGGGTACTGGAAATCTCGCCGCCGTTGCGGAGAGCCTCAACACAAATCCTCAAATCGTCGGGATCGTCGTTCTGGTCGATAACTTCGTCTACATAGTCTATTTTCCGATCATCCTTATGAGTATGAAATGGGCTGGGTGGTATGATAGGTTTACCAAGGTGTCGCGTGCGGAGATAGAGCACTTCAATCAGGCCGCAGCTGATATAGAGCAGAAGAGCCATGTGGTAAGATATAATGATGTTCTGACGCTCGTCGGCATCAGCTTCGCCTGCATCTTCATCGCGAATTGGCTTTCGGGCTGGCTGCCGGAGATCCCCCCTGTGATGACGAAGAAGACGTGGAGCATGCTGATCGTCACGACCTTCGGGATCCTGCTATCGGCGACGAAGCTCAAGAAGGTACCCGGGACCAAGCCGCTTTCGCTCGGATTGGTCTATATATACATGACTATGATGGGGGCGATGGCGGATCTGAACAATATCGGAAGCGCATACTTCTTCCTTCTGGCCGGCTTCGTCTGCATAGTCATACACTTCGTCTTTATCGTCGTCGCCAGCCGCATATTCCGCGTCGATGTGAGCATGGCTGCGGTGGCCAGCGTGGCTGCAGTCGGAGGCGCGGCCTCGGCGCCGGTTGCGGCTGGATATCACAGGGAGGAGCTGATACCTATCTCGATAATGCTCGCCCTGATCGGCTATGCGCTCGGTAACTACCTGGGCGTTGCGACGGCTTACCTGTGCCACGCAGTCATGTGATGGAAACCTCAGACGGAGCAAAAGGGTGTAGAAGGCTTTGGGTTGGATCCGAAGCGTTCATGGTAGACCTTCTCCGTGGTTGCTCCGTTCGTTTTTTCTGTGCAAAGTTAAACAGATGGCCGTCCAAATGTAGTCCCAAGGGCGTATCAGGGGCCAACCGGGCAGACCTCTGTGTCATGCCTGTTTTATGAAGTTTAGTTTACATGGTAGGAATGCGGTTTCTTGCTTATTCAGGTGGGCCCATCATGCGAGTCACCATTGTGTCCATGACTTTCCTGCCCAGCCTCTCGCATAGCTCGCGGTATTTCTTAATCACCCAAGCGGGATCGCCGATGAAGCAGGTGTGCGAGATGTTCATGAGCTTCCTGTGCTCGAGGAGCGAGTGCACGATGGCACGGTACTCCTGCTGGCGCCTCACTGGCGTACCTCCTAACGCCAGATATGAAGGTGAGGGCGTTATCAGGGGGTCGGCCTTGCCGTAGGCATAGTATTGGTATGAGGACCAGTCATTCTTGCGAGGATGATAGACCTTTCCGGCGCGGTGCTGATTCAGATCCACATAGGCCATGACCGTGATCATATGCTCGTCGGACTCTATCATGGGGGATTTGAAGCGGTCCATCACCACCTGGCCACGCCTTTTGAGCTGCTTATTCACTATCCTGGCGAACTGGCTGTTCACGACCCTGAAGAAGGCGGAGAATCTCTCCTTGTCCTCCAGATGACCGGTCAAATGCGGGTGGTTGTCCATAAAGTTGTAGGCATGAATCTGGATTCCATATTTGTCCTTATATCTGAGGAGGAGGTTGTAATAGGCGCTCTTGGCCCAGTTCCACTGTAGAAGCCAGTCCTTGTTGTGACACTGCCATGTGACGTGGAAGTGGGCGTCGTCGCAGATGATCTCGTATCTGGGCAGATAGGCCATGCTCTTCTTATAAGCAAGGGATGTGCCAATCGTGTCATCTAATAAAAGTGGGGTTTAGGGGCTAAATGAGAAAATGGCAAAAGCGGGGGTGCTGCGTTTCTGTACACCTCTGCCCACTTTTGCTCCGTCTGGTGCTACTCCGTCTGTAGAATTTGTAGAATTCCGGGGACACGATGGTTTCCTATCGCTTCGCCTTCCCGTATATCGCCACGTAGTTGTCACGGCTGAGGTTCTGGTGAAAGGGGCGGGCGTCGGGGTTCTTGCCCGAGACGTACTCGACGGCGCCCAACTCCTCGACGAGGACGTGCTGCATGAAGCGGTATTCGTCGCAGAAGTAGTCGGTGACGATGATCACGCCGTCGTCCGACAGATGCGCCATCGCCTCCGCGGCGATTTTCCGCCAGATCTCGGTCAGGCCCGGCTCGCGCATGGGGCCGGGGTGGCGCATGAGGATCACGTCGAACTTCGCGTCGGCTCTACCAAAGTTCGCAAAGCGCGTCGCGTCCGCGACCTCGAAGCGGCACTCGTCGCATCCCCAGTGCGAGGCCCTGGCACGGTTGACGGCCCTGGGCTCGATGTCGACGCCGAGATATGAGACCTCGTGCTCGCCGTCCGCGCCCTCGAAATAGTCGATCGTGGGCCTTGCCGCCCGAGCCTCGCCGCATCCGATGTCCAGGATCCTCACGGGCCCGCCCTCGGGGATCGAGAAGGGTGTGCGCGGCATGAGGGTGGCGAGGAGGTTCCAGAAGCAGCCCTGGTCCTCCGCGGCGTCCTTGCCGCCGTTCATAGGGTCGCAGGCCTTGAGCGCTGCGTCGAACCGCCAGTTCGGCGGGACGCGGAAGGTCCGGCCGAGCCTCGGCGAAGGGCGTTTGCGGCAGACCTCGATATATGCGTCGATCTCGCGCTCGGATGCACGAGGCGCGGGATTCCGCGGCGCCTCGATTCGGGCGGCCTCGCTTGCCTTCGACCCTGTCACCTTTTCAGCCATCTTACGGATGTTTCGGCCGGGCGCCGGGGAAGTTGCGTGAAATCAACACCGTCAGGCGAACTCGCCAGCACAGCCGAAACCGTACTGGCAGTGCTGGCCGCTCTCTCCGCACTGGCTCCTATCCAAAGCGAGGGGCCTTTTTATTGACATCTCCCGCCCCTTAGCTTCATATAGGTCAAACACTCAAAAGGAGGGGATATGAAGAGAATGGCTCTGGTGGTACTGATGTTGTCCGCGCTCGCGGTCGCCGGCTGCGGCGGCTCCAGCGGTGGCAGCACCGATTGCACGGCGGGCGAGAACGCGGCTGAGGCGGCGTTCAACGACTTCGTGACGATCATCGAGAACAACGACATGATACCGTGTCTTACTCTCGCGGACACAAACTGCGACTGCCCCAATGGCGGCAACGTCACGGTGGACCAGGCGAACTTCACGGTCACCTTCAACGACTGCATCTCCTCCTCGGACCAGGTCTACAACGGCACGATGACGATCTCTCAGGACCTGACAACGATCGACGTCAACATGCCTCAGTTCGACGGCTGCACCAACCTCACGGCCGACAACGTGGTGGTCGAGGGCAACTGCAGCGGCACGGTCAGCGCCACCTGCGGCGGCCAGACCCTCACATGCACTATGATAGAGAGCGACGGCGAGTGCGTGCCGGGCAACTGCAGCTGCTAAACTGACTGCTCTGGCGAAGGAAGAGGGCCCCGCGGTAACCCGCGGGGCCTTTTATATATGAGCGCATAGATATCCAATATAGTTCCAATAGAGTTCTAATAGTGTGCCCTGTATCCTCTAACCCATCAAATATCATAAGGATAAAATATGCTGCGGGGGGCAACTTCGACCCGTCTCCCGGACGATAATAATAGCATACGGAGGAGGATCGGTATGGGTGAACCAGTACAGTGCGGCAGGGTAAGCATCAGGGACTTCAATATCGAGGGACGGGCGCGGGGCGTCTCCGTCATAGACGAGCCGGGGCACGAGAACGGCGTCGCCGACGAGGGCGACACCTTCGTCTCCGTGACCTCCGACGGCCAGAGCAGGATACTGCGTTTCGATCACCCGGCCGTCCAGGGCACCGGCATGAGTGTCCTGGCCAAGTGCAGGGAGGTGGTAGGCCGCTCCAGCAGGCGCGAGCAGATCCAGGAGCACTTCGGCGTGCGCTTCGGCGAGTCCATGGTCCGAGCGCGCTGTGCCTGCGAATACGTCGGCGTATATGACGAGTCCGGGACGCATCTCTTCGACATAATGAGGGGCGGCGTCGAAAGGTGGGTTTCGGAGGAGCACATAATAAGCGAGCTGGAGCGCAACCTGGGCATTCAGTGGAACACCAAGCTCGACGTCGACTTCAGGGCCAAGACGCTGATGCGCAGGCACGGCATCGAGCTGGACGAGGGGAGAAACGAGATGATCAACCCCAGGCAGCCGGGGGCGCGCTTCATCCTGAACGGCGATCCCGATCACGGCGGGTACAACATGAACGTCCACGTGTCGCGCCACGACGAGAACACGCTCGCCATCGATTACGAGGAGGACGACGGAAACCGCGCCGTCGGCTATCTCGACCTGTCCTCTTGGACCTACACGGAACAGAGATGAGCCCAGCTCATGACTAGAGGCCGCCTTCGGGCGGCCTTTTTCTTGGCCAGGAAACCCCGTACAAGCGGCGCGTCCGCTTGCGGAAGCCGCGCAGTGCGGGGATGAATGGCTCCTTTGCCGTTGCACAGGCCAAAGGCGTGTGCAACGGAGAGCC
>Ga0180430_10003311_pt1 | contig 13993 bp, 11 predicted proteins | sample SS_ome_9_FD_132999 | JGI IMG/M metagenome (GOLD analysis project Ga0180430, IMG submission 132999) | Hypersaline lake sediment archaeal communities from the Salton Sea, California, USA - SS_1_S_2 metaG | ecosystem: Environmental > Aquatic > Non-marine Saline and Alkaline > Hypersaline >... | reverse complement strand
CGAACCATTTCAAGCGTTTTCGAAACGGAGCTGGCTCCGGCGGCTTCCATTGCATCAATGACCATCGACCGGATCTTTGACTGCGCGGATTCGCATTCGCGATTCAGTCGTCGGTGCAGCTGATCTTCCAGCCGGCGGAGCAACATGGCCCCTTCAGCCGAACTGGAACCGGCAAACTCCTGCGACAGCAGCTGGCCACAGGCGACGGTCCCCTGTACGTGTTTGAATCGCTCCAGCATGCTTCTGACAACGTCTTCGATTTGTTTTCCGGAATCACCTTGCAGCTCTGTCAGAATTCTGTTGGGCAGAGTCGCGGTGGTCAGGTTCAGAGATGTCAGCAATTCGTGAACATAGTCTTCCACCGGCAGGATCTGATCGTCGTTGGCCCCCGACGATTCGCTCCAGCGGTCCAGAACGGAACTCGCGAGTGATGCGGCTTCTGCTTCCGCCATGGAGTACACATCACTGTCAACTGTCGCTGTTCCGATCAGGCGAATGGTGGGGTCTTCGCGAGGAATTTCCGCTGCAGCATTTCCCTCCCTCCACGCAGTTGCTGCGGAAGTCGTGGTGGTATTGACCAGAAACCTGGCGACATTCATTTCCAGCTGTCTGAAGTCAGCGTTCTCCAGTTGATCCCCTCCATGAAACAACCAGGTGGTGTCAAATGGGCGGAGTTCTGAAGCGTCGCGGGAGAATCCCTTCGGAAGTCCCATTCCGTCGATGCTCTGAAGGCGCAGTTCCTTGAGACATGCCATCGTGTTGGCAATTTGAATTCCATCGACTCGCTGCTGACGACTGGTGGAATGCAGCAGCACTCCGTTCACGTTGAATGTCACGCCAGGAAACTCTGATACCAGTTGCCTGGCGACCAGGCCAATATCGCTGAGGCTACCACTGCCGGTTCCTCCGGAAGTCCCGGCAACAACGATCACATCAAGAGTGTTCTCAGCAAAAGGCAACTTCGCTACAGCAGCGCTCTGCAGAACGGCATCGCACTCCAGCACGGCGGCTATGCGATCTCGAATCCGAGATTTGAGCACGTCAAGGTGGTCCTGTACGGCCAGACGTGCGAGCGGTCTCATCCCTTCGACTCGACAGCTTCGAGGAATATTGAACAGCCATCGTCGGCTCAGCCAGCTCAGGTCCAGATTTCGAGCATCGCGATATGCCTTCGATGATCGCAGTGGGATGGGGAGTGCTTCGACGTCGGTAAGCTGAGTCGCTGGGTCCAGGCCCTGGACACTGCGGAGACTTTCAGGATCCGTATCAATGGCCAGTACCTGCCAGGCAGGAACATCGGCCGAATCCTGTTGTCGCCAGATTCCTTTCACCTGTCGCAGAACCTGCCCCGCCAGTCCTCCCACACCAATGAACAGGGTTGGCCGTAGCGTACAACCATTGGTCTCAAGCACAGCAGGCTGAAACGGCTTCGAAGGCTCCAGGTCCTGTTGAGTCGCCAACGTGCCTCTTCCGATGTTGCCAGGCGGCCGTGTTGACGCCACAGATGGGGCGATGGCAGCCGGCTGCATGGAACGGCCTGATTTCCCACGACCGGATCGGTCAATCAGTTCCTGCACGAATTCACGGCAGTTTGCAAAACGCGAGGACGGATTCTTGGCCAGTGCGCGTGCAACGACAGGCCGATCGGGTGCGTCCAGTGCTGACAGATCCGGCTGACTGCGAAGATGTTGAGATGTCAACTGAGCGGCATTCCGTCCAGTGAACGGCATCTTTCCTGTTAGCAGCGACTGGAAGACGATCGCCAGACTATACTGGTCGCTGAACCGTCCCGGACGACCTTCGAACAGTTCTGGCGCTGCGTACAAAGGCGTGAAGCCGTTTATCATTGAAACATTGGTAACACTGATATCCTTCGCCATCCCAAAGTCACCAAGCTTGATGTGCTTTCCCTGCAGCAACAGATTGTCCGGTTTGATGTCAAGGTGCTGAAGTCCGTGTTCTTCGGACATAAAGTCGAGGGCATCCGCTGCTTCGCGCAGGTAACAAAGCAGTTCGTCCCGAGGAATTCCGCAAAGTCCATTCTTCAGGCACGCATCGAAGTGCTGCGTCAGATTTGCGTCAGCGAGTTCCGTCACGACAATCAGGCGATTGTTGCAGACTTCAACTCGTTCAATCGACAGAAGGAATGGATGACGCAGTTCGCGCATCCGATTGAGTGCTTTGAGTTCTGCCCCTGCCTGTTCGCCATCCCGTCGCCCATGCAGTACTTTGACGGCCTTCGGAAACCCACCGGGCCCGATTGCCTTCCAGACTTCGCCGTAGCCGCCGGTTCCCAGCAAAGTGGTCAGTTCGTATCCGGCAAGATGAACGGGACCTGTGTTCGAAGGAGTTCGTGGAGTGCTGGAAAGAGGTGAACTGCTGATCTGTTCTGTATTCACGATGACACTCCTTCTGCTGCCGGCGCGAGGTCTTTCGTCTCGATGCGCGTGAAGAATCCGGTCGATACCCGGCTGAAGTGTTCCGGAAGCATTTCGAAGGGAAGGTCGTTGTACGTACACAGGTTTCGAACCTGCAGCAGCAGATCACGAGCGTGGCATCGCCGCAGCGGCCGATTGCACGAGCGGTAGTGCTCATTCAGCAGCCATTCAACTGCTTCGGAGTCGTAGACACAGTTGTACTTCTCGGCTGCAATCTGGAACAGGTAATGGAATTCCTGTTCGTCCGGGTCTCCCAGCTCGATTCGATACTGGATCCGCCTGAGGAATGCTTCATCAACAAGGTCAGAGGGTTCCAGGTTGGTGGAGAAGATGATGAGCTGTTCGAACGGAATCTGAATCTTCTTGCCGGTGGACAGCGTCAGGAAATCGTGATGGTTCTCCAGCGGAACGATCCAGCGATTCAGGAGTTCCGCCGGTGAAATACGTTGCCGACCAAAGTCATCGATCAGCAGACAGCCGCAGTTACTCTTCATCTGCAGCGGGGCTTCACTGATGTTCGTGGCGGGATCGTGGCGGATTTCCAGGTTGTCCATCGTTAGCTCGCCGCCGACCACAACGGTCGGTCGTCGAACCCTCACCCATCGCTTATCCCACGAACTGCCGTCTCCCGGCTGATCCACTTCGTAGTGGTAAGCAGGATCAAACAGGGTGATAATCTGGCGGCCGTCAATGACGCAGCGAGGAATCCAGATCTCCTGGCCAAAGCAGGAGGTGATTCGGTTGGCGATCGTCGATTTTCCGTTGCCGGGAGCTCCGTAGAGGAACATTCCGCTGCCGGAATTCACCGCTGGGCCCAGCATGTCCAGCATGTCGGACGATACGGAAATATCATGAAATGAATCCAGCAGGTCGGCGCGGCGAACAGGCTCGTCTCAGATTGCCTGAGCCTCCACGGAAATCACATAGTCCGTTAATGGTACGGGAGCCGGTCCAACGTAGGCGCACTCAGCATGGAACGTTCTCGCGCGCGTTCGGCCATCGTCTGTCAGGCCGTAGACGTAGTCATTGAGATTTCCGGAACCGCAATGAGTGACCAGCCGCCGAGCGCGCAATCGTTCAAGTGTGGCTTCGACAATCCGAAACGGCAGACAGACTTCGGCGGCAATTCCGCGTCCACTGTTGTTGCCTCCCGAGAGCAGCACACGGGAGACCAGTGATTCCAGAAACGGCTCGGACAGTCCCAGCTCTTCAACAGACCGCGGTTCCGTGTTCTCCCCACCAGCCGGTGCGCTGAGTGCCCAGATGGCGACTGATGGTTCGGGCGATACGACAGAGGTGCCGTCGACATTGAAGTCGTCGATAATTTTGTGGTTCAAAATGCGATGATTCACGGGATTGCTTCCGTCTCAAAGTGGAATCGCCTAGCGAGTCAATGGATTCAGAATGTCAGTTGTGGACTGATGGACAGGAAACTGAATGGCTTCCGGAATTCCGGTGTGCCCGCCCCCCAGTTCCACTTTCCAGGCCGACTGCGGAGTGGCTTTTGCGTGATACAGGCACTCGTCTGCAGCCGAGAACAGGTCACGAGGATCTGAGGTGTCAAAACCGTCATGCCGCACTGCCGCTCCGATTGAAACTGACACCGGGATGATTGTTTCCTCCCACGACAGGTTCATTGAGGCGATTCCTTTCTGAATGCGCTCGATCGGAATGGAGATGTCACCAGGCGCTAATCCGAGACAGAGGGCGACAAACTCATCGCCCCCAAACCGTGCAACGACATCATAGGAACGGACGGAATCTTCGAGTTTGTCTCCGACACGCCGAAGCACTTCATCTCCAGCCGGATGGCCAAGTGTGTCGTTGATTGTCTTGAACGCATCAAGGTCCACCATCACCACAGCGACTGACATGCCGTTCCGGGCAGCGCGATTCCATTCTTCCTGCAGGCGACGTTCGTAAGCGAGGCGATTGAGAAGTCCGGTCAGGGGGTCAGAAAGTGCAACCGACAACAACGATTCCAGGCGTCGCCAGCTGAGAAAGATGTCGTCTTCCGCCGCGATTCCAAAGATGCGATCTCCTTCGGCAACAGCCAGACACTCCAGCTGACTGGTAATCCTGACGGGCGACGTGGCATCCTGTGGACTGAAAGTTACTGTCAGCAGGGAACTCAGCGGCATCTGCTGCCAGCGTTTGCGTTCGTAAGGATTGGAAGCATTCAATCGAGCGTGGATCTGTTGTACGGAAACAAGTCCACTGATGCGGTGATCGTCGTCGGTAGCAACAACGTAATGTTCGTCCTGCAGATCGGCAACGACCTCGCCCAGAGGTGTCTCCCGATGCATCGACACGACTGTACCGCACGAACTGTCGGACGACAGGTCAAGGATACCGGGGTGTTTTCTCAAGTGATTCTGAGTGACCATCAATGCGTGTGTTTCAGACTGCATCCGCGCTGATTCGAATCAGCAACAAATCGGGTGTGTGGGATTTCCTGGCAGTGCCGGACCGGACTGTGCCAGAGGTTCACGCTCTGCGCGGAACACCACCTGAAACCTAGGTCACTTTCCGTCGGAGACTTTGAGATTGACAGATTCCAAACGCCCAGAAGGTTTCGTTCGTACGGATTGAGACGGTCGTTTGGAAAATCCGAGGCGTTCCCGGCGCACCACAATCAGGCAACATGTGAACAACTGTCCTCAGTCGCTTCGTCGAAGACGAGAACGGGAATGGAAAGTTCCGTGCTGACGTCACCGTTCTCCGCGTCGGTTTTGCTCGACTTACCCCGGCAACGACGCCATAATCGGGAATGCGACGTATTCACCCACCCAACTTTGCCGCTGCCTCCACTATGCAAGTCTTCAGGCTACAACTCCTTCTGACGGCTGCCAGTGTCAGCCTCGCTGGAATCGACGGTGTCACTGTTTCAACAGTCGCAGCCGATGCCGGTTCAGCTGAATCGGCTACGACTGAAGTCATGGAACCTTATGCCGAGTTGCTTGAGCACACCGATGTCGTCATCGATATGGTGCCCATTCCAGGCGGGACCTTCATCATGGGGAGTGTGGATGATGAGGTGGATCGCAACGACGACGAAGGTCCCACCCACAAAGTATCGATCGCCCCCTTCTGGATGGGCAGGTTCGAAGTCACCTGGGAACAGTACGAAGTCTGGAACGAGAAACTCGATATCACTCGTCGACAGATCTTCGGGACGAATTCCACGCCACGTGATTCCATTGCCGATGCGGTAACACGACCAACGCCGCCGTATACGGACATGAGCTTCGGGATGGGAAAACAGAAACACCCGGCGATCTGCATGACACAGCATGCCGCGCGCAAGTACTGCGAATGGCTGACTGCGAAGACAGGACACTACTATCGACTGCCGACCGAAGCTGAATGGGAGTACGCGTGTCGCGCAGGGACCGACACCACCTGGTCATTTGGTAACGATCCGTCCCGGCTGGGAGAATACGCCTGGTACGAAGATAACAGCGACTACAACTACCACATCGTCGGCCAAAAGAAGCCCAATCCCTGGGGGCTCTATGACATGCACGGCAATGTGGCGGAATGGGTTCTGGATCAGTACCACGCTGACGCCTATGCGAAACGCGCGGACGCGGCATGCAGCAACCCGCTCGAAATCCCATCAACGCTTTATCCGCGTGTTGTTCGTGGAGGAAACTTCGAACAATCTCCTTCGATGCTTCGTTCTGCCGTCCGAGTGGCATCGTCTGAGGAGTGGAAAGAGCAGGACCCTCAGATTCCTCAAAGCATCTGGTACCATACCGATGCTCAGGGAGTTGGCTTCCGTGTTGTTCGTCCTATGAATGAACCATCAGCAGAAGAACGAAAGAACCACTGGGATAAGACAGCTCCGGTCCAGCTGGATCCCGAAGACTGATGAACTGAACTCCATCTCAATCACTCTCACTTTCATATCCTCCTCCCTCCCGTTGAAACAAAGGTCATGAACATGCCAACATCTGATTCGTCTCGCCGTACGTTCCTGAAGTCTACCGGAACACTGGCTGCTGCGGCCGCAACCCTCCAGACCACAGCATCGGGTGCCTTTGCCGCTGAGGACAACGAGATCCGAGTCGCGCTGGTCGGATGCGGTGGCCGAGGAACCGGAGCTGCCAGCCAGGCGCTGAGCGTGCCGGATCAGGGGCCAATCAAACTCGTTGCCATGGCCGACGTTTTCCAGCATCGCATGGATACCAGTCGAGGCGGTTTGGCTCGCCGATTCGAAGCCGACGGACGTATGGATGCTCCACCGGAACGTCAGTTCATCGGATTCGAAGCTTACAAACAGGCAATGGATACACTCCGCCCGGGGGATGTCGTCATCCTCACGACTCCACCCGCGTTTCGCTGGGTGCAGTACACGTATGCCATCGAAAAGGGACTCAATGTCTTCATGGAGAAGCCGCTGACTGTCGACGGCCCCACCAGCCGCCGCATGCTGGAACTCAACAAGTCAGCGATGGAGAAGAACCTGAAAGTCGGTGTCGGGTTGATGTGCCGCCACTGTGATGCGCGCCGAGAGTTATTCGACCGTATTCAGAATGGCGAGATCGGCGACGTGAATATGCTTCGCGCTTATCGTATGGCGGGCCCGACTGGCAGTGCGGCTGTTCCGCCGATGCCTGCTGATACGAAACCTCTTCACTACCAGATCAAGCACTTCCACGGATTTCTGTGGCTCAGCGGTGGAGCTGTCAGTGACTTCCTCATTCACAATATCGACGAAGGTTGCTGGATGAAGAACGACTGGCCGGTTGAGGCCATCGCAACGGGTGGTCGTCACTATCGCGGTGATACGATTGACCAGAACTTCGACAGCTACTCGCTGGAGTACACCTACGCGGACGGGACGAAACTCTTTGTCGACGGGCGAACCATGCCTGGGTGCAACAATGATTTTGCGACGTATGCTCATGGATCGAAAGGACTCGCAGTCGTATCGACTGCAGGACACCTTCCGGCAAAATCGCGTATCTACAAGGGGCACCGTGAGGACGCGGACAATCTTACCTGGGCGTTTCCTCAACCCGAAAAGAATCCCTACCAGCTGGAATGGAATCATCTCATCGCCGCGATCCGCAGCGACACTCCATACAACGAAGTCGAACGTGGGACCATGGCCAGCATCACAGCCTCGATGGGACGCATGGCGGCTCACACCGGGCAGAAGATCACCATGGATCAGATCATGAACGGAGATCACGAATTTGCACCGGGCATCGATCAACTGACTCTGGAAAGCGATTCTCCACTGATGCCGGATGAGAACGGGAAGTACCCAATCCCATACCCAGGCATCATCAAGAACCGAGAGTACGCGTAGCTCCGGCCAACCAACACGCGACGATTTCACGAGCCCCTGGATGACTTCCAGGGGCTCTTTTAAAATGACGACCAGCAACGGATTGAACGCTCACCAGCGACTGGTCGGGTATCTGCGAACTTCGCTCTGGCCCTCCGGCTTCGGCAACCCTGCGCGTCCTGAACACAAATTCAGAACTCGTCTCGGCTACGTCTCACGAGTTTCTAATCCACTGGGGTTAGTCAGCTTGGATTACGAACACTGAGTGTTGGAGCGACCTATGCACCAACGCACGACGACGAGGTAGATAGCATAAAGCAGTGAAATGTAGAAACACAATGCCCAGTGATAGATGGTCGTAAATGTCCGTGGCTGATCGCTAAAGTCCGTCAGTGGATCGTGCCACACTGCTTCGATGCCGGGAATCTGAAACACACTTGAGTAATTACCGATAGGTCTGTGATTGGCTCCGAGATCAATATCATTAACACCGATGTAAAACTGATGGTGTCCGACTAATCTTCGGTAAGCGATCCAATGCACGTAGATGCTTGATGGACTGGTGTGGGCCTCCATTCTGCGGTGGGTGATCCCATGGGGGAGATTGACAGAAACTTGATAGAACTGTGAGACCAGCCAGAGAAGCATCGCTACCGACAATGTGCCACGAAATGTGATGTTGATGAAAAGCCGAATAAGGGGCCACCCACTTGGCGATACCCGTGAGTCATACATGATTGCAGCATAACGAATTGCGTTCTATGTGGCGGCCGGATGGTGACTCATAGAACGTGCGTTGGACTTTTCCGCTTCACGGACGCGGTAACCGCTGCCCGATCTCTCCTGCGGATTCAATCAGTTCACACCGCGTGAACTGCATTCAGTCTACCGCTGAAGTTCGTGAGTGTCACGCGCAATGCGGCCACCTGGTCTGGTCGTTTCAAGACGACGGCAGCGATTGCACCGATGACGATCGTTCGATCGGTCAGCCGACCGCCGTCTCCCGCGTCGCAGCGCACACCGCAGGCCTCGCGGATCACCAGTCCGCCAGAGCAGAAAGCCCGGTTGTTTCCTCCGTGTCGCATTCAACCGCTTTCATACCAACTCGTGCGGCGGGGTGGCACTGGGGGCTTCCGTTCGGTTGAGAATAATGGCGTCCTGAATGAAGTGAATGTGTGCCACTGTCTTTGCCAGTAACTTGTTCAGCTGTGTTCGGTTTGAACTCCGGAACGATCAAACCAGGCGGCGTCGGGGCGAACCAGTTTGGGCAGATCGGTATCAATCATGCCGTCTGCAGAAAAGCATGCACTCGACCACTTCCACTCGACCGCTCGTTTGCAGAGACCACGTTTTACGGGATTCTGGTGAATGTAGTTGATCGATGCTTCAATCGCCGCTGCCGTGAAAATGTTTCGATCGAACCCGGGACCTTCCTGCCAGAATCGAAAGCAAGATTTCCCCGGCCTTTCTCGGACAGTCAACCGCTCCACCAGTGACGATCCGGCCCCGATGAGCAACTCTTTGATTTGCCTTGAAGTCGGTTGCTTCGTACGAGCAACAAGCAGATGAACATGCTCGGGCATAAATACGAAGGTGACGAGGTCAAAACCTTCGTTAACACAAGCCACTTCAACTGAAGTTGCAAGAATTCCTCTCCACACATCATTGGTAAGCAACGGCTTTCTCTTGAAGCAGGAAAAGGTGAGCTCGTGCAAATGCCGGCGCTCCTCGAAGTGTCGCACAGTCTTTCGATGGGGATCGTTCATCGATTCACGCTACCAACAAGGCACTGGCAGAGCCAGTGGCACACAGGTTTTCATTCCATTCACCAGTGCCACCCCGCCGAAGATCTTGAGCCGCCCCTTTTTGAATGGTGCTGTGACGTCAGGGATGAATTCTGCGTCGTCTTTGGAGCACAGTCATCCGACTGCAGAGACAGCAGGTAACGCGTTCGTGTTGCCTGCCGGAACGCTGACAGATCTTTGAAGCAACCGGACAGCCGCTGCGGTTTCCGCAGGCCACCGCGCGGACTTCAGTGAAGAATTCCAGTCAACCTGAACGTACTCAGATCACAGTGACGTCGATGCAAAGAATTCGGCCCCCGTTTTCCAGCGCCACCGGTACGCACCGTTGACACCTAAAGCCATACAGATGTTATGCCGCGTCATTCAGGCTTGTTTATCCGCAGAATGATCTCGGTTGGCGGGTGGGGCGACTTGTTCTCGCGAATCGACGCAACCGGATTCCACTTCTTAAATCGCTCATTGGTAAATGCCATGAAGTCCACAGTTTCAACCTCAGCAGGCAACGCATAAAGTCGCTGAGGTCGAACCCACGAGAGTCCGCGAGCTTTCAGTTCCAAGTAGATAGAGTGATCCGGCTCCCAGTTGAGGTCTTCAAGAAAGCGATTTGTATCCAACTGGAACCCTAAGTTGCCGCAAATGAGCACTGGAGAAGACTGGCCGTTGATCCATGCCAAAAGTGACTTGACCTGCCTTTGATTTACATCCGCCCTGCGATCGAAATCGACAAGCACGAACCAGAACCGGTCACCAGATTGCCGACTCTCAAATCTCGTTGCAAAGTATGCGCGAGACACAGGTGCCGCGCTCTCAATCCGCTTCAGCTTCATCCGATTCCACAAGACAAGTCCGCCAGTTTCTCCCAAAAACTCGAATCGGTTATCGAGCCAGATGTCTTCGTGTTCTGCGGCAAGGGTAAACGGCTCAATGGCTGATACCCGCACATCGATGACCCCATACAAGTCATGAATGGTGTCGGCGACTTTGGTGACGCTTCGACGTCCGCCATTCCCGTTCCATCCAAATATGGATATCCCCAGACCGCTGGCGGGCGAAATCAACTGAAGAAAGAGAATTGCTGAGATAAGATAACGCTTCATGTCTCTCTCTTGTTTAACTACCGTCAGCGGCATAACGAATTGCGTTCTATGTGGCGGCAGGATGGCGACTCATAGAACGTGCGTTGGACTTTTCCGCTTCACGGACGCGGCAACCGGTGCCCAGTGTTCCTGCGGATTCAATCAGTTCACACCGCGTGAACCGCATTCAGGCTACCGCTGAAGTTCGTGAGTGTCACGCCCAATGCGGCCAGCCGGGCAGGTCGTTTGATGCGACCAAACGAAGGTGCCTGACACCTTCGCCACTGCCCACCGTGTTCTGACCAATGTCCAAACAAAGGTTCCTGACACCGTGTTCTGACACCTGCCCACCGTGTTCTGACCAATGTTCAAACAAAGGTTCCTGACACCGTGTTCTGACACCGTGTTCACCTTTGACACCGTTTTCACGGCACACCTTTTTCACGCGACGCAGCTTAATAGGTTTTCGCTATCCAGCGTAGGGGATAATTGGCTTGGCGGAATCAAATGTTTTGGGGCGTCTAGCTGGCACGAGCTGAACTGTTAGCTGGGCATGGCGACCGTCCAGGTTCGGGTCGTTTGCCAGGTCACGTGTGTAGGCGTGGGCGACGTAAAATCCAGGATCAAGTGCTGTTTTGTAGCTCGTGGCATCGCAGAATTCGCGATTGTCCAGGCTCTCTGTTTTTGAGCTGGATGCATCAAATGTGGGGAAATCGTCTAGATACCCGTTATCAAAGAATTCCTGTTCATATGCAATCAACAATTCTCCACTTGGTACGTCCAGGTACTGTGATCCGGAAACCAGCCATTTTCCATCCTTGGGGCACTGATGCTCGTCTGCCAAAATCAAATCGAGTCCGGGAACGCCGTCCGCGTCGGCAATCTCCGGATGGGATTCGACAGCGAGCCAAACTCCCCGCGCTGACCAGTCACACAGTTTTTCAAAGGCGGCTGCAGGTTGTTCAAGGCGACAAACCCGGAATGGGTTGAATCCTGAGTTCCGAATTTGTGAATCGTTGACAGCATCAAAGAGAAGAGTGCACCAACCTACGGCCATTGAACGAAACGAGCGGGCAGCAGGATTCACTTTGACAATCTCAGGTGCGCGTTTTTTTTACCCATCGACATGTACATTCAGTATCTGGCGGGGATAACGAATTGCGATCTATGCGCCGGGTTGCAGCCGCCCCATAGATCGTGCGTTGGATTTCTCCGCTTCGCAAATGCAGGACCCACTCACGACGCACGTTCCAGCGGATTCCATGCGTTCGCACTGCATGAACTTCACAGATTGTACCCGTAGGACGCAGGGCTGTCACTCGAGTCGTCTCCACGTCATTCGTTCGCTTCCTGCCGGATGAGACGATTGAATCCAACACAGCAGTTCCGGCAGTGAAACAGCGTGTTGCTCGCCACATCAGCACATCCTGCGCGGTTGGCGGAGTCTCCATCCGGTGACCTCAGAGTTCGGGTTGTTTCCTCCGTGGTTCATTCAGTTGCTGATATACCGCACGGCACGGAAGCAGCTGCTCACGACCGTACGCCACGAAGGACGATCCGACGGTCATTCGAATGTGTTCCCCGGAAACAGATACTGCGGCGAACGCGTGCCGGGGACGAACCACGCGCAATGCACGGACCGATCAGAGAGTCTCAGCGCGTCACTAATTCTGAGACTCTGTGTCGCTGCTCACAGTTTCCAGACAACAACAGGTGCCAGGCGAAAGTCATCCTGTACCATGTTGTCCCCGATCCTTTGACGATCACACCCACTCAGGTTCCTTGTTTATTCAGCAGGAGCGTTCATATGACGCATCTTACCCGGAGGCTTTCACCATGACTCGACATCCATTCTGCGGCGGTCGTCGCAACCAACTGAAACCCCAAGGCCGAATTCTGACTTCCATCGCACGGGAGCAACGCGGTGGATTTACACTCATCGAATTGCTCGTCGTCATCGCCATCATCGCGATTCTGATTTCACTGCTGCTTCCCGCCGTGCAGATGGCACGCGAAGCTGCCCGCCGAACGCAGTGCAAGAATAACCTGAAACAGATCGGGCTTGCGCTCCACAATTTTGAATCATCACACGGGCGTTTTCCCACCGCCGGTCAGGCGAAAAGGGGGGGCACCGGACCCAATGCCGGACAGAACGTCTTCTTTACTGAAGATCGCGATCTGGAAAGTCTCGGAGACGCCTCGCACTCTTTCCAGACATACATCCTCCCCTACATCGAACTCGGTAACGTCTACGAACTCATCAATATCGATTACCGGTACGATTTCTCCAACACTTCCACGGAAGCCCCCAACAATCAGCAGGCGGCAAAGACTGCGGTCGCTACGTTTGTCTGTCCCAGCACGCCTCGAAACAACAACACCGATGCGGAGGGATATGGTTATACTGACTACTCTGCCCCCGTGACGGTTCGTCCAGGTCTGAGTGGCGACCCCAGTCAACCGCGATACAAGTGCGCGCTCAATGGAGATTCCAGCTGCAAGATGTCACGAATTACCGACGGCACGAGCAACACAGTTGCCGTGGCAGAAGATGCTGGCAGAGTGGATGTTGATCGCGGTGGCTTCATGGTGATCAAAAATGAAGTGATGGACGATGGAACTCCCGTCGCACGAAGATCGTGGGCATGGGCTGATCCGGACAATGCTTACAATGTTGATCGTCTGGTGAACAACAATAAGTTTCCGATTGGCGGCCCTCCGGGGTGCACCTGGGACATCGTCAACTGCGGCGCAAACGAGGAAACCTTCAGTTTTCACAGCGGTGGGGCGCATGTCGTTCTGTGTGACGGAAGCGTCCATTTTCTTAGCGAGAGCATTGATGCCGCGGTCTTTACCGCGCTCATGAGCCCCGATGATGGAGATCCTGTCGGCGAGTACTGACCAGGAACCTCGCAATTCGCACAGCAACAATCCTGACGATGGATGTTGCAGGGATTCACGAAGGGTGGAAGTCAGTCGCGGAGAGTTCTTATGGAGCTCTTGCGGCTCGTGACTTTCGCCCTTTGTTTACGGGGTTACGGGCTATCTTGAACGAACAGGCGGGGGCGGGAGTCCTATTCGGTCCTGGTCTGTTGCCACGACCACCGACGAACCTCCCCCAATGACTACTCCCGGCACTCAGCGCTGATCCCACACCGGACTACAGCAGTTTACAGAATCATGCATTCAGACATCCGCAGTGTTGGTAGCAGGCTTGGATGTCTTCGTTGTTGATGAATCTGAGAGCATCGCCTGTTGCATGGACAACATTTGCGAATGTTCGTGGTCGTTTGGACCGAACGAGTTGTTTCAGTTTCGAGAAGAGCATCTCAATTGGATTGAGGTCCGGGCTGTTCGGCGGCAGCAACACCACCT
>Ga0180430_10003306_pt1 | contig 14001 bp, 14 predicted proteins | sample SS_ome_9_FD_132999 | JGI IMG/M metagenome (GOLD analysis project Ga0180430, IMG submission 132999) | Hypersaline lake sediment archaeal communities from the Salton Sea, California, USA - SS_1_S_2 metaG | ecosystem: Environmental > Aquatic > Non-marine Saline and Alkaline > Hypersaline >... | reverse complement strand
GCTTTCGGGCAGAGCGTCAGCGGTTCGGTGCCGTCCCGGGTTCCGTCTCCGCTTTCCTTGGGCTCCGTCGCTCTCCCCCCCGAAGTCGCCCGGTGCAAATCTCCGACGGAACCCAGGACGGCACCGAAGCCAAGAGCCTTCTTGAAGCATACCGACACTTTCGAGGCGCCCCACTGGCCACTCGGACACATACTCCGCTCTGCAGGTCGCGAATTCCTCAGCAGAAAGCTCCCTGCCCCTCCCCCAACGGGACACACGCAACAAAAGAGGGGTGGGGCGGGCTAATAGCTAACAGCTGATAGCAGGAAATCGGGCACTTGACCTGATCCCCGACCCCTGTCCCCTGATTCTCCACTTCGCGTCTAACCCCCTTCTTCTTCTCAAGAATTCTCCTTCTCATGCCGATCGTTAGATGCAGGACATCGAGACGATTTCAGCATGGGAAGGGTGCAGCATGTGGCAGCGAAGGTCCCTGCGGGCGATGACGATTGTGGCCGGCGTTTTGCTGGCCGCCTTCCTCTTTATGCCTCGTTCTTCCTTTCCGAGGCCGCGAGACTATTCACCCCTGGTCGAGCTCCTGAAAACCCAACACAAAGAAGAGGCCCCGCTTTACGCTTTCAATCCCTTTGAGGACGCCTTCGACGAGGAAGCAAATTCGTTGGGGCTACAATTCTTCAACGAAAACCCGAGGCTCGTGAGCAACCTCCGGAAAGACCTGGGGCCCGGGGAAATCGAATGGCGGCTCGAGCAATCCAGACAAAGACTGCTGTTTGTTCCTGAGAAGAGAGAGCAGATGGCGAGGTTGTTCGAAGACTACTGTAGTCAGGTGATCGATTATACACTCGAGAAGACGAAGCTCGAGAACCCGTACGTCGAGATCGTAACCTTGGCGAAGGAAATCCCGGAACTCCCTGAACAGGGCGTGACGGTCTTCCTGGTCCACAACCTTGCCGAGGAAGTGATGGGCACGTACGTCTTCTCCAACCCCGACCGGAGATCCGTGAAGGTCGACCTGAGTCGCAAGACGTTCCTCGGAGAGGTAGGCTCTTATACGACCAACATATTTCTGCAGGGACAGGGCGGACCGGAATTCAGATGGGACAGGTTCACGATCTGGCAGACAACGGCCCGGAACCCGTTCGCCGTCCTGTGCGTGCCGGTCGAGGAGACGCTTCACATTGCCGTCAGGGAACACACCCACCGGGCGATCGAGGAGCAGTTCGGGGCCAACGCCGCGAAAGATGCCGGGGAGCTGGAGGGAATCGTCGCCGACTGGATGGCCGTTGAAGAGGCACTCGTCGGCGGGGTTGTGCACGCCCTGCTGCCCGGGTTCCTGAAGAGTCACGCAAAGAACCTCCCCGATTCCTCGATCGAGGCGGATATCAAATCAAGACGCGAGTTCGAGCAGTACCAGCATCTCGAGCGGGCCATCCAGGTGGTCCGAGAACTGGGCTACGAAGAGGCGATCCGGATGTATGCGGATCACCCGGGGAAATTCAAAGAGCTCGTGATCTAGTGGGCCGACCGGGAACCATCTCTATGTACCCGGACCGTCTCGCCGTTCGGTGCTGTCCTGGGTCCCGTCTCCGATTTGCTTGGGCTCCGTCTCTCCCTCCCCCGGAGTCGCCCGGCACAAATCTCCGACGGAACCCAGGACAGCACCGAGCCGCTTGAGCCCCCCCCAGGGAAGCATAGCGTCAGCTTCATATTGACCCACTAGATCGCTTCGCCCATACAGAAACCACCACCCCCGGCCCCGGGGATGCGTATGAAAGCAGGCGTTCATCTGTTTGTTGGACGGCTGCTGTGCCCCATTTTTGTCTGCTACCCCTCCGCGTGTTAGACTCGTCGACTTGACGACCCTTCTCCAACAAAGATTCCGCGAGGGGGAACTTGCATGACCGCTTTGCCGATCCAGCCCTTTGCCGAGATAGTCCGCGACCAGAAGGAAAGGCTCACGGACCTGGCTTCAGGGGGCCGCAAGATTCTGGGCTATTTCTGCACCTACACGCCCATCGAGATGATCCACGCCGCCGGCTTCGTTCCGGTCCGCATCCTGGGAGGAGGGACCTCCACCGATCGGGCAGCTTCTCTCACGCCGATCTTCATCTGCCCTTACCTGCGCAAGGCCCTGGAAAAAGCGTTGCGCGGGGAATACGACTTTCTGTCCGGCGTGATTCAGGGGTACACGTGCGATGTGGCCTGCGGGGTGATCAACATCTGGGAGCTGAACGTTCCGGGCGAGCTGTACCACACGTTGCCCATGCCCTATCAGGACAGCCCGGAGGCCCGCAAGTACTTCCGGCAGGCCCTGGCAGAGCTGGGGGAGAGGCTGAACGGCATCGGGGGGTGCCTGACCGACGAAGCCCTGGCGGCTTCCCTGGACCTGTACGGAGAGATCAGAAGGCTGTCCCTCGAGTTGTACCGGCTGCGCTCTCAGGGGCGGCTCGCCCTGCCGGCCGCGGACTTTCTCACCGTGGTGCAGGCGGGCCTTGTGACCCCACCCGAAGACTATTTGCCCATGCTCGAGGCGTTCGTGGCCGCAGCACAGGAGCGGCCGAGCGCAGAGGAAAACGGCATACCCGTCCTGGTCTCCGGAAGCGTGATCGACGAGCCGCGGGTCCTGGAGATCCTGGAGGCCTCGGGCGCGCGTGTGGTGGGTGACGACTTGTGTACCGGGCTGCGAGGCTTCTCGCCGCCTACAGGCCGGGGAGAGGACCCGGTCGACCGACTCATGGACCGCCATTTCAAGCGATTTCCCTGCCCGGCCCGGATGAAGGCCCAGGAACGGGCGCCTGTCCTCGTGGACCTGGTGAACGGATCCCGCGCCAAAGGGGTGGTCTTCTTCCTCCAGAAGTTCTGCACGCCCCACCTGGCCGACCTGCCCGTCGTCCTGGATGCGCTGCAGGCGGAAGGGGTGCGCGGCCTGGTCGTGGAGATGGAAGAGACCGGCTTGAACGAGGGCCAGCTTCGGACCCGGGTGGAATCCTTCCTGGAAATGTTGGGGGGCTGAGATGGAAAAGGCGAAGAAATCCCACAAACGGCTTCGGGCCGCGCAAGAGCTAAACAGGGTGGTGGCCGAGTTCTATCTCGAAGGGCACGCTGCCAAGGCCGAGGGCAAGCCCGTGGGCTGGATGCCGCCCATGAACGGGGTCATCGAGCTCTTCTACGCCATGAACCTCCAGCCCGTCTTTCCTGAGAACTGGTCACCGGTTTGTGCCGCCTTCGGGCTCACGCCGCAGAACTTCGAGGTTTCGGAGGGCATGGGCTTTTCGCGCGACCTTTGCGGCTACCTCCGGAATATCGTGGGCTACGTTTATGGGCCCATGAACGAAGAGGGCACGCCCCTGGGCGGGCTGCCCGAGCCGGACCTGATCATTTCCGCTTACGGCGGATGCGTGCCGGCCATGAAGATCCTGCACACCATGGAGCGCCGGTTCCCGCAGGCCAAGGTCCACACAGCCGAATTGCCCCAGGTCGGGTACGAGAACATCCAGCAGCACCACCTGGACTATTGCGTGAGCGAGACGCACCGTCTGATCGACTGGCTGACAGAGACCACGGGCAGGAAGCTCGACTACGACCGCTTGAAGGAGGTGGTCCGGCTCTCGGACCGGGCCTGCGAGCTCTGGGACGAGATCATGAGTTACCGGCGGTTCATCCCTACGCCCATCTCTGCGGCGGAACTGGGCGTCATGTTCGTCATGGTCACCCGCCAGGGCACGCAGGTGGCCGTGGATTTCCTGACAGATCTGCGCGACGAGGTCAAGGAAAGGGCGGAGAACGGGATCGGCATGATCGAGGAGGAAAAGATACGGCTCTTCTGGGACAACATCCCTCTCTGGTACAACATGGGCCTGTTCAACTACTTCGAAAAGATGGGCGGCGTGGTGGTGGCCGAGACCTATTCCGCGGCATGGTCGATGCGCCTCGACCCGGAGAAGCCGATCGAGTCCCTGGCCCGCAAGTCCCTGGTCTCCTATCCGATGGTTTCCTGCACCTCCATCAAGAAACGCCGGGACATGGTCCTCAAGGCCTGCCGGGACTACCACATCGACGGGGCCGTGATGCACAGCAACAAGTCCTGCGTGCCGATCACCCTGGGGCAGATGGACATGAAACGTGCCCTGGAAGAGGAGCTGGATGTCCCGTCTGTGATCATCGACGGGGACCACATGGACGCGAACAACTTCTCTGTGGCCCAGTTCCAGACCCGGGCCGATGCGTTCATGGAGATGCTGCTGGAGAAGAAGGGCTTGAAACACTGACCTGAAGAGATGAAGAGAAAGGAAGACGATGCCAACAGAAGCTGCCGGGCAGGCCCTCTCCATCCTGCGGGATGCCTCCCAGTTCCAGTGGTACGTGATTCCTCTTTTTGCGATGGTGGTGTTGTTCTACTGCCTCGAGATCGAGAAGCGAAACTGGAATGCCGTCTTCGCAGGGCTCGCTCTCTGGGGCCTGGACTGGTTTTTCGAGATCCTGAACGCTCTCGTCTTCCACTTCACCCAGAAGGCCCCGTTCTGGGGCGCTCCCGGGGACACTGCCTACCTGCTCCTCATCGGCTTGAACATCGAGATCTCGATGATGTTCGCCATTGCGGGCATCGCCTTTACCAAAATCTTGCCCCGGGACACGAAGGCGAGACTTCTGGGGCTTCCGAACCGGCTTGTGTTTGCGCTGGGCTTTGCGGCTTTCTGTGTGTTCGTGGAGATTCTGCTCAACCAGGCCGGAGCACTCACCTGGGACTACCCGTTCTGGTGCGCCCGGGCGCCGTGGCTCATCTTTGCCGCCGCCTACTCTCCCCTGATCCTGTTCACCTACTGGGTGCACGACCTGGAGGGCATCCGGGCAAAGGCCATTGCCGTGGGAGCCCTCTATGCGGTTGACCTGCTGGCCCTTGCGGTGTTCGCAGGGTATCTGGGCTGGATCTGACCCTACTTGTCCACAGGGCGTTCATTGAAGTAGGTGATCGTCACCTCCTGCAGATCATCGTTCGCGTCGAAGAGGTTTGAGACCCCACGGTATTCAGTCAGCTTGCGTTCCGTCTTGCTGTAGAGGAGGTCGAGCTGGGGAACGGCCCAGCTCACGAGCCAGTTCGCGAACTTGACCTTCACCCGGACCGTGTCCCCTTCGGAACTGACCTTCTGGATCTTGAAGTCGTAGGCCCGAAGCTTGTTCGGGAAAATGAGCTTGACCTTGAATACCTCCCCCCGTTCGATTCTGTCCAGGTTCTCCACCACGTAGTAGTGCCAGCCCTGGCAGGAGAAGACACTGGCTGCACTCTTCAGGCGCTTCTCCTGCTCTCCTTCCTTGCCGTCCCTGCTGAAGATGTAGTAGTCGCCGTCCCTGAAGCGAAGCCCTTCCTCGTAGTCCCTCTGGAAGTCCTTGAAGACGTAGGTCGGCATCGCGAGACTCAGCGTGTAGTCCGATTCGAGTGAGGCGATTTCCCGGCCCGTGGGGTCCTCGTACAGGGTGAGGGATTTCTTCGTCTTGCCATCCACGTAGTTGGTGATGTGCTTTTCTCTGTATACGACCCTGCCTTTTTCGTCTCTTGCTTCGCCCCAGTAGATCTCTTCCGTCTCCTGAGCGAATAGGTCGGCAGGGAAGAACAGCGCAAGCAACAGACAGAGGAGTGGTAACAAGAGTCCTTTCATTCCGAGTCCTTCCATGATTGCAGGGAGGCGTTGACCTCGGCCCACTGGTCCCACATCCAGGTCGAGAGAGCCTCTCTGTTTTTGGGTATGTCTTCGTAGGGGACGCGCCAGAACCTGACCCGCACCCAGGCCTTCACCAGATCCCCGCGCCAGAGCTGCGCCATGGACATGGTGGATTCGAACCCCGTGTGAATGCAGAAGACGGCATCCGCCCCCGGGTTGCTCTCGAGGAGCGCAAGCGAACCCGGCAGGCGCGGGGGCAGCACCAGAGGCATGGCCCGGGCCCTTTGAAGAGCCTCCTGGTCATTGGACGTCTCGAGCCGCTCGAGGATCCGCTCCCGTTTCTCGACCGTGAAGCGCGTGCCTTCCGGGTACATCAGCACACCGTGTCCCGGCCTCAGGTCTTCCGTGAGCCGGCTGATCGCCTGAAGCTCGGTGTCGGTCTGCCCCGAGCCCCGCCGCACGAAGTAGTTGGGGATGCGGTGCCCCACGATGTCCAGGCACGGGTCTGCGAGGAGCTCCCGCTTGATGACGTACCGTAGCATGACCTTTTGCGGGATCGCGATGAGTAGAGCAGGCAGCACGGTGTCCGCAGTGCTGACGTGACGGGTGAACAACAGGATGGGATGACCGCTGTAGTCTTCGAGCCCTTCCACGTCGAGCCTGAGGGAGAAGATCTTGAAGGCGCCGCCCGCCAGCACTTGGGCCCACAGACATTGCAGCTTGAAGTTCCACCAAATGTAACGATCCAGGTTCGAGGAGACCCACGGCCCGCCGGCGAGCCAGAGAACAAGGCTCGCAATGATGCCGAAGACCTCGAAGGTGAGGTACAGGAGGAGGAAGGAGAGCATTCGCAATAGGGCGAATTTCGAACGTCGTAACAGGTCGGTGAGTGCGGCCACCGGGGCGAGGACCGGAAACAGGGTCAGCAGGAGCGCGAAACAGAGGAAGTAGAGGGGGATCGTTGTCGCCCTTCGGGTCCAAATCCGTCGCCAGGACTCCCGCCCCAGTCCCATCAAGTCGGTCCAATTCTCAGATCGGATGTCCATATGAGTGTTTAGAAGCCAAAACACCTTTGGAGGATTCACCCGGCCTGGCCATACAGGACGAAAAATTGTATGAAAAGGTAGAGAAGTCAACGCGCGTTGCGTCAGAGTTCGCTATCGGTGAAGGATAAGGAGGTCTGTCATGTCCACGTCGTCCGGCAAGGTCCAAACCGTCACGGGACCCATCGATCCCTCTGAGCTCGGCGTTGTTCACCCCCACGAGCACCTCTTCGTGAACCTGGTACCCCCGAATCTCCGCGACCTGAAGGGAGAGCCGATCCGGATGGAGGATCTGGGCGAACTGCGCCGCAACTGGCTCTCGAACCCGGAGAACCTCTCTCTGGTCGATGAGGAGACCTCGATCGACGAAATGCGCCGGTTCAAGGAATCGGGGGGAGGGACCCTCGTTGACCAGACGATCCACGGCCTGGCGCCCAACCCGGAGGCCCTGGTACGGGTGTCCCGGGAAACAGGCGTTCACATCGTGGCCGGAAGCGGCTTCTATCAGGTGGAGTACCACCCTCCGGAGTTGGAGGACTGGGGCGTGGAGGAGGTCACGGAACGTATTCTGGGCGAAATCGAGCAAGGTTTCGGTGATACCGGCATCAAGGCGGGGCTCATCGGCGAGATCGGGCTGAGCTGGCCGGTGCACCCGAACGAAGACAAGGTTCTGCGGGCGGCCGTTCAGGCACAACGCCGGAGCGGCGCCTCGGTGAGCATCCATCCGGGCCGAAGCGAACAGGCCCCCTTCGAGGCGATGCGCGTCGTTTCCGAGGAGGGCGGAGACCCGGGACGGACCGTCATGTGCCACGTCGATCGAACCCTCTTCGACCTGGATTCCATGATCCGTCTGGCCGAGAAGGGATGTTATCTGGAATTCGACCTCTTCGGCCAGGAGTCGAGCTTCTATCCCCTGGCCCCGATCGACATGCCCAACGATGCCACGCGCGTCCATTACATCCGGCAACTGATCGATGCGGGATACCTGGAGAGAATCCTGGTGTCCCAGGACATCTGCGCAAAACACCGCCTGACCCGGTACGGGGGTGAAGGGTATTCCTACCTCCTGCAGTGCGTGCTCCCCCTGATGCGGCAGAAGGGCATGAGCGATCAGGCGATCGACACAATCGTCAAGGAGAACCCGGCGCGCGTGCTGACCCTCGCCGGCTGACGGCCGGTGTCCTGTCCCAGGGATGGAATACGATGGATATAGAGATTGTAGGAACGGAATCGTTGGGAGTGCGAGGGCTTTGCTGTTTTGTAAGAACAGAAAAGAGGGGCATCCTCATTGATCCGGGGGTAGCTTTAGGGTATACGCGATATGGTTTGCTGCCCCATCCTTTTCAGGTGGCAGTAGCTGAAAAAGTCCAAGAGAAGATCGTAGAAAGATGGTCAGAGGCTACCGATATTGTGATCAGCCATTTTCATGGAGATCATGTTCCGTTAGTAGATGCGAATCCATATCAGCTTGATATAGAAAGAGTGCGTGGACTGAATCCCAATGTAACGATCTGGTCCAAGACGCTGCCCCACCTTTCCCCACTTGAAATGAAAAGAGCTGACTCCCTTTCTTCTGTTCTAGGAAATAGAGAAATCGAAGCAGAGGGCAAGAAGGACGGAGCCATTACGTTCTCCAGGGCAGTATTTCATGGGGACAAGGATGATACTGCCGTAACCGTGATGATGACAAGGATTGAAGGGGATGATGTCTTCGTCCATGCTTCTGATATTCAGCTTCTCAATACCGAGGCTGTTTCTCAAATACTGGACTGGATGCCTCAAACTCTACTGGTTGGCGGCCCTCCTCTCTATTTGTCGAAGAGGCTTTCCAAGAACCAAATGGATAAAGCCTGGAACAATGCTGTTCGAATATGTCGGGAAGTTGACACACCTATTCTCGACCACCATCTCATGAGAGATCTTGAAGGCGTCAAATGGATAGAACGTCTATCCTTGGAGACCGGGAAGAGGGTCATGTGTGGAGCTGATTTCATGGAGAAACCAAGAATGTTGCTCGAGGCGGACCGCAAACGTTTGTATGAGGATATGCCTGTCCCGGCTGAATGGCATGAGAAGTACGCCGAAGGTATTATCGGTACCGATCCATATTGGATGTCAGCGGCAGGAAGACAGCACAAATCATCAAAGAATAGAAAGACAAGTAGCTGAAATGAAGATTACGATTATTTATGACAACAGAGCCTACAAAAAGGGGCTTCGGGCTGATTGGGGATTTTCATGTTTGGTGGAAGATTCCGGGGAGAGCGGGTACAAGATCCTTTTTGATACCGGAACAAGTGGTACCATACTGCTTGCCAACATGGAACAGTTGAATATAGATCCTGTTTGTATTGAGGAAGTCTTCATCTCCCATGCACATTTTGATCATACCGGGGGGCTCTCGGCTTTGCTTGATGTGAACGATCACATCAAACTGTATGTTCCTCGTTCCGTCAAAGTAGTTCGCGGCGCAAATGTAAAGGAAGTGGTTTCTGTGAGCGCACCCCTGCAAATCCATGAACATGTCTTTTCCACTGGCGAAATAGACCAAATGGAACAATCCATGGCAGTGACAACGGATCAAGGAGTCGTGCTGATTGTAGGGTGCTCGCACCCCAGAATGGACCACATTCTTGAAGCAGCCTCACAATTCGGAAAGGTCTATGCGATTGTGGGTGGTCTGCACGGACTCGGTGAGCTTGAACTGTTTCGAGACCTTGGACGGATTTGCCCTGCTCATTGTACGCAACACATAGAGGCAATAAGATATCAGTATCCAGAAAAATACGTTGAGGGTGGAGCAGGGCAAGTGATCGAGTTCTAAGAATAAATGGAAGAAGTAACGTGACAAGAATCGATCAGAGAAACGTAAGAGATCTGAAAAGATGGTTCCATCGTTATGTGCAGACATTCAAGAATGCCGATAGGGAATTGCAGCAGAATGCAATTCTCAAAGAAGAGCATACGACGCGGGTCTGTGAGGAAATACGAAGTATTGGAGAATCACTTGGGCGAAACAGTAATGAATTGCGGCTGGCTGAAATCATTGCGCTTCTGCATGATATAGGCCGCTTTGAACAATATTCAAGATATAGAACTTTTGTGGATCACAAATCCGAAGATCATGCTGATCTTGGCATAACAATACTGAAGAGATATGGGGTTCTGAATGAATTGGATGAATCAATAAGGAGTCTCATTCTCCGGACCATTATGTACCACAACCGCGCCGCACTGCCTCAAGAAGAGACGGAAACATGTATGTTTTTTACAAAACTCCTGCGTGATGCTGATAAACTGGATATCTGGAGAGTGGTTACCGAGTATTATACCCTCAATATGGGCAAGCGAAATGGAGCCATCGAGCTTGATCTTCCGGACACACCAGGGTTTTCGGACGAGGTTTATCAAGATTTGGTTGCCAAGAGGGTAGTGGACATCAAGCATGTGAAGAATCTGAATGATTTCAAACTGCTTCAGACAGGCTGGGTCTTTGATATCAACTTTCGTCCAACTTTGTATTCTATGATGTCGAGACGCTATCTTGAAACGATCCGAAGTGTCTTGCCCGAATCGGAAAAGATTCAAGAGATTTTCTCTGCGATTCAACTGTTTCTTGACGAAAATCTGAAAAAAACCGAAGCATCAAAGGAATGTCCCGGTCCAACTCCGACCCTGTAGACAGCCTTGCCTCCATTCACCTCGCAGGAGACCGGGCCGAGTCGGTGGCGGCTGTGTTTATTTTTTCTCCCTATTGTTATAAAATGCACATTTCGCTGGATGCCCTGTCGACCTCTTGCGGGTTCGGAAGGACGCGTGATCGTGGAGGCATTGGATCTCATTCATCAGGCCGTTTACGAAGGCGACGACCGGAAGGTTGTCGAGCTTGTGGAAGGCCTCCTTGCGAAAGGAACCGACCCGGTCGTCCTTCTGAATCAGGGGTTGATCGCATCCCTGGACAAGGTGGGCAAGGATTTTGCCGACGGGCTTCTGTTCCTTCCTGAAGTGATGCTTTCCGCCCACGCCATTCACAGGGGCATGCATCTTCTGGAGCCCCTTCTGGCCGAGGCCGGGGTGGAACCGCGCGGCTCGGTGCTGATCGGGACCGTGAAGAGCGATCAGCACGACATCGGCAAGAATATCGTGGCCATGATGCTTCGGGGCGCCGGCTTTCGGGTCAAGGATCTCGGCATCGATGTGGAGCCGGAGGTCTTTGTTGCCGAGGCGGGCGGGGGCGAATATCAGGTCGTCGCCATGAGTGCCCTTTTGACCACGAGCCTCCCCTGGCTGGAGAAGACGATCCGGGCCATGGACGAAGAAGGCGTCCGAGACCGCGTCAAGGTGCTGGTGGGCGGGGCCGTTCTGGACGCGGAAAAGGCGCTGGCGGCAGGGGCGGACGGGTATGCGCCCGATGCCGCGCGGGCCGTCGATGAATGCAAGGAACTGTTGGGCCTCGCCACCAATTCTCCCCGCGAGTAAGACGAGACCTACACTACTATCCTATTGTTTTACTTGGCTTTTTGTTTGTTTTGCCCTGTGTGGCAATCTTGACAGTCACAGCTTTGAAGAGTATACTGGATTGAATGAGCATTCATTCAGTTCCGCCCTCCCTTACAGGAGGGCGTTGATAGGCAGCCATTTTCAAATGGACAGAGGCTGACGCTCGTGAGCCTCGTGAGGAGGGTAAAATCTTGAACGAACAAGCCCCTCAGGAAAAGCCGGTCCTTGAACCGAAGCGGGGCCTGGCAGAGCAGATAAAGGCGGAACACGGCGAGGATGTGTACCGGTGCTACCAGTGCCAGAAATGCACCGCGGGTTGCCCCATGACCCACGCCATGGATTACCCGCCGAGCCAGATCATGCGCATGATCCAGCTCGGCCAGGAAGAGGAACTGCTCGCCTCGAAGACGATCTGGGTGTGCCTCACCTGCAACACCTGCAGCATTCGCTGTCCGAATGATATCGATATCGCCCTGGTCATCGATTCACTGAGAGAGCGAGCCCTTAAGAAGGGAAAGACCCCAGCGGTCGAAAACGTTCCCCTGTTTCACAAGTACTTCCTGGACAATGTCAGGAAACGGGGCAGGACCTTTGAAGGGGAGCTTCTGGCCCGTTACCAGCTCAAGACGGGCCAGGCCATCGGGAATGCCGGGCTGGGCCTGCGGATGTTCCTCAAAGGCCGCCTGGGCATCCTGCCGGAGAGCGTGTCCAACAAGAAGGCCTTCCGGGAGATTTACAGCAGGGTCGAGAAGCGGGGAGGGGCGAAATGAAGAAGATCGGTTATTACAAGAGCTGTTCCCTGAACGCCTCCTCGAATGACTACGCCCTTTCCCTGGAGATGAGCTTCGCCAAACTGGGAACGCGGCTCGTTCCGATCGATGACTGGAACTGCTGCGGCGCCTCTTCCGCCCATTCCACGAACGAGCTTCTCGGGCTGGCCCTGCCCGCCCGGAACCTGGCCCTGGCCGAACAGCAGGGGCTCACCACCCTGCTGGTGCCCTGCTCGGCCTGTTACACGCGCATGTTGACCGCAGCCGAGAAGATCCGAAAGGACGACGACCTGGCAGCCGAGATCAATGAGGTCATTGCCCCTTTGCGTTATATGGGCACGGTGCAGGTCAAGAACATCCTGGAGATCCTCTGGAACGAGGTGGGCGTGAACGAGATCCTCGCCGCCAAGAAGCATGACCTGGGCGGGATGAAGGTGGTCTGCTACTACGGGTGCTACCTTACCCGCACGCCCGGGGTCGCCTGCTTCGACAACCGTGAGAATCCCCAGTTCATGGAAAGGCTGGTCCGGATGATCGGGGCCGAGCCCCTGGACTGGCCCTTCAAGACGGATTGTTGCGGCGCAGGGTTTTCCCTGATCGATGCGCCGGTGACGGTCGACCTCTGCGAGAAGATGTACGAAAGGGCCTACGAGCTGGGAGCGGATGCGATGGTGGCCACTTGCCCGCTCTGCCAGACCAACCTGGACGTGAACCAGGACAAGCTGATCAGCCAGAAGGCGGCGCCTTACCATATGCCGGTCTTCTACATCAGCGACCTGATCGGGCTGGCCGCAGGCGCAGATTTCGGCAACAAGTTGTGGCGCAAACGTTTTGTGGATCCGAAGGATCTTCTGAACCGTTACGCCCTGGCCTAAGAGCAGGGATCAGGGAGCAGGGGTCAGACGCAACCCCAAGCCCCCGAAGATAAGGGGAGGCAAAGATATGGATACCGATAAGTTCGAGCTGGAGCAACCGACCAGGGAGGAGATGCTGGCTTTCATCGAGAAGCAGAGGCCGGACATGGGCGAGAATCTCCGGAATTTGCTCGGCAGGGCTTCCTTCCTCAAGGACAAGAACGTGTACGGCGAACTCTACGCCCAAAGCCAGATCGACATCTGCTACGACGCGATCTTTCGGGACGAGTACATTCGATGCCGCATCCTGGAGGTGATTCGGGACGAGGCGCGGTCCGTGCCTCAGATCGCGGAGGCGCTCGGGAGATCCCCGGGAGAGATCCTGTGGGAGGTTGTGGAGCTTCGTCGCAAGAACCTGGTGGATCTCGAGAAAATCGATGATCGGACGCCCCTTTACAGGGCTTCCTGATAGGAGAGAACGGCATGGCCGCAGCAGACAATGGAAAGATCGGCTCTGTCCTGGTGGTGGGGGCCGGAATCGGAGGCATGCAGGCCTCGTTGGATCTCGTGGAGTCGGGGTTCAAGGTCTATCTCGTGGACAAGGCCGGGGGCATCGGCGGCACCATGAGTCAGCTGGACAAGACCTTCCCGACCAACGACTGCGCCATGTGCATCATGTCGCCGAAGCTGGTCGAGGTGGGCCGGGAGAAGAACATCGAAATCCTCCCCTTTGCCGAGCTCGACGCGCTCGACGGTGTGGCTGGGAATTTCAGGGCCAAGATTCGGCATCATCCGAGGCGGGTCGATCCCGACAAGTGCACGGGATGCGGCCTGTGTCAGCAGTACTGCCCCCTGGAGCTTTCGAGTGAGTACAACCAGATGCTCACGAAGAGGAAGGCGATCTTCCTCGACTACCCCCAGGCCGTTCCGAACACACACGTGATCGACCGGAAGAACGCCCCCTGCCAGCTCACCTGCCCGGTGCGGCTGGACGTTCGGGAGTACGTCGGGCTGATCGCCTCCGGCGATTTCGAGGGGTCCCTCTCCCTGATCCGGGAGAAGCTTCCCTTCCCGGCCACGATCGGCAGGATCTGTACACGGCCGTGCGAGGAGGAGTGCCTTCGCGGAACCAAGATGGAAGAGCCCATCGCCATATGCCAGCTCAAGCGGTTCGTGG
>Ga0180430_10003304_pt1 | contig 14010 bp, 10 predicted proteins | sample SS_ome_9_FD_132999 | JGI IMG/M metagenome (GOLD analysis project Ga0180430, IMG submission 132999) | Hypersaline lake sediment archaeal communities from the Salton Sea, California, USA - SS_1_S_2 metaG | ecosystem: Environmental > Aquatic > Non-marine Saline and Alkaline > Hypersaline >... | reverse complement strand
CAGGCGAGCAGCCAGGTACTGTATCTGAATACTTGAAATAGCGCGGATCTGCTCCCTGCCCAATGGGTGGAATACCACCGTCTCGTCAACACGGTTGATAAACTCTGGCCTGAAATGCTGGCCGACCACTTCCATCACCGCTGCCTTCATGGCGGCATAGTTTTCGTCACTGTTTTCTGCACTATTTTCTGCACTGGCACTGGCCATGGTCTGAATAATGTCTGATCCCAGGTTTGAGGTCATAACAATCACAGTATTCCTGAAATCGACTGTACGCCCCTGTCCATCGGTAAGACGCCCGTCATCTAGTACCTGTAACAACACGTTGAAAACATCTGCATGGGCCTTTTCGACCTCATCCATGAGAATCACACTGTAAGGCCGGCGACGTACAGATTCAGTCAGGTAGCCACCTTCTTCATAACCGACATAGCCTGGAGGCGCACCAATCAAACGGGCTACAGAATGCTTTTCCATGAATTCTGACATATCTATACGAACCATGGCCTCATCGGTATCAAACAAAAACTCCGCGAGGGCTTTACACAGCTCTGTTTTACCGACCCCAGTAGGGCCAAGAAACAGGAAAGAACCGTTTGGACGGTTGGGATCTGCCAATCCGGCACGTGAACGACGGATAGCATTGGAAACCGCATTAACCGCCTCCGACTGACCGATAACCCGCTTGCCCAGTTGCTCTTCCATGCGCAGCAGCTTTTCCTTTTCTCCTTCGAGCATTTTGGATACCGGAATACCTGTCCACTTAGAAACCACCGCAGCAATTTCCTCGTCGGTCACCCTGTTACGTAGCAAACGTGTTTCCTGCATTTCCACCTGCGAAGCCATATCCAGCTGGCGCTCCATTTCCGGGATGGTTCCATGCTGCAATTCAGCCATGCGTTGTAAATCACCAGCACGACGCGCGGTTTCAAAATCGAGACGGGCACGCTCCAGTGCTTCCTTGATGTGCGTGGTACCCTGCACAGCCGCCTTTTCAGATTTCCAGATTTCTTCCATGTCTGCGAATTCGCGCTCGAGTTCAGCAATCTGGCCTTCCAGTAGCTCCAGGCGCTTTATGGAAGCATCATCGGATTCTTTCTTGAGCGCTTCACGTTCGATTTTCAACTGCACCAGGCGACGGTCAAGCTTATCCATTTCTTCGGGCATGGAATCGATTTCCATGCGGATCTGGGAAGCGGCCTCATCAATCAGGTCGATCGCCTTGTCGGGCAACTGTCGATCGGTAATATATCGGTGCGAGAGTGTTGCAGCGGAAACAATGGCAGGATCTGTAATATCCACTCCATGGTGCACTTCGTAACGCTCTTTCAAGCCACGCAGGATAGCAACCGTATCTTCAACAGTGGGCTCCAGCACCATGACTTTCTGGAAACGACGCTCCAGTGCAGCATCTTTTTCGATAAACTGGCGATATTCATCCAGAGTAGTGGCACCGATGCAATGAAGCTCACCGCGCGCCAGCGCGGGTTTGAGCATGTTACCAGCATCCATGGCGCCTTCTGCCTTGCCGGCCCCCACCATGGTATGAATTTCATCAATAAACAGGATGACCTGTCCTTCCTGCTTGGCCAGGTCGTTGAGCACGCCCTTGAGACGCTCTTCAAACTCACCACGGAACTTGGCCCCGGCAATCAATGCCCCCATATCAAGCGATAACAGGCGTTTGTTCTTCAGGCCCTCTGGCACCTCGCCATTAACGATACGGCTGGCAAGTCCCTCGGCAATGGCCGTTTTACCCACTCCCGGTTCACCAATGAGCACCGGGTTGTTCTTGGTACGTCTCTGTAGTACCTGAATCGCACGGCGTATTTCGTCATCACGGCCAATAACCGGATCAAGCTTGCCCTGCTCGGCCTTTTCTGTGAGGTCGATGGTGTATTTTTCCAGGGCCTGACGCTGTTCTTCGGCATTGGGATCATCCACTGACTGGCCGCCACGCACTGCCTCAATCGCTTTTTCAATAGCGCCTTTGCTGGCACCAGCTTTTTGCAATAATTCTCCCAGCTGGCCACTGTCTTCAAGAGCTGCTATCACGAAAAGTTCTGAAGAAATGTACTGATCCTTGCGATCCTGGGCCAGTTTGTCTGATTTGTTCAGCAATCTTCCCAGATCATTGGAAATATGCAGATCTCCCGTGGCTCCTTCGATACTGGGTAGCTTGTCCAGCGCTTCACCCAAGCCTGAACGCAGCTGGTTAACATTGACATCAGCCTTGGTAAGCAGGTGGCGAACTGAGCCGCCTTCCTGGTCAAGCAGGGCTGTCATTAAATGTACAGGTTCGATAAACTGGTGATCACGCCCTACAGCGAGGCTCTGTGCATCCGCCAGGGCTATCTGGAATTTGCTGGTTAAACGATCCATTCTCATGGACTTTTCTCCGAATAATTCTTAACTGCTCAGGATGTAAGGGCAATATCCTGAAATTACAAGGTTTTTAATAAATAATTTTAATAACAGGCTTATCGTGAAACTGATTGTCCAAATTCCCTGCTATAACGAAGAACATACACTTCCACAAACAGTTGCAGATATTCCACGCGAAATTGATGGCATCAGTAAAGTCGAAATCCTTGTTATTGACGACGGCAGCACCGATGGCACAGTCGATGTAGCAAAATCGATCGGTGTCGATCATATTGTCAGAAACAAGAAAAATATGGGGCTAGCAAAAAGCTTCAGCAAAGGCATTGATGCCTGCCTGAAAGCCGGGGCAGATATCATTGTCAACACGGATGGTGATAACCAGTACTGCGGAGCCGAAATCAGACGTCTGGTAATACCTGTGCTTGAAGAAAAAGCCGATATCGTAGTCGGAGACAGACAGACCAATAAAATAAAGCATTTTTCCCGCGGAAAAAAATTCATGCAGTGGTTTGGCAGCGGTATTGTGCGCAAACTGTCCGGGCTCAAGGTTCCTGATGCAGTCAGTGGTTTTCGGGCGATATCACGAGAAGCTGCGATTAAACTGAATATCATCTCATCGTTCAGTTACACCATCGAAATTCTGATACAAGCTGGCAAGCGGAATCTTGAAGTGATCTCAATTCCGGTTCGCACAAACCCGAAGACCAGAGATTCGAGATTATTTAAAAGTCTGCCTACATTTATCGCGCGTCAGGTCACAACCATTATCCGTGTCTATGCAATGTATCAGCCTCTTAAAGTATTTTTCTATCTGGGGATGACTTTAAGCATTGCAGGATTACTACCGATTATCCGTTTTTTATACTATTTCATGACATCAGGTGGAAGCGGCCATATTCAATCACTGGTACTGGGGGGCGCCTTGTTACTGATGGGCTTTGCCAGTTTTCTGTTTGGTTTGCTGGCTGATCTTATTTCAAATAATCGCCAGCTAACAGAAATGGCTTTGGAGCGAATAAAAAGGCTTGAATTTGATACCACTAAAGAATCAAAAAAAGACTGAGCAATGAAAATCCTCTTTGATATTTGCCACCCTGCTCATGCTCACGTTTTTCTCCACCCGATCAAAATATTAAAGGCACAGGGGCATACAATTGTGATTACCAGTCGATTCAAGGACATTGCCCTGGAATTACTCGATGAACTGGAACTGGAACATATTCCGATAGCTGGCCAATATCGTAAGGGAATTCTGGCACTCGGACTGGAGTTACTGGTTCGTGACTTCAAACTCTACAGGTTGGTCAAAAAAATCAAACCGGACATCATGGTAGGTGTCGGTGGTATTTTTGTATCTCAAATCAGCAAACTGACGGGAATTCCTTCGTTGGCATTCTACGATACTGAAAACGCAACTTTACAGAACCTTCTAACCTATCCTTTCGCCGATATCGTTATTGTTCCCGAATGCTATGAGGCATGGTTACCTTTAAGACGTCATATCAGATACAAGGGCTATCATGAACTTTCGTATTTACATCCTGATCAATTCACACCTGATCGGGAGATTGCTATCCGCAACGGCCTTGATCCAGATAATGATAATTTCTTTATCCGTGTTGTATCCTGGGACGCAAACCACGATGTGGGAGAAAAAGGCTGGACGTCTGTATTACTAACCCAGATCACAGATCATCTGGCAAGACTGGGAAAAGTCCATATTTCCTCGGAAAGACAACTACCTGAAACTCTTCAGGATCATTGCTACAAAGGCAATAAAAGTCAGGTACATCATGTAATGGCCTACTGCAGGTTATTCATTGGCGAGAGTGCAACGATGGCTTCAGAGTCTGCTGTACTGGGTGTCCCTGCCATTTATGCTGCAGAGACAGGGCGAGGCTACACCACAGAACAGGAAAAAAAATATGGGCTTGTAACCAATATAACGGATATTCAATGGCCGTCATTAAAAGAAGCTATTGACTCCATAGTTAGCTCTCCAGGGGAAACCTGGAATATTGCACAGAAAAAATTACTGGATGAAACAATAAATGTAGCCTCATTTATTTCAGCAACCATTACTGACCACAAAACAGCATTACTGAATTACCAAAACAGGAAATCTGACTGATGTGCGGCATTTGCGGCTGGTTTACAAAACAGGTTATCCCCAAAGAAGTCGCCAGCCAGAAACTTCAAAAAATGATGCAGGCAATTCAGCACCGCGGCCCTGATGGACGAGGCCAAATGCACTGGAAACATGCTGCTATGGGGCATCTTCGACTTGCAATTATTGATCTTGAAACAGGTCAACAGCCTCTATCCAGTCCTGAAAATAGATTCACAATCTCCTTTAATGGTGAAATCTACAATTACAGGGAACTGCGTCAGCAACTGAAACAGCAATATGATTTCAAAACAAAAAGCGATACTGAGGTAATTCTGGCACTTTATACATTACATGGTATCAGCGGCTTTAATCGATTGCGTGGAATGTATGCTTTCTCAATTTGGGATGAATTAGATAATAAAGGTATTCTCGTTCGAGACCCTTACGGCATAAAACCATTATTCTGGTCAGACAATAAAGGCCGTGAGTTTCTTTTCGCATCTGAAGCAAAGGGCATTTTATCTGCTGGACATGGTAGTACCCTGGATGAAAACAGCCTGCATTTATTGATGAATTTTCGCTATATCCCGGGAGACAGAACTCTGTTTCGGGATATCAACCAACTTCCACCAGGAGGGATACTTACCTGGCAAAATGGGAGCCACAAACTAGAAAAACATAGTCCGTTTATTAATTTCTCCACAGAGGAGAATAATACACTCTACTGCCTGACTGATTCTGTCCAAAAGCACTTAACATCTGACGTTGAAGTAGGTTGTTATTTATCCGGCGGCATTGATTCTGCTGCAATTGCAGCCATTGCCAATCCTTTGCTGGATGGCAAACTTAAATCATTTACGCTTGAAACCGGGGATGACCCTGAAGAAGCTACAAATGCTGCAATTACGGCAAAATCGTATGGGATACAGAATATTCAGTATCAACTGTCTGAAAATATAACCGATCACTTACCAAGACTGCTGTTTCATCTTGAACTTCCCAAAATAAATGCATGGCAGAATTACCAATTGGCTGCCTCAACATCCCAACACGTCAAGGTCGCCTTATCCGGGCTGGGAGGTGACGAGCTATACCTCGGGTATAAAGCCCACAAAATTCTTCATATAAATGAAAGACTGAGCCACTATTGTCCACACTGGCTCAGTCACCTGGCCGGGAAGTCAATTTCAAGCATCACCAGCTTTACCTCACCTCTAGAGTGGAGTGAACAACAGCGGATAGGCATGATGCTCGAACATTTACCCCAGTGGCCATATGTATACGGCTTACTGAGAAATGTCTGGGATCTCCCTGGCATGAGGCAGAAAATATATGGCGAAAGAATGATGGACGCATCGTTACAGAATGGTTTTGAATTGATTAGTCAGGATCATGCATGGAAGCTACCGCCTGTTGCAGCAATGGCAGATTTTGAATTTCGTAACAAAATGGTGAATGACCTGCTATGGCAGGAAGACAGGGTCAGTATGGCTCATGGACTGGAAGTTCGAGTTCCGTTTATCGACATCCTGATGAAACACGACAGTCAGTCGTATTCAGTCGACCAATTAATGCCTGATGGAAAAATCAAATCACATTTACGCCGTTCTCTGACGCCTCTACTCAAGCCAGAGATTTTAAATCGACCTAAAAGTGGCTTCCAGGTCAATGCCGCTGATTTTTTTCACCAGCACCTCTCTTCATTATCAGAAGAATGGCTGACCCAATCCCGGATTTCAGAATATGGTTTGTTTAACCCGACTTTTGTGAAACAGGTACTGTCAAAAAAACCAAAAACTTTATATCGTTGGCACTATTTCATTCTTTATTTCATGCTGATGACCCAGATGTGGACGCAAATGTTTGAACAAGAACAATGGCAACAACAAATAAAATAGAAAAAGGGGAGCTTCAACAGGTACTGGACAAAACTCTGGATTGGAGCAGAAAAACCGGATACAAAGGCTATAACAAACACGATGGGCTCAACAGTCCAGTTCTGAACCTTTTGCTTGGCTGGAGCAAATGGCCACGCCTGGTAGCCATACAAGGTGTAATGCGCTTTCCTGTAAACTTGCGCCCCCTGTTCTTTACTCCTCAAACCTATAATCCGAAAGGCCTAGCTCTTTTTACCATGGCCTTACTGGATCAATTTAGAATCTCACAGGATCCTTCTCAACTACAGGAAGCAGAAACTCTCCTTTCCCTGCTAAAAGAACTGAAATCCCCGGGCGACTGGAATGGAATATGCTGGGGTTATCATTATCCATGGCAAGATGCAGGCTTTTTTGCACCTAAAAACACACCAAATGCAGTAGTCACCAGTTTCGTCTGTGAAGCATTTCTCGAAGCATTTCGCGTTACCAAAAAGCAGGAATATCTCGACACAGTCAGCAGCGCAATCAACTTTTTCCTCAAAGATCTGAAAATCCTGAAAGATACTCCACAAGAATTATGCCTCAGTTATATGCCGGTCAAGATGTCAGTACGTGTAATGGATGTCAGCATACTGATTGGCGCTGTACTCGCTCAACAAGCAACGCTTTCCCATAGTAATAAATTTGAAACAGCCGAACGCCTGGTACGTTATGTTGTCAACTGCCAGACAGATTATCATGCATGGTGGTATACCGACCCTCCATCTGATTCGCATATTTCTCATGACAATTACCATACAGGATTTATTCTGGATGCCCTGGATCGCTACATGAAAGCAACAGGAGATACACAGTGGCAAGACCAATACGATGCAGGCCTCAAATTTTATGCTGAACACCTGTTCAATGATGACGGATCACCCAGATGGATGCATGACAAGGATTACCCTCATGATATTCACGGAGCAGCACAGGGTATTCTGACTTTTTCAAGACACCTTGACACACACCAACATCTGGTGAAAAAAATAACTGACTGGACCCTTAAACGCATGTATGAAGATGGCAGGTTTTATTATCAGGAAACAGCCTTTTACAGAAAAAAATTTACTCTTTTACGGTGGTGCAATGGATGGATGAGCCGAGCAATTTCCTTTAATCTCAGGTATTCCAGTAAACTTCCTGTATGAAACATACATATTCCTTGCTGGCTGTTCTCAGCAAATATCTGGAAACATGAAACGAGAATCCAAAACCAACTACAAATTCGATTTTTGCAGTGGAATAGAAGGGTTTCAGGCAAGGTCCATGACGATTTTTTCTGATCAGATCAGAAATGAATTCATACGACAGGGAGTATCATTCAACGAAATAAAAATTGACGTTTCTGCATGGCTGCCTCGTGGCATCACCGGAACTATCATCGGCGCATTCATCCGCTATTTCATCTACCCGCTCAAAGTCCTTGTCAAACATAAAACCAATAATATCTTCATTAGCGACTCTGCTAATGCATCTATCTCTACCTTTCTTCCTAAAAGGAAATTCAATACAGTAATTTTCCTACATGGACTGGCTTACCAGATTCACCACAAAGACCTGGATATAAACGCCGACTTCAAAGACAGGCTCATCTACTTTTTCAGCCGGTTAATAAAAAGACCCGGCTTGATAAAAAGTAATGCCATAATCGCTAACAGCCAGAGAGGTATGGATGATTACAAAAACAATCTCAATCCACCCGCCACACAATCAATAAGCTACATTCCCCTAGGAATTGATACCAGTTTCAAACCAGTAGACACTACATACCTAAGAATAAAACTGGGCATTGCTGATAATGAAAGAGTTATTCTGAGCGTAGCCGCCCCGGATCTGAGAAAAAACATCTCTATACTCCCCGAAGTTTTTGCCGGTTTCAAAAATAATTTCCCATGGAAGTGGATACATATAGGGGGACTACACCCTTCTACATTTGAAAGGATTCCTCCCTGGCTTCAAAATAAACTACTTAACCTGGAACTGGTGCCTCACTCTGAGATGCCAACTTATTATTCAATGGCCGATGTTTTTGTCCTGCCAACACTTTATGACACCTTTGGATGGCCCCCGATAGAAGCTGCGGCATGTGGCTGCCCTGTAGTTGTTTCTGATATAAAACCCATAAGTGAAAATCTTGAAAATATTGCAGTACTTGTAGATCCCAGAGACAAACAGACCATTACAAAATCAATGATAAAGATACTGACCGATCCTGGCTTCAGTAGAGAGTTAAAACGAAAAGGCCTGGAAGTTCAGAAAAAATTCGACTGGGCCCACACATCACAGCATATTCTGGATATAATAGAGAACACTGGACAGCACACTCCATGACTGGAAACTTTCATCCAACCCGAATCACCTGGCTTCGTAAGCTTCTTCTGTTTTGCATCAGCCTGATTCGCCCCTCAATTATCAAGACAAAGTTTGATTTCAGGCTCTTCATCCCCAAATCGGATAAATCTATTTATGTTGCGAAGCTGTTTTTAACTGGCACATATGAATTCACAGAAACCAAAAAAACGCTGGAATCCATTCACAAAGGCTCAACAGTAGTCGACATAGGAGCAAATATTGGCTACTACACTTGCCTGATGGGTCGACAGATGGATTCCACGGGAAAAGTATATGCTATTGAACCGGACGCAGAAAATAGAAATGTGCTAAACAAAAACATCAAATTAAACCACCTCACAAATGTAGACGTGAGGACATATGCATTAGGGGAAAGACATACCAGGCTGCCCTTATACAGAAACCCTGAAAACCTTGGCGCCCATAGTCTTGTTCAAAACGACCAGATGACTGAAACTGAAATAGAAGTCAAACGGTTTGATGATGTTATACCCAAAAGTAAAATAGATTTTATAAAAATCGATGTAGAAGGATATGAACTCTCTGTTTTACAGGGCATGACCGGTTTTTTTAAAGACGACCTTATTAAAATGATTCTGTGCGAATTCACCCCATTCAAAATAAAAGAAAACGAACAAAATCCGGAAAGTTTTCTTGATTTAATAGAGTCTTATAATTTTAAAATCGAAGTCTTATCAAACACTATTGATAAAGAATTCATCACAGCACAACAACTGCGTGAGGAACTAACGGGTTTCTCAGAAAACAAATACGCCTCATTTAATTTGCTGATCTCCAAATGACCAGAGACTCAATAACAGACCTGCCATTTACTCCTATAGTATTTGACGATGGAGCATTTCCTTCTTTCTACCCGGATGGAACAGGCCCCGTAATTCCATTTGAAAATTACCAAAGACTACTCGAACTGGCTGAACGCACCAATACAGTTATACCAATAGCTGTTACCACAGCCTTCATTGATGTGAACAACATTGCCTCAATGAATCTTACACACCAGAACTCAGCACAAATTGTTCAGTTTTTACAGCTTAACAAAGACAGGTTACCCGTATGGAATCATGGCCTGACACACCATTACGAAAAGAATTTTTTTGAATTCAGTCCATGCACCAACTCCACAGCCGTACCCGAAGAGTATCAACATAAACACCTTGATCTTAGCCAGGAGATACTGACATCTCTTGACCTAGGTAACATGTCAATTTTCGTCCCTCCATCCCATTGCTGGCAATGGGGTGTTACAGATTACATTGCACAGCAATATGATATCCAGGCAATAGCGATCAGGCAGTTCGAAAAATCCAGCCTGCTTGATTGGCTAAAACAACCGAGACACCCCTATACCATCACATGGCCTGAATCTCGTTACCTCACCACACTTTACCGCCTGGGACTTGGAATAGCGGCGGATTTACCAGAGATCAATGCGATACAAACATGGAAAGCAAAACAGTATATTCAGCCATCGAACAGGTTCCTGTACTATCTTATCCACCGAAGTAAAACTTCAGTAAAACGTCCTCATCATTTTTTTGCACATATACAGAACCTCTCCAGCAAAGGATCCCTGGAGAACTGGGTTTCAATCATCAATAATTTGAAAAAGTTTTATGACAAAGCCCACTGAACTTTTTCTTCTAGGAGCAATGCGATCCGGAACAACATATCTAAGAAATGTTGTTGGCTCCAATCCATCGGTCATGACCCTGGGCTCTGAAATGAATAATTTCTGGACTGAAACCGCCAATGCACCATGCGGGAAGGTAGCCCACTGTCTACCCAGAAAAGCAAAGGATGCCACTCCTGAATTAATTGAGCGGGTTCGCCAAGAGTTTACCGGTTTTTATAAAAACAAAAATATTCCATCCAATATTGTTTACCGATGCTATAGGAAATTTCGTTATAAAAATGAATCACTGATTAAACAAGGCACTCCCTTTTACCTGCTCAACAAATCCACCCATTTATTAAACAAGGTGGATTTCATCAATGCTATTTTTCCAGATGCTAAATACATCTTCATAATTCGTGATATTTATTCTCAATCCAACAGCCTCAACAACCACCTGAAGCAATATACAACTCAAAACACCATCCCGAATTATCCCCGAAAAAATGGTGAATGCTGGTCTTTCACCGAAAATAATACAACGACCGACTTTTCGGATATTCCATATTACTGGATTGAGCAAAACTCTATTGCCTTAATTTCTCTGGATAAGTTAAATAAAGAGCAAGTACTCTACATTGACTACAATATGATATGTAATGAGCTTGGTCAGTCATTAAAGAAGATTTCTGAATTTCTTGGTATCACATATAATATCGATCAAATCAGTAATCAAGTGATAAACAATACTACAATATCTCCTCTTACCTCATGGGAATCCCAGCTATCATCAAAACAGAAAGATACAATAGATAAAACCATTAAGAATTTTGAAGATGACTATAAATACATAATGTCACATTTGTAACGGGCCAGTGAAATGAAGAAATGGAAAAGATATACACTGGGACTTCTAATTTTATCTACAATCATTATGCTTACATACAGGCATATTGATTTTAGCCAATTACATTCAATAAGCATCATAGATGTATTTTTTATCAGCTCGACAATCCTTGTCTCGCTTGTTTTTCGTGGATACGTTCTTCAGTCCGCTCTGAAGCACACCAGAATCAAACTAAAGTTTTGCGAATGGTTTGGTCTTCATGCCTATGTACAACTGCTCAACCTGTTTCTTCCGTTGAGGGGCGGATTATCAATAAAGGCCATTTATCTTAAAACGCGGCACAAACTACCAGTCTCTGAGTATCTGGGAATACAATCCGGCCTGACGATTTTCCAGGTCATCATTACTATTTTTGTAGGAGTAATATTAGTTTCACATACACTTAACGCATGGTGGATTTTTATCTTGGCAGTCATTGTGACTACCATCGCTATGCTTCTGTTAAAAAACACCACCCCATATGAAAGCAGAAAGGATGGAAAACTTTCACAACTCACATCCATGTTTATTAACGCCATGTTGGAACTTGTGAAGAATGGCAAAATGATAGAACTGCTCATTCTAAATCTGATTATAATAATCTTTATGGCTATAACGTTTTTGCTTGCAGCTCAGGCAATGAGCATAAACACCACATTCACAACATCAATGATCATAATTGTTGCAGTCACCATTATAAATATCGCGAGCCTGACACCAGGCAACCTTGGAATTCAGGAATTCGCAGGTGCTTTCATGGCTCAACAATTTGGACTGGACTTCAACAGCAGCCTTCTAGCCATGTTACTTATCCGGGCATGTTCTATCATTGCATTACTTTTATCTTCACCCGTTATATTTCCCTTGCAGCGAAACTTTGATGAAATGAGAATTTCCTGAAATAAACCTAAGGATACCATCCACTTACTCAATTTACCTATCTGATGACCAGCCCTGAAAACACTTTGATTACCCGTGCTATAACCGTAATTATTTTCTTCATTACGCCTTCGGTTATCTACGCAGGCCTGATAACTAATTTCAGTTTCAACCTGTTTACATACGAAGATTACTGGAAGGCCTATAACGAGTTGGCCCAATCCATGCTCGACGGCAGACTTGATGTTTCCATGGAAGCGGTCGGGCCTGAAGGGCAGTATTACAAAGACAAAGTCTATATGTATTACGGCATCCTGCCTGCACTACTAAGAGTACTTGTCTCGCCCTTTTTCGACCTGAATACTGTTCCTCTGGGAAACCTCTCGGTATGGCTCATGACTACGCTGGCTGCAGCAAGCCTTCAATATACCCTGCTCCTCAAAAACCCTGCCACCATCAATAAGCAATGGAACAGGCATTCAGTAACACTATTATTGTTTTACAGCACACTGATCTGGTTCGGCAGTGCCTACTTCATCATTATTATGAAGGGTAACCTGCTGCACGAACCCTATGCTGCCACATTAATGGTTTCATCTTTTTTTATTGCTGTAGTCTGGAAAGATATTTTTCTTGATCGACGAAATCCAAATTACCTTCTGGTTATCTACGCATGTCTGGCCGCTTTATCTCTTCATACACGCCAAACAGTTGCCATTTCCCTGTACACATCGACAGTGTTATTGATTTTTCTAGCAACGACTGAAAAATACAAGCATCAATTCGGATACAAATATCATGTCTGGCCATACCTTCGGCAGCTAATCATTACAGGCTATAAACCGCTCATAATTCTAGGAATTAGCGGAATCGCCCTTCTCCTTCTTAACTACGCAAGGTTTGATGAGTTCTGGACTCTGAATGGTGGTGACTGGGGATACACAAGAGCCGACCTGAAACACACCGCCACAGTATGCAGCAGGCTTCTCACTGACAGCCCACAATTTGATTTTCAACGCATTCTTCCAAATCTGCATTTTTATCTTTTCGGCAATTTCCCTCTACATAACGAATGGATTCAAAACCTGGGACTTGGATACGTCAGAAAGGAATGGCCTTTCGCACTCCTGAAATTTCTCTGGCTGGGCAATCTTTTTATTTTTTCTTACTTCATTATTCTTATTGTAAAAAATACTGTAACACTCGGCTTTAAAGAGATGCATGACATCAATTTAATGACATTCAGCCTCAGTATAAGCACATTACTACTGCTCTCATATCTCACCATCACTTTCAGATATGTTGCTGACCTCTGGCCACTTTTTATGTTTGCATACCTGATATCCTTCAGGCATCTGATTGAACTTCAGCAGAACTCACTATTTCGCAAGTATTTCAATCTAATCACAGTTTTACTTATCCTGGTTCTCTGCGTTAATTTATATCGATCATGGTATGTCTATTCAAGATATGCGACATCAAGTAACCTGTATGAAGACGGCATGCCTTCAAACGACATACTCGAGCGCTTGAAAAACCCTCCCAAAAGCGAATGGGACATCAAGAAGTGTATTGAAGAATATGATATTAAATGCTCAGTTTCGAACACTGAAAAACAGCAATTTTCCGACTGCCGCTTTGGACGGTTTCGCTTGCGTTCGCAATCGCAGGATTTTCAACCAGAATAAAATCAATTGTTGTTTTGGCACATAACCCCACTATAGATGAATAATCAGGTTTGTTCTTTACAGTCTTTCCCCAGCGCCCAAATGCATCCAGTTGTCCCTCCACAAAACCTGCATTAAAAACCGGCAACGATCTTTCCTTAACCTTCATTGCATAATCT
>Ga0180430_10003303_pt1 | contig 14012 bp, 10 predicted proteins | sample SS_ome_9_FD_132999 | JGI IMG/M metagenome (GOLD analysis project Ga0180430, IMG submission 132999) | Hypersaline lake sediment archaeal communities from the Salton Sea, California, USA - SS_1_S_2 metaG | ecosystem: Environmental > Aquatic > Non-marine Saline and Alkaline > Hypersaline >... | reverse complement strand
TGGTAGCCTCGCGCCATGAGGAGATCGATTTTCTCGGCCTCTGATCCCGCGGGCCACATGTCTTTCTCGTGACAATCGACACAAGCCCGCGCGCTCGCCGCCGTCCGGGGCTGGTCGGCGTCGTGGCAGCGGTCGCAGGACAGGTTGGCGGGGCGGAGACCGGTGAGCGCTTCTTTTTCGGCCACGAACCGCATGTGGGCGAGGTGATCGAAAATACTCGACTCCCCAACCTCGCTGCGGTGGCACCTGAAACAGGGCGTCGAGTTGTCGCCCGGCATGGAAATGTGGTGGCACGTAGTGCACGACTGCTCCCCCCCCATCCGCTCCTGATGGGCCGCATGAGGAAAATCGGTGAACACCCCCCGCCTGTTTCCGTCGATCCGCAAAACTTCGCGCATCGTGTCGAGCCCCACCGAGGGCTGCACATCGACCTGCCCGGCCGACGAGTAGGGCGGATACATCACGATCCACGCCACGGGAATGGTAAAAACCGCGATGAGCGTCACCCGGTGCAATCCGTCGACGAGAACGGCGTTCCACACGCGGAGCAGCGTGTCGTAGCTCGCCTTGAAGATCCCCTTCGACACGGAACGCCTCTTCCAGCCGTCGTCGAAGATGGTGAAGTTTTCCACGGCGAAGAGGAAGGCGAGCCCACCCGCGGCGACGACACCGAACCCGACCGCCCACTCGGCGAGCGACGGAAAGTAGGTCACACCCGCGTCGCGGAAGTAGCCGAAGATCCCCACATCGACCCTGTTGAGCCCGAGTCCGGCCGAAGCCGAAAAGGCGGCAAGACCGAGGCAAAAGGGTGAGTTTCGCGTCTTGCGAAGGGCGACCAGAGCGATCGGTATGACGGCGGAGATCAACAGCTCGAAAGCATAGAGATAACTCTCCCACGTTCCGGCCGCAAGCTCGCGCCACGATCCGTTGAGAATCAGATCACCCACCTTGAGAAGCAGGTAGACTCCCAGGATGCCGCAAGCCACCATCGCAAGGCTCTTCAGTCCGCCGTACTCCTTGCCCGTCGCAGCCGGTGCGTTCACCGCCCCCCCATCGTTACCGATGGCGCACGTAATGGCTCCGTCCTCGGGCGGGTCTCCGAAAATCGGCCCCCGATTGTACCAGCGCGCGTAAAGGATGCGCGCGAGGATGACAAACATCATCCCCGCGCCCATCGCGGAAAGAATAAAAAACAGGGGGAGCTGCTGCGAGTACCAGAGCGGGTGAAGACGCTGCGGGGTGACGAGAAAAAGAGAGCCGAGCGACGAGTGATGCAAGCTCGAAAGGGAAATCCCGATCACCACGACGGAAAAGGAAAGGGCGTGAAAGATGCGCACCAATCGCTCGGCTCGAAACCTCTCGAGTAGATTGGGGATCAACTCGATCGACGTGACCGAGAAGTAGAGCAGAACGCACCAGAAAACCTCGAAAAGAAAGGAGTGCTCGTTCCACATCACGAGGGGATGCCAGAATCGGTGCGGAAGACCGATGTCAAAAAGAAGCGCCAGGCACGACGATCCGTAGCCGAGAAAGGCGACAAGAATTGCCGGCCGCAGCAGCGGCCTGAACCGCTCGATCCTGAGCACGACCACCAGAAAACCGACGGTGAATCCGCTCGTCGAAAGGGCGACGCCGGCCACCATGTTGAGGATCTTCCAGATTCCCCAGGGAACGGAATCATCGAGGTTGGTCGTGGCGCCGAGGCCGAACCACATGCGAAAGACACCGCCCACGAGTCCGCAAAAAACAAAAAACCACAGGATGTCCTTGATCATTCTCGTTGTCTTAGGCATTCGGGCTCTCCTCCGGCTCGTGTCTGTCGGCCTGCTCGTTCGCTAAAAGTGATTCTTCGGCGATCTTCATCCGCCGCCGGACGATCCAGCTGACGCCCAGAAGGCACGACGCCACACCGAGCCCGATGAAGGGGGTCTTGGCGATGAGCGGCTCCGTGAGAGACGGGATCGAATCGGGCACCGAATCGGGCCATCCGATGGCGCCGAGGTCGACGTCGGAGATGTAGAGAACCGAGGTGCCGCCGTACTCCTTCTCGCCGAAGATGTGCGGCACGTAACCCTGCTCGGGATCGTCGATCTTTTTGCGCGCCTCGGCGATCAGCGTGTCCCGTTCGCCGAAGGTCAGCGCCTTCTGCGGACAGGCGTCGACGCAGGCGGGCTGCTCGTTCCGCCCGATGCGATCGGCACACATGTCGCACTTCTTCATGAACGGGACGGTCTTCGACCACTCGTAACGCGGCACGTGGAAGGGGCAGGCCAGCATGCAGTACCGGCATCCGATACACTTGGCCGGATCGTAGACCACGGGCCCCTCGGCCGTCTTGGTGATGCCGCCCACGAGACAGGCCGACACGCAGCTCGGCTCGACGCAGTGCATGCAGCTCTTGCGCGCAAAATGGCCCGGATCGATCTTGAGAACGGTCGACAACCGGTTGGCCGACAGGCCGTCGCCGACCACGGCGCGGTCGGTGGCGGCTTGGTGCGCGTCGAGCTCGTTGGCCTCGACGCAGGCCGCCACGCAACGCTCACAACCGGTACACCTGGTGACATCGACAAGGATGGCATACATCACTATCAACCCTCTCTTCCGAAGAGCGCCTCCGCCACCCGATCCCCGGCCCCGGGCCGCAGTTGCCAGTGAACCGCGGAAATTCGATCGAATGCGAAGAGCACGACATGGGCGAGCTTACTGAAGGGAACGATCACAAATAACAGTTCGGCGCTGAGCAGGTGGGTCAGCATCATCACTTCCCACGGAACGGGATTGAGCGCGGGGTGCGAGGCGAGATAGCCCGACGCAAAGGGAATGAGGATCAGAAAAAGAAGGACATAGTCGATGGCGCTGCTCATCGCCCTCACCCGCCCGATAAAGGTGCGCCAACCGAGCAAAAGGAAGATGCAGACGATCGTCATGAGCGTGAGAAAATCAGCCACCCCGCGGCCGATCGACGGGAGATCGACGCCGAGATAAGCTTCCCACATTACGATATGGTCGGCAAGAAAGAGGGGCACCACGATCGCTCCCACATGAAAGAGGATCGACGCCAGCGAAAAAAATACCGTTCCCCGGATCAGGTGCCGGACGGGCACGACCCAGCTAAAGGTCTCGCTCGCCATCTTCTTCCAGGGAGCGTTGCGAATCCGGCGGCCCTTGCGGATCACGAGCAAGTAGGTCTGAATGATCACGAGGCGGCCGAGGCCGAGAATCATGATCAAAAATGTGACCGTGAAGAGGGGGCCTTTTGCGAATTCGAGCCACTGTTCCATTTGCGTCACCTTTGTTTCGTTTCTGCTTCTAGAAAACCCGATCCGCGGCGAGCGGCGCTCTGGCTCTCGCGCCGCTCGGCGGCCGGGACCGGGTCAAAACTCCATGGCGGCGGCTTCCTCTTTCCGTTCCGCCGGGGTTTTGGCTCCGGGAATCTCGATCGTCTTGAGAATCAGGTCGTGGAGGCCCATGACCTTGCAGGGCAGATTGTGATACTCCACGAGCTCCTTGAGCTGCTTCTTGCAGTTGGCGCAGGGGGCGACGACGATCTCGGCGCCCGTTGCCAGAATCTGGTCGGCCTTGACCTTTCCGCCGATTTCCATGCGGTACTCGTGGATCTCGTCGACCGAGACGAGGCCCCCCCCGCCGCCGCAGCAGTAGTTCCGCTCGCCCGCCGGCGTCATGTCGGCGAAGTCCTTCACGAATGTCCGTAGAATTTCGCGCGGCTGTTCGACGATCCACCCCGACCGGGCGATGTTGCACGGGTCGTGATAGGTCACACGCTCGGTGATAATATCGGGATCGAGGGTGATCTTCTTGGCGCGGAGACAGTCGAGGGTGTACTCCATGAAATTCCTCACCGGATAGTTCTCGCGGCCGCCGAAGACGGGAACGAAGTCGTGAGCGGCTCTCGATGCGTGGCCGCACTCGCCGATGAGAAGCTTGCCGCCCCGGAGGCGCGTGACCTCGCCGATGAGATTCTTGATGATGTTTTCCAGGTGCCAGTCGCTGTAGAAGAGCCCGTAGTTGATGCCGTCGTAGTTGCCCGTTCCGATCGTCCACTTGTCCCAGTCGCCCGCCGCGTAGAGGACGGCGGCGTTTCCCATGAGCGTCTCCGGTTCGAGGAGATAGTCGCTCACGGCGCAGAAGAAGACATACTCACGGTCGAATTGATCGACGGGGAATTCCAGATCCACGCCGAGGATCTCCTTCATCTCCTCCGACAGAAAGCCGAGCGTGTCGAGGAGCGCCACCTTTGGAATCTTGGAGGTGTTGTGCGTGTCGCCCTCGAGCTGCTCGCGGACGCTGACCTGAAGCGCCTTGGGCACGATGCCGATGAGGCTCAATACGTAGCGGCCGAGGCGGGTGATGAGACCGTGGTCGACGCCCATGGGGCATTCCTGGGTGCAGCGGCGGCACGCCGTGCAGCGGTAAAAAACATCGAGCATGTCGTCGATCACATCGTCGGTGAGCTCGAAGCCGTTGCCGAACCTCGATTTCATCCAGCCGCCGATCGTGAAGTAGCGCTTGTAGACATCGAGAAGAAGATTGGTGCGGTAGCAGGGAATGTCGCGCGGGTCGCCCGTTGCGATGAAAACGGGGCAGGTGACCGCGCACCGATTGCACTTGGCGCTCGACGTGCAGTACGAATCGAGCAGCGCCTTGTAGTCTGAAAAATGGAGGACCGCCGCAAAGGCCTCGAGGAAACGCTCCACCCGCATCTCGGTGACGGGACCTTCGATGTAGTAGGGATAGCTCTTTGACTCTGTGGTTTTGTCTGCCGCGCTTTCGACCACCCCGGTTTTGATATTCATTGAAAAGACTCCGAAAATAAAATCACAATTCATGGGGCTTGTTGCAAAGGGCATACCACTGATGCTCTTGCTCCGTTCTTGTCGCTGTTCGTCATGGTCAAAAAGGACGGCGCCGCGCGTCGAACGGCGGGGCGTGGTTTCGGCGTCTACTCGTTGCCAGTGCGCTGCTTAGTCTGTGCCTGATGGTGTCCCACGGCGGCGCGCCGATCTTTTTGAGCTTTTCCTTCTCTCCATGGAAATTCAGGCCGGCCACGTCGATTCGCAGCGGCCCGTCAACCGTTGCACGCGTTGCAACGTTACGTTTCACCGCAACAGCCGTGCAACACTTTCCGTGTCGCAGTCGTACAGCAGTCTGCGACAGGAATCGAAACATTCTGATTTTCGAATGCCGGCACAAATCTTCGACGGCCCAATATGGTCCATTAACTACATATATTATTCAACTTATGACATCTCCGCATGTTTCCCGTTCGTCTAGTTTTCCAACCAAGAAGATGAGACAAATCATCAGCCTCGGCCCGGATATGGCACGCACGTTGCAACCGGTATGCACAGACTGGAGGAATCGATGCGATTCGGAATCCCCATACGCGCCGACAGGGTTGCGCCGCGGAGCACCATTGCCGAGGCTCTCATGCTCGTGGAATTCCACCGTTCGAAGGTGATCAACAGGGAAATCGTCTCTCTCGAAAGCAGCACTTGGATCGACCTTTTCAAGATCCTTTCCGACTGTCACGTGGACACCATGGTGTGCGGCGGGATCGACAGGAGGACCAAGGAATCGCTTCAATCCCGGCACGTTTCGGTGATCGACAACGTCGCCTGCACGGCGGACGAAGTCGTCGAGGCGATCGAGACCGGTTCGCTCGGTCCGGGTTACGGCTTTGAAATCAAACCTGCCCACCGCGCGCGCCTCGCAAACGCGAGCGAGACTGACGATCACAATAAATCGCAACCTCAATCGCGTGAATCACACGAACATTCGCAAGTTGCAGCGGGGGTCGTTGCGCCCTTGCCGCGTGCATCAAAACCAATTGCCGAATTCGACTGCCTCTCCTGTTCCGACCGGCAGTGTCTTCGTGGAATCCCTTGCTCGTCGGCCGCCGCCTCGCGACTGGAAAGGGCCGACGATCTCGAGAAACAGATCCTCGACGCGGCCATGGACATCACCCACGAACGGGAGCGCACCCTCTGCCGCCTGTCCGAGGTGATTTACTTTTGCCTCGAAATGAACTACCGCCGGATCGGCATCGCCTTTTGCATCGATCTTCTCGAGCCGACCCGCGTTCTGTCCGGTGTTTTGCGGAGATTCTTCGACGTCTTCCCGGTGGGGTGCAAGGTGGGCGGCGTTTCTTTTTCCGAACCCGAGCCGCTTGTTGCGTGCAATCCACTGGGCCAGGCCGAGATCCTCAATCGCCTGAAGACCGACCTGAACGTCATCGTGGGACTGTGCGTGGGCGCCGATTGCCTGTTCACCAAGGAGAGCCGATCGCCCGTGTCGACGCTGTTCGTCAAGGACAAGTCGTTGGCCAACAATCCGATCGGCGCCATCTATTCGGACTACTATCTCAAGGAGGCGTCCCTTGCGCTGGGAGAGAGGTCATAAAATCGTTTCAAGATCGAACCTGAGAAACTCATCGTTACGGCTAACCGCGGGAGGTTGACATGACCGTTCCAACATTTAACGCCATCGGATTCTGTGCCCATTATTCGGACCACGGCGACTGGGCGTTTGACTACGCCTTGCGTCTGGCCCGCGATAACTCGCTGACCCTGAACGTCTTCCATTTTCTGTGCGATCCCTATGACAGCGCCGCCCGAACCCCGGACGACCTCTCAAAGGAGGAGCTCGACAGACTGGTCATCGACCAGGAACGGGAGCTCAGGCTCTACTACGATCAGCGTGCGGGCGACTACCTTGATGTCGGTTTCCGCCTCTGCTACGATGATAGCTGGAAAGAGTTGCATCGCTGTTTGATGATTCGAGAGTTTCAGCTCCTCGTGCTCGGCTACCCGGACTACGCCGCATTTTTCTCCAAGAAACCGATCGAGGAATTTGCCAACAGTTTCGTGAGCCCCGTCGTGTTGATCGGCCCGGAAAGGCCGGATCAGTACTGGCTGAACACGCAGGCCGCTCTCCTCTCCGACCGGTTGGGCGTCAAGGACAAGAACTGGAGCAAGATCGATCACAATATTGTTCCTCATCGTTAGAGAACTGTAGAACGAAATGCGTCAGAATCTCAGCGAGATCATTTTCAACAGCATCAGCGACGGCGTGTTCACCGTCGACCAGGACTGCATCATCACGTCCTTCAACCGCGCCGCCGAGGCGATCACCGGCTTCAAGCCCTCGGAAGCGATCGGAAAGCACTGCTTCGATGTCTTTCGAACGGAAGTCTGCCACAAGCGCTGCGCTCTCAAGGACACCTTGAAAACCGAGGACCCCGTGGAAAACGCGCGGGTCACGATCATCACCCGCGACGGCCACGAGGTCCCGATCAGCGTGACAACCACCCTCTTGAAGGACCGAGAGGGCAAGATCATCGGCGCCGTCGAATTTTTCCGAGACATCGCAGTGATCGAGCATCTGCAAAAAAGCCTCGATCACAAGCTCGCGCTCAGCGATATCGTGAGCGTCAATCCCGCGATGCAGAGCCTCATCCATCTTCTTCCCGACATCGCCGAGTCGGAGTGCAACGTGCTTCTCCAGGGGCCGAGCGGTTCGGGCAAGGAGCTCTTCGCGCAGGTGATCCACAGCCTCAGCCCCCGCAGATACGGGCCCTACATCAAGCTGAACTGCGCGGCGCTTCCCGTGCACCTTCTCGAGTCGGAGCTCTACGGCTACGAGAAGGGGGCTTTTACCGACGCCAAGCGCAACAAGCCCGGGCTCTTCAATCTGGCGAGCGGCGGCACGCTGCTCCTCGACGAGATCAGCGAGATGGACATCTCTCTCCAGGTCAAGCTGCTGCGCGTCCTCAACAACGGCGAGTACCGGCCCCTCGGTTCTTCCAAGACACTCCACACCGACGCGCGCATCATCGCGGCGACCAATTCCAACCTGCAGAAGGCGATCGCCGAGGGGAGGTTCCGCGAGGATCTCTACTACCGGATCAACGTGGTCAATATCGAGATCCCGCCCCTTCGCGAGCGCCCCGAGGACATCGCGCTCCTCGTGAACCACTTCTTGCGGATCTTCAAGAAAAAGAAGCGCAAGCCGATCGAGAGGATTTCGCACAAAGCCCTGTCCACTCTGCGGAGGCATTATTTTTCGGGCAATGTGCGCGAACTCGAAAACGCCGTCGAACACGCCTTTGTCATGTGCCACGGCAGCGAGATCCAGGTGGAGCACCTGCCGTCGCACATCGTTTCGGCAGGCGAGCACCCATCGGCCAACCTACCCCCGCTCGAGAGCGAAAAGGAAACGATCCTCGAAACGCTGAGGCGCAACAAGGGCAACAAGTCCAAATCCGCCGTCGAGCTCGGAATGCACCGGACCACTCTCTGGCGAAAGATCAGGTCCTACGGTATCGATTAATCAGGAGACAGATAAATGCCCCAAGGAAAAGGACAAAACGGCGGAGGTCAGGGCGGTGGCAGAGGTCAGGGTGGCGGCGGCCAGGGGCGCGGCCAAGGAGGCGGCGGCCGCGGAATGGGCCCGGGCGGTGGGGGCGGAGGCCCCGGGGGTGAGTGTGTCTGTCCGAAATGCGGCAAGACGGTTGCTCATGAGAGGGGCGTTCCGTGCCAGCAGATGACCTGTCCCGCTTGTGGGGGACAGATGATTCGCCAGATGTGATTCGGGGCGTTGCGGCGCGTATTCATCCCGTTCGCTCGATGGCTTGCGGGATCGGCAACCGACCACCACATTCAGGTCGATCTCGTCTGGTTAACCCACCCGAGTATTGATCACAAAAAGGATCTTCCAAAGAGTTGTCGAAATCTTTCGTCCGCTTGAGGAACCTCGCACTCCCAAGTCTTCACCACAAAAAATTCTCGCAACACTGTTGAGATGTTCTGACGACCGGCTACTACGTCGATAGTTTCCTTCATCCTCCGGTTATTGCGCCCTCTTCTGAGGGCAGATCCGGACGAAAATCGACTGTTGGAAGCCCACGCGTCAGCTCTCTTTCATGGAGGCAGTCTGCCCTGACCCGGCTGGCTGGCCCAACCTGAAAACCCGGAGCCGTGCGCCAAAATCACGAGGGAACAGGAAAACAACTCTGACCAAAATCTGAAAAACACCCGGTCGTACGGACCGCCGGGACAAGGAGGGAGAAGAAGCATGCGTTTTTGGCATAACGCGAACAGGCCTTCGCCCAGGGCGTCGGCAAGAACGGCAAAATCGAGGATTCAAATCCGCTACGGCTTTCGATTGCTTCTGGCGGTTCTGGCCCTGTTGCCGTGCGTGGCGTGCAGCGTGCACGATTATTATCAGAAACCGACAGGGATCTACGATTGGAAGCGACAAGGCGAGCCTGATCTCCAGGCCACCGTTCAGCTTCTCTGCGACGAAGGAACGGTGAGCGTCAAGCGGCAGGCCCGGTTTCTGGAAGTGGCGACCCGGGAAGAGGTGGAGGAGCTCGCTGATGTCTACCCCTACCACCTTGGAATGGACATCCTTGATCCGATTGCGCTCATTCTGCTACCGGGTGTCCTGGTCGACGTGGGATTCTACATCTGTGGGGTTCCCTATAGCCCGAATAATCTGCATCCCCACCACTTCCCGTGCACTCGGATAGCCGTACGCGCCATCACACCCGGCATCAGTAATCCATACATGCCGGGAGATCCCTCAGGGTTCGAGACAAAAACCCTGGGCCGTAGCTGGCAAGACCTCCCCGAATCGAAGCAGCGCCAAGTCGAAAATCTCGCCGATTACCCCTTCGACCGGCTCACGGTCAGAAGCCCTCTCGGCTACACCCTGTTCGAAACCACCGGCGCCTGCGCGGCGCCCTTCGATCGTGTGATCTCGTCGACGCTAAAAAATCAGGATCTCGCCATCGAGTCGGAGAAGGCCTCTTCGCTCGTTGTGGTCGTGCCGCAGGAGATCGAACCACAAGTCGTTCAGGCGTCGCTGCCCGATCCCGGATTCCGGTCCCGGGCGCACGCAAGCGCGCGCCAACGCTTGTCGGAACAGGGCGGCCGCTGGCCGGTTGTTTGGGCGGCCATGAAGCCCTTGATCGTCAGCGGCTACGACGAGGCGATCGATATCCGGCGGTCGTTGATGATCGAACTGATGGACGATGGCCGGCGGGCGGCGCGGAGCGGTGCGCACGAGAGAGTCGCATTGGCACTCGAGACACTGTCCGCGCTCGAAGCGGTCTGCGCGGAGTGCCGCCGGGCCGACGGAACCCGATCGATTGTCAAGGACGTCCTCGGGAGTATCGCGGACCTTCACAGCGCGGGCGCCTTGAGCAAAGTGGTTCGCTTGGCCGAAACCGTCGAGAACTGGCGCTCGGGCACGTTGGACGCTGCGTCGCGCCTCGTGGCCGACGCCTACGACGGGATGGCCCGGGATGCCATCGCGGGCGGGCGGCTCGACGAGAGTCTGAGCCGGTTTCGACGGGCCAATGAGCTGTCGTTTGAAGAGTGGCGCGAGGACCAAATCGCCACGCTCGAGCGACAGATAGACGCCCTCGAGCAGCAAAAACGTCGAGAACGCCAACTGGCCGAGGAGATGGAACAACTCGAGTGGGACCTCGCCGACGCCCGCGAGGAACTCGAGCGCGAGCGGCGCCGGGCCGAGAACCAGCCGGAGCGTTCGTTCTTTGCTCCCATGGCCGACGTCTTGACCGTGGTCAATGCGGAGCTCGAACGGTCAAATCAGGAAACGCAGGAACTGCTTCGGCGGACGATCGCCGAACACGAGCGGCGTGTCGCCGCCGCCCAGGAGCGCAAGGCCCAACAGCGCCGGGAGCAGCAGCAACGCCGTGCGGCGGCCGAGCAAGAGAGGCAGAGGATTCTGCGCGAGCTCGAGGCGGAGCGCGCCCTCCAACTCCAGGAGCTCGAGAGACGGAGGAGGCAGATCGTTGCGGAAAATCACAATCCTCGAAGCGGCGTTGAGGGCCACGGCCGTTCCCAGCCGGCGATCTCGGAAGGCGTTTCGAACCTGAGCAGCGACGTCGGCGAATCGGCTCAAGAAAGTCAGCAGCCCGCTGTCGGCATTGCGGGGCCGACGGCGCTGACCTTCCATCCGAACGAGAGCACGGGCGGGAGCTTCGGCAATGGATCGTCCAGTCTCACCCGCGCCGTTGTCTTGCGCGACGCGCGCGTCTCCCAGTTCACCGTTCACTACCGTTTCGGCATGTTCTTCGGTGAAGCCACCGCTGTTGCGGTTTACGAATGGCAGGCGGGCGCGGACACTCCCGATGACGCTCTCGGTCAAGTCGACGTAACGCTCGGCATCGGGGCGCCCGGCCGGGCTGAGGCGTTCTGGACCTATAGGATGCGGTCGACCGATTCCGGGGAAAAAGCCTCTTGGGACTTCGCAGGCAGTCCGCCGTGGGATGATTTCTTGAAAACCGCCGGCGGGAGCACTCTTTCCGCCGAAGACGCCAAGGCCCACTGCAAGGCGGCCAATCGGGTGCGGATCGCGGCGATAAGGCTTGCGCACTGACAGGCGCATCAAGATAGCCTGCGCGAGAAAATGACCTGCGCGAGTCGGCCGATCGCGGAACCGTCCGTGGACAAGGATCACCGAAAATCCAACAAGAATGAAGCGGCGCCGGGTGCAGCGTATCGGGCGCCGCTTCTCCATATAGAACGCCGCCCAACGCGCCCCGAGCCTCCGCACTATCCGGTTTTCGATGTTATTGACAATCTCTAGAACAACGGTATTCTGGGTGTTCTAGGAAGCGACGGCCTGTCGGGGAACAAGCGTTGGCCGGGTATTCATGACAGAGGAACCCACCCGCCCCGGCTCACTGCCTCCAGGATTCCCACTTAGCGGTCTTGGGTATGACGGCTATTGGGGACAAGTGGTTATGTGCGTGGTGGATGTTGATTGGCATGCGCTGATTGCTTGGGATTGGAGTGGTTCTGGGGGTGTTTTAAATATTTTGGTTTCAGGTGCGCTTGGCGTGTGATGGTGGGCGGCCGTCGGGTAATGGAGATTTTATCTAGAATAAGTAGTTCGGTACCAAGGGAGCGACTATGGAATTGACCGCTCTAGGATTTGACAGCTGGTTTGAGGAACATGCTGCCAATCTCCTACAACAGGGACACGTCATTGCACGTATCACCGCAGTTGATAAGGGTGCGTTTCTCGTTCGAACCCAAAACGCGGAGATTCACGCTGAACTTGCTGGCAAGTTTCGCTTCCAGATTCAGGCAGCCATCGACTTGCCATGCGTTGGTGACTGGGTAGGTGTCCAGTGGCCGTCTTCAGGCGGCCCGGCCATCATCCACGAGGTCCTGCCACGAAAGACATTCCTGCGTCGCAAGTGCCCTGGCAAGCCCATGGAATTCCAGATGATTGCAGCGAATATCGATGTTGCCCTCATTGTGCAGGGGTGTCACTACGATTTCAACATACCCAGGCTCGACCGATACTTGGTGATGGCTAACGATGGCCACATCGAGCCTCAGATCATCTTGAGCAAGACAGATCTGATCTCCAGGGAAGAACTGACGCAACGGATTGATCAGATCAGAGACTCTGGTATCTCTACTGATATCCTCCCGCTCAGCAACACGACGGGCCTCGGATTGAATGAGTTCCGGGATCGACTTGATCCAGGCACGACGTATTGCCTGCTTGGCTCGTCCGGTGTTGGGAAGACCACGCTCATCAACCGACTCATGGGTCAGGAAGCCTTCGCCACAAAGGCAGTCAGTGGCACGGGAGAAGGCACACATACGACGTCACGCCGGCAGCTCATCGTTCTCAGCCAGGGTGCGATGTTGATTGACACGCCTGGTATGCGAGAACTGGGCATCATCGGCGCCAACGACGGGGTCAACATGGGTTTCGAAGCATTTGTTCAGCTTTCAGAAAACTGTCGATATGCAAATTGTAGCCACGAACACGAGCCCGGCTGTGCAGTCCGAACCGCGATTGAAAACGGTGAATTATCTGAAGATCGTTATTCCAGCTATCTCAAGCTCAAGAAGGAGTCAGAGCACAACGAGATGTCAAACCTGGAGAAACGGAAAAAAGATAAGGCATTCGGACGTTTCATCAAATCGGCAAAAAAACAAATGAAAGACAAGCACCGAACGAATTGATGGAGCCGACTCGCTACGCTCGCGGCTCATCATGGCGTTGTTTGATTCTGGTAATGGCATTGAGTATCCAATTATCGACTTACTCGTCAGAGGCGCCGTTTTTGGTACTTTTGTGGCGGTATTTAGAGGTGGTTCTCATGTGATATTTAGTAGGCGTCAGGGGAGCCAGAAACCGCTCGACGCTGTGCAGGTTGCCGCTGTTACAATTCCAGAATCTGGATTGCAGGCACTGGAGATCGTTCGTAGATCGCTAGCTCGTATCGCGGCACACGAAACACTAACCTGGGGAGATTACCATCCAGACCTGCTCGCACGTGTCCGAATGTCCTGGACTTCCTGGGGAGAGGAGATGCGATTCGCCTGTCACCCTAACCTGGATGGCTCCACCGAAATCCACATTTCCAGCCGGCCGCTGTGGCGCACTCTGGTAGCATTAGATATGGGTAAGGGCTTGAAAAATGTTAAGCGTATTGTTCGTGCTATTCAGGAAGGTGAAGTTAGGCCTTCTAACAGGGCGCTCCAAAATGATCGACCTTCGGTCGAACACTAAGCGCCAGGACGTTAACCGTCTGGCTTCAAACCAATCACAAACTTTTTCAATAGATGACCAAGGACTGAACAACCATGAAAAAACCACCTCCCGGCACAGCCGAACGCATTGCAAAAATGACCTTCGCGTCAATCTACCCTCTCTACGTTGATAAAGTTGAAAAGAAAGGCAGAACCAAAAAGGAATTGCACGAAGTCATCAAGTGGCTAACCGGCTACGATGAGAAAAAGCTGAAATCCCTCATCAAGGACAAAGTGACCTTTGATGGCTTTTTCAAGAAAGCCAAGCTCAATCCCAACGTTCATTTAATCAAGGGCGTGATTTGTGGATACAGAGTCGAAGAAATTGAAGATCCACTGATTCGACAAACGAGGTATCTCGACAAGCTCATAGATGAGTTGGCCAGAGGAAAAAAGATGGAGAAT
>Ga0180430_10003302_pt1 | contig 14013 bp, 9 predicted proteins | sample SS_ome_9_FD_132999 | JGI IMG/M metagenome (GOLD analysis project Ga0180430, IMG submission 132999) | Hypersaline lake sediment archaeal communities from the Salton Sea, California, USA - SS_1_S_2 metaG | ecosystem: Environmental > Aquatic > Non-marine Saline and Alkaline > Hypersaline > Sediment... | reverse complement strand
TTTTGCCGTTGGTTCCCGTCACGGCCACCACGGGGACATCCACCTGACGCCAGGCCCACTCCATCTCCCCCACGATCTCCACGCCCCGCCGGGCGGCCTCCCGCAAAAAGGGAGTATCCAAAGGCACTCCCGGGCTCACGACGATTCGGTCGAAGTCCGCGAAGCCCTCCTCCGGATGCCCTCCCAAACGGAACCGGCATCCCCGGGCTTCCAGGAGATCCAACCCCCCCTCGAAGCTCTCCCGAGGCTTCACGTCCGTTCCCACGACCCGACACCCCTGTTGCAGGAGCAGCTCGCAAACCGCTTTTCCCGAAACCCCCAGCCCCACGACCAAGGTCCGACAAGGCGAGGGAGCCCGACGGATCTCCAAAGCCGAAGTCTTCAAGACTCTCCCTCCGTCGGCCGCTTCGCCAAAAGCCCCCGCACCACCCGCTCCATGGCCATGGTCCTGGAGCCCTTGACCAGAACCCGGGACCCCGGAGCCCACTCCCGGTCCAGAGCCTCCACGATATCCTCGTGGCTGTCGGCATGGAGCCAATCCCCGGTCTCCATCCCCGCCTCCAGGGCCCCCAAGCCGATCTCCCGTCCCAGCTCCCCCAGGGTGATCAACCGATCCACGCCCAACCGACGCACCGTTCGCCCCACCCGGCGATGAAGGGCCACCGCTTGGTCTCCGAGCTCCTTCATGTCCGCCAGCACGGCCGTCCGGCCCCCCCGGGAACCGTCGTTCTCGCAAAGGGCCGTCACGGCGGCTTCGACGGAAGCGGGGTTGGCGTTGTACGTATCGTCGACGAGGCGGGAGCCGTTCTCCAGGCGATGCACCTCCATACGCTGACTCACGGGGCGGCAGACGGAAAGTCCCCGGGCGACGGTCTCCGGCGACTCCCCCATTCCCAGGGCCGCGGCGGCGGCGGCCAGACCGTTTCGAACATGGTGCATGCCCGCCAAGGCCCAATTCACTTCCACGCGGGCCCCGTCCAAATCCATTTGGAAAACCGTCCGGCCTTCGACGCACGAGGGACCGCCGGCCAGACGAGCCCGCGCGGCGGCATCCGAAACGGAATAGACGATGCGAGGCAAGGAGAGGCTACCGGCGAATTCCGTCAACAAGGGATCGTCCCCGTTGACCACGGCCAAGGGAGCCTCGCCTTCGAATCTTCCCTCCGTCCACCGCTTCTCCAAAAAAGTCCAAAGGCGCCCCTTTTCGCGCAGAACGCCTCGAGGCGACCCCAATCTTTCCAGGTGAGCCGGGTGGATATTGGTCACCAGTCCCACGGAGGGCTCCGCGATCTCCACCAGCCGCTCCATCTCGCCCGGCATGTTGATCCCCATCTCGACCACCGCCGCGCCGTGACGATCCTCCAGCTCCAAAAGGGTGAGGGGGACGCCCACGAGATTGTTGAAATTGCCCCGGTTTTTCAGGACTTGCCGGTCGAGGCCCAAAATGGAAGCCAGCATTTCCTTGGTGCTGGTCTTCCCGTTGCGCCCGTTGATGCCGCCCAGAGGGATGCGATGGCGGCGCCGGTGATAACGGGCCACTTCCCCCAGAGCACGCAACGTGTCCGCCACTTCGACGAAGCAAACCCCTTCGGGAAAAGGGGCGGGGGCCCTGCCCTTTCGCACCACGACCGCGGAAGCCCCCTCCTCCACCGCCCGGGCGATGAAATCGTGCCCGTCGAACCGCTCCCCTTCCAAAGCCACGAAGCAATCCCCTGGCCGGAGGGCGCGCGTGTCCGTGGAAACGGCGCGCAGGGAAAGCTTCCCCGGGGGGACGGGGCAAGGAGAAAGCAGCTTCCCTTTGCACGCTTCAAGGATATTTTCCAGGGTCATGAGAAATCGAGCCTCGTCGGGCGGACGGGAAGCAGCCCCCGTCCCGAGCCGCCCTTCAGGAAAGCGATGCGAGCCCCTTCCGAACCTCCAGGCGGTCGTCGAAGGAAAGGCGCCGGTCGCCGATGATCTGATAGGTTTCATGGCCCTTGCCACCGATGTAGACGAGATCCCCGGGGAGGGCCAGAGAAAGGGCCAAGCGGATGGCCTTTCGCCGGTCGGGCTCCACCCGGTACGGCGCCAGGCCTTCTTCCTTGTCCATCCCTTCGCGAATGTCGTCGATGATGGCTCGGGGATCTTCGCTGCGGGGATTGTCGCTGGTGACGACGACCAAGTCGCCCAGGCGCGCGGCCGTCTCCCCCATGAGGGGGCGCTTGCCCCGGTCCCGGTCTCCGCCGCAGCCGAAGACCACGATCAAACGGCCGCGAGCCAGCTCCCTGAGGCAGGCGAGGCTCTTTTCCATGGCGTCGGGAGTGTGGGCGTAATCCACCACCACGTGGAAATCCCGGGAAGTCTCCACCTTCTGGAGGCGCCCGTCCACGCTCTCCATCCTTTCCACCCCCTTTTCAATGGCTCGGGGAGGAACGCCCAGGGACAAGGCCGCCGTCGAGGCGGCCAGAAGGTTGTAGAGATTGAGGCGTCCCAGCAAAGACGACCGGAGGCGGACGATCCCCGCGGGGGTTTCCAATTCCGCCCGGACGCCCTCGGCGCCAAGCTCCGCCGCCTTCACCCAAACCTTCGGTCCGTCCCCTTCGCCGCCCGCCCCCCGCTCGACGGAATAGCTCCACAACTCCCTTTCCCCCGTACCGGTTCCCCAGGGGCCCCGGGGCCCCTCCTTCCACTTCAGCCCCTTTCGGAGATCGTCCCGAAGCCTTTGGCCGTAGAAGTCTTCGCCGTTGACCACGGCGGAGGCCCCCTTGCCATGGTCGTTCAAATGATTCCTGAAAAGGGAGGCCTTGACGTTGAAGTAATCTTCCAGATCTTTGTGAAAATCCAGATGATCCTGGGAGAGATTGGTGAAAACGGCCGACTGGAAGCCGCACCCCCGAACCCTTCCCAACGCCAAGGCGTGGGAGGAGACTTCCATCACCACGTGGGTGACGCCGTCCCGGCGCATTTCATGCAAAAGCCGCTGAAGCTCCAGGGATTCGGGCGTGGTCATGGAAGCCGCTCTTTCCTTGTCCCCCCAACGGTAGAGAACGGTGCCGACGACTCCGACACCGTGCCCGGCCTCCTTGAGAATGCTCTCCAGAATCCAGGTGGTGGTCGTTTTGCCGTTGGTTCCCGTAACGCCGATCAAACGAAGATCTCTGGCGGGATAGCCGTAGAAGGAAGCGGCCGCGAGGGCCAGCGCCGCGCGCGCGTCCGGAACCAGAACACGCGGAACCCGGAGGGAAGCCCGCTCCTCCCCGCCCTCCCATCCGTCTCTCGAGGCCATCACGGCCGAGGCCCCCCGACCGACGGCATCGCCCGCGAAGCGGCGGCCGTCCAGGCGGGCTCCTTCCAGGGCCACGAAAAGGTCCCCCTCCCTCACCCGGCGACTGTCGCAAGCGATTCCCCCGATCTCCAAGCTCCCGTCATCCCCCGCGATGTCGGCGCCTTCCAAATCCTCAACCAGCTCCCGCAGCTTCATGTCCCGTTTCCCGCCCCCGACGGCCACCGCCTATTGCAGCTTCAAAGTCACCCTCATCGGGTCCTTGAGCAAAGTTCCCGGCCGAGGGTTCTGCTCCACCACCTTGCCCGTTCCTTGCACCCGGACGTCGATCCCCTTGGAGGGCAACCGGTGCAGGGCCATTTTCAAGCTCATCCCCTCCACGCTCGGCATGAAAACCCCTTCTACCGGATCTTCGTCCCCCGTACCGTCAAGGGGAAGCGCCTGCCCCAGATCTTCTCCGTCGGCCGCGGCGGCCTTCACCCACCTCACTTTGACCGGAGGCTTCACGGGCTCGAAAGAAGGCGTCACCCCCAGATAAGGCAGCACCTTGGCGGCGATCTCGCGAAACACCGGCGCCGCCACGACTCCCCCGTAATGCTCCCCCTGCGGCTCGTGAACCACCACGCTCATGACCAGGCGAGGCTTTTCCGCCGGCACGAAGCCCGTGAAGATGGAAGTGTACTTGTGAGAGGAATACCGTCTGGTCGCCGGGTCCAGGATCTGAGCCGTGCCGGTTTTGCCCGCCACCGTGTAATGCTCCATGGCGGCCCGCTTGCCCGTTCCACGATCCTCCGTCACCCCGACCATCATCTCGCCCACTTTGCGCGCGACTTCCGGACGCACCACCTGCGTCACGGGGCGGTCCAGAAAGCTTTTGACCACCTCTCCGCCATGATCCACGATCTCTCTCACCAGCAGCGGGCGCATGTAACGACCTTCATTGGCCACGGCGGCAAGGGCCGCCGTCAGTTGCAGGCCCGTCACCCCGATGCTTTGACCGAACCCCGTCACCGCCAGATCGATGGGATACCACCGCCGCCAAGACCTCAAAATCCCCCCGGTTTCCCCGGGCACCCGGAGCCCCGTCCGACTCCCGAACCCGAAGGCCCGGATGTACTCGTAATAGCTCTCCTTTCCCATTTTCATGGCGATCTTGGCCGCCCCGATGTTGCTGGAATACTTCAAAACCTGAGGGATGGTCAGGCTTCGGTAGGCATGGGTGTCGTGAATGAACCGGTTGGTGACGGCGTACCTTCCGTTCTCGCAGTAGATGCGATCGCCCGGCCCCACCACGCCGCGATCCAGGGCCGCCGCCAGCAAGAACACCTTGAAAGTGGAGCCCGGCTCGAAGGAGTCGGTCACCGCCCGGTTCCGCCATTGATCCGCCGAAGCCTTGCGAAAGACGTTGGGATCGAAGGAGGGCCAGTTGGCCATGGCCAGAACTTCGAAGGTTTCGGGATCCATGACCACGACCTCCGCCGCCCGGGGCCGGTACAGGCGGGCCACCTTTTCCAGCTCGCCTTCGCAGACGTGCTGGATGAACGCTTCGATGCTCAAGCGCAGTCCCAGTCGCTCCTCGGGATTGCGGGGAACCGCGGAGCCCCTCCAAAGGGGCTTGAGGCTTCCGTCCCGGTATTGTCCGAACTCGTGAATGTTCTGGCGCAGCAACCCGTCATGGGACAGCTCCACTCCTTCCAGCCCCACTCCGTCCAGTCCCACGAACCCCAGGGTCTGTCCCGCCAACCGCCGGTAGGGATAGAAGCGCTTGTACTCGTTGACCAGATGGATTCCCGGAAGACGCAGACGGTCCACCGCGGTGGCCTGATAGTCGGACAGCTGGCGATCCAGCCATATGAAGCGCCTCTCCGGCGACAGCTTCTTCCGAATGGCGCCGGCGGACTCCCCCAGCACCGGAGCCAGCCGGGCCGCCGTGCGGCGAGGGTCGTCCACCTGCTTGCCGTCGGCGAACAAGGACGGCTGAGGCACGGAAAACGCCAGCACTCTCCCGTTGCGGTCGTTGATGGTTCCTCGATAACAGGGAATCTTGAAAGTGGTCTCCGATTGAGTTCTCAACCGCTCCTGCCACTTTTCGTATTCGAGCACCTGAAGGCGGAACGCCTTGCCCAAAGCCAGCAGAAAGCCGCAAACGACGGCGACTTTCAGGATCAAAGCGCACCAACGATACCGCTCGTTGAGGAACTCCCTGAAATCGTCTTTACCCACCTGCAATCCTTTCTCCTGCCGGTCTCCCGTCACGGACTCAACAGCAGATGTTGTTCCTTGGTCGGCGGAGCCAATCCCAGCCGATCGCGCCCCAACCGCTCCAGATAGGCCGGCTCGTGAAGCCGGACCCATTCCAGCTGCAGTTTGCGCTGCACGGAAAGCAGCTCCTTGTATTCCTTCTGGAGACGAGCGATCTCGTAGGCGTGCTCCACTTGCTGGATTTGAAGCCACACGTAGAAAACCCCCGAAAAGATGAGCGTCGCGACCAGCAAGCCCGTGAGAAGAAGCCACTTCTGCAACCGAACCCATGAAGGGACCGTGCTCGAATGGAGACCGCCTTCCGACATAGCGCGAGCCACTTTCTTTCGTCGGTTTCGCCCATGGCCCGTGGTGGACCGGATATTTCCTTCAACACTTTTGAAGGGCCCGGAGCCGGGCACTCCTGGCCCTGGGGTTGTCGCGCACTTCCTCTTCAAGAGGTCTGAGCACTTTCTTGACGAGGAGGCGCGCCAGAGGACGCCCTTCGCACTGGCAGCGGGGGATCTTGGCAGGACAACGGCAACGGCGCGCCCATTGCCGAAAGCGGTCTTTCACCAGCCGATCCTCCAGGGAATGGAAAGACACCACGCAAAGCCGTCCGCCCGGCTTCAAAAGGTCCAGGGCCCCGTCCAGAAAAGTCTCCAACGCTTCAAGCTCCCCGTTGACGGCGATCCTCAAAGCCTGAAACGTGCGCGTCGCCGGGTGCAGACGGAGCCGGCCCCCGGTCTCCGGCGTCGCTCGCTCGATAACCCTGGACAATTCCCGCGTGCGCCGATACCCCCGTCGCCCCTCTTTTCGCCGACCGGCGACGATGGCCCGGGCGATGCGGCGGGCCCACCGCTCCTCTCCGAAACCGGAGATCAACCGGCTCAACTGGTCCTCGGCCAACGTGTTCACCAAGTCCGCAGCGGTGAGGGAGGCCGTTCGGTCCATGCGCATGTCCAAAGGACCGTCCCGAACGAAGCTGAATCCCCGGCCGGGGTCGTCCAGCTGAAAGCTCGAAGCTCCCAGGTCCAGAACGATACCGTCCACCGATTCCCATCCCACCTCTTCCATCACTGCGGGCAGGCGAGCGAAGCTGGCCCGCTTCACCATCAAGCGAGCCCCGAAAGACTCCAACCGACGACGCCCCCTGGCCACCGCTTCGCCGTCCCAGTCCAAAGCCAGCACCCGCCCGTCGGGGGCCGAAGCTTCAAGGACAGCCCGCGTATACCCACCTCCTCCCATGGTGCCGTCCACATAAGCCCCCCCCCTTCCGCATTGCAGAAGATCCATCGCCGGTCCCAGCATCACCGGCACATGTCGCCCTTCAAAAGCCCCCATGCGCCCTCCCCAAGAACGTTTCCGGCGCTTCCACGGAAAGAGCCTCCTCGCCTTCTCCTTGCGGGACCACCAAGCTCATGGATTCACGTGAAGTTGACGAAGGAAGGGAAACGAAGCCACGGACAAAAGCAAGCCGGCGGAGCAAAGGGCTCCGCTCGAAGCTTTTCAAACCCCCAACCCGGCGATCTCCTCCGCAAGCTGCTTGAAATTGTCCCTGCTCCACTCCATCTGCCGATCCCAACGATCCCTGTTCCAGATCTCGAAGCTGGTAAGCATCCCGGCCAGCAGAACCTCGCGCTCCAAGGCCGCCCTCTCCCGAAGGAAAGGGGGAATCAATATTCTACCTTGTCTGTCGAAAGAGCACTCAACGGCCCCCGAAACGAAATAACGCACGAAAGCACGCTGCTGGGGCTGAATATCGGAAAACCGAAGGACTTTGGACTCAATCTCTTCCCATACCTCGGGGGGATACGCCACCAGACACTCTTCAAGCATGGTGAGGACGAGAGCGTCGGTGTAGTGGCCCCGCAGGACATCGCGGAACCGCGTGGGAACCCGCATACGCCCCTTGGAATCCAGGCGGTGCAACGAGCCCCCCCTGAAGTAAGGATTGCCCAATACCCCCACCGGTCACCCCTAATGCCCACTTTTTACCACCTGTGAGCTATTTAGCACTCGACTTCGAAAAATGTCAAACTCAAATCGTGAAAATAAAGGCGGGAACTATCGAGAGGAATCGTCGCGGCTCAACCAGGCTCCCCGGCCCGCGTAAGGCTTGGCCACGGCCTTGAGCTCCTCGCGGCGCGTCATGAACCGGTCCTTCATGGTCTTGAGCCATTCCCGATGGCGCGTCACATCCTCGCAGGTCAGAAAAAGAGGATGACTTCCCGCGTCCATCTCCGGGACCCAACGCCCCCCCTCCACGCGCCACTTGCCGGAGCTGCTGCACAACATGCAGCGCGCTCTCCCCCCCGGAAGAAAGCGGAAGGTGTCCGAGCCGCACAAGGAGCAACGAGGAACGTCGTCGCCTTCTTCTTCCCTTCCTTCTTCCAGGGCCCGAGCCAGACGCGCCGCCGCCGCTTTCCCCTCCCCCTCCAGGAAAACCTCCCCCGGCAGCGCCCCGTAAACCACCTCGGACCCGCGGTGGTCCCCCAAAGCCAGCTTCACGAAGCTGTCCACCACGAGCTTGGTGTACCCTTCCTTGCCCTCGATGCCCGCCACGGCCAGCCCCACCGCGGGCTTTCCCCACAGAGCCTCCGCATGGGCGTAAAAGGCCAGACCTCGATCCAAAAGCCTCTTGAGGCTCGCGTTGGCCCCCAAAAAATAGGCCGGGGCCGCCACCGCGTAGGCGTCGCAATGCACCAGAGCATCCAACACCAAACCGAAATCGTCGTCCCGGGCGCATCGCATGGACCCGGAAAGACATTTGTAACAAGCCCTGCAGGGCCCGATGTTCAGCTCCGGCAGACGCGCGAGGCGCAACCGCCACTCCCCCTTCAAGCATCGATGAACTTCCTTGACCAGCAGCTCCGAATTCCCGTATTTCCTGGGAGAGGCGACGATACCGAGCAACGTCTTCATGGCGAGCCTTTCACGAAGGGTGGAGAGCCCAGAGGGCTCAATGCAAAAAAGCCAACCGGGGGGGCTTGTCCCGGTTGGCTTCTTCGAGGAGGAAAGAGTTGATCTCAATTTCTGGCCAACGTATGGAGCAAAAGGGATGCCAAAACCGAAGCTTCACGGCCCTTTTCAAAAAAACCCTTTCATTTCGAACACTTGGCATCGGAGCCGCATCCCTTTCCCCGCCTCCCCCCGATCCTCTCCTTCCCCAATCGCGCCAAGATCGCGCCAAGATCGCGCCAAAACCCGCCAAACCGGCTTGGCGCAACCCTTTAAGCCCGGCGGGATTTCAAGGGGACGAAGGGAAGCACTCCAGTTCGTGCTTCAATCCCCGCTCCATGAGCTCCCCCACCGCCCGGCGCGGGTCCTTGCCTTCGTAAAGGACGCGATACACCTGTTCGCAAATGGGCATCTCCACGTCCATCTTCGCGGCGAGAGCGTAGGCCGACCGGGCGGTCTTGACCCCTTCGGCCACCATGCGCATGTCCCGCAGGATATCCTCCAGCTTCCTTCCCCGCCCCAGCTGGAATCCCACCGTGCGGTTGCGGCTCAAGTCCCCGGTGCAGGTGAGGATGAGGTCCCCCACGCCCGAAAGGCCGCCGAAGGTCAGGGGATGGGCCCCCATCCGGACTCCCAGCCGGGAGATCTCGGCCAGCCCCCGGGTGATGAGGGCGGCCCGCGTGTTGTGGCCGAACCCCAGGCCGTCGCAGGTCCCCGCCGCCAGGGCGATGACGTTCTTGAGGGCCCCCGCCAGCTCCACTCCCGTTTTGTCCGTGCTGGTATAGACCCGGAAATACCCGGTGTTGAAAACCCGCTGCACCCGCTGGGCGACCTCCAGCTCGTCCCCGGCCACGGTGATGGCGGTGGGAATCCTGCGGACGACCTCCCGGGCGAAGGACGGCCCCGCCAGACACAAATGGCGAACGGGACTGTCCGAAGGCAGCAGCTCCTTCCAAACCCCCGACATGGTGAGCAGCGTTTCGTTCTCGATGCCCTTGGTGGCGCTCACCACCAGCGCGTCCTCCCGCAAAAGGCCCACCATGCGGGAAGCCACCCGGCGGTACACGTGGGACGGCACCACCATCACCAGCAGAGCGTGGTCGCGCACCATCTTTTCCAGATCGCGACGCGGGGCGACGTTTTCATGCAGGACGAGCCCAGGAAGATAGAAGGTGTTCTCCCGCGTGCGAGCGATGACGTCGCACAGCTCCTCCTCGTACACCCACAGGTCCACCTCGTATCCCTTTTCCGCCAGAAGATGCGCCAGCGCGGTCCCCCAGCTTCCGGCGCCGATCACCCCGACGGGACCTTCGTGATCGATCAAAGCTCCTCCTCCCCGTTGTCCTCGGATTCGGCAAGAACGGCCATGTCCACGATCCTCTCCCCCTCGTTGAGCCCCATGAGCTTGACGCCCTGGGTCACCCTTCCCCGGGGGTTGGTCTCCGCCACCGCCATGCGGATGAGCCGGCCGTTGTCCGTGATGAGCATGATGTCGTCCTCGTCGCTCACCTGCCGGAACCCCACCACGCTTCCGATGCGCTCGGCGATGCGGATGTTGATGACCCCCTTGCCCCCGCGACTCTGCGGCCGGTATTCTCCGTTGAGGGTGCGCTTGCCGAACCCCTTCTCCGTGACCACCAGAATGGACCGGTCGTCCCCGATGACGTCCATGCCCACCAACTGGCTGCCGTCCAGGTTCATGGCCTTGACCCCGCGGCTCACCCGCCCCGTGGGCCGCACTTCCTTCTCGTCCACCCGAATGCACTTGCCGGCCCGGGTCATGAAGAAAAGGTGCTGCTCTCCGTTGGTGATGCGGGCGGCGATGACTTCGTCCCCCTCTTCGATGACGATGCCCCGGATGCCGGCGGAGCGGGGATTGCCGTAAGCCATGAGCTCCGTCTTTTTCACCAGCCCCCTCTTGGTGGCCATGACCACGAAAAGCCCCTCCTCGAAGCTGCGCACGGGCAGGATGGTGGCGATGCACTCCCCCTGTTGAAAAGGCAGCAGGTTGGCGATGAATTTGCCCATGGCCGCGGGACCCACCTCGGGAATCTCGTAAACCTTCAGCCAATACACCCGCCCCTGATTGGTGAAGACCAAAAGATAATCGTGAGTGGACACGGAAAAGAGCAGGGTCACCAAATCCTCCTCCCGGGTGTTCATGCCCGAGCGCCCCTTGCCCCCCCGCTTCTGGGAGCGGTACACGCTCAGGGGCGTCCGCTTGACGTATCCGGCCCTGGAAAGGGTGACCACCGCCTCCTCCTCGGCGATGAGATCCTCGATGGTCAGCTCCGAGCTCTCCCCCACGAGACGGGTCTTGCGCGGGTCTCCGAACTGGTCCATGAGCTCTTGAAGCTCTTCCTTGACGATCTTGTCCACCAAGGCCGGAGACGCGAGAATTCCCTTTAAGCGCTCGATCTCCTTCAGAATCTCCCGGTAGTCCTCCAGAATCTTCTCCCGCTCCAGCCCCGTCAGGCGCTGAAGGCGCATGTCCAGGATGGCCTGGGCCTGCACTTCCGTGAAGTCGAACGGGACGCCGCTCCCATTGACGGAAGCCTCCACGGGCTCCCGCCCCGTGAGGCGCGCCTTGGCCGTCCCTCCGTCGGGGGCGGCCCGGATGAGGGCGATGACCTCGTCCAGACGGTCCAGGGCTTTCTTCAACCCTTCGAGAATGTGGGCCCGCTTCTCGGCCTGCGCCAACAGGTACTGGGTGCGCCGCATGATGACCTGACGCCGAAAATCCAGGAAATGCTCGAGGATCTCCTTGAGGGTCAGCACCACGGGCTTCAGGTTCACCACGGCCAGCATGATCACCCCGAAGCTCGTTTCCAACTGGGTGTGCTTGTAAAGCTGGTTTTCGACGACCTTGGGGTTCTCCCCCGCTTTCAGCCCCAGCACGATGCGCATCCCCTGGCGGTCGGATTCGTCCCGAATCTCCTGAATGCCGCCGATGCGCTTGTCCTTGACCAGGGAAGCGATCTTTTCCAGCAACCGGGCCTTGTTCACCTGATACGGCAGTTCGGTGACGATGAGGCTCTGCTTGCGGCCGGCTTCCTCCACCTCCACCACGGCCCGCATGCGGATGCTGCCCCGCCCCGTCTCGTAGGCCTCGCGGATGCCGCCCAAGCCGCAGACGAATCCCCCCGTGGGAAAGTCCGGACCGGGGATGTAGCGCATGAGATCCCGAACGGTAAGCTCCGGATCGTCCACGAGGGCCAGAAGCCCCCGGCAGAGCTCCCTCGAATTGTGAGGCGGGATGTTGGTGGCCATGCCCACCGCGATGCCCGCCGCTCCGTTGAGAAGCAGATTGGGCACCTTGGAGGGCAGAACCAGAGGCTCCTGCAGCGAATTGTCGTAGTTGGGCTGGAAATCGACGGTCTCCTTGTCGATGTCCTGAAGAAACTCGTGGGTCAATCGGGCCATGCGGGCTTCGGTGTAGCGCATGGCGGCCGCCGGGTCCCCGTCCACGGAGCCGAAGTTGCCCTGTCCGTCCACCAGGACGTAGCGCATGGAAAAATCCTGGGCCATGCGCACCAGGGCGTCGTAAACGGCCATTTCCCCGTGGGGGTGGTACTTGCCGATGACGTCGCCGACGATGCGAGCGGATTTCTTGTAGGGCTTGTTGTAGTCGTTCCTGAGATCGTGCATGGCGTAAAGGATGCGCCGGTGGACGGGCTTCAAGCCGTCCCGCACGTCCGGGATGGCCCGCCCGATGATCACGCTCATGGCGTAATCGAGATAGGAAAGCTTGATCTCGTCTTCGATGTTGATGGTGTCGAGTGTCATAAGGATCCCGCTCCCTCGGGGAATTCACGGAAGGCGGCTTTCAAGGCTAGACGTCCAGCTCCCGAACATCCAGGGCGTTGAACTGGATGAACTCCCGGCGAGGCTCCACCCGGTCCCCCATGAGGGTCGTGAACAGCTCGTCCGCCTTGTATTCGTCCTCGATCTTCACCTGCAGCATGGTGCGCTTTTCCGGGTTCATGGTGGTGTCCCACAGCTGCTCGGGGTTCATTTCGCCCAAGCCCTTGTAGCGCTGGATGGAAAGCCCCCTCTTGGCCTCTTCCTTCAAAAACCGGAACAGAGCGCGAGGTCCGGGGATCTCCGCGTCGCCCTGGGCCGTCCTCACCCGGTAGGGGGCTTGACGCAGGACCTCCATCTCCCCGTAAAGCTCCAGAAGGCTCCTGAACTCCGGAGATCGGAGGAAATCGTAGCGCAGGAAGAGAGTCTCCCGTCCGTTGACGGGCTGCACGATCTCCAGATCGTATCCCCCGGTCTCCTCGTCCACGTGGATATCGGCCACTTCGTAGCCTGCTCGCTCCAGTTCGCCCTTCAGCCTCGAAAGGCTCTCGGGGTCCGCCGCCGAGAACCGGTCCTCGGCGAAAATCCGGATCAACCGCTCCAGCAGATCCTTTCGAACGCCCTTCTTGCTCTGACGGTCCAACTGGTCCTCGTAGCGGGAAAAGGTCTTGAGCAGACGCTCCAGCTCCTCGCCGGACACGGGCTCCCGGTGCCCGGAAAGATAGACTTCCTGGCTGTCCGTGGCCCGCTGCACGAGGTACAGCTCCATGGCCAGCTCGTCCTTGAGAAAAATCTCCTGCTTGCCCCGAGCCACCCGGTAGAGGGGCGGTTGGGCGATGTACAGATGGCCCCGCTCCACCAGCTCGGGCATCATGCGGAAGAAGAACGTGAGCAGGAGGGTGCGGATGTGGGCTCCGTCCACGTCGGCGTCGGTCATGATGGCGATGGTGTGGTAGCGGAGCCTGCCGGGGTCGTATTCCTCCTTGCCCACCCCCGTGCCCAAGGCCGAGATCATGGTGCGGATCTCCTGGTTTTCGAGCATCTTGTCGAAGCGGGCCTTTTCCACGTTGAGGATCTTGCCGCGCAAGGGAAGGATGGCCTGGAAGCGACGGTCGCGCCCCTGCTTGGCCGAGCCGCCGGCGCTGTCCCCTTCCACGATGTACAGCTCGCTCTTGGACGGGTCCCGCTCCTGGCAGTCGGCCAGCTTGCCGGGCAGGGAATGGTCGCTCAGAACCCCCTTGCGGCGGGTGAGCTCCTTGGCCCTGCGAGCGGCTTCCCTCGCCCGGGCGGCCTCCAGGATCTTGTCCAAAACGATCTTGACCGTCTTGGGGTTCTCCTCGAAGTAGGTGCTCAGTCTTTCATAGACCAGATTCTCCACCAGCCCCTTGACTTCGCTGTTGCCCAGCTTGGTCTTGGTCTGCCCCTCGAACTGGGGATTGGGAATCTTGACGCTGATCACGGCGGTGAGGCCTTCGCGGGCGTCGTCGCCGACGAACTTCTCGGCGTCCTTGATCTTGTTCTGGTTGGCGTAGGTCTTGGTGGCGCGGGTGAGGCCGGCCTTGAAGCCCGCCAGGTGGGACCCCCCCTCCCGAGTGTTGATGTTGTTGGCGAAGGTGTAGATCTTTTCGTTGTAGGTGCGGTTGTACTGGATGGCCACCTCCACCTGGATGTCCTGTCTTTCGCCGGCGATGTGGATCACTTCGGGGTGGAGAGGCTCCTTGTTCTTGTTCATGTATTCCACGAAGGAC
>Ga0180430_10003301_pt1 | contig 14014 bp, 7 predicted proteins | sample SS_ome_9_FD_132999 | JGI IMG/M metagenome (GOLD analysis project Ga0180430, IMG submission 132999) | Hypersaline lake sediment archaeal communities from the Salton Sea, California, USA - SS_1_S_2 metaG | ecosystem: Environmental > Aquatic > Non-marine Saline and Alkaline > Hypersaline > Sediment... | reverse complement strand
GCCCGCCGCCGCCCGCGCACGATTGACGAGGTGCGCGCGGCGACGATCGAAGCCGGGCAGCGTCGCATTCGGCCGGCCCTGATGACGACGGCGACCACGATCCTGGCGCTCTTGCCCGTGCTCACGTCGACCGGCCGCGGGTCGGACATCATGGTGCCGATGGCGATTCCCACCTTTGGCGGCATGGTGATCGCGCTCGTGACGGTGCTCGTCGTGCCGGTGCTCTTCTGCGCGCTGGAGGAGGGGCGGCTGCGCCGGCACGATGCGGCTCGAGGCTGACCCGGGGCCGACGTACGGACCGCCGCACGCCGTTGCGCCGCTTCCCTCCGGGGGCGGGGGCGGCGCGCGAGGTGCCGCGTTTATGCGACAGGCAACGCACCCGACTCCGCCATGGTATACTTGCCGGATGCAACACCCACTTGGCTTGCGCCGGATCGCTCTGCTCAGTCTCTGCGCCGCAGGGGCCTTTCTCATGGCCCTTGCGCCCGCATCCGCCATGCGGATGTGTGCCGAGTGGGAACCGGCAGATGGCACGCTGATTCGCTGGCCGCTCGGGATCCCCGCCAGTCTCATCGTTGAGCTGGCGGTCGATGACAGCCTCTATGTCCTCGTCGAGACAGGGGGCCAGGAGAGCCAGGCGCGCAGCACATTCAGTTCCTGGGGTGTCAACCTCGACCACGTACGCTTCATCCACGCCGACACTTATTCTCACTGGACCCGTGACTGGGGCCCGCTGTGCGTCTTCGACGATGACGGCCTGTGGGGCATCACCGATCCGGTCTTCAACGGCTACCCATGGGTCGCCGGCTGCTTCAGCGACGCGGCCGGCGTCCCCGCGCCCGACCCCGCGACCGGCGCGCGCGCGGGGCGCTCCGGCGGTGCCGCGGGAACCCGCGGGTACTACGACGAGGACAATTTCGTCAACGGCGTCCTCGCCGACGAATTCGGCTGTCCCTTGCATGCGCTGCCCGCTTTCTGTACCGGCGGCAACATCATGACCGATGGGCTCGGGACCGCCTTCTCGACCGATCAGATGCTCGCCGAGAACGCGCCCGAGATCGACGAGCCGACGTTTCGCGCGCTCGCCGCAACCTACCTCGGCATCGATGCCTACCATTTCCTCGACAAGCCCGAGATCCACGGCATTCAGCACATCGACTGCTATGCGAAACTGCTCGACGAGGAGACGGTTCTGGTCAAGGCGGTCGCGGCGGGGCATCCGGAGCATGCATGCATCGAGCACCTGGCGGACGAGCTCACGGCGCTGACCAACGCCTTTGGCCGGCCCTACCGGATCGAACGCGTCTACTGCGGTTCCTACGGCGGTGCCGATGTCGCGGCCTACACCAACTCCCTGATCCTGAATGACAAGGTCTTGGTGCCGTTGTTCGGGATCTCGAGCGATGCATCCGCGCTGGCAACCTACGCCGAGGCGATGCCCGGCTACGAGGTGCTCGGCTTCGACTACGGCGGCTGGTACTACTACGATGCGCTGCACTGCCGCACGATGGGGATCTTCGACCGCCAGATGCTCCGCCTCGTCCATCGTCCGCTGGAGGCCGAGCAACCGGCCGGGCAGGCGCACGAGATTGCGGCGTTGATCGACGATCGCAGCGAGGCCGGCCTGATCGCCGACAGCCTGCGCCTGCACTGGCGCGCCGCCGGCGGCCCGTGGCAAGCCGTACCCTTGGAAGCGACCGCGGGCGTCGACAGCTTTGCGGCGCTGATCCCCGCTGCGGCACCGGCGACGACGGTCGAGTACTACCTCTCCGCGGCGGACGGGAGTGGCCGCGCCGTGCGCTGGCCGCGGAGAGCCCCCGAGGCGCTGTGTACGTTCGTCGTCAGCTCCGACCCGGCGGGCATCGTCCCCCACGACGTTCCGGACGCTACGCGCCCCGCCCCGCGACTCGAGGTCGCGGTCCGATCGCCGCTCCTGGCGCCGGAGATCGAAATCACGGTGCACCTCTCCGCGGCGGGGCCGACGGCCGATGGATGGCCGCCAGGCCTCCCAACGCCCCCGGCCAGCGGACACCTCGCGGCAGCGGTCTACGATCTCCGCGGGCGCAGGATTCGCCAGCTCCCCCCCCGCCCGATGAGCTGCGGCGAAACCGTGCGACTGACCTGGGACGGATGCACGGATCGCGGTACGGTTTGCCCCACAGGCATGTACTGGATCGGGGCCAAGTGCGGTACCGCCCAGGCCGCCGTGCGCTGCCTGCGCCTCCGATGATCCCGACGGTGCTCCCGAGCCCGAGCGCGGCGAGCTCGATTCTGTGGAACTATTGTCTAGCATGTCAGTATACAAAGACGACTTTGCAGTCAGTCGGAAGCGCTCCAGGTGCAGCTTCACAGATGGATTAGAGAGCTGGGGATCGCGAACGCATGAGGCAGGCGGAGCCACGGAACGTCTCGCAGCTTGGTGATCAGCAAGGCACGCTATGGGGGCAGGTCGCATAAGACCATGGATGTCGCACCTGCCCCCGCCTCGCTTCTCTCGTGCGGTCCCAGACGAACAGGATCGTCTTAACAGGCCGCGTTCTGAGGAAGACCAACCAGCGGTGTCACCCATCGTCATCCGACTTGCGCCGACTCGGAACTTCCTCGGAACCTGGCACTGACATGAAGCTGCGCCGAGGCGGCCGCCCGTCGACTGTCGCAACAGAGTAGCGCTCGTAGCGGCGAAGTGCTCTTCGTCCCTTGGTGAGCTACGTCCTTGTGCTGTGCGGCTTCAGCGCGGTCGGCGCTTGCTTCCCAGCTCCCTACCTCTCCCTTCCAATCCCCCCCGCGTTCGGACTGCATCCCACTTCATCGATTCGCGCCCGGCTGCGTTCGCTCCGACCGGGGAACCGGTCCTCCCCACGACCGGTATGAACAGGATCGGGAAGGAGATCGGAGAGGTTCCATGACCCCCACTGCGACCGAACGCCATCGATCGCTGCAGGCGATCATCGAAGCCCATGAGCTGCCAACTGCCTTGGCGTCGGCGCTGGGCGAAAGCCGTGCGCTCAGCGCTAACGAGCGCAAACAGATCGTGCGCCTGACGCGCCAGCACGGCGATCGTTCCTACTCGCACCTGCTGTTCCTTCTGACGCATCACTGGTTTGCGCCACGCACGGCCAAGGCGCTCTGGGCCAAAATCCAGAATCACCGCGCCGAACTGGCGGCAACGCTCCGGCGAGAGGTGTCTCTCACCGTGGCGGCGTTTGATTTCCTGTCGCGCCAGAATGGTAGGCTCAAGTCCTTGACCCAGTCCGAGACCCCTTCGTCGCAGATCGTGCTCGACATCGCGCTGCGAGATCCGCTCACCGAGCTGTTCAGCTTCTCCGCCTTCAAGGCCTATCTCGAGATCGAAATCAAGCGTCTGCGCCGCCGCGGCGGATCGTTTGCCGTCTTGATGCTCGACTTGGACGGTTTCAAGGCCATCAACGATCGTGCCGGACACTTGGAAGGTGATCGCATCCTGCGCGCCGTCGCCGCGGTCATGGCGAGCACCGTGCGCGAAGAGGACATCTGCGCCCGTTGGGGAGGCGACGAGTTCGCGCTCTTGCTCGGCCGTTCCACGCGCCGGCAAGCGCGCGAGGCAGCAGAGCGCTTGCGCCATGCGATCGAGGTCGCCAGCTTGGAAGGCTCCGAGCTAACGGTCAGCATCGGCGTCGCCGTCTGCCCGCGCGATGGCAAGTCGGCGCCAACGCTGATGCGCCAGGCCGATCTGGCGATGTACGCAGCCAAGCAGCGGGGCGGCAATCAGGTCTGCGCCGCGCCGGTCCGCCCGGCCTCAAGTTACCAAGCGGAGCCGAAGGCCGTCGACGGCTAGTCTCGCCGGCGCAGAACGGTGCGGGCGACTTGTTCAGCGATCAGTTCCGCTCGCAGGCGACCAGCTCCAAGCCGACGCCGAGTGCAGAAGAGGTGGCTTCCCGCGTCTTTGATGGCGTCCTACCCGCGCCAGCCCCCCCCCGGACCAAGTGCGCTACCGACGTGGTAGTAGTGGCCTGGCTCCAACTGAAGCCCTCCCGGCGCCCGAATCGGCCCGGTCCGGGCCTCGTCCGCAAACCGTGGTATACTATGAAGGTTGGGGCGGCGCGTGCCCGCTCCCAGGTCCGCATCCGCATGGAACACCGGGAGGCCTGCATGATACTTTCAGCTTGGGTTCCTATTCGCCGCGCCATCGCCGGCCACGGTCTGATCGACCGCACGATGGTGCTCGCCCTCGGTCTCGTCTTGGCTTCATCCGCCGGCACGGCGGGCGCCGATCCGCCGAGCGCCTTCGACTTGCGCGATGTCGGCGGCGAGGACTTCGTCACCTCCGTCAAGTCGCAGCAGGGCGGCACCTGCTGGACGCATGGAGCGATGGCGGCGATGGAGGGGAACCTGTTGATGACGGGTGCCTGGGAAGCCGCCGGCGAGACGGGCGAGCCGAACCTGGCTGAGTACCATCTCGACTGGTGGAATGGCTTCAACGACCACAACAACGACGACACCGACCCCCCTTCGGGCGGAGGGCTGGAGGTCCACAACGGAGGCGACTACCGCGTTACCTCCGCCTACCTCTCGCGCTGCGAGGGAGCGGTGCGCGACGGCGATGGGCAATCATTCGACACGCCGCCCGATCGCTACCGGACCAGCTACCACTACTACTACCCGCGCGACATCGAGTGGTACGTCGCCGGGTCGGGGCTCGAGAACCTCGATCTGATCAAGACCAAGATCATGGAGGAGGGCGTGCTCGGCACGTGCATGTGCTACAACGGCGCCTTCATATCGAACTACGTTCACTACCAGCCGCCCTCCGACCCGACCGACCCGAATCACGCCGTGGCGATCGTTGGCTGGGACGACAGCTTCGTCACGCAAGCCCCGCAGCCCGGCGCCTGGCTCGTCAAGAACAGCTGGGGCGACGGGTGGGGCTACGACGGGTATTTCTGGATCTCCTACTACGACAAGCACTGCTGCCAGCATCCCGAGATGGGCGCGATCTCGTTCCAGGACGTCGAGCCGCTTGCCTACGACCATGTCTACTACCACGACTACCATGGCTGGCGGGACACCAAGATCGATACGCGCTACGCCTTCAACGCGTTTGTCGCGGCCGGCCCGGAGATGCTCACTGCCGTCAACTTCTTCACCGCCGCCGACAACGTGGGCTACACGATCAAGGTGTACGACCGCTTCGAGGGCGGACAGCTGCTCGATGAACTCGCCACGCAATCGGGCAGCTTCACCTACACCGGGTTCCACACGGTCGACCTCGATACGCCGGTTGCACTGACGCCGGGCGAGGACTTCTACGTCTACCTCGATCTCGTCAGCGGCGGCCACCCCTACGACCGCACCTCCGACGTGCCGGTCCTGCTCGGCGCCCAGTATCGCACGATCGTCGAATCGGCCGCCGACTACGGCGAGAGCTTCTTCTGGGATGGGAGTGGCTGGCAGGATCTACAGACCTTCGACGATCCGCCCTGGACCGGCACGGCCAACTTCTGCATCAAGGCGCTCACCACGGACCGCGGCCTGCGCGTCTATCCGGAGGATGATCTGCGCTCGGAGGGACCGCCCGGCGGCCCGTTCGCGCCGACGTCGCAGGACTACGTCCTCACGCATCGTGGCGAGGTGCCCGTGAGCTACGCCATCACCATGGTGGGTGGTGGCGACTGGGTCTCGCTCTCCGGCGCGCTGACGGGCGAGATCGCCCCCGACGAAGAGATCGTGATCACGGTCGAGATCAACGCCCAAGCGGCCCAACTCGACCCCGGCGCGCACGTGGCCACGCTCGACTTCACCAACCTGACGTCACACATGGGCGACACGCAGCGGCGCGTGATTCTCTCGATCGGTGATCCCGCGCTCCAGTACGACTGGGACTTCGACACCGATCCCGGCTGGACGACCGAAGCTGATTGGGAATGGGGCCCGGCGGTGAGCGGCGGCGGCGCCCACGGCGAGCCCGACCCGGGCAGCGGGCACACCGGCAGCACGATCTACGGCTACAACCTGGGCGGCGATTACCCGAACAACTTGCCCGAGGAGCACCTGACGACGGCGGCCCTCGACTGCAGCGAGCTGCACAACGTCCATGTGCGCTTCTGGCGGTGGCTCGGCGTCGAACAACCGCTCTACGACCATGCCTCCGTGCGTGTCTCGAGCGATGGCGAAACCTGGCACACGGTTTGGGAAAACGACGAGGAGATCACCGACGGCGCCTGGACGCTGCAGGAGATCGACATCTCGCCCGTCGCCGGCGGTGAGCCGACCGTCTACCTCCGCTGGACCATGGGTACCACCGATGCGGGCTGGACCTACTGCGGCTGGAACCTCGACGACGTCTCCGTCTGGGCCGTGCCGCTCGCCACTGGATCCGCGGTAGCCGGCGAGGTGGCCGAGCACCCCACCCTTCGGCTCGAGGCCGGCCACCCGAGTCCGACCGTCGGCCCCCTCCAGCTCCGCTACACACTGCCTGCAGCCGGGCACGTGACGCTGCGCCTGTTCGACATCCAGGGCCGACAGCGAGCGCTGCTGATCGACGGCGAGCAGAAGGCCGGCGCGCACACCCTCGCCTGGAACGGCGGCGCGCTCGGGACACGCGGGGCCGCCGGCGCAGTGCGGTCGAGTGGTGCGCACGGACTCGCCTCTGGTGTCTATTTCGCGCGCCTCGAGTTCAACGGTGCGGTGCGCACGCAGCGGGTCGTGATCGCCCGGTAGGCAGAGGCGCCGATCGGCTGACAGACTGGACGGGGGAGGTGCCGAAGCCCTCCCCCGTCGCTGGGCGGAACGATCGTGCCCGGATGTCGGCGGACGACAGCGCCAGCGCTACCCTCCGCCGACTTCTCAACGCACCAGCGTGATCATCCGCTGCTGACGCAGATCCCCCGAGCGGAAGACGACGAAGTACACCCCGGTCGGAGCAGGGCGGCCGTCGGGGTCGCACCCATCCCAGACGATCTCGTGTTCGCCGGCTCCGTAGCGTCCCGCGCCCGCCCGGCGCACAAGCCGTCCGGCGGTATCGTAGATCTCAAGCGACACCGGCGCCGGGGCCTGCAGCGCAAAGCCCAGGCGTGTACGCCCCTGAACCGGGTTGGGATGGCATGCCAGCAGTCCGCTGGCCATGGACTCGAGCGCGGCGTCGGGGTCGACGGCGCCGGGATCGGGCTCCTCGATCAGGAGCACCTGATCGACCGCCACCTCGAGCCACTCGGAGACCGCACCGCTCGGCCAGTGGACGCGCACCATGGCGATCTCATCGACCAGACCCAGGCCGAAGTGTGCCGTCACGGTCCCTTGGCCCATCGATCCGGTACCGGCGGTCACGATGCGCGTCTGCGTCGCGCGGCCGCCGGCGGCGGTGACTTCGATGCGGCTGCCGATCCCGTCGCGGTTCGACTGCGTTCCCACCAGGTCGACCCCCAGCCAGTGGTGCCCATTGGCCTGCGTGTTCATCAAGAGCAGATTGTCCCCACCGGCCAGGCCGTGCACGAGGAAGAGCTCGACATCTCCGTCCCGGTCGAAGTCGGCCGGGGCACTGGCGAAGTGGATCCCCTCGGGCATCGGTTCGACATCGTCGATCAGACTGAACTGGCCGGCGCCATCGTTGGCCAGAAGCACATTCGCATCGGGATCATTGACGATGTACAGGTCGAGGTCGCCATCCAGATCGAAGTCTGCGCTGCTGACACTACGTCCCGGACCGGGATCACCCTCCGGTCCGCTCGTGGCATCGACAAAGCCGTAGTCGGGCGGCCCGAGGTTGCGCAGCAGTCGATTGGCGCCGTCCTGGTTGACGACGTAGAGGTCGAGCAATCCATCGTTGTCGAAATCACCCCAGACGACACCGCGCCCGGCACCTGTGTCGCCCAGCGGGCCGACCGTGACATCCGTGAACGCGAGCCCGCCCTCGTTGCGATAGAGCCGGTTCGCTCCGCTGGCGTCGGCGATGTAGAGATCGGGATCGCCATCCTCGTCGTAGTCCGCCCAGGCTGCGCCGACCGAGGCTTCGCCTTCCCAACCGGGTTGGGAGATCAAGTCGGTCTGATCGCTGAAGTTACCGGCGCCATCATTGCGGACGAGCCGATCCCCACTCGCGTAGTTCGTGAGAAAGAGATCCAAATCGCCATCGAGATCGTAGTCCGCCCATGCCGCGGCGCGCCCGTCGCCCGCATCCGCCAGCGCGACGGGCGTGGCCTCGGCAAAGACACCCGGTTCCGATTGCAGGAAGAGCTGATTCGGGGAATTGGCGTGCACGAGGTACGCATCCGCATCGCCATCGTTGTCGGCATCGGCCCAGGCCGCGGCGACAGTATTGGCGAGACCAGCCGTAAACGGCCCGATGTCTGTCAGTTGGAGCGTGCCATCGCCCATATTGCGCAGCAGTGCGTTCTCGCCGCCGGCGTTGGCGAGGTAGAGGTCAGGCCAACCATCGCGGTCGTAGTCGATCCAACTCGCCGAGCGCCCGATCGACAGACGACCCAGCCAATCGCAGTCCTGGCCGTCACACAGCTCGTTCCAGAGCTGCCACCAGCCCCAGGCAATCTCCTCGCTGATCCCGGAGGTCTGCATCTCTGGTTGGGGCGTCGGATTGGGGCCCTTCGTCGTCTCCGTGGCGTAGATATCCGCATTCGCCGGCAACGGATCGCCGACGAGTGTCCAGCCGTCTTCGTCACTCGGCACATGGACCTGCCCGTAGAAGGCACTGCACGTATCGGGAGTATTGTAGAAGACCTGGATGCGCACGGGCACAGAGGGCGGCGGCCGGTCGAACCCGATCTGGCCCAAGACGATCCCAATCATCTCACCGTCCGGTAGCTGATAGGCGTTGCCGGCGCTCGCGACGATCGGAGGCGGAAGCAAGTCGTTGCCCTCATGCACGAGCACGATCGGCTCACCGACGTTGTCACAGATCCGGTTCGTCAACACGCGGTTTTGCACCGGGACATTCGCCGCTCCCGCCTCCCCGATCTTCACGCCAGGCCCGCCGTTGTGCATGATCAGATTGCCCGCGCGGGCGACACCCGGCCAATCCCCAATGTCATTGTCGATGAATCCGTCGCCCAACCAGATGCCACCCGCCAGGTTGGCGAGCGGCTCCTCGGCCACGTTCGTGCCGATCCGGTTGTGGACAATGTAGGCTCCGCTCTCAACCTCGTCGCTCGTGGCGCGAATGCCCCAGCCCGCGCTGTGGACAATCGTGTTGCCCATGTCCGCGCTCGTGCCGCCGATCAGGTTTGCCCCCGCTTCGAGGAAGACCCCGTTCGCATTGCCCAGATTGAGTTCCTCGAGCGGATCGGTCCCGATTTGATTGGCGAGGATTTCGTTCCCGCTTGCACCGGCGGACAAGCGCACGCCGTACTCGGCGTTGCAGCCGATCACGCAATGGTGAACGACGTTGGCGTTGGCGCCTTGATCGAGCAGCACGCCGCCGCCCGTGTTGCCTGATTCCAGAGAGCTGGCATCGGTTCCGATGTAGCAGTGGCGCACGACGTTGTCGAGCGTCCCGGTCCCGAAGAGCATCACGCCGACGGCATCGTTGTTTGAAACGACGCTCTCCCACAGGGTGTTGTGTTCCGGATAGACATCGCCGCCTCCGACCAGTCCCACGCCCGCATAGCCGAGGCCACCGTCGCCGTTGTACCTGACCTCGTTGTCGGGGCCGAGTTCGTTGCGATCGGTTTCGACGAAGAGCCCGAAACCGTGGTTCCCCATGGGGCTCCCCGCTTCCGTGACCCCGATCCAGTTGTCACTGACCGTGTGGTCGTGCGAGCAGTCGAGCAACGAGACGCCGTTGGTCTCATTGTCGACGATCACGTTGCGCAGGATGTAGTTGCGCGGGCTCTCGAGCTCACAACAGACTCCGTGGCCGTTGCCAGCCGCCAACCCCTCGGGATCGATCCCGATCCAGTTGTCGCTGATCGTGTTCTCGGTGACCGCATCACCGCCGTCGCCAACGAAGTGGACGCCAAAGAGATCGTTGGCGTAGATGTAGTTGCCGGCGATTTGATTCCCGATCAAGGAGTCCTGATCGCTCGAGTGCAGCAGCACCCCGGCCGCCCCGTTGCCGTAGATGTAGTTGCGCTCACCCGCCATGTCGACGCCGATCACGTTGAAACTCGGTCCGCCGAGGAGTTCGATGCCATTGCCGCTGTTGGCGTAGATGCGGCAATTGCGGACCTGATTCTCATTCGTCTCAGAGGCTCCCAAGCGTAGGCCGACGCCGTTCTCGGTCAGCCACATCCGCTCACACGACTCCGTTCCCGGCCCACCGATCTGGTTGCCCTGCCGGGCAGGCGCGATCAAGATGCCCACATCGAAGTTGCGAATCTTGAGTCCGGTGATCAGGCAGTCGTTCGCCTGAAGCGTGAGGCCGTTCGAGCTCGAGACGAGCGTGCCGTCGAGCACGAAGCGAGCCGAGTCCGTCACACAGGCGCTGCCGTCCGCGTCCAGCTCGCCGCGGATCTCGGTCCCGTCCCGCAGCAGGGCCTGCAGCGGCGCGGGCGGCTGGTAGACGCCTTCGACGGCGAAGACGATCGTGTGGGGCGGATCGGGATCGAAATTCGCCATGTAGATCGCCTCATCGAGCGTGACGCCCACGCCGGGCGTCACCGAATCGACGACGATCTGCGCCGCCCAGCCTGGCCCCCAGCCCAGGCCCGCCAAGCAGATTCCCACAACCAACAGCATGCGCAGTGTGGCACCCATATGACCCCTCCCGGAAACAGGTCCGCACCCCCGGCCGTCTCGGCTTCACTCAAAGACGCGCGATTCTCGGCCTCGGCGCGCAATGCGCCCACCATTCGTCCCGCCCCCTGCCCCGTCACCCTAAAGGCTTGCGGCGCAAGCGACAATCGGGCATGCTCGTGCGCGGGCAGGATCCTGCGCAGGACCCTTGGCAAGCGAGCGAGCATGAACCGCCGGCCGGAAATCACGCGCATTCTGCACGAGATGAATGCGCCGCACGCGCGGCACGCGGAGCTTTCCGAGCGGCTCTACACCGCGGTCTACGACGAGCTACGGCGCATCGCCGGACGGCTCATGCGTAGCGAGCGTGCGGATCACACGTTGCAGCCGACGGCGCTCGTCCACGAGGCCTACTTGCGCCTCGTCGACCAGCAGCAGGTCGAATGGCAGTGCCGGGCGCAGTTCTTCGCCATCGCCGCGCGTGTCATGCGCCGGATTCTGGTCGACTACGCCCGGCGCCGAGCGCGCGAGAAGCGGGGCGGTCGCGCCCAGCATGTCACCTGGAGCGAATCCCTGGGCCTGTGCGAGCAGCGCACCCACGAAACGCTCGTTCTTGACCGCGCCCTGACCCGGCTGGCCGAACTCGACGCGCGCATGGAGCGGGTGGTCGAGCTGCGCGTCTTCGGCGGGATGACGATCCGCGAAGTCGCGCATGCGCTCGGCGTCTCCCGGCGCACGGTCGACAACGATTGGCTCGTCGCGAAGCAGTGGCTGGCAAGGGAGTTATCACGGTAGTGGCGGCGTCGGCAGTGGATTTCGAGCGGGCGGTTTGAGTCCCGGCATTTGACTTCTGGCGTGCGATCTGCGACCGTACTGCCTTCCTGAAAGCAGACTGCGTACGAGGGGGCCCCACGGCGGGAAGGTTCGATGTATCGCGGCCAGCAGATCATCGCTCTCGTGCCGGCGCGCTCCGGCTCCAAGGGCATCCCCGACAAGAACATCGTTTCCTTCCGCGGGAAGCCGCTCTTGGCGCACTCGATCTTGCAGGCGCACGAGAGCGAGTTGATTGACGCCGTCTATCTGAGCACCGACTCCGAGCGCTATGCCGAGATCGGCCGCCGGTTCGGCGCCCGGGTCCCCTTCCTGCGCCCCGCCGAGATCGCCGCCGACGACTCGACCGACTTCGAGGTCTTCGAGCACTTCCTCGGCCACTTGCGCGCAACGGGGGACCCGCTGCCCGAAGTCTTCGTCCACCTGCGGCCAACCTACCCGACCCGTTCGGTCGCCGAGCTCGATGCGGCGATCCGCCGCTTCGTCGACCACCTGGGAGAGGCGGATTCGCTGCGCTCGGTCATCGCCGCGCCCGCAACCCCGTTCAAGATGTGGCGGTTGGAGGGCGAGTTCCTCGAGCCCTTGGTCCCTCTGTCGGGTGTCGCCGAGCCCTACAACGCGCCCCGCCAGGCCCTGCCCCCGATCTTCTTCCAGAACGCTTGCATCGACATCGTCAAGCGCGCCACGCTTGAATCGAAGCGGTCGATGACCGGTGATCGCATCCTCGCATTCAAGATGGATGACCGGGAACGACACGACGTCGATAGATTGGCTGACCTGGAGGCTTTGGAAGACGCAAACCGTGGTGAGAAGAGGTAAGCAGATGCTGAAACTGGAACGGCCCCTGATCGTCTACGAAATGGCGAACAACCATCAAGGCAGCCTAGAGCATGGCAAGACGATCGTGCGCGAACTGGCACGCGCCAGCGAGGGTTTTGACTTCGATTTCGCGATCAAGTTCCAGTACCGCGACCTCGCCACTTTCATCCATCCCGATTTCCAGGACCGCCTGGATCTGAAGTTCGTCAAGCGCTTCTCCGAAACGCGCCTGAGCGAAGACGAGTTCCTCGCGCTGAAGCGCGAGTGCGAGGCGCACGGGTTTCAGACGATCTGCACACCCTTCGACGAAGTCTCGGTCGGGAAGGTGATCGAACATGGCTTCGACTTCATCAAGGTCGCGAGCTGCTCGATCCGCGACTGGCCGTTGCTCGAACGGATCGCCGAAGCGCCGCTGCCGATCATCGCCTCGACCGGCGGCGTCACCTTCGCCGACGTCGACAAGGTCGTCAGCTTCTTCAACCATCGCAACAAGCAGTTCGCGCTGATGCACTGCGTCGGCATCTATCCGACCGAGCAGCGCGATCAAACCATGAACCGGATCGACTGGTTTCAGCGTCGCTATCGCGACACGGTGATCGGCTTCTCGACGCATGAGCGGCCGTCGGATACGCTCGCCGTCGCGGTCGCCGTCGCCAAGGGAGCGCGCATCTTCGAGAAGCACGTCGGCGTCGAGACCGAGACGATCAAGCTCAACAAGTACTCGGCCCGGCCGGACCAGGTGAAGCGCTGGCTGAGCACGATTCGCAAGAGCCTGGCCCTGTGCGGCGAGACCGACGCGGATGACTACCAGGTCAATCCCCGCGAGCTCGAAGCGCTGAGCGGGCTCAAACGCGGCGCCTTCGCCAAGAAGCCGCTCCGCGCGGGCGAGCACTTCACCGCCGAAGATGTCTTCTTCGCGATGCCGAACTCACCGCGCCAGCTCACGGCCGAGGGGTTCTCGGTACACAACATCAAGATCCGGGCCGAACATGACTTCGAAGCGAAAGCGGCAATCGACAGCTTCGTGATCGACGAGATCGACGTCCGCGCGCAAATTGCCAACATCATGCACCAGGTCAAGAGCCAGCTGAATCAGGCCCGCATCGCGGTGCAAGAAAACGTCGATGTCGAGCTCTCGCACCACTACGGCGTTGAGAATTTCGCCGAGACGGGCGTCGTCATGATCACGTGCATCAACCGCGAGTACGCCAAGAAGCTGATCATCCAAGTGCCGGGACAGACGCAGCCTGAGCACGCGCACGAGAAGAAGGAGGAGACATTCCAGATCCTCTGGGGCTCGGCTTACATCAAGCTCAACGGAGTGACCCGCAAGTACTACCCGGGCGATAGCGTCACGGTCGGTCGCGGCGACCGTCACAGCTTCTGGACCAAGGATGGCGTGATCATCGAAGAGGTTTCCACCACGCATCACGCCGACGACTCCTATTACACCGATCCGGCGATCAGCAAGAACAAGCAGCGCAAGACGCAGACCAATCTGAAGGAGGATTGGTGGATGAAGATCTAGGCCGGGCGCGGGCGATCGTCTACGACTTCGACGGCGTCCTGGTCGACTCCAATGACCTGAAACGCGACACCTTCTACGAGATCTGGGACCGCCCCCCCGCCTCCCTGCGCGCGCTGGTCGATCAAGTCCTGGCTCGTCCGGGTGATCGCTTTTCCTTCATCCGCGAGGTGCATG
>Ga0180430_10003298_pt1 | contig 14017 bp, 10 predicted proteins | sample SS_ome_9_FD_132999 | JGI IMG/M metagenome (GOLD analysis project Ga0180430, IMG submission 132999) | Hypersaline lake sediment archaeal communities from the Salton Sea, California, USA - SS_1_S_2 metaG | ecosystem: Environmental > Aquatic > Non-marine Saline and Alkaline > Hypersaline >... | reverse complement strand
TGCCGGTGTACCCGACGGCGATGAACCGGCGCTGATCAAAGGTGCGCTGCGGGCGGTCATGGCGGTCACCGAGGTGCCCATCTGCATCGACACCGCCGACCCGGCGGCCCTGGAAGCGGCCCTGCAAATCTATGCCGGCAAGGCCCTGGTCAACTCCGTCAACGGCGAGATGCGGTCGCTCGAGGCAATGCTTCCCCTGGTCCAAGATCATGGAGCGGCCGTGATCGGCCTTTGCATGGATGATGAAGGCATTCCGCCCACCGCCGAAAAGCGACTGGCGGTGGCCGACAAGATTATTCGGCACGCCGGCCGGCTGGGCATTGGGCTGGAGGATATCGTGATCGACCCGCTGGTATTGACCCTTGGCGCCGACAGCAGGGCCGCTAAAATCTGCCTGGAAACCATTGAATTGGTGGTGAAAGAATATGGCGTCAACATCACCATGGGGGCCAGCAACGTCTCCTATGGACTTCCCGATCGCCCAGCGCTTAATGCCGCTTTTATCGCCATGGCGATACATGCCGGCCTGACCTGCCCCATCACCAACCCGCTGGAAGGGGAGTTGAATTCGGCCGTGCTGGCCGCCGACCTGGCGATGGGCAAAGATGAATGGGGCATGCGCTGGATCGATGCCTTTCGTGCCCGGCAAGCGTCCGAACCGCTCTGACGGGAAGAACGACGAAAAGGGATTGCGGCGGCGTCGGCCAGCGGCCGGGCGTCTGAAGCGGCCGACCGTGGTGGACCCAGCGACAGTCGGAAGCCTTAGGTCTCCGCTTTGCAGCCCGTCGCGAATCCTGGAATGCCAGTGGGAGAACGATGGCGAAAAACGCATTCACCAGAGAAGTAAACACGAAAGGAGGTGAGTGATGCCCGAGATATTGCAGCATATCTCCTCGGCGGTCATCCAGGGGGAGAAGGATAAAACCCACCAGATGGCACGGGAAGCCATCGATGGTGGCTGCCGCGCAGAAGACGTTCTCTACAAGGGACTCATGCCCGGCATGGATCATGTCAGTGTGGAATTCAAGGCCGGCCGGATGTTTGTTCCCGAAGTGATGCGATCGGCGCGCGCCATGTTGAATGCCATGGCGGTGATCAAACCCCTCATGGTGGAAAAAGGCATCCGGATGACCGGCAAATTAATTTTGGGAACCGTGCAGGGCGATTTGCACGACATCGGCAAGAACCTGGTCGGCATGATGTGCGAAGGCGCCGGCTTTGAAATTCACGACCTGGGCACTGATGTGGCCCCGGAAGCTTTTGTCGCGGCGGTCAAGGAAGTCGAACCCGACATCGTTGGCATGTCGGCCCTGCTGACGACCACCATGCGCCGCATGGGCGACACGGTCAAGGCCCTGACCGAAGCTGGGGTGCGCGACCAGGTCAAGATTATCATCGGCGGAGCACCTGTGAGCCAGACATTCGCCGACAAAATCGGCGTCGACGGTTATGCCCCGGACGCTGCCGCCGCAGCCGACAAAGCCAAGGAACTGACAGCCGCAACCCGATGACAGGCCTTTCCTGGGCCCATTGGGAGAGGTCCACAACCCGTTGCCGGGAACTGCGGCGGCCGAGAAAGGAGCCCTTCGATGAGAGCCAATTACCGCATCAATTCGGGCGTGCGTTTTGAAGTGCTCTCCCGGGATCAACTGGAAGAATTGTTCAACGGTGTTCTGCATGTCATGGATAAAATCGGCCTCGATGTCCATCACGACGAGGCCCGCGACATTTTATCCAAGGCCGGGGCGCGGGTCGAAGGCAACCGTGTGCGGATGGCACCCCACATCGTGAAAAAGGCCCTGGCAACCGCCCCACGAAGCTTCACGATATACGCCCGGGACGGCAATCCCGCCCACGATATCCATATCGGTCCCGGCCGGGCCCATTTCGGTCCCGGGCCCACCCCGCCGAATTTTATCGATGTGGAAACGCTGGAGCGTCGGCCCTATGTGAAGAACGATGCGCGCATCGTGGCTACCGTGGTCGATGCCCTGCCCAATATCGACTTTTGCGAGTCCCTGGGAACCATCAGCGACGTCCACACAGATCTGGCGGCGGCCTATGAGTTTGCCACCATGTTTCCGAAAACCAGCAAGCCGATCGTGGCATGGTCTTACGGTTGGGACGATTCCAGCGACATTCACAAGATCGCCCTGGCGGCGGCGGGCGGCCAGGAGGCTTTTGAAAAACGGCCCAATTACGTCCACTACTGCGAGCCCCTGTCCCCGCTGGTGAGCACTTTCGATGCCGTCGACAAAGTTATTTTCGCCGCCCGGCATGCCGTCCCGGTTATCTTCACCACCTGTGCGCTGGCCGGCGGCACCGCACCGGTGACACCGGCGGGCATCATCATTCAAACCACGGCGGAATCTTTCATGGGGCTGGTGCTCTCGCAAATCATCCGACCAGGGCTGCCCTTTTTTATGGGAGGGGTGCTCTCGGTCATGGATATGAGTGCGATGATTCTGACATACGGGGCACCCGAACTTTGCCTTATGATGGCCGGCGCCACCGAACTGGCCCATTATTGCGGCCTGCCGCTCTGGCAGACCGGCGGGTGTACGGATTCCAAATGTCTTGACGAGCAGGCTTCGCTGGAGGGATCCCTCTCCGTCTTCTTTTCCGCCCTGAGCGCCGGGGATCTCTGCCACGACGTCGGGTATACCGAAAGCGGGATGACCGGCTCCATATTGCAGACTGTGATGATGGACGATGCCATCGGCTATGCCCGCCGCATCACGCGCGGCATCGAGGTCAACGAGGACACCCTGGCGGTGGATGTCATTCAGGACGTCGGACCCGACGGTCATTATTTGTACCATGACCATACCATGCGCTACTTCAAGACCGAATACTGGTACCCCGCCCTTTGCGATCGTCATAATTTCGATGAGTGGGTAGCCGACGGGCGGAAACCAATGCGCGACCGTGTGGTCGATCGGACCCGTGAAATTCTTGCCACGCACGAACCCGCACCGCTTCGACCGGAAACAGCGGAAGCCATTTCCGCCATCATGGAAGCTGCCGAGGACCGTGTCAGAAACAAGACCTAGGTCGAAGACCATGCCTTGCAAAGGAAGACATCACCATGAGCCAATTAATCGAACAAATTACAACCGGCGTTATTGAAGGGAATATCCAGGGCGTCTCCGAATTGGTCCAAAAGGCACTGGACGAAGGGCTTGAGCCGGAAGCGATCCTGCAGAGCGGCCTGATCATCGGCATGAACGAAGTCGGCCGGCGCTTTAAAGTCGCCCAGATGTATATCCCCGAGGTGCTGCGTTCGGCCAAGACCATGCACGCCGGTCAGGAATTTCTGCGGCCGTTGATCGCCGGCGGCAAGGCGGGGCGGGTGGGTAAAATCGTTATCGGCACCGTCCAGGGTGATTTACACGACATTGGCAAAAACCTGGTTGGCATGATGTGCGAAGGCGCCGGATTCGAAGTGATCGACCTGGGGTTCGACCTGGCCCCCGAGAAATTCACGGAAGCCATCAAAGCCCATCAGCCCGATCTCGTCGGCATGTCCGCGCTGTTGACGACGACCATGCGCGTCATGGGCCATACCTTGAAAGCGATCGAAGAGGCCGGTTTGCGCGACAAGGTCAAAGTGATGGTCGGGGGGGCGCCGGTGGATGCTGAATTCGCCGACCGCATCGGGGCGGACGGGTACGGCCACAACGCGGTATCCGGCGCTGAGCTGGCCAGGAAACTTGTGAATGCCGCCTGAACCGGTGACCATAAACATTTCGGCATCTGCCGATACGGCATGGTTTCCGGTCTCCCGGTAAGCGGGATGAGACGCGACACGAGCGAGACGTTATGATCCCGGAAACAAACCACCCGACGCCGCTGGCGGTCGTGGCCTGCCAGGTTATGCAGCCCGCGCTGGTGCCGCTGATCGCAGAATCGCTGATGGCCAGCACGGTGTTTCTGGATTACGGGCTGCACCGATCCCCCGACCTCATGCAACCCAGGCTTCAGGAGGTCCTCGGGCGGATAAGAACCCCAAGTCGGGTGCTCCTGGGGTACGGTTTATGCGGCAATGGTCTTCACGGGCTGCAGGCCGGCGAGCACACGCTGATCGTACCGAAAGTGGATGATTGCATCGCCATTCTGCTGGGGTCGCGTCGCACCTACCGGCAGCAATTTCATGCGCAGCCCGGGACCTACTACCTATCGGCGGGATGGCTCGAAGCCGGTTCGCACCCTCTGGGGGAGTACCGGGAATACGCGGAGGCATACGGGCAGGCGGATGCCGACTGGATCATGGATGCGCAATACCGCCACTACAAGCGCCTGGTATTTATCGCTTACAGCCGTGAAGAACTGGAGCGCTACCGGCCCCAGGCCCTGCAGGTGGCTCGCTACTGTCAGCGCTGGGACATGCGCTACGAGGAGGTGATTGGATCGGACCGCTATTTCCGACGGATGATCGCGATACTGAAGCAACCGCAAACCGGCGACGATGGATTTGTCGTGGTACCGCCCGGCGGTCGGATCCGAAAGGCGCAGTTCACGGAATGACCAGCGCCCGATGGGGGTGCTCCTCCTTGCCGGCTATCCTGCCGGACCAGGGATAGGGCCAATGTCAGGCGCTAACAATTCAGGAGAATCAATCATGATGGTAAACCGACATAATTATACCGTTAATGCAACACCCAGGCTAGAGGTGTTGCACGAGGACCAGATCGAAGCCATTTATTATGCGGCCCTGCGGGTCCTGTACGAAACCGGCGTGCGCGTCTATGCCAAGGAGGGCGTGGACGTGGCCCTGGCCGGGGGGGCCATCGTCGAGGACACGACCGAGCGGAGCAGTCTGGTGAAAATCCCTCCCACCATGGTCGACAGGGCCCGCGCCACGGTGCCCAGCAAAGTCGTGTTGATCGGTCCGGATCGCCGCTACCGGATGGAACTGTACAAAAACCAGATCTACTTCGGCGGTGGCTCCGACACGCCCTACACCATCGATCCGTATACCGGCGAACGCCGGCGGAGTACTTACAACGACGTCAAAAACTGCGCCCGTATTGCCCAGGCGCTGCCCAATTATGACTTTCACATGTCGTTGGGCATCACGCAGGACACCGCCGTTGGCACCTATGACCGTTGGCAGTATCTGGCCATGCTCGAAGGAACCAGCAAGCCCATCAACATCACGGCCGTCGATATTGAAGGCGTCCGCGACCAGCTGGAGATGGCCTATATCCGTGTCGGCGGCAAGCGCGAATGGCGCAAGGGCCCTATCTTTTCGCTTTACATCGAACCGGTTTCACCCCTGAGCCACTCCAAGGAAGTCGTTCAGAAACTGTTGTTTTGCTGCGACAACGATATTCCCTTCGTCTATACTCCCTGCCCGCTGGCAGGGGCCACGGCCCCGGCGACCCTGGCCGGACTGCTGGTGCAGGCCCTGGCGGAGAGCCTGTTCGGGATTGTGCTCAGCCAGCTGCGCCAACCCGGTTCGCAGATTATTATCGGAGGTCTGATGTCCAATATGGACATGCTTTCGACCATCTATTGCTACGGGTCGCCGGAAATGGCCCTGCTGAGTGCCGCGTATACCGACATCACCAAATGGCTGAGGGTGCCGGAATACGAAACGGCCGGTTGTTCGGATGCCAAACTCTTCGACGAGCAGGCTGCCATGGAGGCGGCCATCAATATCGCCACCTCCGGACTCATCGGCGGCAACATGATCCATGACGTGGGGTATCTCGATTCCGGCCTGACCAGCAGCCCGGAACTGATGGTGGCTTCCGACGAGATCATCGACATGATCAAACGCATCCTCGAGGGGATTCCGGTGACCCCCGATACCATGGCCCTGGACGTCATCGCCGAGGTCGGCCCCGGCGGTCATTTTATGGAGCACGATCACACCTTCGAGCGCTTCAAGAAAGCGATCTGGCGTCCCAAGCTCATCCAGCGGCAAAACTGGGAAAACTGGCAAATGGCAGGCGCCCGGCGATACGGCGATCGCGTTCACGAACAGGTCTTGGCGATATTGGAAGCGGAGCACGAACCGCTTTTCGATGATGCCATGTTCAATGAGATGCGCCGCATCTGCGAACTGGCCGACGCGCGCCACAAAGACGAAGAGTTGGATATGAAGATGTTTGTCTGACTTGCGGCATGCCAAGTGAAGATGAATAGCCGTTGCCATAGAGCGCTGGTGCTGGGAATCGACACCGGTGGGACCTACACCGACGGTATCCTGATGGTGTATGCGTCTCGCGAGGTGGTGGTGGCCCAGAAGTGCCTGACGACCCGGCGGGATTTATCGCTCGGTATCGAAGCGGTGATTCAGGGCATCCCAATGGCCGACCCCTCGGCGATTCGCATGGTGTCGGTGTCGACCACCCTGGCTACCAATGCCATCGCCGAAGGGAAAAGCGGGCGCGTCGGTTTGCTGCTCATTGGCTACGATCCGGAGCTGATCGCTTCTTTCAAAATGGAATCCCGCTTCGCGACGGAGCACTATTACTACTTTGCCGGCGGGCACGACCTGTACGGGCAGGAAAAAGCCCCGCTGGACCTGCCGGCGATTCTGGAGCGGGTTGCCGCAATAAAGGACCAGGTCGACGCCATCGCCATTTCGGCCTATTTCAGTCCACTCAATCCGGAACACGAACACCGCTGCTTCCGGGCGATTAGGGGCATATGCGACCTTCCCGTGGTCCTGGGGCATCAGTTGTCCAGCAAACTCGGTTCGGTGGAACGCGCCACGACAGCAGCCCTGAATGCATCTTTGCTGGGCGTGCTGAAAGCTTTCATCGTGGCGGTGCGGCGCGCGATGGAGCGCCGCCGGATTGCAGCGCCGCTGTTGGTGGTGCGCGGCGACGGTACCCTGATGAGTGCGGCCTTCGCAGCAGCGGCGCCGGTGGAAACCATCCATTCAGGGCCTGCGGCCAGCGCCATTGGTGCGCGCGCCCTGTCCGGCCGGGATGACGCCCTGGTGATCGATATCGGCGGGACCACCACCGATCTGGCCCTGATCGAGCAGCGCCAGGTGACCATCAGCGAAAATGGTGCCACGGTGGCCGGTTACAAGACGGCCGTCAAGGCCGCCGATCTTTACTCCATTGCCCTGGGAGGCGACAGCCACATCCGGCTGGAAGGGGACCGCAGGCTGGCCATCGGGCCTGCGCGGATGACCCCCATCGCCTGCCTGGCCGATCAACACGCCGGCATTCAGTCGCACCTGCAGACGTTGATGCAGCGCCGCCGGTCGCTGATCGAACCCGAGGCGCTGGAATTCTGGTTTCTCCTGCGGGCGCCCGACGGGGCGGCCGCTCCGCCAACAGCCCAGGAGAAGGCCCTGGTCGCCTTTCTGGGCCCAGGGCCACGACCGTTACCCGAGATTCTCGCCCACCTGGGCTTGTTCAGCCGTCAGCAGGTTGAAACCGATCATCTGGACCGGCACGAGATCATCGGCCGTGCGGCGTTGACCCCCACCGATCTGATGCACGTGGAGGGCGTTTACACGGCCTGGAATCGCGAGGCCGCCAATTGTGCCCTGCAGGTTATGGCGCGCTGTCGAGGATGCGATCCGAAGACGCTGGCGGACGAAATCCGAGCGAAGATCACGGCGACCATCGTCCACGCCACTGTCTGTTTTCTGACCGGCGCAACCCTTGCCCTGTCGTCGGAAACCAAAGCGAGCGGTGATTTTGGGCAATGGTTTTTTCACAACAGCCTCCGTGACGATCATCCCCATCTGGGGACGCGTTTCGCGCTTCGACAGCCCATTGTCGGCATCGGCGCTCCGGCGGGGATTCTACTCGCGCCCGTGGCCGACGCCCTGCACACCGAATTGATCCTGCCCGCCCATCATTCGGTGGCCAATGCCGTGGGGGCGGCGGCCGGCAGCATCATGGTGGCCGAAGAACTGATCGTGTATCCGCGGGTGGCCGCCGATGGCCTGGAAACCGTGGGCTACTACGTCCAGACCAAAGAAGGACGTCAGTTATACGATGGGTTGCAGGATGCTATGACCGCCGCCCGCGAAGTGAGTCGCGAAAGAGCGTTCGGGGCGGCCCTGCGTTCGGGTGCCGACAACCCGCAGGTGGTTGTGGAGGAGCGCCCCGATGGGCTGGACACCTACCGGATTCGTGCGACGGCCATGGGCAGTCCGCGGCTTGCCCGCCGCCGTCGACCGGGGAAAACACCAGTGTCCGATGATGTGCGCAGGGCACGCCGTCGGTCTGAAGTTGCCATCGACGGTGGTGAGAGAGGAGAAATCTCCCATGGAACTGGTTGAAGTCGATACCCGGCTGGCCTATGAAACGGTTCGCGAAAAAATCGTCAGCTTGGCTCTGGCGCCCGGCGCACTGCTGAATGAGCAGGCTTTGGCCCAAGAAATCCAGACCGGTGTCGAACCGGTGCGGGAAGCCCTCCGCCTGTTGGTCTACGACGGTCTGGTGACGTTCACCCCTCGCCATGGGATCTACGTGGCCGACATCAATCTAACCGATCTCGAACAACTCAGCGAAATACGACTGACCCTGGAACCCTTGTGCGCCCGACTGGCGGCGCTGCGCTGCGGGCAGGACGAATGGACGGTTCTGGAGGCGCTGCGCGCGCAACAGCTGGCTGCCGATCCACAGGACAGCCAACGGTTGCTCGATATCGACCATAAATTTCATCAAGCCCTCACCCGGGCGGCCGGCAATAAGTATCTGGCCCGCAGTCTGGACCTTCTTTTCGGCTTGTCACAGCGGCTTTGGACCGTGGTGCTGCCCAAGCTGGATTTCTTGTCTGATGCTGTTGCGGAACATCTGGAAATGATGGACGCCATCCGGCATCAGGACGCCGACCAGGCGGAAAAGCTAATGTACCGACATGTCAAGACGTTCTATGACCGGGTGCGCCGTATCTTGCAGACCGGGAAATGAACGCTGGTGGCCAGGGAGGTGCTGGGATGAACCGATTCGACCCCCGTATGAAGCCCCGACTCAATGTGCTGCTGCCCGAACAGGTCGAAGATATCTACATGGCGACCATGGAGGTTCTGGAACGCACCGGGGTCAAATTGACCCATCCGCGCGCGCTGGAACTGCTGGATGCCGCCGGGGCCAGGGTCGCTGACGACCGGGTTCGCGTGCCCGATTGGCTGGTCAAGGAGGCCCTGAGTCGGGCACCGTCCCGTGTGGTGCTGGGGACGCGCAGCGGTGAACGGTCTGTAAAGCTGGAACGCAACCGCAGCTGGTTCGGCCCCAGTCTGGACTGTCTCGACTACCTGGAGCCCATCGCCGGCGAGCGGCGCAAGTTCCGGATCGAAGACTGTCGCACCATGGCGTCACTGCTCGACATCCTGCCCAATTACAGCTGGGGCATGACCTTTGGTCTTGCCAGCGATGTGCCGCCCGAATTGTCGGATCGCCTGGTGTTGAAGGAAGCCATGACGTACAGTGAAAAACCCATGGTTTTTTGCTGCCGGGACATCAACAGCCTCAAGGACATTTACGAAATGGCCGTCCTGATCGCCGGTGACGAAAATCAATTCTTAAATGCCCCCACGATCGTGATGCTGGCCGACCCGATCTCTCCGCTGGTGCTCAGCGATGATGCCGTGGAGAAAATGATTTTCTGCGCCGAAAAGCGGATACCGCAAATTTGTTACGGCCTCCCGCAAGCCGGCAGTACGGGTCCGGCCACCTTTGCCGGCGCTATCGTGCAGGGTACGGCCGAGTCGCTTATCGGGCTGGTCATCAGCCAACTGGTGCGCCAGGGGGCGCCCTTTGTCTACGGGGCTTTCGCTTCCATTATGGACATGCGTACCACGATCTTCTCCTACGGTGCTCCGGAGATGATCCTGATGGGCGCTGCGTTGGCGCAGATGTCCCAGCATTTCAAGCTTCCTTATTTTGGAACGGCCGGTTGTTCCGACGCCAAATTGCCGGATGCCCAGGCGGCCGCCGAAGCCACGCTGTCGTGCTTGTCGACGGCGCTGAGCGGTGCCAACCTTATTCACGACTGCGGGCTGCTCGATCACGGCTGCCTGGCTTCACCGGCCTACATGGTGCTGGTCCACGAGATCCTCGACATGCTCAACCAGATTTTTCGAGGCATCGAGATCGATGACGAAAACCTGGCGGTGGAAGTTATTCACAACGTCGGCCCGGGTGGCCATTTCATGAACGAAGACCACACCATCGAACACTTTAAAGAAGTTTGGTATTCGAACCTTTTTGATCGTTCCAATTACGCTACCTGGCTTGAAAACGGTGGCCTGCGGTTTGAAGAGCGTCTGCGGCTGCAGACCTTGGAGAAGATGGAATACGAACCCCGCCTCATTCCGGAAGCGATACGTCAGGAGCTGGATCGTTTGGCTGAAAATTGGCAATAACCGACGGCTTTCCAACAAGGGGGCGCAACATGCACGACGACAATCCCATGGTGATTTTTCAGCCTTCGGGTCGCCGGGGTAGGGTTCCCTTGGGCGCCACCATCATGGAGGCTTCACGGCTGTTAGGGGTTGGCATCGAGGCACTGTGCGGGGGGCTCCAGGTCTGCGGCAAATGCCGGGTCCTCATTGAAACCGGCCGGTTCCCCAAATACGGTATCGACTCCCAATGCGACCACGCCGGCCCCTGGCGGGAGGCGGAAGGCGAACATCTTTCGTTGGAAGAAAGGGCGGCCGGATACCGGTTGGCATGCGCGGCGCGTATCGATGGGGATCTCCTGATTTATGTCCCGGAAGAATCCCGGCCGGGAAAACAAGTGGTGAGCAAAGATGCCCGGCCCATCGTGATTGAGATCGATCCGGCCGTCAAGAGCTATTCCGTAACCCTCGACAGGGCGAGCCTCGAGGAGCCCACAGCCGACCTGGAAAGACTGCAGCACGCGCTCAAGCGGGACCACGGTATCGGCGGCGGGCTGACCATCGATGTGAAGGCCCTGCGCAGCCTGCCGCAGTGCATCCGTGAGGGGGCGGGGCATCTGACCGCCAGTATATGGATGGATCAGGAGATTATCCGCCTGCAGCCCGGGGAGGCCGAGCACTGCTACGGGCTGGCTCTCGATATCGGCACGACGACCTTGGCCGGCTATCTCTGCGACTTGCACAGCGGTACGGTGGTGGCCACCGCCTCCGCGATGAATCCGCAGATCCAGTTCGGTGAGGACGTGATCTCCCGCATCAATTACCACTTGAACAATGCCGACGGCCTGGCCCACCTGCAAGAAACCGTGATCGAAGGGCTGAACCGTCTCGTAGAAAAAGTGTTATCCCCGCCGGACCCACCTTATGAACACGTGATCCACAGGGGGGACATCGTGGATGTCGCTGTATGCGGCAACACGCTTATGCAACATTTACTGCTTGGGCTGGATCCTGAATCTTTGGGCATGACGCCTTTTGTGCCGGCCCACCATGCCGGCTTGAACATCAGGGCCCGCGACCTGGGGATTGACGTCAATCCGTCCGCTCGAATTTTCATATTGCCCAATGAAGCCGGTTTCGTCGGCGGGGACAACATCGGTGTCATGCTGATGGAAGCGCCTCAGAAAAGTGAGGATACCGTACTGATCATCGACATCGGCACCAACGGGGAACTCATCATCGGCAACCGCCAACGCCTGATCTGCAGCACCTGCTCCTGTGCCACGGGACCGGCCCTGGAAGGCGCGCAAATCGAGTTCGGTATGCGAGCGGCGCCGGGGGCCATCGAACGGGTGCGCATTGCGCCGGATACCTTCGCGGTCGACTACAAGGTTGTGGGCCGGGAATTATGGCGCAGTCAATCGCCTCCCGCGGAAATGCAGACCAGAGGCATCTGCGGCAGCGGCATCCTGGATGCCGTAGCCGCGATGTTCAGGACCGGTCTCATTACGCCAAGCGGGGCCTTTGATTCGAAAGTGGCGACCGATCGATTGCGGGAAAATGCCGATAGCGGCATGCTGGAGTTCGTTCTCGTCCGGTCGCCGGAGACCAGCATCGGGCGCGATGTGACCATTTCACAGAACGATATCCGCCAGGTCCAGTTGGCCAAAGCGGCCATCTACACCGGGTGCAAGCTGATGCTGCAACGCATCGGAATCGCTCGCCCGGATCGGATTAAACTTGCTGGCGCTTTCGGCAACCACGTGGATCCCGTTATGGCCCTTACCATCGGCATGTTCCCGGATTGTCCGCGAGAGCAGATCACCTCAATCGGCAACGCGGCCGGTGACGGTTGCCGGATGGCGCTTTTGAACTGCCGCAAACGTATCGAGGCCGAGCGTATTGCACGCCGGGTAGAATATGTCGAGTTGAGCATGATGAGCAATTTTCAGGATGAGTTGATTGCGGCTCTCGACCTGCCGCACCAGTGTGATGCCTTTCCGCATCTGGCCGATATCCTTCCGACCGGAAACGGCTATGATTGGGAAGCGCAGATACGGTCCGGGGCCGTTTGAACGCGTATTCCCCAGCCATCGAAAGCTTTACACGGCAGGCTGCGGCGGGCGGGGTTATCCGGCCCGGCACAGCTTTTGGAGGTCCCGGGAGCTCACCTTGAATGATTTGTGATGCACTCCTGGATTGAAGTAGACGTAGGTTTGTTGCAGAAGATCGGCGTCCATGTAAATCGGCAGCTTGGTTTTGTGACCGAAGGGCGGTACACAACCGACCTCACATCCGACGGCCGCGCTCACGGCCTCGGGTTTGGCAAAAGAAACCTTTTTGGTGTTGACCGTTCGGGCGGCGTCTTTCCAGTCGACTTTTTTATTTCCCGGCATCACCAGGACGACCAGCGCTTTCTCCTTGGTGGTGAGCACGAGGGATTTGACCGTTTCCGCCTCGCTGACACCGAGGGCGGTTGCCATGGTTGGGTTGGTGTAAACGGGTTCGTGTTTGCAAATTTCGAAGTCAATGTCTCTGTCCTGAAGTGTTTGAACGATCTTTTCTTCAAGTGTCATGGGCTCTTCCTCTCAGGCTGAAAGTTATCGAAAGGTTTTGAAAAATGAGCGATGGCCTTGCCTCGGCTAGAATGCCGGAACGCGGTCAAGGGTTTCAGCACTTTTCTACAGAGACCATTATTCTGCACGGAGGATTTGCGGTGACGCTGATGCTATCATTGCTTGAGCGATTCGCGTGAGCCGATGAAATATGGAAACAAGTGTGGGTAGTTCGAGAGCCTCGTTATCTCAGGATTCAGCGGCTATTGTGTTGCGCTGTTTGGAGTCGGAAGTATTTGTGTAAGGTGCGACGATCTAACGGTGAACATCCATAAAATCATATAGCAAAATAAATTTCATATGGTCAAGATGCTATCCGGGCTATTCACGACGATCACTAAATGCACCTTCCTCTATCTCGTCAAAATGCCATTATGTCATCGTATCTCCACGGCATCTTGCCAATCGATGGCTATCATGTACACCCACGAATCATAGAATTCGCGTGACGCCAAAAGTAAATGCCGAAATACTTCGGAAGGCCTTTCGAATTTCAGGAGGCTCGAAAAAGGAGACTGAAAAATGTTGAGAAGTATTCGCGCCATGCTGAAAGCTGATCTTCGGGCCACCGATGGCGACATCGGGCGCTGTGTCGATTTCCTTTTCGACGACAAGCACTGGACGATCCGCTATATGGTGGCCGTTACCGGCAGGTGGCTGCGGGGTCGAAAGGTGCTGGTATCCCCGCAATTTATGGGCGACTGGGACTGGCACAGTGACGAGATACCGATAAGGCTTTCGAGGAGCGGTATTAAAACAAGCCCCCCCCTGAACAGTGATATGCCCGTATCGCTTCAGTATAAGCAGCAATTGGCAAAGCACTATGGCTCTTTTCCTTACTCGCATGGCCCCTGTGTCTGGAGCGGGGCGTTGACCGCGCCTTCGCCATCGGCATCAAATCGGGGCGATGACATTGAAGCCCCCGGGGAACATCACCTGCGCTCTGTGAAGGAGGTGTCCGGCTATCATGTGCAGGCGCGGGACGATACGGTCGGTTGCGTGGACGATTTCCTGGTGGACTCGCATACGTGGACAATCCGTTATCTCGTTGTGGACACACATCGCTGGCTGAAGGGTC
>Ga0180430_10003297_pt1 | contig 14019 bp, 9 predicted proteins | sample SS_ome_9_FD_132999 | JGI IMG/M metagenome (GOLD analysis project Ga0180430, IMG submission 132999) | Hypersaline lake sediment archaeal communities from the Salton Sea, California, USA - SS_1_S_2 metaG | ecosystem: Environmental > Aquatic > Non-marine Saline and Alkaline > Hypersaline > Sediment... | reverse complement strand
GGAATATCCCGAAGAGCGCTCTATCGCTGATGAGGAGACCCGGATAGGTGTATTTGTTTGTCATTGCGGCAGTAATATTGGTGGTTATCTTGATGTACCACAAGTAGCAGAGTATGCTAAATCGCTACCCCATGTTGTTTATGCTGAAGATAATCTATATACCTGTTCTCAGGATACCGTAGCGCATATCATTGAAAAGACCATAGAGCTCGGGCTCAACAGGGTTGTGGTTTCATCCTGCACGCCCATCACTCATGAACCTCTCTTCCAGGATGCCATTCGACAGGCAGGTTTAAACCCGCACCTTTTTGAGATGGCAAATATCCGCAACCAATGCTCCTGGGTCCATTCCAACGACTGGGATACCGCAACAGCCAAAGCCAAATCCTTGACCAGAATGGCAATAGCAAAAGCAGATAAACTCGATCCCCTTGAGATCTACGAAGTTCCTGTCATACATGAAGCTCTGGTCATCGGCGGGGGCGCGGCCGGAATCAACGCAGCCTTAAATCTGGCTGGACAGGGATTCCCTGTCCATATCATCGAAAGAAAACCAGAATTGGGCGGAAACCTGAATCAGCTGCATTATTTTTCAGCTACCAGGGATGCTCCAATCCTGACCAGCCCCAAAGAATATCTCCAGGATCTTGTTCGGCAGGTCGACGAACACCCCCTTATCACAACCCACCTGGATGCCGAGCTGTTGGAAACAGACGGTTTCAAAGGAAATTTCTCCTCGACAGTCCAAAAGGGCGCTGAAGTCATCACTATCAAACACGGTGTGATCATCATCGCTACTGGTGGTGTGGAATACAAAGGGGAGGAATATGAGTACGGAAAATCAGAGCATATCAAGACTCAGTTGGAATTTGAAGGCTACCTGGCGAAATACTTACCAGATGGGAATGGTAAGGAACCTTCCCAGCCCCTACCAGACAAGGTAACGATGATCCAATGCGTAGGGCCATCTGAAAAATACTGCAGCCGGATCTGCTGCACATCAGCTCTGAAAAATGCGCTGAAATTGAAAGAATTAAAGCCGGATGCAGATATCACAATCCTGAACCGGGATATTCGCACCTATGGATTCAAAGAACGCCTCTATACAGAAGCGAGAGAACTCGGAGTCCGGTTCATTCATTTTGAGTTTGAAAGAAAACCGGAAGTGGCTATTGATTCCGACGGATCCCTATCAGTGAATATCCTCGAACCCATACTGGGTAAAACGGTGGATCTCCCGACTGATATGCTGATCCTATCCAATCCGATCATACCTGACCCTGGAACCAAGAATCTGGCCAATCTGCTGAAATGTTCCACAGACATGGATGGATTCTTCATGGAAGCCCATGTCAAGCTTCGTCCGGTTGATTTTGCCGCAGACGGAATATTCATGGCTGGATTTGCTCATTATCCAAAATTCCTGGACGAAACTATTGCCCAATCCCTGGCAGCATCATCCAGAGCTGCCCGAGTTCTATCACAGGAAAAGATACTTACCAATTCGAGAGTAGCTCAAGTGGATCCTGTTAAATGTGTGGGCTGCCTTACCTGTGTCCGGATCTGCCCCTATCACGTTCCCAAGATCACCAACGAATTGGACGGTGTTGGAGGTATTGTCGGCGCCGCGTTCATTGAAGCCGCTGTTTGCCACGGCTGTGGTTCCTGTGCCTCGGAATGCCCAGCCCAAGCAATCCAGATCCGTCATAATACTGATATCCAAACATTAGAAAAGATCAACGCCCTGCTAATCCAGGTCGAACAAGGATAAAGTGGATATTATGGAAGAATTTAATCCCGAGATCATTGCTTTTTGCTGTCACTACTGTGCATATGCCGCTGCAGATCTGGCAGGTTCTATGCGCCTGGATTATCCGGCATCCATCAAGATTATTGAAATGCCCTGCTCTGGCAAGGTTGACCCAATCTATGTCCTGCAAGCCCTGGAGGATGGCGCAGATGGGGTATTGGTTGCGGGCTGACTGCCCGGCGACTGCCATTACCTGGAAGGTAATCTCCAAGCCAGAAGAAGAATTGAACATATTCGTGATTTATTGGGTAAAATAGGACTAGAAGGTCAGCGGATCCAGATGATCAACGTATCAGCTGCAATGGGGGGACAATTTGCCTGGTCTGCTGCAGAGTTCACTGAAGAAATTAGGCGATTGGGGCCTAATCCAATCAAAGATTCCTAACATCGTGCTGTCACTGATTCCTCTACGCTGAAAAACGGATTGGCTCACTGGAGGGCAGTATGCAAGATCGACCAAGTATCCTGATCGTGGATGACGATCCCGATATCCTTGATGGCATCATCATGATCCTTGAATCGAAGGATTATGAATTAAGGACAGCCCGCGACGGAGTGCAGTGCCTGGAGAATTTGTCAGAAGGGGTGCCAGACCTATTGATCCTCGACCTGCTCATGCCCCGGATGGACGGATGGGGAGTGATCAGGGAAGTCCGGAAGGATAACCGCTATCTCAACATGCCTATCATGATCCTGACCACAGTAATCGAAGATGCCAGCCGACGCCGTTACGAATTAGAGACTGGTCATTCCATGGACATCCAGGCCTATACCGAAAAACCCGCCAGGCCCGATGAATTACTGGCCCAGGTGGATGAATTACTGCAATGGAAGAAATAAAACACTCACTTTCTGTTGTTGCAGACCGCCTCAGGAAATCTGAGGTATTTTTTGCCCTGCCCGATAAAGATCTGCTGGCGATCGCTGAATTTTGCCAGGAAGAGGTCTACCAGGAGGGGCAAACAATTTTTGTGGAAGACGAACCTGCCGAAAAGTTACTTGTCGTCAAGCGTGGAAAATTGGCAATCGAAAAGAAGATCCAATTGGGTCGGCATTCCACGCCCAGGAACGCCACAATAACTTATGTGAACCCAGATCAAGTAGCCGGGTTTTCCGCTATCGCATTACCCCACAGGCATTCAGGGACGATCACAGCCATTGAGCCTACTCGCGTCTGTGCCATTGATGGAGTGAAGTTGAGGGAATATCTGGAACTCCATCCAGATGCAGGATATAAAGTCATCAGCGCCATCACCAGCCTTGTTCGTGGCCGTTATCAGAGCGCTACCAACACTCTTACTTATTTTCTATCCATTGTTTCCCACGAACTCCGCACCCCTTTAGCGGCTGTTGAAAACTACCTGCAAACCATCCTGGGAGGATTCGCTGGGGATTTAAATGAAAAGCAGGAAAGAATGCTAAATCGGTGTGTGATCCGGTTAACTGATCTGTCAGCCCTGATCAGCGACGTTGTGGACCTGGCCAGAATGAGACCGGAACAGATCCAGGCGGATTTTGAATGGTTCGATCCAGGAGAAGTTGGCCGAGAATCAATCGAGGATACGCGTTTAGCAGCAGCTGAGAAGAATATCAAGATCGACATTCAACCACCTGAGAAATTCACGCCTATCGTTGGTGGGCGAAGAAGGATGCGGCAGGTTTTTACTAACCTGTTGAATAACGCGATCAAATTTGCGCCTCCAGACAGCACTGTCGCTTTCAGAGCATCCTACGAAGAAGATCATTTAATCTTTGAAGTAGAAGACAGTGGTCCAGGGATACCACCAGAAGATATTGAATACATCTTCACAGATTTCTTCCGGGCCAGCAATGTGGGAGACTCTCCCGGGGCTGGCTTAGGCTTATCGATTGCCAAGAAGATCATGAATGCCCATAACGGGAATATCCTGGTGAAGAACCTGACCAATGATAATGGCGAGGTCACAGGCAGTCTGTTTACTGTAAAGATTCCCTTAAACTTGAACACACCTGAAATGCGCAGGAATAAATGGATGCCTGGTGATAGGAATTAGAAACAGATCATATCAATAGTAGCCCGGGTGATTATAATGGGACAAAATTCCATTCCTACCTCATCCACTGATCCGATCATCGCTGCCCCAATAGATAGCAACAATAACGGAAAAATTGGCTCTGTCCTGGTTGTCGGCGGCGGAATTTCAGGCATGCAATCTGCCCTCGACCTTGCAGATCAGGGCTTTAAGGTCTACCTGGTTGAAAAAGGCTCCGCCATCGGCGGAAAAATGGCTCAGCTTGATAAGACATTTCCCACCAATGACTGCGCCATGTGCAATATCAGCCCAAAACTGGTTGAGACCGGGCGGCATCCAAATATCGAGATCATCACGAATGGGACCATTCACCAGATAACCGGGCAAAAAGGGAATTTCTCAGTTCAAGTTTGGCAGGAACCCCGCTATATCGACATAGAAAAATGCGTAGCCTGCAATGATTGCGTGGAGGTCTGTCCGGTCGTCGTTCCCGATATCTTCAACGAAGACCTGGTCAAACGCACTGCAGTGTATAAAGAATACCCCCAGGCCATACCGAATGCCCTGGCAATTCAAAAAGCAGGTATAGCACCCTGCCGGGATGCCTGTCCAACAGGTCAGAGAGCGCAGGGTTATATTGCTCTAATCCGGGAAGGCCGTTGGGAGGACGCATTCAGAGTAATAAAAATGGATAATCCCTTCCCGGGAATCTGCGGTAGGATCTGCAATCACCGCTGCGAAGATGCCTGTAATCGATTAAAAGTGGATGAACCGATTGACATCAGGGCGTTGAAAAGGTTTGTGACCGATAAGATCTATGAAAAACCGCGGGAACCCATTGAGCCGGTAGAGATCCTGCATCCTGAAAAGAAAGTTGCCATCATCGGTGCCGGCCCCTGCGGATTGACCGCAGCCCAGGATATCATCCGCCAAGGCTTCCCTGTGACGGTCTTTGAGGCATTACCTGTTGCGGGGGGTATGCTCCGTGTTGGTGTACCCGAATATCGGCTTCCCGCGGAAATTGTAGACCGTGAAGTGCAAGATATTATAGATCTTGGGGTTGATCTGCAATTGAACCACAGGGTTGATGATCTTGATCAGGTCTTCCAGAGCGGCTACCAGGCTATTCTTATTGCTGTCGGTGCACACGAAGGTGTGCGCCCACCAATTCCGGGCGCAAATCTTCCCGGTGTTCTGGTAAGCACCAATTTCCTGCGTGATGTCAGCCTTGACATATTCCCGGATCTCGGGAAGAAGGTTGTCGTAGTTGGGGCCGGCGATGTAGCCATGGACGTTGCCCGGACGGCCTTGCGTCTACATGCTGAGGTGCATGTGGTATATCGGCGGCGGGCAGAAGATTCCTCTGCCGGTGAAGAAGAGATCAGGCATGCAAAAGAAGAAGGTATTCAGTTCCATTTTCAAAAGAGTCCTACCGAGATCATCAGCGGCAGCAATGATAAATTATCAGGCATGTGGTGTGTTGATACTGAGCCCGGCACCATCGACCAATCTGGACGGCCAAAGCCTGTTCCAATTCCTGAATCAAAACATTTCCTTGAATGTGATACTGTTATTTTCGCTGTTGGTCAGCGAGCTGGATTGGCTTTCATCCCCGATGATGCTGGCGTCGGCATCACAGATGAAAATACGATTGCCATCAATCCCAATACATTTGCAGCCACCCGTGAGGGAGTCTTTGCAGCTGGTGACAGCATTTTTGGTACAGCTTTTGTGATCGAAGCCATTTCCTCCGGACATACCGTCGCCAGGTCTATCGTCCGCTACCTGCAAGGCAAGCACCTTGAACCTGATCGAAAACCTCCACTTCCTGTTGTTGAATTATCCCAGCAGGACATTCAGGAAAGAATAGCCCGCGGTGAAATCGTGCCCAAACCACGTGTTCCCCTCCCAGAAATTCCTGCGGCCGATCGCAGAGAGAACTTTGATGAGGTGGTGAGAGGCTATAATGAGGCCAGCGCCAGGGAAGAAGCTGCCCGCTGCCTGGCATGCGGTATCTGCTCGGAGTGCATGTCCTGTGTCTTTGCCTGTGGGACAGAGGCAATAGACCATGATATGGTTGCCTCTGAAATAAACCTCCAGGTAGGCGGCATCATCCTCGCCCCTGGATACAAGACCTATCCAGCAGAGAAGTCAGAAGAGTTCGGTTTTGGACGCTACCCGAATGTACTTTCCTCAATCCAATTTGAACGCTTATTATCAGCATCAGGCCCAACCATGGGCCACATCAAAAGGCCTTCAGACGGTTTTCTTCCCAAAAAGATAGCTTTCTTGCAATGTATTGGCTCGCGAGATCAAAATCATTCCTACTGTTCATCAATCTGCTGTATGGCAGCGACCAAAGAAGCCGTGATTGCCAAAGAGCACCATCCTGAGCTGGACATCCACATTTTCCAAATGGAGATGAGGGCGTTCTCAAAAGGATATTGGGATTATTTCAAACGGGCCCGGGATCAATATGGCATACACTATCACTACAGCCGGATATCTGGAATTTCGGAAGAACCAGGAACCCATAACCTGATCCTGCGGCTTCCTCAAGATCCTGGTTCTAATAATGGCATCACCCAAGAAACATTCGATATGGTTGTGCTCTCAGTGGGTATGGAGATCTCGGAAGATGTAAAAATACTCAGCCATCAGCTGGGAATCTCTCTGATCCCTGAAGGGTTCTGCAAGTGCCAAAAAGAATCCCCGCTGGAAACCAACCTGCCGGGTGTTTACGCGGTCGGCCCTTTCCGATCCCCAAAGGACATCCCTGAATCTGTTATCGAAGCCAGCGGAGCTGCTGGAGTGATCGCCTCATACCTCAGTGATGCCAGATTTACAGAGACCACCACCAGGGAGTATCCACCCGAGCACGACTCAAGCTGCGAACCTCCCAGGATCGGGGTTTTTGTATGCCACTGCGGCTCTAACATCGCAGGGTACATGGATGTGCCCCTGGTGACAGAATATGCTGCAACACTTCCTTTTGTAGTTCATGCAGAATCAAACCTTTATTCCTGCTCCCAGGACAGCATCAAGCATATTACAGATACGATCATTGAACAAAAACTAAACCGTGTGGTTGTTGCCAGCTGCACCCCCCTCACCCATGAATCCCTATTCCAGGACAGCATTCGTGACGCAGGGCTAAATCCCTACCTGTTCGAAATGGCAAATATCAGGAATCAATGTTCCTGGGTCCATTCATCTGATGATCAGGCAGCGACCCTGAAAGCGGAAGAACTCATTCGAATGGCTGTGGCCAAAGTCAAGAGGCACAAACCCCAGGAGACCATTGATGTCCCGGTTCAGAAGACAGCTCTCGTCGTTGGTGGTGGCGCAGCGGGGATATCTGCAGCCATATCGCTGGCTGAACAGGGTTTTCCGGTTCACCTTGTGGAAAGAGATGACAGCCTGGGAGGGCAGCTCCGCAATCTGCACATACCTCTGAATGGGACCGATCCTCAGGAGTTATTGCGGAAGCTTCGGAAAAAGATAAACAGCCAAAAAGGACTCACTATTCACCTGAAGTCCTCGGTTATCAGTACGAGTGGTTTTAAAGGGAACTTCACCAGTCAAGTTGAATCCAGAGATGGAGATATTACCAGCATCCAGCATGGTGTTACCATCCTGGCAACTGGTGGAGAGGAATACCACGGGCCAGAGTATGGATATGGAACCGATCCTCGCATTCTTACTCAACTAGAGCTGGAGGAACGTTACTCCAAAAATAGCAGCCTGGATCACATTCCTACCAATGGATCTATAGTCATGATCCAGTGCGTTGGACCAGCAGAAAAGTACTGCAGCAGAATATGCTGCACGAATGCTCTCAAGAATGCCCTGGCTTTGAAAAAGGCTCGACCCGATCTCAAGATACAAATCCTTTATAAAGATATCCGTGTCTATGGATTAATGGAAAAGTTATATACCGAAGTCCGGGATCTTGGTGTTTTGTTCTTCCGCTATGAGGACGAAAACAAACCTCAACTCCAATTGCCATCAGCAGATCAACCAGGAAAACCTTTCCTGGTCACATCCTGGGATCTGACATTAGGAAAGCAGATCATATTTGAACCTGACCTGCTGGTCTTATCCATGCCGGTCATACCCCACTCAGACATGAAAGAACTGGCACATAGATTCAAGGTATCCCTTGACCAGGATGGATACTTCCTGGAAGCCCATGTAAAACTCCGTCCGGTCGATTTTTCAACAGAAGGGATATATATGGCCGGCCTTGCCCATTATCCCAAGCTGATAGAAGAAAGCATCATTCAAGCTCAAGCGGCTGCTTCAAGAGCTTCAATTGTCCTCTGTCAGGATACTTTAAAAGCTGGGGGCATTGTAGCTGTTGTCGCACAGCAGGAATGCACTGGATGCCTGACTTGCGTGCGGGTTTGCCCCTTTGAGGTACCAATCATTCAGCCAGAAGTCGCTGGGGTTGGAGGAACCCTCGGAGCAGCATATATCGAACCCGCTGTTTGCCAGGGCTGCGGTATTTGTGTCGCGGAATGTCCTGCCCAGGCGATAGATCTGATGCATTTTACAGATTCCCAACTCAAAGCCAAGGTCAATGCCCTTCTGAATCCAGAAAATATGACCCTGTTGATGATCTAACAGAAATGTGATTAATGTCAAGATTGTAGGAATACAAGCTATGGAGTATAAATCCTGTGAAGAATGCACCTGACCAAATCCAGATAGTTGCATATTGCTGTAAACATTGTGCCTACGCAGCTGCAGATCTAGCGGGTGGATTGAGAATGCAATATCCCCCGACGGTAAAAATCATTGAACTTCCCTGTACAGGGAGAATGGATGTATTAACCCTTCTAGAGGCTTTTGAGCAGGGTGCAGATGGAATTTTGGTAGCCGGTTGACTGCCGGGTGATTGTCATTACCTGGAAGGTAATGCTCACGCAGAGAAAAGGATACATCAGCTGCAGTCAATCCTGTCTACCATCGGTATAAAACCTGACCGAGTAAGAATGGTCAATGTGTCAGCTGCTATGGCATCAGAGTTTGTAAAATTAACAACGGATATGCATGATCATCTACAAACGATCGGACCAAATCCTTTAAAAAAAAGGCTTTAGAGCGCTAACCTATTAGATTTATTGGATGAGTATCAAACCGTAATTAGAGGAGAAATGTATGATTACCGGCGAACAAAAACCTCTCGAGGAAATTCAATCGCTGCTTGGAGATGCCGAAAAAGTACTGGTTGTTGGATGTGGTACTTGTGTGACGGTATGTTTTGCGGGCGGGTCCCGTGAAGCACAAATCCTTTCCTCATCATTGAGGATGGCATCAAAACTTAACGGTCATCCCCAGGAAGTCACAGATGTCACCGTTCAGCGTCAGTGCGAATGGGAATATCTGGACGAAATTGAAAAGGAAATTGCTGACGCGGATATAGTTCTCTCTCTGGCATGCGGAATCGGCGTCCAGGCCATCGCAGAGCACTTTCCTGACACATGGGTTGTCCCGGGTCTGAATACCACCTTCCTGGGCCTTCCTACTGAACAAGGTGTCTGGGAAGAACGCTGTGCCGCTTGCGGCGACTGCGTCCTGGGATTGACTGGAGGAATTTGTCCTATAGCGCGGTGCTCCAAATCGCTTCTAAACGGCCCATGCGGTGGCTCAGAAGCCGGGCACTGTGAGATCGATCCCAATGTACCTTGCGCCTGGCAGTTGATCTATGATCGCCTGACCAGTATGGGCAAGGTGGACGCAATGCTTGAACTTCAAATGCCTAAGAATTGGCAGGTTTCCAGAGATGGCGGTCCAAGAAAGATTGTCCGCGAAGATTTACGATTGATTACAGACGAGACAGAAGTGTGAGCGAGGAGATACATCGATGAGCAGCAAAGACAACGGATACTTGGTTGGTTCTAATCTAGAAAAAATGCTCCGGGCTGGTCACTTCGTCGTCACCGGTGAACTTGGCCCTCCCCAGAGTGCTGATCCTGAAGTCATTCGTGAAAAAGCCGCCCTGTTAAAAGGACTGGTTGACGCGGTTAACATCACGGACAATCAGACAGCGATCGTTCGCATGTCCAGCATCGGCGCGGGTACGCTTGTACTCCAGGAAGGGTTAGAGCCGGTCATACAAATGACCTGCCGCGACCGCAACCGCCTGGCAATCCAGGCCGATCTATTGGGTGCTTCCGCCCTCGGTATGAAGAACCTGCTCTGCCTGACCGGCGATCATCAGATCTTTGGAAACCACCCCACTGCGAAGAATGTTTACGACATGGACTCCCTGCAAATGGTCCATATGATCACAGAAATGCGTGATAAATCCATATTCCAGTGCGGTGATGAAGTCAAGGGACAAACTGCTTCATTCCTGATTGGTTCTGCGGCAGCCCCCTTTGCAGATCCGGTTCCTTTCCGACCACTGAGGCTGGCAAAGAAGATCAAAGCCGGAGCAAACTTCATTCAAACCCAACTGATTTATGACATCAAAGAATTTGAGATCTATATGGAAAAGGTTCGTGAATTAGGCGTTCACAAGGAAGCTTATATCCTGGCAGGAGTGGGACCACTGAAAAGCCCAGGTATGGCGAAATATATGAAGAATAATGTGCCGGGTATCCTGGTTCCCGACGAGGTAATCGACAGAATGATGGAGGCAGGCAAAGAATGGGCCGGCAAGAAAGCGAAAGATCTCTCCCCCGAAGAGAAGAAGGCCCGCTCAAAAGCCTGGCAGACCGAAGGGATCCAGGTTTGTATTGACCTGATCAAAGACATACAGAAAATTGAAGGTGTTGCTGGTGTGCATATCATGGCTATAGAATGGGAAGAAGCCGTAAAACCCATTGTCGAAGGAGCCGGCCTTTATCCGCGCCCTGAAGTCAAGTAAGGATTCTTATTCGTAGCCAAGAGGATATTATCATGTCAGAGGAAACCAAGATTTCAGAACAACCAACAATCACCATAGACGGAAATCTGGCTGAGCGGATTCAGGAAGAGATCGGTGAAAATGTCTATCTCTGCTACCAGTGCGTAAAGTGCACCAGCGGCTGCCCCGTTGCTGAATATTTTGACTGGCAGCCCAACCAGATCATGCGAGCAGTTCAGTTAGGCCAGGAAGATATTGCCCTTGAGTCAAAGACCCCCTGGTTATGCTCATCCTGCCTGACCTGCACCACACGCTGCCCCCAGGGGTTGAATATCACGGCGATCATGGAATTTTTGACCCGAGAATCATTGGAGCGTGGTTATAAACCACAGATCCCAGAAACCAACCGATTTAACAGGGCTTTTATGCGGGAGGTCAATCTGTGGGGACGCTCCTATGAACCAGGTTTGATGGCGGAGCTTATCTTGCAAAAGCCGATGACCTTGATCGACGATATCCAACTTTACTTGCGATTTTTCCAGAAAGGTAAAGTTTCTCTAATCCCTTCACTGACAAAAATGCCCAGTAAGAAAAGGATTAAAGAACAACCTGGAGCCGTGGAAAAAGTGGCCTATTATCCAGGCTGCTCACTTGAAACCACAGCAACTGAATACAGCCATTCCACGGTAGAAGTCTGCAAAGCCCTCGATTTCCCTCTCGTAGAACCCAGGGGATGGGTCTGCTGCGGCAGTTCAGCGGCTCACCGGGCTGACCCAGAGGCTGCCCTGCACCTACCCATGGAAAACCTGGCCCTGATTGAAAAGCAGGGATACAAGGAAGTCACCATGCCCTGTGCGGCTTGCTACAATCGCCACAAAGCTGCCCAGTTTGAGATCAGAACCTATCCTGACCATAAAGAAAAAGCTGATCAGCTCCTGGGCTATGAGTACCAGGATGAAGTATATGTCAGCACATTGATCGAATCGATCTACAAGAACATAGGACCCCAGGTTGTCGCAGAGAAGACCAAGAAACCGCTCAAGGGACTCAAAGTAGTATGCTATTACGGCTGCCTGCTTACCGGCCCCCTGAAGTCACAGGCTCAGAGAATCCCGAATATCCCATGGATATGGATATCTTAATGGAAGCCATAGGGGCTGAAGTGCTGGATTGGTCCTTCAAAACTACCTGCTGCGGCGCCGGCCATGCCCTCTCCAGGCCGGATATTGTTGTCGATCTCAGTGCGAACCTGGTTCAGGGCGCGATCGATGTGGGCGCAGACGCGATTGCAGTTGCCTGCCCCCTGTGCCATATGAACCTGGACGCCAGGCAATTCCAGATGGAAATCGATCATACAGTTCCGATCATGTATTTCACCCAATTAATGGCAGTCGCCCTCGATCTTCCCCCCAAAGCCGCAGCCATGCACAAGAATATTGTTGATCCCCGACCTATGCTGACTGAAAAAGGATTTATCAAAGGATAGAAGGGAAATTTTCAAATGAAAAAAGGAAGCGGTAGATGAAAATATCAATCGCTTCCTTTTTCAATTTAATAGTAGAAAATCATCATATCCCTGATGAACGCAATTAGTGATTTTACACACGATTGACACTTCAAATAGCATGGGATAGACTACAAAACGAGGCTGACAAACAAGATGTCAGACCTCTTTAACGTTTGCGTTAAATTATTCATTCAACCTCTAAGGAGGCATCCGTGTACAAGAAACTATTTATTCCTGGACCAACCCATGTTGTTGATGAGATCCTCGAAGCCATGTCTGTCCCGATGATCGGGCACCGAGATAAACTTTATTCTGATCTCCATGGGGAAGTAGTCACAAAACTCAAAAAAATCCTTCATACAGATGGCCATATCTACCTGTCCACTTCCTCATCAACAGGTATGATGGAAGGTGCGATCCGAAACTGTGTTAACAATAAGGTGCTGATGACAGATTGCGGCGCCTTTTCCAAGCGCTGGGCTCAAATTGCTGCGTTGAATGGCAAAGAGATCGATGTCATAAAGGTTGAGATGGGCCAGGCAACAACTCCTGAGATGGTAGACGAGTATTTATCAAAAGGCGGTTTTGAAGCAGTATGCATCACCCATAATGAAACTTCAACTGGTGTGATGAATCCTATCCAAGAGATCGGCGCTCTGGTTAAAGAGAAATATCCTGATGTGCTGGTTTTGGTGGATTCTGTCAGCTCGATGGCCGGTACTGATATCAATGTTGATGATTGGGGATTGGATGTAGTATTAGCCGGTACTCAAAAAGCTTTCGCCCTGCCCCCAGGATTATGCGTCGTCACAGTCAGCGAAAAAGCGTATCAGCGGTCGCTGGATGTAAAGAATAGAGGATATTATTTCAACTTTGAAGAGCTCGAAAAGAAAGCTGTCAAAGATCAGACTCCCGCTACTCCGGCAATAAGCCTCATCAATGCCTTGAACGTACAAATGGACCGAATATTCAAAGAAGGTGTAGAAAACCGCTTCCAGCGCCACCTGGATATGGCCGAGCACGTTCGCTCCTGGACCCGCAAGAATTTCGCCCTGTACAGTGATGAGAATTATCTCTCCCCCACTGTTACCAATGTTCATAACACCAGGGAAATTGACGTTGTGGACCTCAATGCGGAGCTGGCCAAACGGGGCGCTATGCTGTCCAATGGCTACGGCGATCTGAAGGGTAAATGCTTCAGGATCGCCCACATGGGTGATCTGCAAATGTCCGATGTTCAGTGGCTGACAGACCAGATTGACGACATCTTAGGACTTTAAGCAACCGTCAGGTGCGTCCTGATGGGAGTGCCTGATCAATTATTCAGTGAGGAAAAATGAAAGTATTAATTTGTGATGCAACAGATCCAAAAGCACTAAAAATTATCGAAAACGCTGGCATTGAAGTCGTCAATCAGCCTGATATCACACCGGAAGAGCTTCTGGAAGTGATTCCGGACTATCCCTGCATGGTGGTTCGAAGCAGGACCAAAGTCACCAAAGCAGTCTTGGATGCCGGGACTTCCCTCAAGTCAGTTGTGCGGGCTGGGGTCGGGTTGGACAATATTGATGTTGCCTATGCGAAAGAAAAAGGCATCAAAGTACTCAACACACCCACGGCTTCCACCCAGTCCGTGGCTGAATTGACGATCGCCTATCTGATGGCATTGGCCCGCAATATCCCCCTGATGACCGCTTCCATGAAAGCTGGAAAATGGGAGAAGAAATCATTCCTGGGTGTTGAAGTCTCAGGAAAAACACTCGGATTGATCGGCTCTGGCCGGATTGGTTCAGCAGTCGCGCAGCGCGCAATCGCCCTCGGTATGACTGTGGTG
>Ga0180430_10003295_pt1 | contig 14023 bp, 13 predicted proteins | sample SS_ome_9_FD_132999 | JGI IMG/M metagenome (GOLD analysis project Ga0180430, IMG submission 132999) | Hypersaline lake sediment archaeal communities from the Salton Sea, California, USA - SS_1_S_2 metaG | ecosystem: Environmental > Aquatic > Non-marine Saline and Alkaline > Hypersaline >... | reverse complement strand
CTACATTGGCAAACTTTGCATACTGATAATTGTCGAACCGGGATGGATCAAACGGCTTGAAACCAGGTGCCAGGATAATTGACCCGGTATCGATGGTAATCTTTTCCTCGGTCATGGTGTAATCGATGGCATCTGCCGGACACACCTCCTGACACGTCCCGCATTTGTCCTTGGTCAGTTTCAGACAGGCATCCGGATTGATGGCATATTTCAACGGCACTGCCTGGGGGTATTCCACATAGATGGCGGTCCGGGTTTTCAGATCCGCATTATACCCGTCGTCGAATTTGCCCGGGCATTTTTCCGTACACGCCCCGCAGGCAATACATCGGTCTTCTCTAACGTATCGGGGTTTCTTGAGGATTTCCACCTGGAAATTGCCTTTTTCCCCGGTGATGTTCTGAACTTCAGAAAGGGTTAACAGCTCAATGTTTAAATGCCGGCCGACCTCGACCAGTGTGGGTGAGATAATTCACATGGCACAGTCATTGGTCGGAAAGGTCTTGTCCAGCTGGGCCATGACCCCGCCGATGGACGGACCTTTTTCCACCAGATAGACATAAAATCCGGAGTTCGCCAAGTCCAGTGCCGAGAGCATGCCGGATATACCGCCGCCGATCACCACTACTGATCCGGTTTTTTTTGATTCCATTCTTTGTCTCTCCTGTTTAGTTCTTAAAAACGATATCAGCCAACACAGCCCGCAGACCCGGATGACTGTCTTTTGAATGTCTTAAAGGTTTTCCTTATTAATAATTGTTGTCAATTAAAGATGTATGTTATAAAACCATCTGTCAAACAATGTCAACCATTATCGAACAAAACCCTTGCGCACCCTTGATCCATGAAAAAAATCATTACGATATGCGGTCCTACCGGAATTGGAAAGACCGGATTTGCCATTTTTCTGGCCAGGGCATTTAATGGAGAAATCATCGGGGCCGATGCCATGCAGATTTACAAGCATATGGATATCGGTACTGCCAAGCCCGATGCATCCGAACGGGCCCAGGCACCCCATCATCTTGTGGATTTTCTGGATCCGGCTCAGGATTTCGATGCCGGGCAGTATGTACAGATGGCGGATCAGGTCGTCGATGCCCTTGGACAAAACAACCGGATTCCGATTGTGGCCGGCGGCACCGGTTTGTATATTCGGGCCCTGTTATACGGTCTGTTCCGCTCGCAACCGGTTTGCCAGGCCACCCTGGCCGAACTGACCGAAACCCTTGAAAAAAAGGGCGGTCACTGTCTTCACCGGCAGTTGGAATCATGTGACCCGGCCGCGGCACAGCGCATCCATCCCCATGATGGATTCCGCATCATCCGGGCCCTGGAAGTGTTTCTGACCACCGGGGTTCCCATATCCCAGAAACAGACCCGGCACGGGTTCGCCCATCCCCGTTACCGCAGCCTGACCCTGGGCCTTTCCATGGACCGCCATGACCTGTACGACCGCATCAATCAGCGGGTGGACATGATGATGGCCCAGGGACTTTTCGCTGAAGTTCAGAATCTGGTGAAAAAGGGATATGATCTGAATCTGAAACCCATGCAGTCCATTGGATACCGCCACATGGGATGGGTCATCAACAGGGACCTGGATCTGGACACGGCCGTATCCCTTTTGAAACGCGATACCCGGCGGTATGCCAAACGACAGTTCACCTGGTTTCGAAAAGAACCGGGCATCGTCTGGATCAATCCCTCTCAAACAGACCGGGCGGCTACGCTGGTCAAAGACTTTTTGACATCTGTCTGAAATTTACCTATAATCACCATTCTATCAACCACTACGACTTCATAAAAAAAGAATATATATGACACGCAGGCATTTTTTGATCATCCGTTTTCTGGCCCGAATCTGTACCGTCGCTTTGTTATGCGCCCTGTGGGGATGTGCCGCCAAACCGGTTCAGCCGCCTTCTCAAGACCCATCCGTGACCCCTGAACCGGATTCGGCAGCTCAAACAGCGGCCCGGGTGACCGAACTGGCATCAGAAGCGTCCGTGCTCATGAAATCCAATAAGTTGAAAGGCGCATTTGATAAATACAATCAGGCATTGCTCCTGAACCCGCCCCCCCCACAGGCACAACGGATCATCGACAAGCTGGACCAGGTGCTGGCCAAAGCACCTGCCGACCTGATTCACGCGTTTCTGGAAACACCCGACCTGGCGGTGCCCGAACCGTTGCTGCACTACTGGCTCGGCGTGAACCTTGCCCAGCAGACAGATTATCAACAGGCCCTGTCCGTGCTGACCCGGTTTACGGATCGCTGGCCGGATCATCCACGGGTACCGGATGCCCGGGAACTGATGGCAATGATCCAGCAGACCCAGTTTAAAAAAGACACCATCGGATGCCTGCTGCCCCTGTCCGGCAAATACGCAGAATACGGAGACAAAGCATTGAAAGGCATTCAGCTGGCCATTCACGAACTGTCTCAGACCCACGGCCGCAACTTCACTATGGTCATCAAAGATACCCGGGGGGATCCGGACGTGGCTGCCGCATGTGTGGATGAGCTGGATCAGGCCCGTGTGGCGGGAATTATCGGTCCGCTCCTCACCGTGGATGCCGCGGGTGCCCGTGCACAGGAATTGCAGATCCCGCTGATCGCATTGACCCAGAAGGAAGACTTTCCGTTATCCGGCGATTATCTGTTTTCCAATTTCATCACCCCCCGGATGCAGGTACAGACCCTGGCCGCATATGCTTTCAAGACACTGGGCTTGAAAAAGGTGGCAATCCTTTACCCGGATGAACCCTACGGCAGACACCACATGGAACTGTTTTCAGAAGCTGCGGCAGAATATGGTGCCCAGCTGGTGGAAATACATGCATATGACGGCAACAGCACCGATTTCAGCGATATCCTCCGCAAATTCACAAAGCCCAGTGATGACCCTTCGGAACGCGACACGTTTGATTTCGAGGCCCTGTTCATCCCGGATGCCGCATCCCGGATCAATATGATCCTTCCCCAGCTGGCGTTCAATGACATCCGGGACATTGTGCTGCTGGGAACCAACCTCTGGCACCGCCAGAGCCTGCTGGATCAGACCAAAGGGTATAACCGGGGCACCGTCATCACGGAAGGATACTTCGGACACAGCCGCAAGTTCGCCACAATCCGGTTCAACAATGCGTTTTCACACCTGTACGGAGAATCCCCCGGTTTTCTGGAAGCCATTTTTTATGATACCGCCCGAATTCTGCTGTCAACCGCCATGGATCCTTTAGTGGATTCCCGGCAGCGTCTGAAAACGGCTTTGCAGGAAGAAAGAATTTTTGAAGGCGCCACCGGCAGAACCCTTTTTGACGAAACCGGGGCAGCCCGTAAAGAATTGTTTCTGATCACCATCAAACACAACCGGTTTGTGGAGCTGGAGCGCTGACCCGGCAGTAATCTATCCGCCGAAATAGGCATCCTGACCGGTGGCTTCCAGTACCGACTGCCACAACCGACCGTTGGGATCCAGCCGCTTCTGCCGTCCGGCAGAGGCTTCCATGGGCACATGCACGTAATGATTGTTCCAGTAACTGACGAGCAGCTTGGTTTTGCCGGCCATGCCGGCATGGACCGCGTCCCGCCCCAGCAGACCGCAGAACACACTGTCATTGGCGTTGGCTGCCAGGCTGCGGATGATATAGGCGGGATCGATGTATTTCAAAGACACGTCCAGGTGTCTGGATGTAAACCATTCAGTGATTTTTTTCTTGAGAAACAAGCCGATGTCCTGAAGGATGATGTTGCCGGAAGGGTCATATTTTTTTTCCTTGTTTTCGAAAAAATTCTGTCCTGCGCCTTCCGCCACGATCACCACGGCATGGTTACGGGTTTTAACCCGATTTTCCAGGGCTTGAAGAAACCCGTTATCCCCATTCAGGTCGATGTCCACCTCCGGGATCAGCACAAAATTGGCATCCTGCTGGGCCAGGGCGGCCGTGGCTGCCAGAAATCCCGAATGCCGCCCCATGAGCTTGATGAGACCGATGCCGCTGGGATAGGCTTCTGCTTCGTTGTGGGCCCCTTTGATGGCCAGCGTGGCCACATCCACCGCAGAATCGAATCCAAACGACCGGGATACCAGGAAAATATCATTGTCAATGGTCTTGGGAATCCCCACCACCGAAATCTTTAAATTTCTTTTGTCTATTTCGTCGGCAATTTTCTTGGATGCCATCAGGGTGCCGTCTCCCCCTACCATAAACAGAATCCCTATGCTCATGCGCTCCAGACAGTCCACCACCACACCGATATCCTGGCTGCCCCTCGAAGACCCCAGAATGGTTCCCCCTCTGTCCTGAATACCGGCCACCGTTTCAGGGATCAGATCCACAATGTCATGGCCATATTCCGGAATAAATCCCTGCAGACCGTAGCGGATACCGTAGATGGTTTTGACCTGATAAATGTGGTACAGTTCCAGAACCACGGCCCGGATGATATCATTGAGGCCCGGGCAGAGCCCGCCGCAGGTCACGATGGCGCATTTGAGCTTGCTGGGGTCGAAATAGATCTTCTCTCTGGGTCCGGCCTGTTCAAAACTGAGCAGTGTCTGGCCGGTTTTTGCCACGTCCTGGACAGATTCCGATTCAATGTCCACAATGATCCTGGAATCATCAGAAATAAAGGAGTGCTGCCGCTGGGTGGACCGGGTCATCCGTTTGATGGGGGAAACGATATTGGCCTTTCCAAGTACGGGGATATCCGTACAAAAGTCATGGGGTATCATCGATTTCCTCCGTTGAATTTGAAAGATCCTTTTCCAAGAATATCGTGCAGATGCAGAATGCCTTCCAGACGGTTGCCCGAATCGACAATGGGCAGTACCGTGATCTCGAATTTTTCCATCAGGTTCAGCGCGTCGTACAGATATGCGTCCACCCTGGAGCACCGGGGATTTTGGGTCATGACTTCGGCGGCCGTCAACCGGTGGAAGTCCGTGATTCCCCGGGCAATGGCATGGCGGATATCTCCGTCGGTAATGATGCCTTTCAGGTGCCGATCCCGGTCGAGCACCAGCACAGCCCCCAGACTGAAGCGATCCATGGTTTCAAGCGCCGTTGTCATGGTATCTTCCATAACCGTGTACGGAGCCTGGTCTGCGGCAAGCATGATTTCGCCCACCCGGCTGGCCAGACGGCGCCCAAGGGCACCGCCGGGATGGGACCGCATGAAATCGGTTTTTCTGAATTTCTTTTTTTCGATCAGCACCACGGCCAGCGCGTCGCCCATGGCCAGCTGGGCCGTGGTGGAGGCGGTAGGGGTCATGTTGAAAGGGCAGGCCTCTTTTTCAACGCCGGTGTCTATAATCAGGTCGCAATACCCTGCCATAGTGGATTTCGGATTGCCGGTGAATCCGGCAATCCGGCACCCGATGCCCCGGATCACCGGCAGAAGCTGGTTGAGTTCGCTGGTTTCCCCACTGTTAGAAATGGCCAGGAATACATCATGGGGGCTCACCATGCCTAAATCCCCGTGCACCGCTTCCACCGGGTGCAGAAACATGGCGTTGGTGCCGGTGCTGCTCAGGGTAGCGGCGATCTTTCGACCGATAAGCCCGGATTTGCCGATTCCAGAGACAATTACCCGTCCCGGTGAATCGAAGATGTCCTGAACAAGGGTTTCAAACGCCTGGTCCAGTTTCTCCGCCAGGGTCAAGATCCCCCTGGCTTCTATTTTCAGTACCTCTTTGGCTTGGGAAATAATCATAATGATACGGTTGTACTCACATGGGTTTGCAAATGTTTTATTTTCCCGGTTTATACACCAGTCCTGATTTTTTTCCCATACAAAAGTTGATTCAAATGGAAATTATGAATAAAACATCGGTCTTTGATTGACACTTGAACTGTTTTTGTGATATTGAAATCAGGTTTACCATCCCTGAATCGGGAATCCAGTGGAAAACAACAGCCCGGAAACCTCCTGTTGAGATTGAAACACAGCGGTTTTTCCGGCTTTGAAAAATTAAACCCAAACATATTTAGGAAACAAGTATCATGATCTGTACAACTGTTAGGGAAGGGGAAGACTGTGTGTTCATGACAGCCGCCGGCTGCAGCTACAATGAAGGCAACTGCCTGCCGGTCGTGGAGGAATGCATGGGATGCCAGCGAATGTCCGAATATCCCACCGGCATGTATTGCAAGGCTGCACCGGATCCGTCCCTGAACTGGAAAAACGGCTCCTGCAACATGGCCACACATATCAAGACCACTGTCGAGTCCAAGAAACAGAAAATCAACCCGATCAAGGCATCCAAGAGAAGATAAGTCGTTTGACCGCAATTTTAAGACTCTGTGGTTTTTCATCTTCAACCGAAAGCCGCAGAGTTTTTTTTTGATGTTTTTGTGAGGAGTCTGCCCATGAACGTGATTGCAACGGAACTGAACGCGCTGATTTCACAAGCCAATCCCCATATCATCGAAATGTTGTCGGATATGGGAAAGGCCCTGTTTTTCCCCAAAGGTATTTTGAGCCAGAGTGCGGAAGCCAAAGCCAAGGCCCATAAAATCAATGCCACCATCGGTATTGCCAAACAGGGCGGCAGCGTACTGAACCTGCCCGCCGTCACCCGGTACGTGTCTGGTATCGAACCGGACGAATACCTGCCCTACGCACCGTCATTCGGCCTGCCCGGGCTTCGGGAAAAATGGAAAAAGGACCTGTTTGAAAAAAATCCATCCCTGAAAGGAACGCATATCAGCCTGCCGGTAGTCACCTCGGGCATTACCCATGGCGTCAGCGTGTTTTCCGACATGTGGATCGATCCCGGGGATGTGATCATTCTGCCGGATATGATGTGGGGCAACTACAACATGACCTTTACGGTACGCAACCGCGCGAAAATCGTTTCCTTCCGGGCTTATGATGAAGCACTGACCCGGTTCGATCTGGATGATTTTGAATCCGTGATACGGGCACAGGCAAAAAACAATGATAAAATCATCACCGTGCTGAACTTTCCCCACAATCCCAGTGGTTACTCCCTGAATCAAAAAGAGGCCGACCGGGTGGCGGACATCCTGCTGGACGTCGCACAGTCGGGCACCCATGTGGTGGCAGCTTGTGACGATGCCTATTTCGGACTGTTCTTTGATGAAGAAACCAGCAAAGAATCTTTATTTGCCAAACTGGCCGGCAGACATGAACGCCTGGTTGCCGTCAAGCTGGATGGGGCCACCAAGGAAGATTACGTGTGGGGATTGCGGGTAGGATTCATCACCTACGGCATGGCAGCAGATCCGGCAGACATGGATGACTTGCACCAGGCCCTGGAAAAAAAGACCGCCGGCTGCATCCGGGGCAATATTTCCAATGCCTCCCATCTGGGGCAGACCATTTTACTCAAAGCCATGGCGGATCCAGCCTATCACGCCCAGAAACAGGAAAAATTCAGTCTGCTCAAACAGCGGGCAACCAGGATAAAAACGGTGCTGGCGGATCCGGCGTACCGTGCCGGTTTTGACGTGTATCCGTTCAACTCGGGCTATTTCATGTGCATCCGACTCAAAGATGTGAATGCGGAGCAACTGCGGCTGCACCTGCTGGACAGATACGGGGTCGGTCTGATCGCCATCGGAGACCGCAACATCCGGGTGGCGTTTTCCTGTCTGGAAGAGGCGGATGTCAAGACGTTGTTTGACATCATTATGCAGGGCATCACAGATCTCCGCAGCACCTGATGCGCTTTTTCGGACCAGATTTGACATGAGTTCCTTTGATTTCAAAACCGCGTTCAAATGGCTGTTGAATTTTGTGCTTATCGGCATGATCGCGGGCCTGGGAGCAGTTCTTTTCCACTATCTGTGCGGCCTGGGGATGCATTATTTTCTGGACATGATGGCGGGGTACCGGCCGGATGCCCCGGCCGGAGAACATGCGCTTCTGCCGCCTACCAGCACGCCGTTCAACCGATGGATGCTGCTGATCCTTCCGGCTTTAGGAGGGCTGGTGTCCGGCTGGCTGGTATACACCTTTGCTCCGGAAGCGGAAGGACACGGCACAGATGCGGCCATTGACTCCTATCACAACAAAGGGGGGAAAATCCGAAGCCGGATTCCCATCATCAAGACCATCGCTTCCACCATCACCCTGACCACCGGCGGATCCGGGGGCAGGGAAGGGCCTATCGCCCAGATCGGATCCGGGTTCGGTTCGTTTCTGGCGTCCCGGTTCAATCTGTCGGAACGGGAACGCCGTATCATGATGGCGGCCGGCATCGGTGCCGGCGTCGGCAGTATATTCCGGGCCCCTCTGGCAGGTGCCCTGTTTGCCGCTGAAGTACTTTACCGGGACCCGGATTTTGAATCGGAAGTCATTATTCCGGCCGGCATCTCTTCGGTGGTGGCCTATTGTATTTTCTGCCTGGTATACGGATGGGGATCATTGTTCGATTCTCCGGGCTTCAAGTTCCAGAACCCGCTGGAACTGGGACCCTATATCGTTCTGGCAGGGGTTCTGGTAGTATTTGGCTATGTGTATGTCAAGGTGTTTTACGGCATGGTGGGATTTTTCAAAAAACTCAAAATCCCCAATCATGTCAAACCCGCCATCGGCGGGTTGTGCACCGGTATTATCGGTTTTTTCCTGCCCTATACCCTGGCATTCGGCTATGGTATGGCCCAGAACGCCATCTTCAACCAGGTGGCCATCTCCACGTTGATCGCCCTGGCCATCGGCAAGATTTTCACCACCTCGTTTTCCATCGGTTCCGGTGGCAGCGGCGGGGTGTTCGGTCCGTCCGTGGTCATTGGCGGGGCTCTGGGCGGGGCCGTGGGCAAAATCTTTCATCTGCTGATTCCCACGGTGGTGACCCAGCCGGGCGCATTTGTGATCGTGGGTATGGCCGGTTTTTTCACCGCGGTTTCCAATACCCCCATCTCCACGATCATCTTTGTCAGTGAAATGACCAATTCCTATCACCTGCTCTTGCCCAGCCTGCTGGTGTGTTCCCTGTGTTATCTCCTGTCCCAGCGGTTCACCATCTTCGAAAACCAGGTGAAATCCCGGGTGGACTCGCCGGCCCATGCCGGGGAATTCATGATGGACATTCTGCAGACAATGAAGGTGGGCAGCCTGGACCATTTGATCAAAAAAGTCCAGTGTGTCAGCGAAAACATGTCATTTTCCGAGTTCAAAAACCTTTTTCAGATCACCAAACAGCATTATTTTCCGGTACTCAACGCCAACGGAGCATTTACCGGCATTTTTTCTTCCAATGACATCCGTGAAGTGATCTTTACCATCCATATCGAGGATCTGGTGGTAATGAAAGACATCATGGTTTCGGATCTGATCACCACAACCCCTTCTGAAGACCTGAACAGGGTACTGCATAAACTCACGCAGAAAAACATCGATGCGTTGCCGGTGGTGAAAGAGGACAATCCCGGGGAACTGATCGGTCTGATCTACCGCAGGGACATCATCGCCCATTACAATCACTATATTCAAGAAATCCGGACCGCCCATTCAGACGATCTTAAATCAGCAGAAAAGACCGGAACACAGAAGAGCCGGACATGAATCAGTCATAGTTTACCTGATTGAGGATCAATCCCCGGGCAGGGGCTTTGGCGCCGGCCAGTGACCGGTTTCGACCCGACAGAATGCGTTCAAACATTCGGGGGGTTATTTTTGCATGCCCCGCATCCACCAGGGTTCCCATCAGATTCCGAACCATGTTCTTCAAAAAACCGTCTGCACAGATCTTAAATATCAACCGGTCATTGTCTAAGGGGTCTATCCGGGCGGCGAACACTGTGCGGTCAGTGGATTGCCTCGGAGAACCCGCGTTTTCAAACGACCTGAAATCATGCGTGCCGCATATTGCCTGGCAGCACTGGTTCATGGTTGGTAAATCCAGGGGACGGTGAATGTGCCAGATATAATCCCGGCCGATGGCACAGGGATCTTCCCGGTTCAGAACATAATAGTGGTATTCCTTGGAAACTGCGGAAAACCGGGCATGAAAATCATCCGGTACCCGGGCACAGTCTGTCAGGACAATGGGATGTTTCATCAGACGGTTGACCCCTTTTTTCAACGTGGGGGGATCCATGCCGGTTTCCGCACAAAACGAGGCCACCTGTCCCCGGGCATGAACCCCGGCATCGGTCCGGCCGGACCCGGCAAGGGTGACGGGCTGGTTCAGGATCCTGGACAGCACCTGTTCCAGAGCCCCCTGGATGGTAGGCTTGTCCGTCTGTCGCTGCCAACCAAAAAACCGGGTGCCGTCATATTCGATGGTGAGCTTAAAGGTCTGGATCATGAAGATTTTCCGGTGCTGAGACTTTGGCCAGCCGCTGACTGGCCTGATGAATCTGCATCGCCAGTCGATGGGCGTATCCGTCACCCAGCATCCGGGCATAGGCCAGGTAGAACGCCTTATAGGCCTGGGCAATGGCCGGTTTTATCTCCAACCCTTTTTGTGTGGGAAAAATGGCAATATTTTTGCCGCGGTTTTTTCTTCTTACCAGTTTTTTCCGGGCCAGGGCATCGATGAACCGTGTAATGGTGGAAGGACTCAACTGCAGGAATTCACCCAGTTTCTTGGGATTGATGCCGGGATTGTCATACAGGATCAGCATCAGTGACGCATGGGCCGGAGAAAGCTTCAATGGCGCAAACTCGGATTCCGCCAGTTTCAGCAGCTGCCGTGAAATGGCGTTGACACTGAAAAACAGGCAGTCTTCAAGAAAATGCCGCCGTGATTCCGACTTGTGTGAATTTTCTGCACAGGCTGTGGTATCATTGATCATGGTTCAGGATATCATCCGTTTTAAAATTTTTCCGATTTTGGCGCTTGTCTGCGATCCTGTCCTTCTATCAGAAATACCAGTGCAAATAATCGGTGTCAATCCATTTACACCATTGGGCACCAAAGCTATAATATAAATTTAATTTTGACTGGCGACAACAAAGAGGCATCTGAAATGAAAGGATTCGCGTTTGCCGGTATCCATGCCGGTATCAAGAAAAACGGGCGAAAGGATTTAGGGCTCATTCTGTGTGAGACGCCTGCGACTGCAGCCGCTGTTTTCACAAAAAACAAGGTCAAGGCCGCTCCGGTCATTCTGGGTCAGCGGCAGATCGAAAAAATGATCTGCCGGGCGGTGCTGGTAAACTCCGGCAATGCCAACTGCTTTACCGGAACACAGGGACTTGAAGACGCGCGCCGGTGCATCCGGATGGTGGCAGACACTTTCAAGATTCCGGAAGATCTGATCATGGTGTCTTCCACCGGCGTGATCGGGGCGCCGCTGCCCATGGATAAATTCGAGACCGGAATTCCAAAGCTGAAAGCACAGATTCATGCCGGTACGCTGGATGATTTTGCCACCGCCATTCTCACCACGGACCTTTCCACCAAAACCGTTGAGATGACGGCAAATATTGAAACAGCCAGTGGCCGGCAGACCATTGCCATGACAGGGGTGGCCAAGGGATCGGGCATGATTAGACCGGACATGGCCACCATGCTGGCCTATGTGCTCACCGATGCCCATATCGGCGCGGCAGATCTGAAGCACGCATTGACGGCGGCCTGCGACAAATCCTTCAACCGCATCACAGTGGACGGCGACACCTCCACCAATGACACCCTGCTGTGCCTGGCCGGCGGTACCGGCAACGCCCATATCAACAATGATGCCGCCCGGGCCGTGTTTCAGGGCCTGCTGGAACAGGTCTGCCTGGAGCTGGCCACACAGATTGTCAGAGACGGGGAAGGGGCCACCAAACTGGTGCGTATCACGGTAAAAGGGGCTGCAACAAAGCAGGACGCATTTAAAGCGGCCGAAGCCATCGCCCAGTCCAACCTGGTCAAGACCGCCATTTACGGAGAAGATCCCAACTGGGGACGAATCACGGCCGCGGCCGGCCGGTCCGGGGCGGCCGTGGACCCGGACCGCATGGACCTTCATTTTGGCACCGTAAGCCTGGTCATTCAGGGCAAATGGCAGGGAACAACCGTGGAAAAACAGGCGGCTGAAGTGATGAAAGCCGCTGATATCCCGATCACCCTGGATCTGAATATGGGGGATCACCAAGATGGTTTTCTGTTCTGCGATTTCAGTGAAAACTATGTCAAAATCAATGCCGACTACCGCTCCTGAACCTGAAAACCAACCGATGCGGGTGCAAAAATTTCTGGCCCGGGCCGGGGTGTGCTCCAGAAGGGCCGCAGAAGAGCTGATTGTGAACGGCCGCATCCAGGTCAACGGAAAACGGATCACCGCACTGGGCACCAAGGTGAATCCCGACACCGATGTGGTGCTCTATGACGGTACCCGGGTCTGCCTGCCCGAAAAAAACGCGTTCGTCTATGTTGCCGTCAACAAACCCGTGGGGGTGGTCACCTCCTGTGCCAGGAAACACGGAGACAAAATTGTTCTGGATCTGGTGTCTGTGCCGGACCGGATTTATCCGGTGGGCCGGCTGGACAAGGATTCCCAGGGGCTGGTACTGCTCACCAATGACGGGGACCTGCACAACCGTCTGTCCCATCCCTCCCACAATCATGAAAAAGAATACCGGGTGACCACGGCACACCCGCTCAAAGACACGGATCTGGCTGCCATGGCCCGGGGCATGATCCTTCAGGGGAAAAAAACCCGGAAAGCGAAAGTGACCCGGATATCATCCCACCGCTTTGCCATCGTGCTCAAGCAGGGACTGAACCGCCAGATCCGGAAAATGGTGGGCAAAACCGGAAACCGCGTCACTGTGCTCGAACGGGTCCGCATGGGCAATGTGATTCTGGGAAATCTGGCACCGGGGGCCTGGCGGTGCCTGACCCCCGAAGAAATTGACGGGCTAACCCAGTGACCGGATGCCGACGGCGGACCGGATTTTTTCCAGAAACGGTACGGAAACCGCCCGGGCCTTTTGCGCACCTTTGGCCAGAATATTTTCAATATCTCCGGGATTTGTGATCAGTTCATCATAGCGCTGACGGGGTTTCGCCACAATAGCGTCAATGTATTCGAACAGCTCCTGCTTCATTGCCCCCCAGGCGATTCCCTGCCGGTACCGCTTTGCCAGAGCAAGGATTTCCGCTTCCGTGGCAAACGCCTTGTAAATGGAAAACAAGATACAGGTGTCCGGGTCCTTGGGTTCGTCCGGTCCCAGGGAATTGGTCTGGATTTTCATGATCATCTTTCGCAGCCGTTTTTTTGTGTCAAACAGCGGAATATAATTGTTGTAGCTTTTGCTCATTTTTCTTCCGTCCAGACCGGCCAGGACCGCGGTGTTGTCATCCACCACCACCTCGGGCAGGACAAACAGATTTTCATACACGTGATTGAACCGGGCCGCGATGTCTCTGGTCATTTCCAGATGCTGTACCTGATCTCTGCCCACCGGCACTTTTGCGGCATTGAACAGGAGAATGTCGGCAGCCATGAGAATCGGATAGGAGAACAGACCCATGGTGATGCCCTGGTCCGGATCTTTGGTGCCGGCGGCTTCATTTTCCTGAACCCCGGCCTTATAGGCGTGAGCCCGGTTCATCAGTCCCTTGGCGGTCAGGCAGGTCAAAATCCAGGTCAGTTCCGGTATTTCAGGAATATCCGACTGCCGGTAGAACACGCAGTTGTCATGATCCAGCCCGAGAGCGATCCAGGCAGCGGCGATCTCCAGAGTGGGCTGGCACCGTTTTTCAGGGTCATGGTTCTTGATCAACGAATGGTAATCCGCCAGGAAATAATAAGAGGTCAGGTTCGGATCCCTGCTGGTGGCCACGGCCGGTCTGATCGCTCCAACAAAATTGCCCAGATGCGGGGTGCCGCTGGTGGTGATACCGGTCAGAAAATCTGCATTTTTCATTCAACTGTCTTTCATAATAAAAATTTATCAAAAAAATTGAAATTCAACCATAAAGTGCGGCTTTTATCAATATCAAATCAATCGGTTTTTCCGGGCAAATGCTTTGGCATACGCCAGCTCCTTTTCCCGGGTGTCCAGATTTCCTTCCAGTCGGGCATTGAGCACTTCATTTAAAATTTT
>Ga0180430_10003294_pt1 | contig 14024 bp, 11 predicted proteins | sample SS_ome_9_FD_132999 | JGI IMG/M metagenome (GOLD analysis project Ga0180430, IMG submission 132999) | Hypersaline lake sediment archaeal communities from the Salton Sea, California, USA - SS_1_S_2 metaG | ecosystem: Environmental > Aquatic > Non-marine Saline and Alkaline > Hypersaline >... | reverse complement strand
TTAATTTGATTAATTTATCATCAGCTGCAGCGATATTTGTTCCTCCTCCCCACACTATTGCCCCATGGCTTTTCTGCACAATCTCTCTTAATTCAGTTATGTTGAAGTCAACATCAGCAAGCACTTCCATAGTATCCGCAGTCCCGGCTGCAGAAGTAATTGCGCGGGACGAAGTTTTTGGCATATAAATTCCTGAGGCTGCAATTATTGGTGCTACAACCATAGTGGTCCTGTTTCCTGCAACTCCCCCAATGCAATGCTTGTCTGCAACAGGGCCTTTTCCCAATTCCAGTTTTTCTCCAGAGTCTACTATTGAATTAGTAAGTGCTACTGTTTCATCTTCCCCAATTCCCCTAGTGTAAACTGCTGCAATAAATGATGCGAGGACTCCTTCAGAAAGCCGATCATTCATCAACTCCCGGACAATCACATCAATCTGGGGTGCAGTAAGGCTCTCTCCATCCAGTTTCTTTTTAATAAAATCAATTCCAGCGGGTTTTTCCATGTGCTTGATATGCAGGAGTTCTCCGTTCTTTGCATTCAGGTTGTCTGCAACATCCCTAAAGATTCCAATTTCCCCCCGCTTAACCATCTTGTCGCTAGAGTCTACAATTGCCACAAGTTCATGCCCTCCATGAGTTAGGAGCACACGATATCCATTGTAGATATCATTTTCCTGGGCTTCTTCTGAGTTTAGGACAATAATATTTTTTCCAGTTTTAATGTCAATCAGTTTCGCCTGGCAGAGGTACTTCTTCTTCTCCCAAAGCTCTTTCTTTTTCTTTCGCTTAATCTGCTCCTCTTCACTTAGCAAAATGCCCTGGTCTTCATGGTTTTTTTCATTTAATGCAACTGGCTTCATCTTAATCACTCCTTTAGTTTTTTTTCTGCAACCTGTGCTAGTGCAGAAGGCGAAACAATTCCTGCCTCAGTAATGTATCCATTGATGTATCTTGCTGCAGTAACATCAAATGCCGGATTTGAAATATGCACTTTCTTTGGCGCTCCCTTCTCCCAAACCTCTTTTGGGTTCCGCTCTTCAATTTTTTCTTTAACTCCAAACAAAGTTAATGGGTCATATTTGTAAGTCTCAGCACAAGAGAAAAACGAAACATCATGGTCTCTTGCTAGGTGGGCTAGCCCTGAAGTCCCAACTTTGTTAATTAGGTCTCCGGTGGAAGTAATTGCATCTGCCCCAACTAAAATAATATCTGCCTTCTTCAAGAAACGGGTTACTCCCAAATCAACTGTGATTGTTGTATCTATTCCTGCACGTGCAAGCTCTCTTGCAGTAATTCTTCCCTGGTATCTTGGCCTTGTTTCGCAGCAGATAACTTTGAGCTTTTTTCCCCGCTTGTGCGCTTCCTTGATTACCCCGGTAACGCTGCTGGAGTGGCAGTGGGTCACTACAGTCATTCCACTAGTAAGCTGAGTTGCGCCATACTCCTTTAATTTTTGGATATCTGCTTCCATTTGTTTCAAGTATTCGTTTTCGTTCTTGATTACCCGCTCCTTGAATTTTTTCACGTTAATGGTTTTTACCCCGGCAATTTCTGCGGTTACAAAGCCAATTGTTTCATCTAGATAGTTTCGGAGCATTGGTTCAGTTGGCCTTGCCCCTGAAATTTTTAGTGTGGCTTTAACCACGTCTGCTTTAACCCCATTTACTGTTCTTGCCTTGGAATCTTCCACCGCATACATTATCGCGCGGATGCCTGCTTTAGCAACATTTCGTGCTCCCTGGATTTTAAGCGATTTGATTTCCCTGACAGTTTGGTCCACACGGCGGCTCATAAAAAAGAGTTCATGAATGAGATATATATAGTTTTCTAATTATGCTAGAACACAATCTGGGAAAATGGGTTGTAGGGATCTTCCACTATCCCGTGCACTTCTATCAGTTCTGCTTCTCCTGCATTGTTGGGAGAATTCACGATGATAATTCCGCCGCCTTTTCCAGTAAATAGCTGGCCCACCCTTCGCCCATCAGGATATTTGGCAAAGGGGCTCAAGTCGTCTCCTCTGCACCCTACGCGATATACTCGGGTCTTAACTGTCCCATAGTCATAATCTACAGTCAACTGGTCTTTTTGGGCATCATATCTTAGGAAAAAACTGTGGCACACTTTTTGGGGCGCAAACGTTTCCGCCCCGCAGTTTTTTGAGATGCAGTGCCCAATTCCTCTGTTTGCCCATGCCCCGGTTTTGCAGCTATTGAGGATGATTTTGGCATTGTCAGCCAGTACTGGGCGTATTCTCCTTAGCAATTTTTTGTCCCTTGTGTCTATTGCTCTATGGGCTCCCGGGCCCTTTCCCAAGGTTATCCTGGTAGGGTTTCCATGCCCTCCTAGCACCAAGAACTTTATTTTTCCATGGGCAGTGCCCACATGCAATATTCTCTGGATTAATTTTTTGTCAGATCTGCCCTCCACTGCGAGAATCTTAAAATCGTTTTGGAAATCTTCATATTTGTAGAGCCCCATATAGCCAAATGCCCCGTTATGGTCGTATTGGTTGGTTGCCACAAGCAGCACAGGCTTTGGGTCATTTTCCAGGAGGCTGTTGGCAGCAATCACCCGCAAGAGGCTTGCTTGATTTGCAGCACTGAGCCCAATTCCAGTGTATCTGCCAAAGTATTCTATTCCAAATTCCCTATAGAGTTTTTCGATAAGTGGCGCCCCAATCTCGGTAGTTGCCTGGGAGAAGTGCTCAAGCGTTTCCTTATTCTTTTTTAGGCCTAGTTTCTGGATCAGTATCCTAGCCATCTCAGGGTCAGGCTTGCTAATGGCAAAAGGAGAAGAATCACTTGTGTTGGCAAAAGCCGGGGAGCCTCCAGCAGGAAGCAGGTTATCCTCTTGTGGCTCATAATAGTAAGCAACTTCCTCTTGGCTCTTTTTGTTGTGCTTGAGCAGGATGCCTGCTGCTCCAGCCCCAATAAGCCCCAGCCCCACAGATACCACGGCAATATTCCCGATAGCCTTTAGCCTGGCACTATTCTTCTTGAAGAAATTCCTAACCCTGCGTTTTCTAGGTTTCCCAGCCTTCGGTTCCTTGTAAACCTGCTTCCCACTTGCCATCAAGTATATATTAATCTATGAATACTTTTTAAAACACCAGCTACCACTTATCTGCAGCAACTGCAGCAGACCAGCTTCAGTTCCTGGACGACTCTCCAGCCTCCGCAGCACCAGGCAGTATCCCAGTCTATCCTGGCAAGCGGGCGCAGGGCCTCTTCAAGCTCTTCAGTGTCTTCCTGGTGGGGCTTCACAATGTAGTTGAATTTTTCAGTGGACTTGAAAACCCTAAACCCGTTTTTCTCATAAATTCCAAAAGCCCGCTTCAATTCGTGCTCAGTTACCCCGGTTATCCCAAGGTAGCCTGCTTCTTCTGAATAGGCGAGCGCTTTGTCCAGGAGCTTTTTCCCGATTTTCTTTCCCCGGTAGCCCTCATCCAGGTACCACCTTCGCAAGTGCGATAGCTCCCCATTTATCCCAAAAACCCCGATAGTCCCGACAATTTGGCCTTTGTCTTTTGCAACATAGAGGACCCCGTTTTCTTCGCCATATGCCTCTTCCAATTCTTCAATATCGGCATAGCCATAATTCGGGTCGTAGATGCCCTCGTCTTTCATGATCCTGTCAATAAATTCCTTTATTTCTTCTTTTTCCTCTGCTCTTGCAGCTCTGATTTCTACCATATCAGCAGTACCTCATTTTTGAACCAAATACAACAATTATTATTCGTAACTTATGAAATAGTTGTATTTTTAAAGCTACCTTTTCCTACAACTGGTAGTCTAGCCGTGTCCCATTATCCAGGTAAACTCCCTTTTCCTTGATCACTGAGCCAATTACTTTAGCCTTGACTTTGTGCTTCTTGGCAATTTTGAGAATCTCAGCTTCATCTTTAGATGGAACAACCACAACCATTCCTGTTCCCATGTTAAAGGTCCGATACATGTGTTCTTCGCTATTTACTTTGTCCCAAATTGCTTCAAAAATTGGAGCTGGTTTTACTGGATTCTCGATAAAGAACCCATACTTTTGGTTCAAACGGGTTAACTTGGAAAAAGCACCACCCGTAATGTGTGCAAGCCCGCGCACCTCACACTTACGAATCATCTCGAGAACAGGCTTCACATAAATTTTAGTGGGCTTGAGCATCTCGCGCCCCCATTTGTCCATAGATAAGACTTTGCGCGCCAAGGTGTATCCATTAGAATGTATTCCAGAAGAGCCTAAACTAATCAAAACATCTCCTGGCCTGATTTTTGAGCCAGTAATATATTTTTCCACAACCCCAAGGGCGCAGAAAGCCAAATCAAATGGGCGGTTTTTTCCCTTAATTACATCCCCCATAATGGCAGTTTCCCCTCCGCAGATAGTCATGTTAGACTCCTTGGCCCCCTTAACCAAACCTTTCATTATCTGTGAAATCAAATATTCATCTTCTTCTGCAACTGCAAGGTAATCCACCCCGCTCAAGGGCCTAGCACCAACACAAATAATATCATTAACATTCATTGCAACGGCATCAATTCCAACAGTATCATATTTTTCCAACTCATCAGCAACCAGGACCTTGGTTCCAACGCCGTCAGTATGCATTGCAAGTTTTTCTCCCTTGAAAGGAATGATTCCTGCATAGTGCCCAACAAGCGCATTCTTGTTTCCGGCAAAAATTGCAGCATTAATAGAATTTTGAATCTTCCTAACTCTTTTTACATCAACAGAATATCTCTCTCCCATAAGCAACAATAAAAGAAAAAAAGAATTATAAATCGAGCAGTTCCCAAGATGGGAAATGCAACTCCTAAGCTGCTAAAATAATCTCAATTTAAGATAGGTCAGCAGCCACGGAAGCTGGTAAATGATTTTTTCTGCCTAGTTCCTGCAGAATGCTCCGCACCACCATCTCCACCACTAGCCTCAGCTTTAACACTATCCGGCTGGAACATCACAGTCAAGTCCTGCAGGGCAGATGCATCATCCCTAATGTCCTTAAGCCTGGAACTTAGTGCAGGCCCCCGCTCCGGGTCCAAGGTGGCTTCAATTGCTGCGACCTGCTCATCACTAATCTCGAGCACTCTCTGCATAGTCTTAACTAAAAGAGCCTTCCTGTCTCTTAGGGCAGTGGCCAATTCAACTTCCCATTTTACTCCAGCACTTTTGAGGAATTTGGCCAACTCATAATGCTCGTTTCTAAGTGCATAGATTAGTGCACTCCTATCAAACTCATCGGTTAATCCCAAGTATGCATCCTCAGCAACCAGGCTCATTGCAGCCTCCATTGCCCCATTAGATGCAGCAATCATAAGAAGGGTTCTTCCACATTCATCACGCTCATTAATATTCCTATAATCCCTTTCTTCTAGCCAGTCAAATGCAGGTTCCCAGTCTCCTTTTTTGGCACATCCGAATATTTCCTGTTTTTTTGCCTTCTGCATCTTTGCATTCTCAAAGTTAATTTGCCTTAGCCTCTCTGCTGCTGCAGCAACTTCATTTTGATTGACTGCCCCAAATATTTTAGGGGGCCGGGACGCCCTCACCGCTAAATCCCCCTCTTTCTTCTTGGGAATCGGAACAATAGATTTTCTTGCACTTCCCCTAACAATTTCAGTACCTGGTTTGACTGCCATAATGAATCCACCCATAATTAGGTATTCTTAATGTTTACTAAAATTTAAAAACGTGGTGCATCTACCCAATAATTCCACTAGAGAATAAAAAGAAGTAAGAGAGAGCATATGCTCCCAGCAAAGCGAGTGCTGCAGCCCGGTCTAGCTTCTTCCTCCAGGCAAATAAAATCACTACAAAGATAGAAGCAATAACCATGTAGGTTCCGGTTTGCACTGCAATTGCAAGCCCTGCTTCAGGAAGAAGGCTTGGCACAATCAGAGGTCCTGAGGCAAGAGCCAGCGTTGTATCAGTAATGTTACTTCCCAGAATATTCCCAATAGCCAATTCGTCCTGCCCGCGCCTTATTGCGGCCATACATACAAATAACTCTGGAAGCGAAGTTCCCAGAGCAATTCCAAAGAAACTAATAAGGTAGGGATCAATTCCAAGTTCTGTGGAAATTTCTATGGTGGAATTAACTACCAAGATTGCTCCGACTACCACCCCTGCCAAAAACAAAAGCAATTTCCCAGAACCCAGGATTCGGTCTCTCCAAGGCCAGAACTTTTTGGCTTCGGTTCCTTCCGGAGCCGCATATTCCTTTACAGTGTATTTGTTTGAAATAAATATCAGAATAAAATAGGCTACAATTAGAAATACTGCATCCAGAGTGCTAATGGAGCCACCCTCCACTACAAATAACGAGAGCATAGCAGCAATTATTGCACACCCTCCAAGGAGGAGCACATCCCGCCGCCCTTCCTTAATGGGCCCAGCAAGCAAAACCGAGAGCCCCAAAATCAAGGTAATTTGGGAGAGGGATGAGCCGAATATGTCCCCAACATTGATCTCAGGGTGCCCGGATAAAGTTGAAGTAATCGAAGTACTAATTTCCGGGAGCGAAGTACCCATAGAAAGCACAATTATTCCAATTAGAAGTGGAGGAATATTTGCAGTGGCAGCCAGCCTTGCAGCTACATCAATAGTTTTGTCACTAAAGAAGGCAAGCATTATCAAGCCCAGCAATAATAGGCCTATTCCTATAATCATATTAATGGAGGTTAGTGCACGAGGACTTTTAAACTTCTCCCCCCAACAATTTCCAATATCAAGGTGCAAATACATGGACATTCCAAAAGAAAATTTCTCCGAGTGGTACAACCAAATAATCAAAGATGCAAAGCTCTGTGACCTAAGATACAACATCAAAGGCTTTGTAGTTATTATGCCCAATGCAGCGGATGTAATTAGCCGAATGTATCGGCTTTACGAAGATGCCCTGGAGAGAAAAGGGCACAGAAAAGCATATTTCCCAGCCCTAATTAATGAAAAAAACCTTGAAGCAGAAAAAGGGCATATTGAAGGTTTTGCGCCCGAAGTATTCTGGGTAACAAAAGCAGGAAACCATGAACTAGAAGAAAAAATGCTCATGCGCCCAACTTCAGAAACTGCAATGTATCCAATGTATGCACTCTGGATTGATGGGAAGGTTGACCTGCCCCTAAAAGTTTACCAATCCTGCCAGGTTTGGCGCTATGAAACAAAAGCAACAAAGCCACTAATTAGGGGAAGGGAGTTCTACTGGATAGAGGCCCATGATGTTTTTGCAAATGAAACTGATGCCATGAATCAAGTTCAAGAAGACATGGAAACAACCGAAGAGATGATTCATCAGGCCTTTGGAGTCCCATTTATTTTTTTCAAGCGCCCCCAATGGGATAAATTTGCAGGCTCGGTAAACACCTATGCAGCAGACACAATGATGCCTGATGGCAAAACACTGCAGCTTCCCTCAACACATATGCTTGGAACCAATTTTGCAAAAGTATTCGGAGTAAAATACATGGATGATGATGGGGAAGAGAAACCCTGCTGGCAAACCTGTTACGGCCCGGCAATTTCAAGAATTTTTGCAGCAGTTGTTTCAATCCATGGAGACAACAAAGGGCTAATGATTCCATTTAATCTGGCAAACACACAGGTGGCCATTGTTCCGATTCTCAAAAAAGAAGGAGCAGAAGAGGTAATAAAATTTGCAAAAGACTTAGAGAAAAAACTCTCCAAAACCTTCCGCGTGGCACTGGACTTAACTGAGAATAGCCCTGGGTTCAAATACAATTATTGGGAACTAAATGGCGCACCCCTCAGAATCGAAGTTGGCGCAAGGGACATTGAATCAGGCAAAGCAGTGGTAGTGCGCAGAGATGCCAGAGAAAAAATCCAGGTTCCTTTTGAAGAATTGCCAAAGAGAATTGCAGAACTGGGTGCAGAATTTGACAAAGCGTTGCTTGAGCGCGCAGATGCATGGTTTGCAACCTTGCAAAAAGAAGCAGACACTTTGGATGAACTTAAAGAAAAAATTGAAAATGGCGGTGGCTTTGTAAAAGTTCCCTTCTGCACTGAAGAATTAGTTGGAGAAGCATGTGCAGAAAAAATCAAAGAAGAGTGCAGCGGAAATGTGCGCGGCTCCAAGTTTGGAGTAGAGGAAATTCCAGAAGGAAAAAAATGCATAGTCTGCGGCAAGGATGCAACCACCTACCAGTATGTTGCAAAACAATATTAGGAGAAACAAGATGAAGATTCTAATAACCGGAACCCCTGCCACAGGAAAAACCCAGGTAGCAAAGGATTTGGGAAAACTTACTGGCTGGAAGGTATTCCACATTACTGATTTGGCTGAAGATGCCCAGGCAGTAGAAGCTAAGAACCAAGTTGAAGCGGAAGTGGATTTAGAAAAGCTCCTAGCACATGTTACTCCTCTCTTTAGCGAAATAGATAACCTGATTTTTGAAGGGCACCTAGGCTGTGAGATTCCCGCCGAAGCAGACCTAGTAATAGTCCTTAGGGCTAACCCTGATGTTCTTCGCGCCCGAATGAAAAAAAGAGGCTATGCAGAAGAAAAAATAGATGAGAATGTTATGAGCGAATTGCTAGATTATTGCTACCAGCTCTCAGTAAAAAATTACACTTGCGATATTGCAGAACTCGATACTTCCAAGAGCACTGCAGAAGCTTCAGCAAAAAGAATCTACCAATATCTGCGCGGAGAAACTAAAAAACTAGATGCAGTTAGTTGGGAAGAGTACCTGGAGCAGGAGACCGGGAAACCAGTAGAGGATTAATCATCTGCGCGCTAGAGAAGCCTGCCCCTTTGTTTTATTTCTAGTTGTAATTGCCCTAAGCCCTAATTTATCCTCTGCATATTCTGGGAATATCTGCAAAGTAATTGCAGCTGCAGCTGCTCTCCTTCCTTCTTCTCCAAAGTGCAGGTAATCTGCTCTTCCGCGCAACTTTTTTCCAACATATTCGGGGTGGAGAACCTGGCCATCTTTTTGGGAGCCTAGCGCATCATAGATTTGTGCAACTTCAAATGAAGTTTCCCTTCCAAAGAGCCCATTCAACTGGAACCCAACTTCCCTCAACATTGCATTATATTCAATTGTGTGCAGGGCTTTTTGCTCTGCCCGCATTCCCCCCGCACTCTCTGGTTTCCAGGGGGCAACTTCTACAAAAACAATGCGCTTTACTGCTTTTTTTGGCACTCTCCTTTTCCTAGAGAGAACCCTATAGCTCTGGCGAATTTCCTTGAGAACCTGTTTTTTGCCTTCCAAAAACTCCTTTGAGTCTTCCAAACTCAGGATTTTAACTGGATTTTTTTCCAAACTTAATTGTGATTTAACATCCTCCAATTCCATCTCGTTTTCAGCTATTGCCCGATTAATCCGGGCCAGCACTTCCTCCCGGTTTTGCGTTCCTGCTCCCTTGAGGTAAGCGCGCATATACATCTCAATTACATTTCGGCGCATTCTTCCTAGCTGCCCTGCCCATACTTGAGGATCTCTGCTTCCGGCTCCCCCAAGGTCATTTACGCCTATTTCCAGGATTATCCCCTCATAATCTCCCTCGAGCATCCTGCCCAGGCTATCCTTCTTCTTTCCGCGAATAGCATGCTTTCCCAGAATTCCAGAAGTAGTATCATGGCTTCTTCCAAAATTATCAATCTGGATTTTTCCTCCAGTAAATTGGTTGATGTGTGCAGCAATATCAGTATTGCCCAAGTTGCCCCTGCCAAGGTACCCTCTTTGTGCAATTGAGTCTCCTCCATATGCCCAAAAATCCACTCTGCGAGGAACAAGCTCCCTGTCACCCATTAATATCACAATCTATTTCGATTTTATCCTTTTAATACCCTTCTTTTTGCATATGGTTTCCAGGCAGCAGCCAGGGCAAATTGGCTTGGTTTTGCAATGCACCTTTGCATGCTCAACTAAGAGTGCATGGTATTCATTAAAGAGTTCTCCATCTTCTGGAAGATTTTCAATAAATAAGTTCTGTAATTTTTCATAAGAAATTTTATCCGAACACAAACCAACTCTTGAAAAAATCCTCCTAGCGTATGCATCCACAACAAATACAGGCTCATTAAATGCATAGAGCAGGATTGAATCCACGGTTTCAGGGCCACACCCCCAAATCTCCAGCAGTTTATCTCGAGAAATTGGGCCAGAATACTTTAAGAATTCCTTGAGTTTTTTGGCTTTAAGGTTATAGTATCCCGCGGGGCGAATTAGGGTAGCTAGTTCCCTCTCACTTAACTTCTCCATTTTTTTGGCAGCCAATACATCTGCTTCCCTCAGGTTATCCAGTGCACGCTCTGCGTTCTTCCAGGAAGTATTCTGCGCAAGGATTGCACCAACACAAATTTCAAATCTCTCACTAGGAGTCCGCTTTCTCTTCTTAAATGAAGGAGAGTAGGTATTTTTAGTGGGCCACCAGCCCTGCTCTCCATAAGCTGAGAGCAGAATCTCGTAAATTGTGCGGATTTCAGTATTATTTTCCATAATTCTCTTAAAATATCTCCAATGCAATTCTTTATAATATATTTGAACAAGTAATGTGCACACAGGAGGCAGTTTGCTTCCTTTTATGAGTTATTTTCTCATAAATATAATAAGAACGTATATACAGGAACCTCTTACGAGGAAGCTTCGAGGGAGGAAGGACTCCGACAATTCCCGTATGCAGATTCCGTTTATAGCCGGTATAAGTCCAATTTAATATAAACAGCCGTTTAGGTATTTAGAAAGTATTTATAAACCTTACTCTCAACACTTCTCTTGAACCGAGGGGAGTAATATCCATCTCGGCTTGTTTGAGCAGTTGTTCAAACATTTGGGGCCAAAACAAAGCCGCCGTTAATATTAATTTGGCGGCCCCATATTGGCGGCTTAAAACCACAGGTGAAAATGTGAAAGGAATAAACCTGAAAAAAATCGGAGCGATTGTAGCTGGCGCCACTATTTTAGCTAGCTCTGTCGCATTTGCTGGTCTGTTGTACCAGAACACCGAGCTTGTCAACGCAGATGGACAGCCACTTGCAAAAGTAGTTGTTGGTGCATCTTCAATGGCTAGCGACGGTGTCGTAGCAGCCTCTATTTCCAACAAGTTGGCAAATGAGGCCTACAAGAGCACTACATTGACCGCAGAGGTTGTAGGAACCGCCACTTGTACTGGAGGCGCTTCCGGGGAAGGAACTTGTGACGTTGTCGAAGGTTCTGAGACCGTAACCCTTGAAGTTACTGTACCAGGATCTGGAATTGAGGGAGTACATACTTTTACTACCGCAATTGGTGACTATGTCGACAAAGACCTTGAGAACAGATACACCAACTCTTCTGACTCTGACGAGGCATACCTAGTTCTCGATGGATTCGAAGACACTGATTCAAACCCATTCCAGGACTACTTGGACTCATGGCTACAGAACGGAGAGGATGTTGAGAGCGATCAGCAGACTACCATGTACAAGATTTGGAATGGTAACTTTGGCCCATTCTCAACTGCAACTGTAGTTGATGCAAGAAGCGGAAAGGAATATACTGAAGAGGAAGGATTCTGGGTGTTCGGCAACGACCACTGGGATGAGTCTGACCACGAAGTATATGGTGAAGTAGAATTTGCTGCATACACTGCACTATTCGAAGCAACTGGTGACTACGGTATTCCACTTTGTCCAGGAGACGAAGACATGGAATTCGGAGTAACCTGTGACGACATGGACAGCCTACCAGCACACAAAGTCTTCATTAGCTTTATGGGCGGCGACTGGGTAGTCTCACAGATTGAGGGAGTAGTTGACTCATCTCCAACTTGTGACAACCAGCCAACCACCTCTGATTGTTGGGCTAAGCAGATCTACCAGATTGATAACGCGAAAGTGAAACTTGCAAAAGAAGCAGTTTCCGGAATTATCAACGTTGGAGAGATCATGGAAGCTCCTTCTGGCTACAAAGTAAGGCTTGAGGATATTTCACGTGAAGTAGGTATGAACAACGCGCACCCTGCGATTATTACCGTTCTTGATGCAAACGACAACGAGATTTGCCAGGACCAGGTATACCCAGGACAGACAAAGGATGACCTCTGTGAGGAACACACTGAAGTGAAACTCCACGTCTACCAGACTGCACCTGGTCTTAACTTTATCGCAAAGTGGGCTGAGATGGCAATCTACAAGGATGAGATTACCTTGGAATCCAACGAGAAGTTCCTAGACCCAGATGATGTATCTGGCAGCGACGACACTGAATGGATGGTCTACCTTGGTTGGACCAACAAGCAGCAGACCGCAGCAGGAAGCACTCCAGGATACCTCAGGGAGATTCTCCTCTACAACGATGAGCCTGAGAACATGGACGAGATGGAAGCCGGAGACGTATTCCCAGTCGTAGACATTGCAGGTTACGAAGTATATGACCTAACCTACAACGGTGTTGATGACGAGGATGCATCTTGGGACACCCTTAAGTTCAAAGAGCAGACCGACAAGAACTGGACTGTAAGGAACTCCAGTGTTGACGATGACCAAGAGTGCCACATTGCATTTACCCATGCAGTAGAGGTCACTACCAACGAGCAGTTTAGGCAGGACCTTGGCTGGCTTGGTTATGCTTCCTCAACTATTAAGAGGGGTAAAACCATGTGGTACATTCCAGTCGGAAACGTAACCGGAACTGATTGTGGAGATGCATACAACGGAAGTGACAACCCAGTCCTCATTTTCAAGGACACCGAAAATGACAGGTTCGTATACTCCGGAGGAGCATACACTGCAATCCAGTACGCACAGGCAGGAAGCCAGGGATACGTTACTTTCTACAACGCATCCGAGACTGCATCCGGCCTTGATGAATTGTATGTTATCGAGAACGCAGGTAAGTGGAGAAGCACTGATATCGTAGACGCAATGGGTTTCGCAATCCAGGCTGACTTCGATTTCTCTGCATACGACAACGGTGGAAGCCACACAGATGATGATGACTACACCGACTACCTCGTAGGTAACAAGGAAGCAATTGCTGACAACGGAGACATTCTCACACACAGCATTGACTTTAGCGTACTTGGTTACCAAAATGGAACTACCTACAAAGAGAAGTTCATCTCCATGAGAGGCGGAGAATTCAAGAGTGGGGGAGAAACCACTTATGAATACAAGATTCCAAAATCTCTCTTGAAGACCACTTGGACTTTCTCAACCGTAGAATCCGCTGAAAGTGAGCCTGACACAAGCGTCTTTACTCTCCACGAGGGCGAAGAAGCAGCAGTCGGAACCACTGGAGTTAAGGTAAAGGTTCTCGCAATTGACCAGCAGCTAACCCCATGTACCCTTGGTACTGGTGCAGGTGCTGAGCCAATGTGCACTCCTGACATGAGCTCTGTTTACGCAGTCGTCATGCCAAACAATGTACCAAGTGTGACCACTATTGTACCTTACACCCTAACTAGCAACCTAGTATACCTCGACACTGACAGTGTGGCACTCGATTCTGGAGTGATCATTACCGTTGGTGGTGACGCAGTAAACACTGTAACCAAAGATGCAATCGCTGGTTCAGATGTTAACTTCGAGGCTACCCCTGTTGTAGTTAAGCAGCTTGGCAACAAGATTGTCGTAGCTGGTTACTCTGCATCAGACACTATGGCAGCTGGTCAGCAGTTCCTTAGCGAACTTACAACCACAAACTAAGTTCGTTAAGCAAAAGGGATTTTTTCCCTTTTTTCTTCTTTTTCTTTTCAATTTTTTGCTAGTTTTACTCCGAAGCAAAAATTGTCAAAAAACACCGTGTTAAGCTACCTTTTTGTTTTACCGAACCTCTCTAGCACCGTCTTTAACCTTCTCAACGCTCCGTTTGTCGCGTTTCGACTGCCCCTTCCGAATTAGCACAACTCTTTAAAGGTCTACTATATAACTTAATTCTACAATTTTTAATCGGTGAAAAATATGAATAAGGATACACTTTTCCATAAGGTTTACCCAGGAGAGGGCAAATTCATCAACGCAGTAGTTGAGATTCCAATGGGGTCGAGAAATAAGTATGAATATGATAAAGAGACCGGAGCAAT
>Ga0180430_10003293_pt1 | contig 14026 bp, 14 predicted proteins | sample SS_ome_9_FD_132999 | JGI IMG/M metagenome (GOLD analysis project Ga0180430, IMG submission 132999) | Hypersaline lake sediment archaeal communities from the Salton Sea, California, USA - SS_1_S_2 metaG | ecosystem: Environmental > Aquatic > Non-marine Saline and Alkaline > Hypersaline >... | reverse complement strand
TCCTCAAAGATGAGATAGATACTAGATATTCCGAAAATTGAGTTGCTTCGAATTGTTTTAATTCCGGGTATGCCTAAGAGAGAAGTCGTTAGAGGATATGATATTTGATCTTCAATATCCTGTGGTGAGCGACCAGGCCATTCCGTATATACAATTTGTTGATTTTCCCCGATGTCTGGTATGGCATCTACTGGTACCGGATCACGTGGGAAGATCCCAGTATTCCAATCAAATGGTGCATTAACAACTCCCCATCCGACAAAAATCAGCAGTAGCAGAATAGTAACCAGCCTGTTCTCAAGAAAGAATCGAATAAATCTATTTAGCATTGATCATCATTTTATAATTTGACATTTAATTTGTTGTAATATGAATTACAATAATCATCAAGCACAACATTAGAATTCTAATGCAGTGCTTAATAGTTAAATGTCAAATCACAAAATGTAAACCTGTAGGCTTGAGAGCACCTGTTTTATTGTTAGCGGAGGTGGCTCAATATAGGACGGTACTGAATAGTTTTTATCTGAAAGATCTATTACGAGAGCAATAGAATATTCTTGAATCAGATTAATTATTTGCTTTGAATCAAACTGAAATGAAGAGGCAGCATAATCATCCTCCACACGGTATGTCTCAGCTTCATCATGGCAACATCCATCGGGTATGTCACAACACGATGCTGGATCTGCTAAAACGCTTATTGATTTGAGGTTCTCTCCACAATAATGAGCAGACAATGTAAGTCCCATTGTTGATGTCAACAACAAAAGGGAAATTAAGATATGACCAACTTTCTTAAACATGGATTTTGCATACCAATTCAACTACAAAAATAATTTCATTATGGATTCATAATGTATAGAATTATGGAAATGATGTGCATTATTCCCCTTTCTTAATAATCCTAATTCTCATCAAGTACTGTATTAGATACTTCTGAGCTTTATCATATAAAATTAACCTTTTTATCCGGTGAAACTAATCTGTCTCAATTATTTAGTGATCATGGGTACTATGATCATGCTCATCATAAACATCATCAACCTTTTCAAGAGTTTGATTATCGATCGATTCATGCATGTGGTCATGATCTTTACCGGAAATTGTATGTTCCATAGGTATTACACCGGCACCCTCCTCATAAACCAATCGACCACCTAAGTGAGCTCCATACCCGAGAAAACCAGTTAATAGGATGAGGACAATTACAAAACTAGAGAATTCAGGAAGCCTCATCCTGGATTTTCGAAGAATCCACCAAGCATACAAAAGGAGGAAACCTCCTGTCATCAGAAACCCAATCCTTTCATGCGACTCCATAATCTCGTGGATGGCATCGTTATGAATTAGATTCTTCTCTTCCCACAATCCAGAAATGATGGCTAGGAGCGCCCCAACAACTCCAAGCGATAGGTTCCAAGTCATAAGCTCCATGAACTTCCTTCTTTTGCCAGTAAACATGAGAGCGAGAAAACCAAAAATTGTAGCAGTTATTAGGAGAGCTACAGGAAAATGAATAACTCGTGAATGTATTGGTATCATCATTATTCGAATTAGTGATTTTAAGAATCTATAGAAGCATAAGCAGCATCATTCCTCCAGCTGCTAAACCCCACATGCCCCACATCATAATATTATTCGGGGAATGATGGTTATTGTGGGTTCTATTCGCAGCATATCTCTCAGGATCTGCTCTAAACTCTTCCATACATCCACTTGTAAAGAAATAGTAACTATCACCATTATATGGCAACATCAATTCCTCTTCTGGGACTTCGATTATCTCTCCGCATACTGGATCTCTTATCTCATTTGTGGTATCCATACTTTCCGTAAGAAAAGTACTACCCATCGTTGGAACTGGGTGAAATGCATTACAAGAGCTCAATATCATGGCTATACTAAATGACGTGATCCCAACTAATTTCAACTTAATACTTTTGCTTTTCATGTTTTCTAGTATTTATCGATTTCAATTTGTACGATTCAATTCCGCAATTAGATCAGAAAAATTAGTCATTTGCTGTATCGATTATGATGGGAATTCCATCCTCACCAATCGGAATAAAATAGAATGTTGAATTCGAGCTCTCCGAAAGCTTATTCTGGACTTCAAGTGCTTTAAATTGCAAGTATTGCTGTGTTAAACCTTGATCAATTATTTGCTGGGCATCTCTTTGCCCACGAGCATTTATTCGTTGTATTTCGGCTTCTTTTTCAGCAATTTCTATTTCGTAGGATTTTTGCTCCACCTGTTGTTGCGTTGCAAGTTTCTGGTCTGTTGCGCGAGTCACAACAGGAGAATACATAATGTGGTCAAGTGTAACTTTATTAAGTTCGATGTGCTTCCCCTCAAGTCTTTCTTTAAGCTCTACCAAGATCCTTTGCTCAATTTCCGGACTATTAACAGACAACATGTTATACTTATATTCAGCCATGATACTGCGTGATACACTAAAGAATTCTGGTTTAACAATTCTGTTATAGTAATCATCTCCAATTTCCAAAGCAAGTTTTGGTAGATTGTCTGGTATCGGTCTGAGAATTACTGACAGAGTAATAGATGTATGCAGTTCATCTGCAGAAAGAATGGATACGTTTTCCTGGAAACTGTTTAATTGAACATTGTATTTGAGCATCCTGTTCCAGGGTGATTTCCATGTAAATCCATCCTCGTATACCTTATCTTCTTTAATACCATCTCCAAACGGACGGTTCAAGACTCCGTTAAATCCTGGCTTAATAACAGCACATTGGGTGAATACTAATATCATTCCTGTAAGCAGGATAATTCCAGTAAAACTTCTTTTTATAGTTTTCATGATCTTAATTTTTTTTCTCGTTCATTCTAGTACATTCTGGACACCAGCTTCGTCTTGTTTTAATGCTGAATGGAGTGGCATGCCATTGATGCCCATCAGCGCATTGCCAGAGAAGCTTCGTTTTAGAGTTTGTATATTTCCTGGAAATGCATATTCCACCTTTTCTGCGGGCAAGCTCATTCATCTCTCCTATTGATAGAATATGATTCCTTGCACATATGGGACACCAGCTTTTTGAGTATACTATGCTGCTTGCTGAAGCACGCCACTGGTGCCCATTCGCACACTGTAATAAAAGTTTTTGATTTTGGTTCTCGATGTATTGAGACATGCAAAATCCTCCATGTTGCTGGACAATTGATTGTAATCTACGTCGATAATCTTCGGCTTGAAGCCTACCCTTATTGGTAGTTTCAAATTGCTTTATATTCTCATTATTAATCATATTGACCAATTTAACTTTGGAATTCCCAGTGTTTTGATATTGATAGAATGAAACCCAAAACAGGCGGAAAGGATCCCGCCCGTCTTAGGCTTCTTCCAACCCCAACCAATGAATCTTCAATTTTATAAGAAGACCAGGTTTAAGTGAGTGGGTAATAGAAGTACAAAAATTATCTTCTATTACGAAAACCTGGTCTTCAAGGCAACTAAACCCAGCTATGAAAAAGATTGCATGTTGATATTTGATTTCCCATGTCATTGCTATTAATTAATGTGGGTATAATTCAAAGGTCCTAGAGATTACCAAAAGGTTTGGTTTGAACCTATATCCTCACAAAGGATACTTCAGAGTCATACCAATGTGATTGGAGATGACTAAAATCCCGCACTTTGTATCAATTAGACACAAAATCCAGGAGGACTCGGGAAATCATAAAAGATAGACCTGGATATTGGAAAGTATATTCAGGTTTATTGGTGGTGGCGGGCCTTCGAAATAACTAATAGCTGCACCATTATTTAAACTTTCAGCTTCAATTTCGAGGGATGGATTTATTGCAAGTAAGTTACTTTGCGTAACGTCGATGCTAAATTTTGTGGATTCGAACTCATTGTCGATGCGAAAAGTTTCAACATCATGCTCGCAACATTCTGCAGAAGTATCGCAACAAGAAGATGCTCCTGAAGCATCTATAGCAGCCATCATTGATTCATCACAATAGTGTCTGCTAATAGTCAGTCCTGTTGTTGCTATCAAGAGTATGATACTGATTGCTATGTGACTAATTCTCTTTAGCATGATGACTATTTTGCATAGTACAATATTATGGATATTTGTAATTCCTTTTGTACAGAATTATGGATAGAACGTGCATAATTTCAGTTATGCTCTTCTAAGTCTTAATGCATTGGTTATTACTGAAACTGAGCTAAAACTCATAGCCGCTGCAGCAATAATCGGACTTAGTAGAATACCAAAAAAGGGAAACAAAATGCCTGCTGCAATTGGTACTCCAAGAGCATTGTAGACAAATGCAAAAAATAGATTCTGTCTTATATTCTGCATTACTTTATGACTCAAATCACGAGCCCGGGCAATTCCATTTAAATCACCTTTAACCAAGGTGATTTCAGCACTTTGCATAGCAATGTCTGTTCCAGTCCCCATCGCGATTCCTACATTTGCTTGCTCAAGTGCAGGTGCATCATTTATTCCGTCTCCAGCCATTGCAACAATTTTTCCACTTTCTTGGAGTTCCTTGACTTTATTATATTTATCCTGTGGAAGACAATCAGCAAGATATCCATCCAGGTTAAGCTCATCAGCGACTGCTCTTGCTGTATATTGATTGTCTCCGGTAAGCATAACAATTTTGATGCCTCTTTTTTGAAGAGATTTAATTGCTTTTGCTGAGGTTGATTTTATAGAATCAGCAACACTGATTATTCCCTCTATTTTGCTACCAACCAATAAATACATTACTGTTTGACCCTTCAATTGCAATTCCTTTACTGATGCGTCTATTTCTGAATTAATATTTGCCCCAAATGTTTCCATAAAGCGTCTGTTCCCTAATGCAAGTAAATTACTCTCGTAAAATCCCTGCACTCCTTTTCCTGTCACAGATTCAAATCCATTAATTTTTGAAAGGATAATTTGCTTTTCATTAGCACCTGCCACAATCGCTTCTGCCACCGGGTGCTCACTATAGGAATCTATCGATGCTGCCAAGCGCAGGATATCCTCATTGGACAGATTGCCAAAAGAACGATATGAACTTAATGCGGGTCTCCCTTCGGTTATGGTACCTGTTTTATCGATAATAAGTGTGTCTACTTTATTCATTTCTTCAATGGCCCTGGCATCCTTTACCAGAACACCGGATTGAGCGCCTCGACCCGTCCCAACCATGATAGACATGGGTGTTGCAAGTCCAAGGGCACATGGACAGGCGATAATAAGTACTGAAACAGCATTAACAAAGGCAAACACATATGCTGGCTCTGGTCCCCAGATTGCCCAAACTGCAAATGTGGAGATGGCTACTCCAAGTACAATCTGCACAAAATATTTTGCAACAACATCGGCCAACCTCTGAATTGGTGCTCTGGATCTGCTTGCCTCATTAACCATCTCGATGATTTGCGCAAGAAGAGTATCGGAGCCGACTTTTTTTGCAATCATTTCAAAAGAAGTCTTGCCGTTAATCGTTCCACCGGTTACCTTATCATTGTTCGACTTATCAGCAGGAATAGGCTCTCCGGTTATCATACTCTCATCAATGATTGCAGTACCTTCAGAAATAATCCCATCAACAGGGATTTTATCTCCTGGTTTTACTCTCAGTACATCCCCAACAATTACCTCTTCCAAAGGAATTTCGAATTCTTGGCCTTCGCGGATAACCCTGGCAACCGGAGGGACCAATCCTAAAAGTGCTTTAATCGCCGAGTTTGTCTTGTTATGTGCCCTGAGCTCAAGGACCTGCCCTAAGAGAACTAGTGTTAAGATTACCGACGCCGCTTCAAAATATAGATGTACATTTCCCATCTCATCTTTAAACTGCGTAGGGAATATTCCAGGGATTAACAATGCAACTACACTAGAAAGATAGGCTGCTCCTACTCCAATTGAGATCAAAGTCCACATGTTTGGTGACCAACGTCGAATCGAACTCCATCCTCGCTTAAAGAAGCCCCAGCTTGAATAAAATACTACTGGTGTGGCCAGCAAGAATTGAATCCATCCCCAGAACCTTTTTGAAGCAAGGTCATCAAGATGAAGGAAAGGAAATAGTTCAGACATTGCGATGATAAAAACCGGGAGACTCAAGGCAAGAGCGATCCAGAATTTGCTTGCCATTTTCTTGTATGCTTGTTCCTCTACACTGGAGTCCCCTGAACTGTCAGGAACCAAGTTCATCCCGCATTTTGGACAGCTTCCCGGATGATCCTGCTTTACTTCAGGATGCATCGGACATGTATAAGAGAATTTGGTTCTGGTGAGGCCCGTTACTTTTTTATTCAAGTGCATGCCACAAACTGGGCAATCCCCTGGAACAGCATAAGTCTTGTCACCTTCACATTGCATTGGACAAAAATACATACCCTCAGGATCGAGGTGTGATTCCTTCTTTTGATCCTCATGTTCTTGGTGTTCATGATCCTTTTCAGAATGACAATTACACTGATGCTGCTTGTCCTCAGATTCATGGATTGGTTTAAGATGCATATTGCAGACTGGACATCGACCTTGGTCTTTATACGTTTTGTCTCCCTCACATCTCATGGGGCAGGCAAATGTTCCATTATTATCCATTGATTGGTTTTCACGAATCACTGCATGAGGGATGTATGATTTATCCCTGTTTGTCTCGTTCATATTTTCTCCTTAACACTGCTAAATACATTTATAAAGATTCTATGGCTTTTGTCAGCTTCTCCCGGATTTCAATCGCAAGATCTTTCAGTGCAGGATTATGAATAGCCATCATTGATGCAACTGGATCAACAGCTGCAACTTCAATTTTTTTGTCACCAATTTCTTGTACTATGACATTACATGGCAGCATAGTGCCTACCTTATCTTCCTGCTCAAGTGCCTGGAATGCTTTTGATGGATTACATGCTCCGAGTATCAAGTAATCTCGGAATTCAATGTCAAGTTTGTCTTTTAATTTCTGCTTAATATCAACTTGCGAAATAATGCCAAATCCTTCCAAGCTTAATCTTTCAGTTATTTGACTGACGGCCTGATTAAACTCAGAATCTATAGTTTTACTGATATAATAACTCATGATTATTTTTTATCAAATCTACAACAACATATGCTACTAATATTTATACAATTATGGATTTTATTTGCATTATTATGATGTAGTTATAATGGCTTATTTATGTTTATATCTTGGCCTTGGCTTTACCGTAAAATCAGTTTGTTCCTTTTCTAAAAGATCTTTTCCTAGTTTTTCCAGGATATCATTGTTTTCCGTAATCTTTATGGACATTTCGCGCAAATTGATAGAATCAGCACAACACTCTATCTTCAGTTTTGAAATAGTGTATTTCTTTGCTTCTGGATCTGATTGAAGTTTTGAAATGAATTTTTCTAAGAGATTATCACTGTCGAGAATTTGATTAAAAACCATATTTTGTTTCTCAGGCGTATCTAAGTCGTAATTCTCCTGTGAGAATCCGACTGTTGAGGTCAGTAAAAAGAAGACCAGGCCTGCTAATATTTCCGCTATTGATTTCATAACATCAGTTATTTAAGTTAAATCATGATATTTTAAAACGCTCAGAGGACAGCTTTTCTTTTCGTTATTAAGTCTAGAATCCTCTGAGCTAGATAGAAGGAATTATATCAATTCGACCAATTCAGGAGTTTTTAATGGGAATTCCAGAATCCTCAAATCTTCAAGTATGTTGTCGCTCGCTTTATATTGAGGATTATATTCAATAAACAGTTCCTCTTTACTGAGACATATGCTTTCAATACCAGTTGAATTTGACAACCTTTTTAGTTTAGCACGCCACCGTAGGTGTTCACTATCGGTTAATACTCCGTCAACAATGTAGTTTTCAAATTGAAATTGCTTTTTCATGATTTCTATGGTTTGTGTGTTTTAATTATTTAAGTCGCAGCAGTCAAGTCGCTTTCCATTGAAGGATTCATTATTTGATCTAGCCATTTTCTCAATCCAATTAGCTAATAATCCTTTCTTGGTAGACTGTTGATATGGTTTTAGACCCAGATCAGACATTAATGTCGTTAGCTCGGACTTACTTATTTCATAGACATTATAGCCTACGTTCAATGTGTTGTATGTTCGTAAAACCTTGTATATTCCTGGCTTTTTAAGAAGTTGGACTTCACAAGCTTGATAGGCACTATTAACATTGTCTATCGATGAGATATACTTTTGGTATTTGATATAATCTTCCATGATAATTCTTTCGAAAAATTGTGAATACACCCTAATCAGTTCTTGAATTGAACTTCAATTGTTTAATTCAGTATTGAAAAGATTGGTGAATAGTGGCCAGATGGGCCCAATAGTTAGCCAGATAGGCTACTACAAAATCATAACAGAAATACCTGAAAGTATGAGCGTTCTTTGCTCAATGTAACCGGGAGGGATGATCTTTTTGAATCTGATTGTAATAGAGCAGGAAAATCATTTATTACAGAAGCTAATACCCTTAGAGCAGGTATTTCTAAAGAAACCTCTTCGAATTTAAAACTAAATGAAGCCCCAAGATATTCAGTGTCAATTTTAAATGTTTCGGCATTCTTTTGACAACAAGCTGAGGTTATATCACAACATTCAGTTTGGTCTGTTTGAATAGTTACAGCAATTGATTCCCCACTGCAAAAATTATTTAAGGCAGTGAATCCTATTGTTGCTATCAACAACAAAACCGAAACGATAATATGACTGAGTTTTCGAAACATAGTCTTTGGAGGACTTTTACTCAGGTACAATATTAGATCATTAGATGAAAGGATTGGTGCAGAATTATGGAATTGTTGTATATAATTCGAGTGAGGTATTGGCAGTTCGAATATGGCATTAGACTTTATCAAGAGCTATCCGTGGTTTACCAGAAGATGTTTTAAATTCAGATGGGGTCAGACCTGTGGTACTCTTAAATTGTCGTGAAAGATGCTGACTACTACTATAATTCATTTTATAAGCTATCTCACTGATGGAAAGTTCATCATAGACCAGCAATTCTTTAATTCTTTCTACTTTCTGAAGTATTACATATTTCTCGATTGTTATTCCTTCAACTTCGGAAAATAATTTACTTAGATAGGAGTAGTCCACACCAAGGGCTCTGGACAATCTGTAGGATATTTTTGCTGAAGTTCCCAGATCATCATCGTAATGAATCATCTTTATAATTTCAGACTTGAGTTGGTTAACGGTTTTACTCTTTTTATCACTTAGAAGCTCAAACCCTGCATCTGATAATTCATTTCCTAATTGCTCGATAGACGAATCTTCCAATTCATCTTTTAGCACTACTTCACCAAGTTTAATGGAAGCAATCTTAATATCATGATCATCAATTATTCTATTAACAGCCTCAATACACCGAGGACAAACCATGTTTTTAATGTTCAGAATTTTCATTTTATCGGCTTATGCCATTCGTAAGGTATAACAATCATGTTCTAAATAAGTTTCGGTAATTCTACTTTGAAATTATAAGCTTGCCAGATGAGTGTGCTGTTTCACCATAGTCAGTAGCAATTTCTACCATATACAAATATATGCCTTCTTCAAGAGGATAGCCTCCAGATGACCTTCCATCCCATTCAATGGGTTCAAGTCTGTTTCCTGAGGGAATTATACCCTTTTCAAGGTAATTCATAAGCCTGCCAGACATGTCAAATATTCTCAGTTTGATTGTTAAAGGTTCATCAATCAGATTCTGTTCAATACTAAACCAAGTCTTATCCCTTAAAGGATTTGGATAGTTAAATAGATTCGTAATTAGAAATTGCTCAGAATCTGTAACTATAAATTCTATACTGGATTCTGTTGAATTGTTGTGAATATCCCATATTTTCACGTTTATCTCATGTCGGCCAATGTCAAGATTTTCATATGAATATTGAATAATACCTGAATTGTAACTACCTAGATTTGCAGTGTAGAGTTCGTTTAAGACCACTGCATTCAGTCTGTCTCCGTCTAATGTTGCAGTTAAATCATGTCCGATTCCATTTCCAGAGGTGTTTATCCCATAGTTATCTTTGATCAATACAAGCAGTTCAGGATTTCTATTTGTAATTCCTCCAGAAACAAAGAATGTGTCATTCATAAAAACATCTATCCTGGGTGGTTGAGTATCGAGAGCATTTTCAGATCCTATACCACCCACTTTAAAATTCTCAAATGATCCGTGCCCATCTACTTTTTGATCAGTGCCGTAATAGATGATTTTTCCTTCTCCAACAGCATAATTGATATCTTTTGGAATAAAGAAATCATATATAAATCTTCCATTCACTACGCTAATCTCTCCCTTGTATAGTACGTTTGATCTGGAAGTGAAATTCCAAGGTGCCCCTTTATCATTTGCTAGTATTTGAATTTGAGTCGATTTGTCATAAACTATAGGAAAAACACTTCCCGTGAAGGATTCAAGTAGCTGACCTTCTGCGGTTTCGAAATGTCCAGAAACACTTACCCGATCAAATGCCGATAAAGTATCGGTTGAGATATTAGCTACATGACCGTTTATGGAATCAGTTACAACAATATGCTCAGGCATTGCTAGTTTCATGGAAGGATCACCTAGCAATGAGAAATTTCTCTTGTTTATACCGGCACCTGTATTGTTCTTACTATATGCAATTATATCACCAAGTCTGTAGTTTTCTTGGTTTTCATCTTTACTAAAAACAATATCATAGAACTTTTCATTAAGGACAAAGTTGGGCCCGGCATACACCAGTCTTGTTGTAGTGAAAAGTCCAGCACTGCCTCCGGTGGGACTAAGTAATACCTCCTCTCCTGCTGAGGTTATCTCCTGATCTTGTTTTGAATCATATTCATCATAACGGCTGAACTCACAAGTAGCTGTCATTATTAAAGGTAGTGCGCTAATGTTAGTCCAACTGAATATATCATTCATCGTCAGTATCTGTTCAAGTGCAAGACCAGTTGGTCCACCATGGCCGGTATAGTTAACGATTAGTGCCCCTCGGTTTATCTGATCATTTATGGCCCGATTTACATCAGGGTAACGGTATCCAGTTGCACCTTCTACCTGGTTATACGCATCAAGGTAGATTTTATTAATCTTGAATCCAGGATGTAGATCTCCGACTTTAGTAGCAAGTTGATCAGCTTGCCTCATATGAAGATTCCCATCCTCATCGTCCCCGATAAAACATATTTCATTCCTCCAAGTACCAGCTGCAGCTGGATCATTGTAAGAGATAATCTTATTGATGACTATCTCAGCTTCCTCAATTGAAGAAACTGGAAGGCGGCCGATACCAATATCAAGAAGTCCATTGTACATGGATTCATCAGTATCCAGTAGACCGAAAAAATCATCTGACACATATGACCTGGTTGGGGACAAAGAATTATCCGATTGATAGGTAAGAATCAGGTTGGTGTTTTCTTCTGAATAATTTCTGTTATCGTATGTTCCATCCCCCAAAAGCAATAGATACCTGCAATATTCTTCAGTGCTTTTTGATCGATCATAGAACATTTTCATAAAGTTTCTAATTGATACAGCATCAGGAGTACCTGATGAAAACTCATTGAAAACCTCTTGCTGAAGTACAACTGCTGATTCAATTCCGTCATTTGTCATTCGGTGTTCTGATAATCTCTGAGCTTGTTCGAGCAATTCTTCAGTAGTAATTATAACCAGATCAGGATGCTTCAGGCCATGCAAATTCTGATTTTTGACAGGACCCAGGTCCTCGGTATTGTATAGAGGACTCGGAAACTCACCTTCCGTGTTGAAAGCAACAAATTCTCTGATGCTGTCGGTTGGGATAATAAATTTTGCTATTGATCCATTCAACAAGTAGCTGATTTGCATTGGATTTCCTGGACTGGTAACATCCCAGATTAGCATGTTATTATTAGCATTGGCAATGCTGAATTGTCCAATATTTCCCTGTCCGACAGATCTTGAATCACGAAAATCAAGCTGATTCCCATTCAATCTCAGATTGCTTCTACCGTTGATAGTAATGAAGTTCATCCATCCTTCTGAATTACTGTTTGGCCTTTCATATACTAGCGAAACTGTTAGGTTCTCCTGTGTGGGCATAAAACTAAATCTGCCTTCAGCTTCATAAGCGTAGGTTGCTACATAATAGCTAAGATCTGTTCCATTGGCTGAAATTAATCCTAGTGGATTGTTGTTTGCCTTGATAGTAAAAGATGAAGTAACATTCGAACGTATAGCCGCCTTCACATAGATACCTACACTTTCATCTGGTACTCTATCAGGTAATAGAAATGGATAGATACCTTCCAAATTGACATTAAAATTGTCTCCATACCATTCTTTTCCGGAACTGATTAGATTATATTTTTCCTCTTCAAAGTAATCTCTGAAATCGTAGGTAGTAATTGAGTGACTTGGTTCTAGGTTGGTCCCATCTTTCTTTTCAATAGGGAGCGATGAACCCTTGCTATCCGTAAGGAAATAGTAGCCTTTCCATGAATAATCATGCAAATTATGATGGAAGTATTGATCTTCTCCGGAGTAGTTCCATTCTACTGGGCCATGGGCATAAAATAGAACATAGTCACCTGGTCCAAATGAATCATCTCCCCCCATTTGCATATGAATGGGGATAGACTCCAGATCATCTATATGCCCGAGTGAAAACCGTTCACGTAATATTCTTGCCCCCGAACCATAGATCCGAATATTCTCTGGGGAGGAAATACCTATATCTAAAAGCTGGTCATATGATAGTTTATGCATCCCGCCTTGCTCGACAGCGATTTTGTACCAGGATCCTGAGGACAGTATGGAATTAGATTTCCAATCAGGATGGTCTTGAGCAATTACGTTGGAATTCCCAAATTCTTTTTTAATGTGGAAATCAAAGGTTTCTATTCTTTCAATTCTTCCAGATTCATTCCTAAAAAATGGTGATATTTTAATTTGGAGGTATCGCCTGCCTTTTGCTGAAGCAATGGAATATTCAATATTGGGATCACTCTGGACTATCTCTTCAATGTCATGAGAAAGATTAGAATTTGATAAAAGCCTGGAACTGTGAATGGTAATATTAATTTCAGGCTTAGACTCGATTGAAGGCCACTCAACAATCTTCGTGAAAAGAGGTAGTCTTGTATTTTGATCTTCAAAGAATGCTCCCTTGAAACTGAGGTTATTTCCATTTAGAGACCAGGGAATCTGAATTCTCTCTGTCTGGCTATATAGATTAACGGTACAGATTAACGCCAAAAGTGGTACTAGTCTTTTCATTTGAATCAAATGTATTTCTACACTTCGAGTTCAAATCCCTCCCACTCCTAGGCGATTTTTCACATAGTGTTGTCTTGAGATAACGTATGAACCAATGAAAAAGTTATTTGAAGAAGACAATTATTTGGTGAACGTTGTCCTATGTGAAAGGGATAAGGTTCCCAAAGGCTCACAAATGCTTATTCAGAAAAGTGAGCTGTTTTTTCGAATAGTTTTCAATTTTCGGATATCATCATTTCGTATACCATCCAGCATACACCCTCTCGGTCCCTCTGTGAACCACATTGCTCTTCACTTGGTATTTAAATGTTCAAAACCCATCACTAGATTCAAGGAATCTTAAGTATTGCCATTCATAAGAGATGGTTTTTTACTGACTCCAGTTGGCTTTGTTCCTCAAAGGTCCTCAATATTCTTTGGACTATTTCTTCTTCGAAATATAGCAAGTCAAAAATCAAGAATGGACAAGGAAGTTCATTGGCATTCAATCTGTGGCTTTTTAATTCAATATCGCCATTGGATATATCAACCGCGATTATATGAAACGAGAACCCTTTGAGGTAAACCCATAATAGTTTAATGCAAGTTATATCTACCTCGGGTTCTGTTAAATCATGAATTTCATAGAATTCACCAATTAGTAAAATCTTGCCTTCTGTGACTACGCATGGTGAGTTGACAAAAACAGTATCTCCAGTTCTTTTGAACCATGCTTGGATTCCAATGCCAGGTTTAACCTCAAGATTTGTTTCTTTGGTATTCATATG
>Ga0180430_10003290_pt1 | contig 14029 bp, 9 predicted proteins | sample SS_ome_9_FD_132999 | JGI IMG/M metagenome (GOLD analysis project Ga0180430, IMG submission 132999) | Hypersaline lake sediment archaeal communities from the Salton Sea, California, USA - SS_1_S_2 metaG | ecosystem: Environmental > Aquatic > Non-marine Saline and Alkaline > Hypersaline > Sediment... | reverse complement strand
TCAGCAAATAGGATATCAGGTTCAGTCCTGAACCTGACAGGCTAAAATCATTCTTTCCAAAAGATCCTGAAATAGAGGGTTCCCAGAAGTCGTTTTCAATATGGATGGTGCCATTCAGTTTGGTGAAAGGAGTATCATTTTTATGAATTCTGAACATCACATCATCAAGGGAGAGCCCCCCGGAAAAATCAAAGGCCAGAAATTTTTGACCCTTGGGTTTAAGCCTGTCATAGGATCCCGACACTTTAATATCACTATAAATAGCCCCGCCAGTTTTATCCAGGGGGATTTGCTCATACCAACTCAGCCACTGCTCCGGGTGGATGTCTCCTTTAAGTTTAAATGAAAAATCAGGATCATAAAAGTTGTGAATCCGGCCATTTAGTGAAAGATGATCGCTGCCGATTTGTGCATCGAGCGATTCAATAATCAGGGAAGTGCTTACCGGGTTAAACTGCCCCCCATTGGAATAGCTTCCCTTCAGGTTCAGGCTTTTTACTGAAAAGGGCAGCCTGTCCCAGGATAAATTTGCATTTGAGGTTTGAAAATCGGCTTCGATCTTTGGAGTGAGGGTTGAACTAACCATCCCTGTGATCCTTGAATATAGCTGCAGATTGCCGTTTCCTTTGATGCCCTGGAGAGGATTACTTATTTCGCTGGGCAAGAGGTCAAGCACCTCGTGTATTTCAAGATTCCTGGCAGCAGCAAAAAGGTCTATTTCTACACCTGAACCATGGTGAAGAATGAATTGCCCATCCATATCAGCCACGATTCGATCAAGTTGAAGTTGTCCCGATTTGATGGTATACAGGGAGTCACGGACATCCAGATTCAAATCCGCTTCTATCTCTCTGTTGGAAGCATAGAGGATCCCTTTATTTGAGATCTCATCCAGCCAGGCACTTAAGCTACCCTTTAGCTGGGTATTTCGTTTGGAGAATCTGCCATTAAGATCGATACGCTTCAGAGTTCCGGAGGAGATAAGCTGCTTGGCCTGGTTGTTAATTACCAGGTAAAAATCTGTGATCCTAAGGCTCGACAGATTCACCGGGGAGACCTCTTTCTGTTTCTGTCTGTCCCTGGTGAAAACCTGGTAGTTTACCTCTCCTTCCCGGTCGGTATACAAATGAAGGATTCCTTCACGTATTTCCAATTGTCTGATGTTGTATTTCTTCTGGAGCAGGCTCAGCAGGTTGAAGCTTACATTGATACTTTTAGCGTTGAGGAGCGTATCCGCACCGGGGCCATTGAAACTCCTGGTATTGAAATTATGTGTGGACCAGACGGTCACATTCTTAAGCTGGATGGATGTGTTGGGAAATTTGTTAAATACTCTGACGGCGATCTCCTCCACATCGACCTTGCTGTCGAGGCGTTCATTGATCTGCTCCATTACAAATACTTTGAGATTATCACCGTAAAACTTGACCACGACCACGCTGGTGATAGCCAATAGCAGCAGGGTAATCAACATAAAAGCTGCCAGGTATTCAAGTATGATCCTCAGCTTCTTTTTCATCTTTATTTCAGAAATTCACTGAAATCGTGTTTTTTATCAAGTTCCACAGGTGTTTGCTGGAATCTGAATAATCTAACGCTTTTATCCCCAATCAAGCTCATCTGGTTATCTTCAACTACGAACATACATCCTTCACGCAGTCCAAGTACAGTATCTCCAGGATTCGCTGCCAGGTATTCCATGATGCGGTCCTCCCTGGTTTCGCCGGCATGCCCCGGGGGATTCAGATCCGTATAGTGAGGATTGATCTGAAAAGGAATAAGATTAAAGGCCTTGAAGCTTTCGGGCTCCAGGATGGGCATATCATTTGTAGTTCTGATGGTGGGACAGCACACATTACTTCCCGCACTCCAGCCCACAAAAGGGGTGCCTCCCAGCACCTTTTCCCTTACCGCATCAATTAAGCCAAACTCGTGTATCATTTTGATTAACTGGAAGGTATTGCCACCGCCCACCACAATGGCTTCGGCATTTTTCACTGCTTCAAGTGGATCGGAAGCGTGATGAATGGAGCCTACTTCGTGCCCTATCTCGGCAAATCGTTCCCTGACCCGTGCTTCATAATCGTCGAAGCTAATGGTTACCCCTGCATAGGGAATAAATAGGCAACGAAGAGCTTCATCACCAAGGAAATCCCGTATATTCTTTTTTGGATAATCAAGGTAGGCCTCACCGGCATTGGTCGAGTTGCTGATCAGTAAGAGTCTCATGAGCTGAATATTTGGTTACGAAGCAAAGTTAATATTTTAGCTTAGCTCCCGCCATAAAAAAGAACCGGCCGGTACGGGATAAACCCGAGTCCGGCCGGCTCAACGGTAAGGGGCGTTTTCCCTCAAAAGGTAAATGCCATACCGACGGAGAAGGGATAAAGCTCAGGGCCCATATCCGTCTTAAAAAGGGATGTCATATAATAGTTAGCATAGAATCCAAGGGCCCTGTAACCCACCCTGGCAGTGAGTCCCCAGCGAAGAGGGTTTAGGTTGTAATCACCCTTGGCCTTCTCTTTAGATTTTTCACCGCTGACAGTATATTTCATTTTTGTGTTTGACCAGAGTTTTAAACCCCCGATAAGACCAGTTGAAATGTATATTCTGTTTCTCGGAGCCGGAATCTGAAACTCCAGTAAAAGAGGGGCTGTCAGGTAGGTAATATTCATTTTAGATTTGGTGATATTCCCGGCATAATCAGGTACATATTCTTCAGTCACTCCGGTATCGGGGTTTTTTCGAATGCTGTTTTGCCCATCAAAGTTGTAATTGATAAATTCAAATCCGAGTCCGGATACGATGCCCACCTTATCTGTGCCCAGGCCAAAGCCATAATCGATAATGTTAATGTTCCAGTTCCACGATTTCCCGGAGTTTATGTCCATATATCGATCTTCGAGAGGAAGGGTCATAGAAAGGTCCGGAGTAACATAGTTATTCAAGCCCACTTCAAAACCAGCCCAGTGAGCTCGGAACCTTTTTTTATTTTTGTGAGTTTTTTTTGGAAAATCATCCATCTCCATTACCTTAACCACGGTCCCTTCACTGCCTTCCACGATACTAATTCCGCGCGCGCCAAGCATAATTTTAACTGTATCTCCATTTTCTTCAACGATAAAAACTTCGTTCTCTCCAAGGGTAACACGTGTGCTTTCGGGAGTTTCAATGACTTCCACTTTTCCCATTACGCTAATGGTATCACCTTCCCAGGTAACTTCGGAGGCCTCTTCAATAACGATGACTTCTTCCACTCCGGATTCATCTTCCACAATGATAACCTGCTCTACAACCAGCGTATCTGATGCTTCCGGGACCTCTGTGGCTTCCGGTATACTATTTGCCTGCTGTGCACTGAGGGGAAACAGTATGGCAGATGCGATCGATAGTAAAAATATCTTCTTCATTCCTTCTGTATTTTTATTGATTTGGTGGTAGGACGGGCTGAGCCGGCGAAAAGTTACAGTTCAGATCTAGAATTTAAGACCGATGACCACCACATCGTCAATTTGATCCTGATCGCCCTTCCATTGCTCAAATTCCTTATCGAGTTGCAATCCCTGCTCATGCATCGCTTTTTCGGAGATGGAGACCAGCAGCCTTTTGAATGGCAGGTATTTAAATTTTTTGCCTTTGGGGCCTCCGAACTGGTCGGCATAGCCATCTGAAAAAAGATACACGTGATCTCCGGGTTTCAGATCTATGGAGTGACCTGTGAATGGATGCATGACCAGGTGAACACTAACAGGCATCTTGTCTGTTTTATACTCGGTCAGTTCTTTATTTCTTACCAGGTAAAGGGAGTTATTGGCCCCTGCAAATAACAGGCGGCTGTTCTGTTTGTCGATTTTACAGAGCACCATGTCTATTCCATCTTTTGCTGCCCCGGGATCACCTTTCTGGTGAAGTGTTTCGATAATCTGGCTTCTTAGTTCATTGAGCAGGCTATCGGGATCGATGTCGGGATGCTTATTGACAATCTCGTTCATCAGGGCCATTCCCAGCATGCTCATAAATGCTCCCGGAACACCATGACCTGTGCAGTCGGCTGCAGCAATATAGTAATGGTGCTCATGCTCACTGAACCAGTAATAGTCACCACTGACTATATCACGTGGTTTGAACAGAATAAAATGCTCGGGGAGACTTGCTTTCAGAATTGGGGTGGATGGAAGCAGTGAATTCTGTATGGTTAGTGCATACTGAATACTGTCCATGATTGATTTCTGATGCTGGGCTATCTGATCTCGCTGGTATCGTGCAAAATCCCGCTGGGCCTCAATTTCGGTGTTGGCCACTTCCAGTTCATGAGTGCGTTCTCTGACCTGCTTTTCCAATTTATCATTCTGGGCTTTGATGGTTCTTATCCTGATAAGGTAAAAGAGGTAGGTAGATGAAATGAAAAGTATAACAAGCAGAACCCGGAATATCCATGTGTTGTACCAGGCTTTGCGTATGGAGAAACTATAATTTTCAGTGTAACCCCAAATATTGTTCTTGCCTTTGGCCTTGTAAATAAACTCATATTTGCCGGGAGGCAGGTTGTTGTAATATGCTTTGTATTCATTGCCCCGGTGGTAGGAGGATACATTATTTCCTTTTCCCCTCAGGTAATATTCATATTCGATGGATGTTTCATCCGAGAAGGAGAGAGCACTTATTTCAAAGATGAAATTATTCTCATTATGGGCAAAGGACTTTCCCATTTCCGCCTGTATCCGTTCCCCGTTCATAAACATTTTTTCGATATAGCAAACCGGGGCAAAATTCTGGGTTGATTTGGCTCTGATATTGAAGTTTGATACCCCGTGATAGGTACCCACCCAAAGTATATCATTGCTATCCATAAAGAGACCGCCAGGGGTAATTTCATCTCCACTCAGACCATCTTTGGTATTGATGGTAAATTCGAAGGACTGGGAGTTGGTGTTGAAATAGGAAAATCCTTTGTTGGTTCCCAACCACAGGAAGTTTCTGTTTTTAGCCGGATGAATGGATTTGATCATCAATTCGCGGTCGAAGGCTGATAGCTCCATTTGCTCAAAACGCATGTCCTTCACCAGGCCAATTCCACAGTCGGTGCCAACCCAGACATTGCTTTCATCCAGATAGAGCGACCAGATGCTGCAATCGGTCTTATTCAACAATTCAAATTCGCTCCCGGTGAATTCCACAAAACCTGAATTATTTCCTCCGATAACTCGTCCATCTATCTCAATCAGCTGAAAAATATTGGCCGTGAATTTATTTTTAAGTTCACTGGGTTGAGAATAAAAATTAGGAAAATAATATATAACTCCATTTATCCCTGTGAGCAGGAAAATCTCCCCCTTACTGCTGACAAAAATATTCTCTACACTGTGTGCAATTTGCCTGAAAGGCTTGTGTTTGACAATCTCCAGTGTGCTGCTGCTTACTTCAAATAAACCTTCATTATTTGCCAGCAGGATATTATTGTTGGGTAGCAGGATTCCCGTGAATTTGGTATTGTCAGATCCGATTCTGCTGGTAAAATTGACCAGCTTATCCTGATGAAAGTAGAAGGCACCGTTATCCGATGTGATCCACATTCTTTGCTGTTTATCCTGGAAAACGGAATAGATATAACTATTAATAATTCCCGGGTAAAAATTTCGCAAGCCCTTACGGTTGGTCAGGCGTTGCAATCCACCTGAAAAGCCTATCCAAATATTGTCTTCATTATCAATTAGAAAGGAAAGAATTTTATTGTTTTTAATTCCAATTTCCTGTTCATATACAACAGGTTTCTGGTCGGTGGATGTGACCTGCATTATTTTTGAATCGCTTACCAGCCAAACGGAGCCAAATTTATTGGTGGTGATATCTGAAATAATATTAATCGGAAATTGAAGACTGGTGTTCAGATTATGAAAGGTAGTTTTCCGGCGATTTTCAATGAGGGCGGGAAGATGGGTTATGGTGAGCCCGTCGCGGGTGGAAATCCAGATGCTGTCATTGGGATCAATAAAGAGGGAATAAGAATCTGTATCACTCAGACGGGTGACCAGCTCCCTGTTAACATCAAATAAATATACCCCTTCAATTGTTGCCAGTAGCAGATTTCCGCTTCCGGGATCCTCGGCAATGCTGTATATGACCCTGGGCAGAATGCTTTGCGAGTCATTGATATAGCTGGTGCCACCGTCGGGTCTTTCCTGGTAGATTCCGTCATCGCCCAGGAACCACCTCGTATCCCTTGAATCGATAAATATGGATTGAAAGGAAACGCCACCCCACAGGATACTGTTTACTGAGTCACCGGAAAACTTCGCAATTCCACTTGTGGTTGCAAAATACATCATTCCACTGCTGTCCTGTTTTATATCCCTTACTGAATTCCCCGGCAGGCCCTGTTCGTGATTGAACACGACCATTTCCCTCCCATTATAACGTACAGCCCCCGAGTTAGTGCCAAACCACATGTAGCCCCTCTTATCCTGGAAGATCGAAAGAATATCCTCCTGGGGAAGCCCGTTGTCGGCTCCGTAATTCACGTAGGGTAACTGGCCTGTCTGAAAGCGCTCGTAATAGCTGTTGATAAAGGCTTCGGGAGTCTGAAGGGTGTTTCCCCGGAGTGCTTTTAAAAGAATTCCAATCAAGCCCTGTTGTTGGGAGCGTTCCAAAAATTTTTCTACTTCTTTTTGCAGCTCCGGCTGGTCTTTGCGAAGAGCCCAGCAAACGTCCACACTACCCAGCTCCAGCTTCCCCTCAAGGTCGGGGTAAGCTGAAAGCTCGCTGAAAGCATTGTAAAGTATTGTATAATCGGCTTTTCCCGAGAGTACTTCTGGAATGAAATTATTTATATTCTCGTAATAATAGTTGCTAATTCCATTCTGCCTCAGGATATCTTCATAAACAGTTTCAACTCCAGTCACCCCGCGAAGATTTTTCAAATCATCCAGGGTCTTAATTTCAATCCCCTTTTTAGCCACCACGGTGTATGCGGATGTATAAACAGGCACCATATTGACTTTACTGGCTCTCCAGTCCAGGGAGGCAATTGTCTCACAGGCCAGGTCAAAATAATTGAACCACTCGGGGGTATAGGAGGAGTCCCTGACCACCTCTCCCTCCCTGTCTTCCCAGTATTTAGAGAAGGTGGGGGTCACAATAAATTCCAGGGAAACCCCCAGGTAGTCGGCAAACTCTTCAGCCAGGGCGTGCATAAACTGCTTTTGACCATTTTCGTGGTATACGAAATCGCGATCTCTGAGGGCTACCACCAGTTTACGTGAAGCCAGGATCTCATCCAGATCCCGCTGGTAGCGATCCAATTTCAGGTTTTTATTAAGCCTGTCCACATAGGAGCGGTAGGTGATTCCAAAACGTGCAGAGAAGATCTCATCCAGGATGCCATTGCTGGCAATGGTCTCAAAGAAATTTTCGATCTCCTGGATCAGGGGATTATTCTTTTCAACGGCCCAAGCCGTCCGGCTTGTTTCGCTAATGGGAAAGGCGATTTTATACTTTTGTCCACTGTTGGCATTGAAATTCAAGGCTTCATCGGCATCAAGTACAATCCCGTAAACCCGGCCTTCCTCAAGCAGTTTCTTGGTCTCATCAGTTGACCTGGTCTTGATTAGCTCAATTTTTTCAGCCAGGGTGCTGTTAATCTCCTCCAGATGCTGTTCGAATGTGGTGTTCCCCATGAAAGCTATCCGTTTATTCGAGAGATCTGCCAGTCCCCGCGGTAGCTCCTCAGCTTTGTTGATCATTAGTAATTCGGCAGATATCAGTGTTTCTGCAAAACCAAATAGTTTTTTTCTCCAATCAATAATAGTAAAGGTGGAGCAGATTATGTCGGATTCCTTAAGAGCATCCGGGGTGTAAATGAGATCTGGATTGCTTTCCATATCGGGAGGAATGCTCCCGTTAAGTTTGAAAGCCTCATCCCATTCGATTTCCACTTCAATCAGTTCAACATTAAGATAGCGGGCGAATTCCAGTGCCAGGTCATAGTTGATATTTTTCAGGTCAGTGGAAGTAAAGGCCACATATATTTTCCCAGACCGTCTGATTTCATCCAGACTTCGACCAGAGAGGAATGCCGGCAAGAGGCATACCAGAAGAAGGAGAATGGATCTTTTCAGAAACATAGTGCTTACTTTTCAAAGAAGTCTTTCAGACCTCCAAAATAATAAGCATCCCAACCATGGGCCATTTCTTCATACGCTTCATCAGGTATATTGGTGTGATGTAGTTCAATTTTAGTGAAATGTCTCTCAGGACGGAGTATAATGTTCACTATGGATTTCTCTTCCTGGTCGCCAAAAAACCACTCCTGCGTTATTTTTTTATTCTGCTCAAAGGCGATGTTGATCCCTTCGATATCTCCATCGAATAGTGAAAAGCTGCTTCCTGCTTCCTCTTTCATTTCAGCAGCTCCACCGGTCCACAGGGCTATAGAGAAAGGATTTACAAGGGCGGCATAGATCTCTTCCGGGGTTCCTTTAATTCGGTAATACTTGCGAACATCTTTCATAAGAGCCGGGTTAATCAATAGCTTTGTATACTTCGGAAATCTCAATCTTCACAATGCGGTAGCCCTTCCATACTTCGATGGCAGCAAAGACAATCCCAACAAATACCGCAAACATTCCTGCGTAGAAGAATGACACAATCAGCCAGTCAAAGGGGGGAGTCCTGGAATTGATGGTTACCCCGATCAGTACCGAGCTGACAATAAAGAGAGCAACGGCCAGGGAGTAGCTGAATACAGCATTCCTGACCAGAGAGATACGTGCAATCAGGTGGCTGATCTGCAGCTCAATATTGCTAATGCGGCTGCTGTCATTTTCATCTATATGCTCCTGATGAAAAACTTTGCGCTTCTCCTCATTCAGAAGCCTGATGCGGTTTACCACCAGGCTGTATTTATTATTCATACCAAGCAAAAGCAGTCCGCAGGCCGAGATCATTAGTCCGGGAGCCAGCATTCCCTGAATAAGCTGAACAATTGGAGTATCCATAGCATAGAGTTAATGCATACAAATGTTATGAATTAATATGGATTTATCAAGATGTTCTTGATCGGGATGCTTACTGCTCGTCTCTGAAAAACAACTCCTCCTTCAGGCTAAGGATCCGGTCCTCTACAATGGCACGAATGGAGACGCCCTGATTGCTCTCCTGTTTTTCAGGAAGCCGGTCCAGGGCATCAATAAAGCGCTGATAATCCACCAGGGCCTCCTTATGCCTGTGCATGCTGTTATCCAGGATGGAGGCCATGTAGTAGAGCGACATGGCATTGGTGGTGTCGGTATTCCAGGCCTCTTCATACAGGGCATAGGCCTCTTTGTAGTTCATTTCCAGCCGCATAATATTGCCCTGCTCGGAGTAGATGCGGGAGACAACCGAAGGATCGGGCTGCATAAGTTCAAGGGAACGATTCAGGTGCTCCATGGCATCCTTCATCTCCGCAATGGTTGAAAGGCTTGCACCCAGGAAGAAATGTACTTCGGCATCCAGACTGTCTTTTTTCAGGGCATCTTCAAGCGCTCCGATGGCCGGAGCAAAATCCGTTCTCAGGTAGTGGGAAATCCCTTTGAATTTAAAGGTGAAAGCAGTTGAGTCGCCCAGAGCAACAGCATAATCGAACCACTGTACTGCCTGCTCCGGCTGCCCTGTTTTATAATAGGCATATCCAAGAAGCTTGCTGAATTTTATACTGCTGCTGTCAATCGCCAGTATATGCTCACAGATTGGGATAGTCTGCCAGGCTTTTTTAATCTGAATGTAGCGGTTCCCAAGGGCATAGGCCGCTTTCTGGTTATCCGGATAAAGACGATAGGCTCTTTCATAATACACCACTGCCCCGGTGTTGTTGTGGCGCTGAAGTATATCGCCCATCATCATCAGGCTGTTGAGGTTCATTGAGTCTACAAACAGCACCTGATTCAGCGCATGAACCGCATCAGTATACTGTTGTCTGAATGAAGCCATTTCGGCCAGCTTCAACCAGGATGAGACATCTGTGCCATCCAGTAGAACCAGCCCCTGATAAGCTTTGCCCGCTTTCACATAGTCACCCGCATCAAAGTATTGTCTGGCCAGCATGCGGCTGAGTCGTATTTCGCCTGGATGGATTGCAAGGCCAGCCTGAAGGGTTTCGATGGCTTCCAGGACTTGTCCCAGCTGAGCTTCGGAGAGTGCCTTCAGGTAAAAGGTATTGCTAGCCGTGTCGCCTGAAACGATTAAGGCAGCCGAAGCATCACTCACAGCCTGATAGTTGCCAGCGTAATACAGTTCTGTAAGCTCTTCCTGTGCCTGTAAAGAGAGCCAGGGAGAAAAAATAAATGCAAATGCAAGGAAGAAAGAGCGGATAGGCTTCATAGAGAGAAAGACCGCTGTACAACTTAGTACAGCGGTCCGTTTATTAAATTTACTGAAGGACGAATTTGATGGGGAAGGTAAATATGACATTAACCGCGTTTCCTCTCTGCTTGCCAGGGGTCCAGTCGGGAGAGCTTGAAACAACCCTCTTCACTTCTTCTTTAAGCATTTGAATGTATTTCTCATCAGGATCCTCAGCATCCTCATTGATCTTACGGTAAGCTGCCACCACCACTTCACCCAGGGGTTTTCCCTCGATTTGAGCCATGGCTTCCTGATCCGGGATTACCACTTTACCCTCTTTGTCAACAATAAACTTTATGAAGATTTTTCCGGTGACCCCGGCCTCAGAGGCTTCCGGAGGGTAAATCAGATTTTGGGCAATATACATGCGGAATTCATCGGGTTCTCCACCGTTGAATTTGGGCATTTCTTCCACCACAGTAAAGACTTGCATTTCGGGAGCCTGAGTTGCGATTTCATCAACTGGTTCTATTTGCTCGATAGGAGCATCCTTTTCGGTACACGACACCACAATAAATGCAATGACGGCCAGCGGGAGCAGCAGGGCGAGTTTCCACCTGCTGCCTAACTTATAATTTTTGTTTAGCATGTTGATTCGGTTTTTAATTTGACTACTGAATTGATTTGACAGGGAAGCGCTTCCTATATATTGATTTAATATTGACAGTTGGTATTTGGTTGGATCAGTGCCTTTGCGCAGCACGGCCGAATCGGCCAGGTACTCGAGGTTCTCAATGACGGACCTGCGGAACATCCAGGCCACGGGGTTGAACCAGTTAATGATCACAAAGATCTCCACAAGAATACGATCAATGGAATGCCACTCACGTTTATGTATGCTCTCATGTTCCAGGATGTGAGTGAAGGAGTTATCCTTAACAGTAGCCGGGTCGATGAAAATAAAACTGAAGAATGAACTGGCATGCAGACGTTTGCTGGCAAGCAGTGTGATTCCTTCCGCTTCAAAACGTTTTGAATGGATAATTGCACTTGTGATTCGCGAAAGCTGCAAAAGCACTTTAATGAACCCCATCACAAGAATAATCATGTAGAATATTAAGAGGACACTGGTAAAAGACAGTGTACCTGTATTGTTTGATGCAGATCCTGTTCCGAAAATGGTCACTTCCTCCAGGTTAATGGAGATCGGGGTCAGCTGGCCAACGGGCATTCTGATGGAACTGGGTAGAAGGGGCAACAAAAGAGGCAGTATAAGCACTCCCAGCAAATAGATGCGGCGTACGGTAAAGTTCTTATCCTTTTCAAAAAACAGCTTATAAGCCACATAAAGAATCATCAGGGAGATATTCAACTCCACCAGGTATGCAAAGAGGTTATTCATTGTCGCCTTGTTTTTGTTTCAGTGCTTCCATGATCTTGATGATCTCATCGGCTTCCTTCATGCTTAGCGATCCGCTGCTGCCAAAGTGGGAGAGAACCTGTTTCATGGAATTGTTAAAATAATCCTTCATCAAACCGGAGAATCTTTCATTGCGGTATTGCTCGCGGCTGACCAGCGGATAATACTGGTGTGATTTGCCAAAGCTGCGATGGTCCACGAATCCTTTTTTCTCCAGAATCCGTATGATGGTCGATACGGTATTATATGCCGGCCTGGGCTCGGGGAAATGTTGAAGAAGATCTTTCACAAAACCCTCCTCTTCCTCCCAGAGGATCTGCATGACCTGCTCTTCGGCTTTTGTAAGTGTGTTCATTGAATAATTTTTCTTCTGTTGCTACAAACATAAAACTAAATATTTAGTTAAACAACTAAAACATTAGTTAATTTTTATTTTTTTTCATTACCACAATATTGAAGCTCGTATTGCTATTTAGAATGACGAGTCGTAATTCATTAAATTACAGCAAAAACCATACTATTTTTATTTAGATCGAATATTTATTCCGGATGCATGGATAAAATATGACATATGTTGTTATAAATTTCACACCAAAATTCTATTTTTACCCTTTCTTTTTGTGAAATAAATAACAGAAAACGTATAATAATCAATAAATCAGCATAATACATTAAACTATTTGTGAGCTCATGGATACAATTATTGAGAATGAACTAGTTAAGGAGTTGGCCAACAAGCATGGCAGATCCCGAGAAAGCCTGATTCCCATCCTGCAGGACCTGGTGGTACATAATCGCTTCCTGTCGAAACAGGACATGGTCGATGTGGCGAGAGAACTTGATATTTCAGCTGCCGATGTTTTTGGGACAGCTACATTTTATACTTTTTTAGATACGGAGCCCAGGGGTAAGTATGTTATCCGTATTTGTAAGACTATTTCATGTGCCATGAAAGGGAAGAATGAGATTCTTTCAACCATTGAGGAGATATTGAAATTGAACCTGGGCGAGACGACTCCCGATCGTAAATTCAGTTTGCTGGAGGCCAACTGCATAGGATGGTGTCATAAGGCTCCGGCCATGTTGATCAACGACACACCCTATACCGAATTAACTCCGGAGAAGGTGACTGAGATTTTGCGCGAATACATTAAGAAATAATCAAAGAAAAAAGCAATAACATGGGTGCAAATCATGTAAAAAGGGTAGATCTCATTTTTGAGAAAGCCGAATGCCGGGAGATCCTGGAAAAGATAATGAATATGGAACCTGATGATATCTGTCAGGAAGTGCTCGAATCTGACCTGAAAGGTCGGGGAGGGGCTGGTTTTCCAACCGGATTGAAATGGAGATTTACTTCACAGGAGAAGAATCCCATTAAATATGTGGTCTGTAATGCAGATGAAGGGGAGCCAGGAACTTTCAAAGATCGTGAAATACTTGACCAGGTACCAGAAAAGGTTTTCTGTGGAATGGCTGTTGCAGCTAAAGCCATTGGGGCCAAGTTAGGATATGTTTATTTAAGGGGAGAATATAAATTCCTGATTCCAAAGCTCAATGAGCATCTGATAAAGTTCCACCAGGCCATGGATGAATTCAATCAGAATTTCAGGATCAAAATAAGGCTTGGAAGCGGAGCCTATATCTGTGGCGAAGAAAGTTCTCTTTTTGAATCCATCGAAGGAAAAAGGGGAGAGCCCAGGAACAAGCCTCCTTATCCAACTACATCCGGACTGTTTGGTAAGCCTACTACCATTAATAATGTGGAAACCCTCGTTCATACGGTGATGATTATGAAATACGGGGCAGCTCACTTTAAAGAGTTGGGCACTAAAGATTCCAGGGGATCTAAAGTGTTTTCCGTATCGGGCGATACGCCCAAAGCCGGAATCTTTGAACTTGAGCTGGGTATGTCCGTAGATGAATTTGTACAGGAATTTGGCGATGGAGATACCAAGGCGGTCCAGGTTGGAGGCGCTTCCGGTTTTTGTGTTCCCAGGAAAAGATTTGAAGAAACCATAATCGGTTTTGAAGGTGTACCCACGGGGGGCTCCATGAAGCTGTTTAATTCCACCCGCTCCATGTACAATGTACTCCATAACTACCTTGATTTCTTTACCGAGGAGTCCTGTGGTCAGTGCACCCCCTGCCGGGTTGGCTGTCAGCAGCTTCTGAAGGGTGTGGAGGCTGTGAAACGTGGGGATAAAAACTCCAAATATCTGGATGAGCTGGTCAAACTGGCCAAAACCATGAAGCGTGCTTCCAAATGCGGATTAGGCCAGTCAGTGG
>Ga0180430_10003289_pt1 | contig 14030 bp, 9 predicted proteins | sample SS_ome_9_FD_132999 | JGI IMG/M metagenome (GOLD analysis project Ga0180430, IMG submission 132999) | Hypersaline lake sediment archaeal communities from the Salton Sea, California, USA - SS_1_S_2 metaG | ecosystem: Environmental > Aquatic > Non-marine Saline and Alkaline > Hypersaline > Sediment... | reverse complement strand
CTCAGTCCGAAGTCTTGCGGTGGCGGAAAAAGTCCAGGACGAAATCGATGTGGGCCCGCATGGCCTTTTGGGCCTTGGCGGGGTTGTGCTCCTTGATGGCCTGGAAGATGGACGTGTGCTGCTCGATGATCCTTTCGATGTTGTCCGGGTCTTCGTAGAGGTGCTGCAGGTTTTCCTTGATGCCCACGAAGAGGAAGTCGTAGAAGCTCCTCATGATGTGTACCTGGACGGGGTTCTGGGTGGCGTAGGCCACGGCCATGTGGAAGGATACGTCCTCCTCGGTGCCCAACCGGCCCGAGCGCACCTCCCGGCGCATCTCCTCCAGGCTCTTCTCCAGCATGCGAATGTCCTTCTCCACGGCCCGCCCAGCCGCCAGCGCCACGGCGTTGCACTCCAGTCCCATGCGCACTTCCAAAAGGTCCACCAGGGTGGAATCCTGGGCCTTCATGGCCGCGGCCAGCGGGTTTTGAGAGTCCGAGGCGGGGGAGCTCACGAAGGTTCCCTGGCCCTGGCGATGCTCCAAGAGCCCCATGACCACCAGCTTGTTGATGGCTTCGCGCACCGTGGGGCGGCTGACCCCCAGGGCCGAAGCCAGCTCCCGCTCGGGCATGAGCTGCTCTCCGGGCTTGAGCTCTCCCCGGAAGATCAGCTCCCGCAACTGCTCGTACACCTGATCGGAAATGCGCTTGGCCTTGATGGGCTTGAAGGGGACCGTCATGATTCTCTCACCGTTTCCGCGTAGATCTCGATGGCGTGCTTCACCCGCACGGGGAGACGCCCTTGGGAGAGCATGTCCGAAAGCTGGAGCATGCAGGCCGGGCATCCCGTGGCCACCACCGAGCAGCCCGTGCTTTCGATGTCTTCCCGCTTCACTTTTCCGATGGCGGACGACAGGTCGTAATGCTCCAGGCTGAAGCTGCCCCCCAGGCCGCAGCACCGGTCGGGCTCCGTCATTTCCTTGAAGCGGTAGCGGGGGTTGGCCCGAAGGAGGGCGCGGGGCTGGGAGGCCACCCCCAGAGACTTCTTGAGGTGGCAAGGGTCGTGATAGGTGACGACGGGGGCGTTCTCGTCGGGTTCGGGCGACGGGGGAGAGATTCCAACCTTGTCCACGAGAAACTGGTGAATGTCCAGGGTCTTTGCCGCCAGGGCCTCCACTCGCCGGCGAAGCTCCCTGTCGTCCTCGCTCGCGAGGGCGGGCCATACCTTCTTGATGGTGGAAGTGCAGGTGGCGCAGGAGGTGACGAGGTAATCGAAGGATTCGCCTTGGAAGCGTTCAAGGTTGTGCTTCACCAGCTTGAGGAAGGTGTCCGTGTCTCCCGAGGACACGGCGGGGATGCCGCAGCAGGCCTGTTGGTCGGGCATGAAGACGCCCACGCCGTGACGGGCCAGGACTTCGAGGGAGGCTTCCGCCGCCTCGGGGAAGAACTTGTCCAGCAGACAGCCCGGAAAGAAGGCCACGCGCAGGCCCGACCTGCCGGTCTCCGTGCGCAGGGAAGGGCGAAGACGATGGAAGGGAACGGGGGCCGGGGAGCGGAAATGACGGTTTCCGATCAAAGGGGAAGCGAAGCGAGCGCAGGACGTTCCCAGCACATCGTCCACGGGGCGGGTGAAAAGCTTCTGGAAGCGGGCCCCCCATTCCATGGCCAAGTCGAAAAGGCGGGGATGGGCCAGCAAGCCTCGCAGGATCGCCCGCTTGGCGGGGGGAAGCCCCATGTAGCCCGCCAGGATGGCCCGGGCTTTCATGAAAATATCCAGGACCCTGACGCCGCTGGGGCAGTTGGCGGCGCAGGAGCCGCAGAGCAGACAGCGGTCCAGGCGCTCGTGGACGCCTTGAGGGTCTTTGAACATTTCGCGCATGAGGCCGTCCAGAAGAGCCAGCTTGCCTCGGGCCACGTCGGCTTCCCGGCCCGTTTCCGCGTACAGGGGGCAGACGGCCTGGCACATGCCGCAGCGCATGCAGACCACCAGCTGATCTTCCAGTTCCTTCATGAGCCGAGCCAGCTCTTTCATGCCGGACATGGGGCTTCGCTTCCTTTCCCGGGGCGCTCGTGTCTTGTCAAGCCCGATTTCGCGGGTTGTCTCTCTCCGTCGTTCCCGCGGAAGCGGGAATCCAGGGCATCTTTTCCGGATTCCGGCTAAAAGCATGCCGGAATGACGACGAAACGCTCCGCAAGTCCGTCATCCCGGCGATCTTCAAGCCGGAATCCATGCTTTCATGGTTTGGCTGCGCCCTCCGGGGCACGGTCGTTCCGCCGGAAGGACGACTTCGACGCAAACGAACATTGTCGACGGACCACTTAATGGTCCGTCAAGAATGTTTCTCTACAATGAAGATCCCCCCGGGAAAGCGGATCGCGAATGCCAAGCAACTTTCTTGACAAACCACTTACTCCCCCACGAGCTTCCCCGCGTTGAGAATGTTGTTGGGGTCCAAAGCCTTCTTGATACGCCGGGAATAGAGCAGGGCTCCCGGGCCCGTTTCCTTTTCCATGAAGGCGGACTTGGCGATGCCGATGCCGTGCTCCCCCGAGAGGGTTCCCCCCAGTTCCAGGGCCCGGTCGAAAATGGCCTCGATGGCCGGCTCCACCTTGGGCCATTCCACGGGGTCGCGCCGGTCCGTGAGGATGGTGGGATGGAGGTTGCCGTCTCCGGCGTGGCCGAAGGTGCCGATGACGAGGCCGAAGCGCTCGCCGATCTCCTGCACGGCCCGGACCATGTCCGGGATCTTGCTGCGGGGGACCGTGGCGTCTTCCAGGATGAGGGTGGGGCGCACCTGGGCCAGGGCCGAAAGAGCGCTGCGACGGGCCTGCCACACCTTGTCCCTCTCGGCGTCGTCCCGGGCCACGCGCACTTCCCCGGCCCCCATGCTTCGACACAGAGCTTCCACTTTTCGAGCGTCCTCCTCCACCTGGGCGGGATGGCCGTCCACTTCCACCAGCAGCAGGGCGGCGGCGTCCAGAGGCAGTCCGGCCTTGCTGAACTCCTCCACGGCGCGGATGGTGAACCGGTCCATGAATTCCAGGGTGGCGGGGATGACGCGGGAGGCGATGATGGCCGAAACGGTTTCCGAGGCTGCCCGAAGGTCGTGGAAGACGGCCGTCATGGACTTCTTGTGGGCCGGGGGCGGAACGAGCTTGAGGATGATCTTGTCGAAGACCCCCAGGGTGCCTTCGGAGCCCACCAGCAGGCCCGTGAGGTTGTAGCCGGTGACGCACTTGACGGTGCGCCCCCCCGTCCTGACCAGCTCACCGTTGACGTCGAAAAACTCCAGCCCCATGACGTAGTCGAGAGTGACCCCGTACTTGAGCCCTCTCAAGCCCCCGGCGTTCTCGGCCACGTTGCCCCCCAGGGTGGAAACGGCCTGGCTCCCGGGATCCGGGGGGTAGAAAAGGCCCTTGGCCTGGGCGGCGGCGGCGAGCTTGGCCGTCACCACTCCCGGCTGCACCACGGCGTACATGTCCTCCTCGTTCAGCTCGAGGATGCGGTTGAGGCCGTTGGTGAGCACCACCACGCCCTCTTTTCGGGGAACGACCCCGCCGCTGAGGTTGGTGCCGGCGCCCCGCACGGTGAGGGGCAGCCCGTTTTCGTTGCACAGTCGGACGGCCCGCCCCAGGGCTTCGCTTGTGACGGGGCGGATCACCAGGGCGGGCATGACGGGCTCCAGGACGGCGGCGTCGTAGGAATAGGTGGCCAGGTCGGTTTCCTCGCTCAGCACGTTTTCGCGGCCGACGACGGATTGGAACTCCCGGACGAGGGCTTCGGAAGCCATGACAACTCCTTCCCGCTCGAGAAGCCGGGATGAAAGGACCCTTCGTTCAATTGGTAAAACCAATTTTTTCGCGGCTTCGCGCCCCAAGGGCGGGGGGAGAGCCGCGGTGCTCCTTTTTTCGAATTTCGAGCATCCTAGCAGAGGTTCAAGGCCGTTTCAAGAGTTTTTTCATTTTTGCCTTGACAGGAAAAACTTCTCCCTTTAGAAAAGGGACTAACCAATTTTTGATTTGACCACGTCGAAGAATCGACGACTCGCGGTCGGGCGTCGAGCGGCTTCGCCATTCCGCGAGTTGTCCATGCGCCATCGAGGGAGGTGATACGGGGCCCGCAACGGATGCGAATCATCCACTCAAGCCGTCTTGCATTGCGCGGAGGCTTCCGGATTGGAAGCCCCATTGTCATCCAAAACATTCGGGAGGATCTCTCATGAGAAGGATCGCGGTTTTCGCTTTGGCTTTTCTGTTCCTGTTTTCCTTTGCCGTCAATGTCTCCACGGCCGCCGAGAAGCGCGGCAAATTCGGCGTGGACAAGCGCCACGAAGAGGTCAAGCGCCTCAAGGTCGAGCTTTCGGACAAGAAGTTCCGCTGGAAGATGGTGATGCCCTGGTCCAAGGGACTGCTCTTCTACGACATCGCCACCCACTTCTGCGATTCCGTGCGCCTCGCCTCGGCGGGCCGTCTGGACATCAAGCCCTTTTCCGCCGGCGAGCTGGTGCCCGCCATGCAGGCTTTCGACGCCGTCTCCCAGGGCACGGCCCAGGTGGGTCACGACTGGCCGGGCTACTGGAAGGGCAAGAACGAGGCTTTCGTGGCTTTCGCCTCGGTTCCCTTCGGCTTGGACGCCGAAGGCTACAACATCTGGCTGTACGAAAAGGGCGGTCTGGAAATGATGCAGGAGCTCTACGGCCAGTTCAATCTCCACGCCCTTCCCGGGGGACAGGTGGGCCAGGAGATGGGACTTTTCTCCAACAAGCGCGCCACCAAGATGGAGGATTTCAAGGGGCTTCGCGTGCGCACCCCCGGCTGGTACATGGACATCATGAACATGCTGGGCGCTTCCGTCAGTCCCCTTCCGGGCGGCGAAGTCTATCTGGCCCTGGAGCGCGGCGTCATCGACGCGGCGGAGTTCTCCTCGCCCGCCATCAACTATCCCATGGGCTTCGACGAGGTGACCAAGTACTCCATCCAGCCCGGCGTCCACCAGCCGGCCTGCCAGTGCGCCCTTTTCTTCAACAAGGAGGCTTGGGACGAGCTCCCCGACGACCTCAAGTGGATCGTGCGCATCGCCGCCAAGGAAACCGAGCTTTGGAGCTACAATTGGGTCAACGCTCTCAACGCCCGGGCCATCGAGAAGTTCAAGGAAAAGATCGAGCTGGTCCCCATGGACAAGGAAACTCTGGTGGAATTCCGCAAGACCACCAAGGAGTATCTGGACTCCGTCAAGGAAAAGTTCCCCGACGTGAAAAAGGTCCTGGATTCCCAGGAGGCTTTTCTCGAGGAATACGCCATCTGGCGCGACGCCCGGAGCGGCGTGACCCCTTGGCCCTACGAAACCTACACCTCCGGACGCGTGACCGAATAGGCCTTGACGAGAAGGGCTTTCGGGCCCTTCGGGCTTCTTCCAGACTCCCCCATGGTCGCAGGGGCGACGGGCCGATCGCCCCTGCCGCCTACAAGGAAAGAGAGAATGGGCAAAGATTCGAGGACGCTCATCGACGGTTTCATCGAATGGCAGGGACGAGCGAGCGCTCTGTTGATCCTGCCCCTTTGCATCGTGGTCATCTACGAAGTCGTCATGCGCTACATCTTCAACGCTCCCACCACCTGGGGATTCGAGCTGACCACTTTCCTCTACGGAATGCACTACATGCTGGGGCTGGGCTACACGGAGCTTCACAACGGGCACGTGAAGGTGGACATCGTCACCACGAGGATCAACAGGAGATCCTCCGCCATCATCTCCATCGCAACCAGTTGCATCATCTTTCTTCCGCTCATGATTCTGCTCACCTACGCCACGGGGCAGTACGCCTATTACTCCACCGTGCAATGGGAGCGAAACCCCACCAGTTGGGCGCCCGCCGTTTGGCCCGTCAAGATCGTCATGGCCTTGAGCTTTCTGCTGTTGCTTTTGGAGGGCGTCTCCAAGCTGGTCCACGAGATCCGGGCATTGAAGAATCCCCAATGAGACTACCGAGGTGAACACCATGAGTCCAGAATTGCTCACTGCGGGCATGTTCGGCACCTTGATCCTCGCCATAGCCCTCGGCCACCCTTTGGCCTACACTCTCGCGGGAGTGGCCGCCCTCTTCGGCTTGATCGACAACGGGTTCAACGTCGCCGCTTTGTTCAACATGTTCGCCAACAATTGCTGGGGGGTCATGGACAACTACGTCCTGGTGGCCATCCCGCTGTTCATTTTCATGGCCCAGCTTCTGGATCGGTCCAAGGTGGCCGAGAAGCTCTTCGAATCCCTCTACATCGTTCTGGGGGGAATCAAGGGCGGGCTGGGCCTGGCGGTGGTGGTGGTATGCACCGTTTTCGCCGCCACCACGGGGATCATCGGAGCCTCGGTGGTGGCCATGGGGCTTCTGGCCACGCCCGCCCTCCTGGACAAGGGCTACGAAAAGTCTTTGACCAGCGGCATCATCTGCGCCGCCGGCACCCTCGGCATTCTCATCCCGCCCAGCATCATGATGGTCGTTTACGGCGGCCTGACGGGCCTCAAGGAAACGTCCGTGGGCAACCTTTTCGCCGGGGCCGTGATTCCGGGGCTGATTCTTTCCTCCCTCTATTTTCTCTACATTCTCGTCTCCTGCAATCTCAATCCCCTCAAAGGCCCGCCCATCAGCAAGGAAGAGGCCGGAAAATGGTCGGCGGGCCAAAAATGGGCCATGACCTTGAAGTCTCTGGTGCCCCCTCTCGCCCTCATCTTCATGGTCATGGGGACCATCCTCGCCGGCGTGGCCACGCCCACGGAAGCGGCGGGCCTGGGCGCCCTGGGGGCCTTCATCCTGGCTCTCGCCAATCGCCAGCTCACCTGGAAGGTCCTCCGGGAAGCGAGCTACGCCACCTTGCGCACCACCTCCATGGTCATGATGCTCTTCGTGGGCGGCAAGTTTTTCAGCAGCGTCTTCCTGAGCATGGGCGGAGGGGACGTGGTGGCGGACCTGCTGGTGGGAAGCGGTCTCAACCGCTACGTGGTCCTGGGCATCATGATGCTCATCGTTTTTCTCATGGGCATGTTCATCGACTGGGCCGCCATTTTGCTCGTCACCGTTCCCATCTTCATGCCCATCACCCTGGAGCTGGATTTCGATCCCCTATGGTTTTCCATGCTCATGTGCGTCAATTTGCAGACCTCCTTCCTCACGCCGCCTTTCGGGTACGCCCTGTTCTATTTCGCCGGCGTGGCGCCCCGGGGATACAACATGATGCACATCTACCGGGGAATCCTCCCCTTCGTGCTCTTGCAGGTGATCGGTCTGACCCTCCTGTTCCTGTTTCCTCCCCTCATCACCTGGCTGCCTTCGGTCTTTTTCGGCTAAGCCCATGGAGATTCCAATGGAAGATTCCAATCTTTTCGAGCGCATGAAGGAGAAGGCGGAAGCCGTCCAAGCCGTGGTGAAGCGCTTGACGAGCCGCGAGGAAGTTTTCGAATACGCCGTGGAGCTCGCCGTCGCCCGGGGAGGGGCCACTCTTGCCGCCCCCGGCCTGCCTCCCGAGGACCTGAAGATTCTCGGGGAGCGGTGCCGAGCGGCGGGAGTGGAGCTGTTGGAGCCTCCCTACCGCAAGGCGGTCAAAGGCGTCCACACGGCCCTGACGCCGGCCGACGGGGGCATCGCCGAAACGGGGACCCTGGTGCTGGATTCCACCTCCGAGGATCTCCGTCTGGCCACCATGCTCGGCGAGGTCCACGTGGCCTTCCTGGAGGAATCCGCCATCGTGCCCGACGCTTTCGCCTTGGAGCCCCTTCTGGACGGCTGGATGAAAGCTCCTCCCCGCTACGCGGCTTTCATCACGGGGGCCAGTCGCACGGCGGATATCGAGCGGGTGCTCACCATCGGGGTACACGGCCCGGGGGAGCTTCACATTTGCGTGATCGCCTCGAATTGAGTCGTAATGATTTGAAGAGGAAACAACATGATCGAAACGGCCCGGGACATGAAGACCTACAGGAAGGAATTGCGCAAGGCCCTGGACAACCCCTTCCTGCGCAAGACTCTCGACAACTTCGCCCAAGCCTACCGGGAATCCCGGGGGAAGGCCCTGGAAGGCATCGACTTCGAAGGCGTCCGCGACGAGATCGCCTGCGGCAAGGACGAGGCCCTGCCTCGCCTGGAGGAGCTTTACGAGGCGTTCAAAGCCAAGGCCGAGAGGGTCGGCGCCGTGGTTCACCGGGCCCGCACCGCCGCCGAAGCCAACGAGATCATCGCCTCCATCGGGCGGGACAACGGCGTGCGCCGCGTGGTCAAGTCCAAATCCATGACCGCCGAGGAAACCTTCCTCAACGACCATTTGGAAAAGGAGGGGTTCCGGGTGACGGAGACGGACCTGGGCGAGTGGATCATCCAGTTGCGCCACGAGGGGCCTTCGCACATGGTCATGCCCGCCATTCACCTGTCCAGAGGGCAGGTGGCCGAACTGTTCGCGGAAGTCACGGGGACCTCTCAGGACCCCGAGGACATCGAGGCCATGGTGAAGGTGGCCCGCCGGGAGCTACGCAAGGCGTTTTTGGAAGCCGACATGGGCGTCAGCGGAGCCAACTTCGCCATCGCCGATTCGGGGACCTTGGGCATCGTCAGCAACGAGGGCAACGCCCGCCTCACCACCACCCTTCCCCGCGTTCACGTGGCCCTCGTGGGCTTCGACAAGCTGCTTCCCGATCTCCACTCGGCCTTGCGCATCCTCAAGGTCCTGCCGCGCAACGCCACGGGGCAGACCATCTCCTCCTACGTCACCTGGATCACGGGGGCGACGGAATGCGGGGCGGCCCCCGACGACCGCAAGATCCTGCACGTGGTCTTTCTGGACAACGGCCGGTTGGCCTTGGCGCGCGATCCCGTCTTCTCCGAGGCTTTGCGATGCGTGAGGTGCGGGGCTTGCGCCAACGTGTGCCCCATCTATCGCCTGGTGGGGGGACATCGCTACGGCCACGTCTACATCGGGGCCATCGGGCTGATCCTCACCTACTTCTACCACGGCCGCGAAAACGCACGGGCCATCGTCCAAAACTGTCTCAACTGTCAGGCGTGCAAGGCCGTTTGCCCGGCGGGCATCGATCTGCCCTCTCTCATCAAGAAGGTCTACGGAGCGGTGCTGCGGGACGAAGGGGGAAAGCCCCTTAAGAACCGGCTCCTGGCCAAGGTCCTCAAGGATCGCAAGCTCTTCCATTTCCTCCTGCGCCGCGCGTGGCTGGCCCAGAAGCCTTTGGCGGGCGGGCAGCCCGCGATCCGTCATCTGCCCTTCTTCTTCGGCAAGGAGCACGGTTTCCGCAGCCTGCCCGTCATCGCGTCCTCGCCTTTCCGGGACCGCTGGGAAAAGCTCCGCCGGGATGTTCCGGATCCCCGCTGTCGAGTGGCTCTTTTCGGGGGGTGCTTGATGGATTTCGCCTATCCCGAACAAGGAGAAGCCCTTGTGGCGTTGCTCCGTGACCGGAACGTCCAGTTGGAGTATCCTGCGGAGCAGAGCTGCTGCGGCCTGCCGGCGCAGATGATGGCCGAAACGGAAACGGCTCGCCGGGTCGCCTTGCAGAACCTGGAAGCTCTGGAGCCCGAAAAGTACGATTACATCCTGACATTGTGCGCTTCGTGCGCGTCCCACCTCAAGGAGAGCTATCCCAAGATTCTCAAGGACGAGGGGGCCGTGAACGATCGCCTTCGGGCTCTGGTGGACAAGGTGATCGACTTCAGCTCCTTCGTCACAGAGGTGCTGGAGCCGTCCCCGGAGGAGTTCCGCCGCAGCGGCCTCAAGACGGCCTACCACGCTCCCTGCCACCTTTGCCGGGGGCTGGACGTTTCCCTGGAGGTCCCTCGTCAGGTTCTACGAAACGCCGGGCTGGAATACGCGCCCGTGCGCGACGAAGACGTGTGTTGCGGCTTCGGGGGCTCCTATTCCGTGGATTTTCCGGAAATTTCGGCGGAAACGGTGAAGCGCAAGCTGGATTTCGTGGAGGAGTCCGGGGCGGAGGTGCTGGTGACGGACTGTCCCGGTTGCGTTCTGCAACTGCGCGGCGCCGCCGACGTGCAGGGGCGGAAGTTCCGGGTGAAGCACACGGCGGAGCTCCTCGTGGAAGAGCTTCGGGGTCGGGCCACGACAAGTACCCGATCTTGAAGGATAAGTCTTGAAAAAAGGGGCCTTTTTGAACCTTGGAGGGCCGTTTTTGCCCCTGGAAACGGGGCTCCAAGGCGGAGGAAGGAGCGCTTTGAGGATTGCGGCGAGGCCCCGCCGTCCGTGTCGGCGCATCGCGAGCTCGCAACTGGAGGCCGGATGCTCTCGCTTCCGGCGATGATCGGCCTTACCCTTCGTTGGTAAACGAGCATTGCGGGCCGACCACCTTAGAGGGATCTTTTCGCGGGCGAAAACGCCGCTCTAAGCCCGTGGAAAGGCGTTCTTTCGAGTTCTTGTCTTGTTAAATCAAATAGTTGGCGCGGCCCGACCCGGAATATTAATGGGCGGAGACGGTCCGCTCCCTGGCCCAGCGGCGCAGAGCATCCATTTCCTCGGCGCGGGTGCGGGAGAGGGGCTGTGTGGAAGCGGCTTCGCGAAGGAGCAGCTCCGTGGTGAGTGGCGAGCCGTCGGCAAAGGCCGTGTAGGCCCCGGCCACCACCACCTGCTCGATCTCCGCCCCGCTGAACCCGTCGGCGAGCTGAGCCAGCCCGTCCAGGTCGAAAGCTTTCGTTTTGAATCCTCGCTTCCGCAGGTGAATCTCGAAAATCCTGCGCCGGACCTCCGGCACGGGCAGGTCCAGAAAGAAAATCTCGTCGAACCTTCCTTTGCGCAGGAATTCCGGCGGCAGCCGGTTCACGTCGTTGGCCGTGGCCACCACGAAGACGTCCCCCTTGCGGTCCTGCATCCACGAAAGAAAAATGCCCAGCACCCGGCGGGAAACCCCCCCGTCCTCGCTCCCCGAGGTGGCGAAGGCCTTTTCGATCTCGTCGATCCACAGGACCACCGGCGACATCTTCTCCGCCGCTTCCATGGCGCGCTTGAAGTTCTTCTCGCTCTCCCCGATGTACTTGTTGTAGAGGTTGGAAGGGTCCATGCGCAGCAAGGGCAGGGCCCACTCCATGGCCACGGCTTTGGCGCACAGGCTCTTGCCCGATCCCGGGACCCCCAGCAGCAGAATCCCCTTGGGGAAGACCAGGCCGTAGCGGGCCGCCGCTTCGGGGTCCGTGATGAACCGTTTGCGCTTTTCCAGCCAGGACTTGAGGGTGGCCAGATCGGCGACGTCCGTCAGATTTTCCTCCACGGGAAAATACTCCAGAAGCCCGTCCCGCTCCACGATGGCCCGCTTGGCCAGGACCACCTGCTCGATGTCTCCCACGTCCAGCTTGCCGTCTTCGATGATGGCCTTGGTGAGGAGCTTGTCGGCTTCCAGGAGGGTGAGCCCCCGGAGGTTGTTGAGGAGGCGGTTCATGTCGTCCTTGCCCAGTTCCACGCGCACGGGCATCTGGGCGGACACGTCCCGGTAGATGTGCTTGATCAGGTCGCTGTAGTCCTTCCTTTCGGGGGCCGGAAGGCGCATGGGGGCCGCGTAGGGCTTGACCGCTTCGGGGAGGGAGAGGTCTCCGCCCGTGAGGACCAGTGCCCCGTCCTTTTGGCTGAACTGGCGCACCACCCTCAACAGCCTCGCTTCCAGAAGGGCGTCGTCCCGCAGGAAGGGTGCCAGCCCCTCCATGCAGTAGATGGCAGCCAGTCGGGAAACCTCCACGTGGTGAAGGGCCTTGCCCGGGTCTTCGGTCTTGGCGATGGAATTGGGGAGACCCGAGCGGCTCAAGCCCGCGGACGGTATCCAGAAGAAAAGGGGGAGGTTCATGGAGTCGGCCAAGTGCTTGAGGAGCACCTCCACCCGCTCGTCCTCGTCGGTGGCCAGATGGATGAGGCCGTAGCGGGAGCGGATGAGCAGAGACATTTCCTTGAGCAGGTCGGAGTCCCTGCGCGACGCATAGCGCTGGGACGAGCCGGAGAAATGGAAGGTGTCGTTCAACGGATCGGTGATCCATCGCTCCATGGGAAGGTCCTCCAGTGAGGGTTCCGTAAAAGTCCCGCCATCGGGGCGAAAGGGGGCGATCAGCAACCGCCCGAGCCCGCGCAACGGGCCCTCCCCGCCAGGGGCGTGCGCCGCTTGCGGGGAAACTTCAAGTAGGGAATCAACCCTTCGTTCTTGTCGCCCCCCGTCCCGTCGTAGGTGATGGACACCACGGGGAGCCCCGTGAGGGCTTCGATGCGGCGTCCCATGGCTTCGGTGACCAGGGAGGGGCAGCAAAAGGCCGGACTGGTCTGAACCAGCAGGGCCAAGTCCGGATATTCCTCCAAAAGGTAGTGGATTTTCAAGAGGTTTTCCATGGATTCCCCGGTGTGCTCCAGGCGCGTGCCGTAAGGGGCCAGGATCCGGCGGGCCGAGGCGTGGACGACGGGCTCGTCCCTCCCCAGAACCTCGGCGAACTTTCCCCGGAATTTCCGGTCCATGCGGTTGAAGAGGACCAGCATGGCCTCCGACGAGAGAACGTTGGCGTAGTGGCCTTCCACGAGCCATTTTCTGAGGTAGGCCCCGGCGATCATCTTCAAGTAGAGGGTGTAGGGCGTCGTCACCGCCTCGCCGCCGTGCTCTTCGATGGTGCGGATGAGGTTTTGATTGAACGTTTCGTTGTCCCTCGCGTAGAGGTCTCCGAAAACGGCCACCTGGGGCCGATTCCCATCCCGATCCACCCGGATGGACTTGAAGTCCTCCACCACGCGATCCACGGCCTCCCTTCGCGAGGTCCCCCGGCGGAACGCTTCCAGCAGCGTCTCCAGGCTCCCCTCCACCACGCGGTCCGTTTCCCCTTTCCTCTTTTCGTAGGGCCGCACGTGGCAGGCCATCCTTCTCAGATATCCCCCGAACATGAACGCCAGGTAAACCGCCATGGGGAGCCTGAGGGAGATGTCCTTGAAAGACAGCTCCCCGGCATGGACCGCGGCCTTTTCGAAGCCGTTTCCCTCCTGTCGAAGGAGGTGCTTCAGATGATGGGCGAAAAGCCCCAGGTTGCAGCTCAGGGACGACGAGATGGTCCAGAGAGCCGTGCGGGACGGGTCCAGCCCTTCCTGCCGGACGTAATCGACGAATTCCTGGGCGATGCAATTGAGGGGGATGCACTGGCCGGTGTTGCGACGCAGTCCCTTGCGCATGCTGTCGAAGCTTTGAGGCAGCACGCGGGCGTCGATCCCTTCCTTCCGCAATGCGGCGGCTACCAGGGGCAGGCTTAGCTCGTCCCAGTTGGGAAGCAGGAGGGTCCTGCCGTCGAGCTCGTCGCGGCGCAGGGGGCGTGGACCGGGAGGCAGAGGCCGGGGACGCGGCGCGGCTTCCTCCCGACGATGGCTCCTGAAGGCCCGTACCGCCGCTTCGATGCGGGTCTCGTAGCCCACGCTGGAGCCGTGGTCGTCCAATTGAAGGACCAAATAGGGCTTGTCGTGGTCTCGCATGAGCCGTTTGAAGTATTCCACCACGAAAGCGTCGGGGCTGCAGTGGAAGGAGGTGACCAGAACGGGGTAGGCTCCGGGCGTGCGGGCCGTCACCTCCGCCGCTTCCAGGATGCGGGCGGCGTAAAGCCAGTGGACCTCGTCCAGGAGGGGACGGATTCGAGCCGTGTCTTCGGGACCGTAGGACAGCATGCTTTGGTGGAGCGCCTTGATATCGAGGCTTGCGAAAAGCTCCGGGACCCCTTTGTTCATGGAAGGGGAAAGGACGGTGTAGGGTCGCCCCAGGAGCACCGCGTGGATGTCCCGTCCGCCGTCCGTCTCCCTTCCGTAGAGCGCCTTCCAGCGCCGGAGCCTTTCCGCCTTCCACTGGCGGGCCTTGGACAGGGCGTCGGACACTTGGGCGAATCGTACCTTCAGGCCGGGGACCTCGTTCAGGCTTCGGTAAATCTGCATCCGGGCGTGAAAGGGACTGTAGAGATAGTGGACGAGAGGGGAAGCGATCCTGCTTCGATCCTGCGGGGGCACCGTCTGAGCCACGAGGGCGGGGGCGTACTGGGAGTAGTAGCAGTACTGCCTGCG
>Ga0180430_10003288_pt1 | contig 14030 bp, 8 predicted proteins | sample SS_ome_9_FD_132999 | JGI IMG/M metagenome (GOLD analysis project Ga0180430, IMG submission 132999) | Hypersaline lake sediment archaeal communities from the Salton Sea, California, USA - SS_1_S_2 metaG | ecosystem: Environmental > Aquatic > Non-marine Saline and Alkaline > Hypersaline > Sediment... | reverse complement strand
GAGATGCTGCTGGGCGACAAACCGGATGCGATGATTGTGGTTGGCGGATTCAGTTCCAGCAATACGGCCCATCTAGCTCAGCTAGCCAGCGAGCAGATCCCAGCCTATCAAGTGGAGGGTGCTGATTGTTTGATCGATGGTGATCGCATCCGCCACCGTATTCCCGGAGACACTGAGCTGAGTGAATCTAGAGATTGGCGACCTAAACCACCCTGCACGATTGCGGTGACCGCCGGCGCCTCGACGCCCGATACCGCAACGGATCAAACGATCCTGCGATTGATCTCACTATACAGCACTCTGCTTCTTTTCATTTTCTATCTACTGGGAAGCACGTCGGTCGCTGCGGATTCACTCGGGCCGGAAGAGACAAAGCCAGCCTGCTTTTCAGGCGGACAACATGAGACTCACCTCTCGTGCTTTACTGAACTGCAGGAGAAGGCTGAACTGAATGGGTGGCGAAACCGCGTTTCACCAGAGCTGACCGTGCCCGATTCAACCGGCTATGATGCCCAGCATGTTGATCTTCTGGTCAAGCCAACAATCGAGACTGAATCGGTCTGGGGTCAGGCGCTTTGGACAGTGGTTGTGACCGAAGAGGGAAAGACCGATATCTCCTTTGATTTCTTTGACAACATGGAAATCCTCCACGCTGAACTAAATGGCCTCCCGGCTTCTTTTACTCGGCGGAACAATCGGATCTATCTCCAGCTCCAGACACCGGTTTCGGTTGGTGATGAAGTCACTGCCCTGATTCGGTATCAAGGCACTCCCGAGCTGGGTTATATCTGGGGATTCGACGTTCGCTATCACAATGATGTACCGATCATTTATACAAGCTGCGAACCGATCGCCTCGCGGACTTGGTGGCCGTGTAAGGATCGACCAGAAGATAAGTTTACCGCCGATCTCTCGTTCGTCGTCCCCGATTCGATGATCGCCGTCTCAAATGGATTACTAATCGAAACAATATCGGAACCCGGCGGCCTCACACGTTATCACTGGCGCGAAAGCTATCCGACCGCTAGTTACCTGGTTAGTATGACAGCGACCAACTATGCGTATTTTGAAGACACTTATACAAGCCAAACCGGGCAGGAGATGCCGCTGACATTTTACGCCTATCCCGAAGATTTGACCCGAGCACAAGAGGACTGGTCTATCACTGCCGAAGCGATTGGCTTTATGGCAAACCTGTTTGGCGAGTACCCCTTTATCGATGAGAAGTATGGGATGGCCGAGTACGCCTGGGGCGGGGCGATGGAGCACCAGACTATCAGCAGCATGGGGGATTATTTCTTCCAATACGATCTGAGGAGCGAGTGGGTCGTCATTCATGAACTGGCTCACCAGTGGTGGGGCGATTGGGTGACCTGTGGCACCTGGCGTGATATCTGGCTGAATGAAGGCTTCGCCACTTACACCGAAGCGCTGTGGGCGGAATATCGCGGCGGAGCTGATAGCCTGCAGGCAGTGATGGTCGGCAAGAAGTCGGACCTATTCTACGGCCCCCTCTATGATCCGAACTTCGTGCTCAATGGCACTGTCTACCGCAAGGGTGCTTGGGTGCTACATATGCTGCGTCATATCATCGGCGATGAGGATTTCTTTGGCGCACTACAGGAATATGGCCAAGCGCACGCCTATCAAAACGCGGTGACGGATGATCTACAAGCCGTGATGGAGAGAGCTTGGGGCGGGAGCCTGGATTGGTTTTTTGAGCAGTGGGTTTATCAAACCGGCAGGCCAACTTACAGTGCGTTCTGGGCGCCAGTTATCACCTCGATAACCGGCCCGCAGGCGATCAAGGTTACGATCTTTCAAGAATCGACCGGACCTGACTTTTTTAAGATGCCGATCGATGCCCGTTTTTATCTGCCCGATGGAGAGATATTCACAGCTGTGCTCTGGGACTCTCTCCCGGAACAAGACTTCATCGTGCATCTGCCGGACGCGCCTGATTCGCTGGCTCTTGATCCAAGGGATTGGATATTGGCAGACATTGATTTTGTCGCGGATGTACAATCGTCTCCGGATTTTGACCCGCGAGCGGATCGGCCTGGGCCAATCGTGATTCTTGGGCAGCCCTACCCCAACCCCACCGCTGCGTCAGCTATTATCCCGATATCTTTAGAGTATCCGCACCGGCTTGCTCATCGAGCGGATGAAGATGAGGGAGCGCATCAGTTTTCTATCTTTGATCCATCTGGGCGGCGCATCAGGCGGCTTAGAAGATCAGATCAGACAAACGGTACTTATCAACTATACTGGGATGGCCAGACCGAAAATGGGGAAAGGGCGCCGGGCGGCATCTACTTTGTTAAACCAGATCAAGGGACTGAGCCAGGGAGCGGGCAAACCAGGCGGATAACTGTGATTCACTAGTAGATCATTCGTTTGGTGCGTGCTCTGGGGATGGATATGGTCCGGAGCATAGAACGATAAGTGAGGAATATCCCACGAAAGATCTCGAGAGCAAGAGATATTGGAGCTTCCTTGTACCCAGTTATACACAATGGTGTTTTTATCATTACGATCCAACCGTCAAACTTTCTGATATTAGAGGTGTGATTGAGTTCTGGTCGTAAGCCTAATATTTGCGCCCGGTCTCAGGGGCGCTGGGCTGACCCCCAAGCTCTGTTAAATAATTCTCTATAATTAGACCTTTTAGCGCTATCTGCCAGTTCCCACTGTACGTATCGAAGGATTGCATATACCTATTTAGAGCGCCATGGCTAGTCCGATTGTTTTCTACTACGATATACTGTAAAATTTCACACACAAGTGATATAGTATTTATATGTTTGGTTAATTTGATCTGAGTTGGTGAGGGTTTCATGTGTGAGATTCCATCGTTGTGTCTTCCCATTCTTGTAGTTGTCCTGGTCCTTGATTGCTTTATCTCTGAAGTCTGCATTATCGAAGATAACCTCCAGAGAGAAAACTGTACGAATCATACTCAACGGGCTCTCATGCACTATGGGTTAGCAGGGCAGTCTAGCCGATACAAGGAGGCTTCTAGTGTGTTTTCATCAACCTCGTTCCCTTAGTAGTCAAACGCGCCATGTGACTATAATTCTCACGGCGCTCCTACTCGCCATCGGGATGTTCGGGATCTCAGCATTGGCAGAACTAGTATTCTGGCCTGCCCGGCTGGACTTCAGCGCGGGCGATAATCCTACATCCATCGCGATCGGAGATTTGAATGGCGATCAGATCCCCGACCTTGCGGTCGCAAACTACTATTCGGATGATGTCGCGGTGCTTCTCGGCGCTGGAGACGGGACGTTTACCTCTGCCAGCTTCTATAGTGCAGGTGATGGACCCATTTCCATCGCGATCGGAGACTTAAATGGCGATGAGATTCCTGACCTCGCAGTTGCAAACCACTTCTCGGGCGATGTAGCGGTGCTTCTCGGGGCGGGAGACGGGACGTTCGCCACTGCCAGCTTCTATGATGCCGGCACTCGCCCTAGCTCCGTAGTGATAGGAGACTTAAATGGCGATGAGATTCTTGACCTCGCAGTTGCAGACTGGTGGTGGGGCAATGTCCCGGTTCTTCTCGGCGCGGGAGACGGGACGTTTGCCGCCGCCAACTTCTATAGCGTAGGCCTTAGGCCTACATCCGTCGCAGTCGGAGACTTAAATGGAGATGAGATTCTTGACCTAGCAGTCGCAAACACCGAGTCCGACGATGTCGCGGTGCTGCTCGGCGCGGGAGACGGAACGTTTGCCGCTGCAAGTTTCTATAATGCTGGCGATTGGGCTCACTCCGTTGCGATCGGCGACTTAAATGGCGATGAGATTTTGGACCTCGCAGTAGCAAACTCCTCCTCGGATGATGTAGCGGTGCTTCTAGGCGCGGGAGACGGGACGTTTGCGTCTGCTAGCTTCTATTATGCAGGTGATGGACCAAGCTCCGTCTCGATCGGAGACTTAAATGGCGATGAGATTTTAGACCTCGCAGTAGCAAACTACTCCTCGGACAATGTCGCTGTGCTTTTTGGCCAAGGAGATGGGACGCTTGCTGCCGCAAGCTTCTATGGGGCAGGCTATGAACCCAAGTCCGTCGAAATCGGAGACTTAAACGGCGACGAGAACCTAGACCTAATAGTCGCAATCGGCGCATTTGACGAAGTTGCGGTGCTTCTTGGTGCGGGAGGTGGGACATTCCCAGAGGCCAAAGTCTATGGGGCCGGCGATGAACCTTACTCGGTAGCAATCGGAGACATAGATGGCGATGAGATTCTTGATCTCGCAGTAGCAAACAGCTACTCAGGCGATGTCGCGGTGCTTATCGGAGTAGGAGATGGGACGTTTACCTCTGCCAGCTTCTATGATACCGGAATTCACTCCCGCTCCATCGCAATCGGAGACTTAAATGGAGATGAGATTCTTGACCTCGCAGTAGCAAACTACACCTCTAACGATGTCGCGGTGCTTCTCGGAACGGGGGACGGGACGTTTGCCACAGCAAGATTCTATAGTGTCGGTATTTGGCCTACCTCCGTCGCGATCGGAGACTTTAATAGCGATGAGATTCTTGACCTCGCAGTCGGAAACCAATACTCACAAAATGTCGCGGTGCTTCTTGGCGACGGAGACGGGACGTTTGCCACCGCAAGCTACTATGATACAGGTGGTGGACCTAGATCCATCGCGATCGGAGACTTAAATGGCGATGAGATTCTTGACCTCGCGGTGCCAACCTCTAGCTCGGATAATGTTGCGGTCCTTCTCGGCGTAGGGGACGGGACGTTTGCTTCTGCAAGTTTCTATGATACAGGCGATTCGCCTCGCTCCATCGCGATCGGGGATTTGAACGTGGATCAGATCCCTGACCTTGCGGTCGCAAACTATTTATCGGATAATGTTGCAGTCCTTCTCGGCGTAGGAGACGGGTCGTTTGCCGCCGCAAGCTTACATAATGTAGGTAATAGCCCTCGGTCCATTACGATCGGAGATTTGAACCGCGACGGTAACCTGGACCTCGCGGTCGCAAACCACTACTCTTACGATGCCGCGGTACTTCTAGGGGCGGGGGACGGGACGTTTGCGGCAGCAAGCTTCTATAGCGGGACCGGCGCTCATCCTTCCTCCATAGCGACCGCAGATTTGAACGGCGATCTGGAGCCCGACCTTGTGATCACAAACGACTACTCGAACGACGTCTTAGTGTTTCTGGGTGTTGACAGGAATATGAAGCCTTGTTGTTATCCCGATCGTACATGCTCTATTGTCTCGGAAGATGACTGCAATGCCGGTGGAGGCATCTGGCAACTTGAGGTGGATACGTGCCATCCGAACCCCTGCGTAGAGTCTGTGTGCTGCGACGGAGATGCATGTGAATTGTTAACACTTGCCGATTGCCTAGCAGCGGGAGCTGAGTGGTTCAGTGATTTTGGCAACTGTAGTCCCAATCCCTGCACGGAGTCGGCCTGCTGCTCCGGGGAATCATGCGATCTGCTATCACGTGCGGACTGCCTATCGGCGGGAGCTGAGTGGTACGGGGATTTTGCAGATTGTAGTCCGAATCCTTGCATTCCGCATGTATGCTGTATCGATGAAACCTGTACTCTACAGACACTCTCGGACTGTGTCCTTAATGGAGGTATCTCACATTTCGGGATCGAAGCTTGTGATGAATACATCTGCCTTTCTAATACCGTTTCCAATCTCATAGAGGGCGCGCTTATCGTCCACCATGTTCCAGATCTGACCTATACATCAGAAACTCCTCCAGAAGGGTGGTGTAGCACCTATGAGCAGTATGCAATCGGGGATTGCAGCGATCAAATCACCAGCATAAATGTCGAAGAGGAGTACGAAGCCGTCTGCTGGTATGTGATTGCTTCATGGAGTCAAGATAAAGAGTGGAGTGGCGTGCAATTCGGGATCGAATACTTCGATCCTATGATGTTTACCTTTGCGGATTATCACGCTTGCTTCCCACCCGGAGGAGGATTGGAGCTGCCGAGTGATGACTGGCCCGGTCCAGAAGAGGGAATATCAGTAGCTAGTTACGGAACACCTTGGACAGGCAATTTCAAACCCGTCTATTGGTTTGGCGGCTATGCATACTCAGATCCGTCTCCCGGCCTCGTTTCTCTCGGACCGGATAACTATAGCGATCCAGATTCAAGCAATCATTTTGGGGGGTTCTGGAATTGCGAGCAACCGGAAATGTATTTTCCTCTCGATGCTGATCAATACGGAGCGCTGGGAATCAACAGCGACGGTTTGATGGTATGCCCGCCGGAGTGGCCACAAGTTTGCTGCATTGGGGCCGAGTGTCAAATAATTGCTGAGGACGAATGCATCTTTGCAGGCGGAGAGTGGCACATCGAGTTTAGTTCGTGCGATCCGGATCCATGCGATTTGTCGGATGTGGGTGCCTCGATGAAACCAATAAGCACCATATTGTATGCACCCTCCCCCAATCCTTCAACCGGTTCATTAACGCTCAGTTACTACTTAGAAAAGCGGGAGAGAATCACACTAGCGATTTATGATGTGTCCGGACGGCTGATTCGAGAGGTCTACTCCGGAATATCAGAAGCCGGACCGGGAAGTGTGCACTGGGATGGTCGAGCGGCAGGAGGGGCTCCCGTAGGTCAGGGTGTCTATTTCTGCAGATTGAGAATCGCTAGCGGTGTGAAAGCGGAGCGGATGATTCGACTCGAGCGGTAAGCAGACTCATCGCATCCCATAGTGAAGGATTTTCGTGCCTATGTATTGCTTTGGACTTTAGAATCCTGCGGTAACATGGATGATTTGGAAAATCTCGAATTCAGGCAATCTCATGTGATAGTGCCTCCAGGGAGCCGATAAAGAATCATAGGCGAGCAAAAAAATCGCGCGGCGGCTCTTACAACCACCGCGCGATTTACATCCTGCAGATGAAATCAAGTACCGTAGCGCCGCTTCTCTTCTGAATCGGGCGATTTCGATCGGTCGATTGACCAGCGCTGTTCTTCTTTCAGCGCAGAGGTCACGAACGACTCGGTTGTAAACACTTTCCTGCGACCTTGGGTCGGTTGATCTTTGCTCTTTTCGATTCCCTCAAGCTGAATTGTCCGAGCCGCTACATCCATATCCTGACCTAATTGGTCGATTTCAGCCAGCTGCTTGCGGGCATTGGCGACAGTCTGTTGGCGCAGGGATGGGATCTCGCCTTCGGCTGCCTCAAGTAGAGACAGATAGGCATTAAGAGAGCTAGAAGTCTTCTCCATGCGCTGACGCATCTGGTCTAGGGCTGAGACCAAGTCACCCCACCAATGCAGTGCGCGCCTGTTAGCATCGCTCAGACGAATCTGAAGTCGCTGATGCCTAACCCAGTGGCGGATAGTGCGATCTAAGCTGAAGGGGGTCAGTCTATCTTTATAGATCACTTCTGCTAGTCCGGCGCGGAGCCAACTGTCTGTGTCCTTAAAGTTTGGTGACGCAACACCAATGATCGGGAATGAGCTCCGAGAGATAAACCGCAGACGCGTCGCGAAGTCGGGATCGCATCCCATTTCACCCTCGAGATCCATCAGCATGACATCGCCGGCCCCGGCGTACCCTAGGTCTAGGCATTCCTGTTCATTGGCCGCGTAGCGAATACGACGGCGTTTCTTGATCATTCCCCGTAGGAACTTAGAACTTTCAGGTTCCGCTATGAGTACTTGCAAAATTCGCTTCAAAACATCACCTCCGATGTCACACAATGTTGCGTAAAACCCCTGCGGGGTCAAAACGCTGGAATCTATGCGTTCCAATTGTACTCTTCGGCAGGAGGCGAAAGCCGCTTGAGATAATGAAAACCAATGGTTGAAAGAATGATCTACTGAAGGTGGCTATTTTCAATTAGATAGATTCAGCCGCCGCTCCCGGGCGGCCTCGACCATCTTGACAAATAGATGCGGCACAATCCCATCGTCTGTCATTTCTGGATGGAAACTGCCGCCAAGAATAGATCCCTTGCGAATCAAGACCGGAGCGCCATCATGACGAGCGAGGACATCTACCTCGCCGAGTATCTTAGTGATTCTGGGCGCTCTAATAAAAACGAACTCAGTCTCCAGGAGACTAGCCTCAGTGGTCGCTAGATCGGCGGGCATCCTGACCGAACCGGGCACAATAAAAGAATCGACTTGGCGGCCATAGGCGTTGCGCTCGACAACGACCGGCAGCAGACCGAGGGAATCCTGGACGGGATTAGTGACCTGCTGCGCCAGGAGAAGCAGGCCGGCACAAGTGCCATAGAGCGGCAGGCCTTCAATCGCCAGCTCAGGTAAGCGCTGCCAGAAATCAAAAATCTTCAGCAGCTTAATCAGGGTGGTGGTCTCACCGCCCGGCAAGACCAGGCCATCAATCTCACTAAGCTGTTCGACTCGCCTGATCTCTTGGGCCGCCACCCCCAAACTGTTGAAGGCCTTAATGTGGGCGGCATAATCACCCTGAATCGCCAACACACCTATAGTCACCGAATTTTTCATCGTTTGCTCTATGATCCTCTATTCCAGCGGCCCGCATGACGGCGAGCCACTGGAATCTGTCACTCCTTACCAACCGCGCGTTTGCAGCAGTTCCTCTTCTTTCATCTTTGAGACATCGAGACCACGCATCGCATCGCCTAAGCCCTCTGAAACCTTAGCGACCAGATCGGGATCTAAATAATGAGCCACCGCCTTGACGATCGATTCGGCCCGGGGGGCGGGGTCAGACGATTTGAAGATGCCAGAACCAACAAAGACTGATTCAGCACCGAGCTGCATCATTAGCGACGCATCGGCGGGTGTGGCGATACCTCCGGCCGAAAAATTGGGGACAGGCAACTTGCCATTTTCGGCGACCCATCGCACCAGATCAAATGGCGCTCCAATATCCTTTGCTTTGGTCATTAGCTGCTCGGGACGAAGCGTGGTCAGTTCTTTAATACCACCAATCACAGCGCGCATATGCCGCACCGCCTCCACGATATCGCCTGAACCTGCTTCGCCTTTGGTCCGAATCATCGCCGCTCCCTCACCAATCCGACGCAGCGCTTCACCCAAATTGCGGCAGCCACAAACGAAGGGGACCTTGAAGGCAAACTTATCGATATGATAGGCCTCATCTGCTGGCGTGAGCACTTCGCTCTCATCGACATAATCAACACCCAGGGCCTCAAGAATCTGGGCTTCAGCGAAATGTCCGATGCGGGCTTTGGCCATGACCGGTATCGTAACCGCCTTCTGGATCTGTTTGATCATAATGGGGTCGGACATCCGGGCGACACCACCATCACGGCGTATATCGGACGGTACGCGCTCTAAGGCCATGACGGCGACTGCGCCGGCATCTTCGGCGATCTTGGCCTGGTCAGCATTGGTGACATCCATAATAACGCCGCCTTTTAGCATCTCTGCCAGACCGGTTTTCAAACGTAGCGTTCCCTTTTCCATTGCTCTCCTCCTTATCAGCTCCGTGCCCGGATGATTCGTCACCCAGGCTATAGAAATGGTACAGCTTCATCGTGAGGACGCAGATCACTCCCCCGATTCTGCATATATTCCTTTATCAACTCCCCGAGTAGTGAAATCCCCTGATGGATCCGCTCCTCGTTTTCACGATTAAAAGACAGCCGCAAGGCGTGATTGCCACCGCCATTTGGGTAAAATGCGGTGCCTGGTGTAAATAGTACGCCGCGGTAGGCGGCGCTCCTGTAGAGCTCTAAGACATCAATCGAATTCGGTAATCTCACCCACAAAGTCATCCCACCGGTGGGCGTGGTCCAGGTTGCCTCTGGCGGGAATGCGGTGGAGAGAGCCTCGAGCATCGCCTCAAGGCGCTTGCGATTGACCGTTCGCAAGCGGCTGAGATGTCCAGATAAATGGCCGCTTCGACAGAACTGAACCATCACTCGCTGGGATAACATGCCAGTGGAGAGGTCAGTGGCTAGCTTGAGCTGCCCCAGCGGCTCGCGGAGCTCATCTGGGACAATCATCCAACCTAAGCGGAGACCGGGAAATAAAATCTTCGAAAAGGTGCCAAGGTGAATGCCATGTCCATCGGGCTGGTCAGCAAGTAGCGAACGCGGCTGCTCTCCAGTATAGAAAAGCGGTGTGTCATAGTGATCTTCGATGATCGCTAGCTTTCGACGCTCCGCCAGGCGGAGAAGATCGATGCGGCGCGATTGGCTCAAACAGAGGCCGGTCGGATTCTGATAGGCGGGCATCGTATAGAGAAACTTCACAGGTCCCTGATCGAGATGCTTCTCCGCCGCCGAGACGATCAAGCCCTCCTCATCCATCGGGACACTAAGCATCTGCGCGCCGGTTTGCCGCAGGATCATGCAGGCGCCGCTATAGGTCGGTTCTTCGACCATAATTCGATCACCGGGCATGAGGAATAATCGGGCTAGCAGATCGAGACCCTGCTGGGAGCCGTTGACAATAAAGATCCGGGAGAGATCAATCCCCTCGATCCCGGTCCCGGTCAACCACTCCTGAATCCAGCGGCGCAGCGGTTCATATCCTTCAGGGGAGCCATATTCAAGCATAGTCGGATCAGCTCCGCCGAGGATCTCCTGTGCGCAAGCGGTAAACTCATCCATCGGAAACTGACGCCTGTCCGGGACCGCGCCAGTGAGTAGGATTGGATCTTCCGGAACTCGAATGTCACCCATCGTCGATAAGCCGGAGTCACTTGGATCGAGACCATCGGGGTGACAAAGGAGCTGGCGCCAGGAAAACGGATGCCTTCGATGATCCAAATCTGAATCTACCGGAGCCCGTGAATGGGCCATGCGGGGCGGGTGATTGTAACTAGCATCTCCATTGGATGAGTCTGCCTGCGCATTCTTCTCGGCGATAAATGTGCCGGAGCCGACTGAGGAGACCAGAACGCCTTCCGCTTCCAGTTTCCGGTAGGCGGAAATCACGGTGTTTCGATGGACACCAAGATCCTTAGACAAGATCCTAGTGGCGGGCAACCGCTCCCCTGCGCACAGTTTTCCGGCGCTGATAGCTTGCAGAATCGCCGCCGCGATCTGCCTGTTGAGAGGCTCGCCGCTTATTTTATCGAGCTGGATAGAGATCATTGCCCGGTTCCAATCTAATGCGCTTATAAGTTGCCTTTAGGCACATCACTGGCCTTGAATACCTGAGACCATCCATTTGATAAAGTGGACCCCTATTGGTACCATAGTCAAGCCTATATTTTCGAAATAGCATGAAATGCACTCCTTTTCATAGCTATTGGGTGGTACCATTTAGCGTCCGAACATGGTGACTCTTGTGATTTCTGTCGCTGTTCTTTGGTCTGCTGCGATTGATTCAAGCCTCTATGCGCAACATTTGGTGATAGCCGCCCCCCTTTCGCTTGCGCTTAGAGCTAGTTTCACGTAATTTGAATCTAAATCGGAGGAGATTAGACTCAGAGCTCTATAAATGCCCCCAATCAGGAGGAATGAGATGGATACTCTTCGAATCGATGCGAACATGGAGGTCAGTAAGGTTGTCCTCCAAGGTATCCCAGATCGCCCCGGAATCGCTGCAGAAATCTTCGGTGATCTCGGCATGAAGGGGTTCAATGTCGAACTGGTTGTCTCAACCGGTGGGGCTCGCGGTACAGCAGATATCTGCCTGGCGGTGACGGCGTCTCAACAAGACGAGGTCGTTCAGGCTCTAAAACAGATTCAGGATGAAAATGGCGCTACCGGCGTCGCAATTGATCCCGACGTTGCTCTGGTTTCAGTCATCGGCTCGAATCTATCAAAGGTACCGGGTGTGGCTGGCCGTATGTTTAAATCCCTCTCCGCGAGGGGAATCAATATCGAAATCATATCCACTTCCCTATCCTCTGTGACCTGTTTAATTCCCCGTGATAAAACCGAGGAGGCACAGATTGCACTGGAGGGTGAGTTTCTAAGCGAGCAATCAGGGACTTGATCGGTAAGAAGTCAGAAGCTCGAATCGAAACAAGAAGATAGGCACTGGTTGCGCCAATTCTTTCGCTTTGCTAACGTGATGAGAATTAGAAGGGTCCTGCATCAATGCGAAGGGAATTGGGGGGATTTGGAACCGTAGTGTCCAGTTGATACTCTGACATCCTTGACGGGCACGATGGCTACGTTGTAGCTGTCCAGTTTTTGGGTCTACCCCTGCATCAGTCTTTATCTAAAAAATAGCGAGGAAATATTAATGCCTGATTCCACGAAGCCGGCATCTAAGGGGAGATCCGTAGGGCAAACTGAAAGCCTAACAAACCATGATTCGTGCGGGTGTGGCGCACGACCCAGCTATAAACCTGGCCGACCAGGTAGTGAAGTCGAACCGGAAGTAACTTTGAATGAAACCTATTCCGGCATCCCACTGAAAGGTATCTACACAAAGGACGATCGATCTGATCCCCTCTGGCCTGAGCCTGGCGAGGGCGATGATTCCCTACCAGCGTCATATCCCTACACCAGGGGAGTTCACGCCAATATGTACCGAGGTCGGCGCTGGACGATGCGGATGTTCGCGGGATTCGGCACACCGGAAGATACCAATAAAAGGTTCCGTTACCTGCTCAAGGCTGGCCAAACCGGCCTCTCGACCGCTTTCGACATGCCATCTTTGATGGGCTACGATCCCGACCATGCGATGAGTGCCGGCGAAGTGGGGCGCGAAGGCGTCTCGATCGCCACCCTCGATGATATGACGCGCCTGTTCGATCAGATCCCACTCGATAAAGTCAGTACATCGATGACAATCAATGCCACCGCGATTATCGCCTTGGCCAACTATATCGCCACCGCCGAACGCCAGGGGATCAGCCCCGACAAACTACGCGGAACTCTACAGAATGATATCCTCAAGGAGTTCATCGCGCAGAAAGAGTGGATCTGCCCACCGGACCCATCAATGCGAATCATTCGCGATATGCTCTCCTACTGCTCAAAAGAGATGCCCTTGTGGAATACGATCTCGATCAGCGGTTATCATATTCGTGAGGCGGGCGCGACGGCGGTTCAGGAGCTGGCCTTCACTCTTGCCGACGGTATCGGTTATGTTCAAGCTGGGATCGAAGCCGGGCTCTCACCAGATGATTTCGCGCCGCGGCTTTCATTCTTCTTTGATGTCCACAACGATTTCTTTGAAGAGATCGCGAAGTTCCGTGCCGCCCGACGCATCTGGGCGAAGGTGATGAAGGATCGCTTCGGCGCCAAAAACAAACGTTCCTGGATTCTGCGCACGCATGCCCAGACAGCAGGTGTATCGCTCACGGCACAGCAACCATATAACAATGTGATTCGAACTACGCTTCAAGCATTGGCGGCGGTTCTCGGCGGCACTCAATCATTGCATACCAATTCATTGGATGAAACCTACGCCCTGCCCACTGAAGAAGCAGCCAAGATTGCGCTCCGAACTCAGCAGATAATCTCTGATGAGTCAAACATCCCCTGTGTCGTCGATCCGCTGGGCGGTTCATATTTCATTGAAAAGCTAACCGATGAGATCGAAGAAGCGGCCTGGAAATATATTGACCATATCGACAATCTTGGCGGAATAGTTCCGGCGATTAATCAGGGCTATCCTCAGAAAGAGATTGCGCGATCGGCCTATGAATACCAGCGTCAAGTTGAGCGAAGCGAACGAACCATAGTCGGAATCAATAAGTATATCGAAGAAGATGAGATCGACCCGGTCCCAACCCTCAAGATTGAACATGAGGTTGAGAACCAACAGATTAAACGGATCCAACAGTTTAGAGCCGATCGGGACTCAGCGGCGACAAGCGCGGCGATGGACGCGATCAAACAGGCGGCCAATGGCGATGAAAATCTGATGCCGGTCGTCATCAACGCGGTAAAAGCGGGAGCCACACTCGGAGAAATCAGCGATCTCTTCCGCGAGGTCTTCGGTGTCTACCGGGATCCCGCCTTTCTATAAGCTGAAATGAATCGGCCAACTCTGTTGAGCCGACCGACATATTGGGTGACTTGGCCGATCAGGAGGCAAATATGAACGGATCAGGGAAAACCTCTGCGGTGCTCGATGCTATGCGTCTCGGCTTCG
>Ga0180430_10003285_pt1 | contig 14056 bp, 14 predicted proteins | sample SS_ome_9_FD_132999 | JGI IMG/M metagenome (GOLD analysis project Ga0180430, IMG submission 132999) | Hypersaline lake sediment archaeal communities from the Salton Sea, California, USA - SS_1_S_2 metaG | ecosystem: Environmental > Aquatic > Non-marine Saline and Alkaline > Hypersaline >... | reverse complement strand
GACTGCGGCGACTGCGGCGGCGCAGGAGTCCACAGAGGACGTTGCGGAGGATGTGGCCGAGGACGTCGTCGAGCAGGACGTTGCCGAGGCTGCCGAGGCCGAGGAATCCGTTGAGGAGGGCGCCGAGGAGGCAGCTGCCGAGGACGATACCGCGGAAGCCACTGATGAGAGCGCAGGCGAGGCGAAGTAGTCGACGACGAGTAGTCGACGACACGAAGTAGTCACTGCACCAACGCGAAGGCGGGTGGTCGAGTCATGGATGATTCGACCACCCGCCTTCGTTTAGAGATCACCTATGACGGCTCGGAATTCTCCGGCTGGGCGATCCAACGTGACCAGCGCACGGTTCAGGGTGAACTCCAACGTGTCCTGACCCACCTTGCCGGTCAGGACATCGAGCTTACGTGTGCGGGTCGGACTGACTCCGGTGTGCACGCCCGTGGCCAGGTGGCGCATCTGGACTCCAAAGAAACCGGGCAACTCACCCCGGATCGAATCAATCGCGCCCTCCCCGACGACATCCGGGTTCGAGCGGTCAGCCAGGTCACATCGGATTTCGACGCCCGGTTCTCGGCGTTGTGGCGCAGATACAGCTATACAGTTTCCGATGATCCGCGAGGTCCCGATCCCCTGCGACGTCGATACCAACTCGCTGCCGGCGCATCGCTGGATATCGCTGCGATGAATCACGCCGCTTCGGCACTCGTCGGTGAACATGACTTCACGAGTTACTGCAAGCGCAAAGAGCACGCCAGTTCGGTGCGAGAGATCCTCTCCCTGCGCTGGGATCGCGAGGTTGACCTCGCAACCGGATTTTCCACGGCTGTCATGCACGTGACGGCTGATGCCTTCTGCCATTCCATGGTTCGTAGCCTCGCCGGTGCGCTCATTCCGGTGGGCCAGCACCGCGTGCCTATCGACTACCCCAGGCAGGCCTTGGACCTCAGGGCGCGAGAGGCCGGGGTAACCGTGATGCCGCCGCATCCCCTGGTTCTCGAGGAGGTGGGCTACCCGCCGGAGAGCGAATGGGCGCAGCGGCAGCGCCGTACGCGGAGTCTGCGTGTCACCGGGTGATCCGGAAAGGGTGATCCGGAAGGGGGGATCCGAAAATGGGGAGGGAGACCCCGGATTGGTCCCGCGTCGGCTCGCCGTGAGTTTCCAGGCCCCGCTTTGACCCCTTGTGGCGCAGCGCAGTACTCTTGGGGGTCGTTGTGCCCGTTGATGGGCGCTCCTCCCGTGGACACCTCCGCGGGATCTCTGCGGGAAGTGAAGGACTAGCGGTGCGTACGTATTCTCCGAAGCCCGGTGAGGTCACTCGCCAGTGGCACGTCATCGACGCCACCGACGTCGTCCTCGGTCGTCTCGCCTCTCATGTCGCCACCCTGCTGCGCGGTAAGCACAAGCCGACCTACGCACCGCACATCGACACCGGCGATTTCGTCGTTGTGATCAACGCCGACAAGGTGGTGCTCACCGGCTCGAAGTTGCAGCAGAAGATGGATCACCGCCACTCGGGTTATCCCGGTGGCCTGCGCAGCACCCCCTATGAGCGTCTCCTCGAAGAGAACCCGCGCCGTGTGATCGAAAAGGCCGTCAAGGGGATGTTGCCGCACAACCGCATCGGTCGCCAGCAGCTATCCAAGCTGAAGGTCTACGCCGGTCCGCAGCATCCGCACACCGCCCAGAAGCCCCAGCCGTTCACCATCTCGCAGGTCGCCCAGTAACCCCGCGGGGTTGCTGACGCGCGAAAGGATCATCTGTGACCACCGAGCCCGACATCGACGTCGACGTCGACACCGAAGACGAGGCCCCCTCCTCGTACACCTCCGAGACCCCCGGTATGGCGGCGCGCTCAGATCGCCCCGTGGTCACCGCGCCCGGTTCGGCGACCGGGCGGCGCAAGGAGGCCATCGCGCGAGTGCGGCTCATCCCAGGCACGGGTCGCTGGACGATCAATGGTCGTGACCTCGCTGAATACTTCCCGAACAAGGTGCACCAGCAGTTGGTGAATGAACCGTTCGTGACCCTCAGTCAGACTGGCCGCTACGACGTCATCGCGCGCATTCAAGGAGGTGGGGTCTCCGGACAGGCTGGTGCGTTGCGTCTGGGAGTCGCCCGTGCCCTCAACGAGATCGACGTCGAAGGCAACCGCAGCGACTTGAAGCGGGCGGGATTCCTCACCCGGGATTCGCGGGCGAAGGAGCGCAAGAAGTACGGCCTGAAGAAGGCCCGCAAGGCTCCGCAGTACAGCAAGCGCTAAAGGCGCGGCGTGGGCCGGCTGTTCGGCACCGACGGGGTGCGGGGGCTCGCCAACGGCGCGATCGATGCATCGTTGGCGCTGCGGTTGGCCGAGGGTGCCGCGCGCGTTCTGGGAGAGCAGTCCGGTGCCAACCCCGGTGGACGCCCGTTAGCGGTCGTCGGGCGCGATCCGCGAGCCAGCGGGGAGTTCCTGGAATCCGCCGTGGTCGCAGGTCTCGCCGGAGCTGGAATGGATGTCCTGCTCGCGGGTGTGATCCCCACTCCGGGGCTGGCGTACCTGACAGCGGCGGAATCCGCCGATCTCGGTGTGATGATCTCCGCATCGCACAATCCCATGCCTGATAACGGCATCAAGTTCTTCTCTGCGGGCGGACACAAGTTGCCCGACCATGTCGAGGATGCGATCGAAGCGACGATCGACACGCCCTGGGCACGGCCCACCGGTGCAGGAGTGGGGCGGGTGCGCACTCTCGATGATGCGACGGCCCGATACGTCCAGCACCTCGTCGATTCGATCGGTCAGTCGCTGTCCGGATTGACCGTCGTCGTCGATTGCGCGAATGGTGCGGCATCCCAGGTGGCACCCGATGCCCTTCGTCGAGCAGGCGCCGAAGTGACCGCCATTCATGCGAACCCCGATGGGCTCAATATCAACGAAGGGTGCGGGAGTACCCACCTCGACGATGTCATCGCTGCGGTGACCGAGCGCGGTGCCGACATCGGTATCGCGCATGATGGCGACGCCGACCGCTGCCTTGCTATCGACGCGAACGGCCAGGTCGTCGATGGTGATCAGATCATGGCCATCCTCGCACTCGCGATGCGCGACAGTGGCGAGCTAGCCCAGAACACCGTGGTGGCTACGGTGATGTCGAATCTCGGCTTCGCTCTGGCCATGGAAGACGCCGGGATCGAGGTTGTGCGGACGTCGGTGGGTGATCGCTATGTGCTGGAGGAGATGCTCGCGCATGGATACACCCTCGGCGGCGAGCAGAGCGGACACGTGGTGCTGTCCCAGTGGGCGACCACGGGCGATGGTGTGCTCACCGCGTTGATGTTGCTTGCACGCATGGCGGGCACCGGCCGAAGTTTGGCCGATCTCGCCTCGGTGGTAACGCGGCTTCCGCAGGTGCTGGTGAATGTTCCCGGGGTGGATCGCGCTGGTTTGGGGGATGCGGAGGTGATGCGTGTGGTCGCCGATGTCGAAGCGCGTCTCGGTGACACCGGTCGGGTGCTGCTTCGATCTTCGGGAACCGAGCCGCTCGTGCGGGTGATGGTGGAGGCGCCCACGCTGGATGAGGCAGGTTCTGCTGCCGAGGACATTGCGGCGATCGTGCGCGACCGACTGAGCCTGCCCTCCTGATCTGCTCGATCAAGCGACGCTCGTTCAGCCCCCTGCCGCTCAGTCGCCTGCCACCCAACCGCCTGTCGCTCGACCAGCCCACACCGGACCCGGCGTACGCTGGCCGTCATGTGCGGCATCGTGGGATACGTCGGGGAGAAGCAGGCCCTGGAGGTCGTCGTCGAGGGGCTGCGCCGCCTGGAATATCGCGGTTATGACTCCGCCGGGGTTGCGGTGGTCTCCGATGGCCGACTGCACACCCGCAAGAAGGCGGGCAAGCTGGCGAATCTGGAAAGTCTCCTGGGCGAGGATCCGCTCGAGGCGGCCACGCTGGGGATCGGCCACACCCGCTGGGCGACCCATGGCGGTCCCACTGATGCCAATGCCCACCCGCATGTCAGCGATGACGGTCGGGTTGCAGTTATTCACAACGGGATCATCGAGAATTTCGCCGAACTCAGGGATGAGTTGAGCGCAGCGGGCGTGGTGTTGAACTCCGAGACCGACACCGAGGTCGTCGCACATCTGCTGGCCGCCGAACTGCCCGAGTCGGGTGGAGATCTGGCCGAGGCGATGCGGCGGACGTGTCGGCGCCTAGATGGAGCCTTCACCCTGGTCGCGGTGGTCGCTGACGATGTCGATGTCGTCGTGGCCGCGCGGCGCAACTCCCCACTGGTGGTCGGCTTGGGTCAGGGTGAGAACTTCCTCGCCTCTGATGTGGCCGCATTCGTCTCCCACACGCGTGAAGCGCTGGAACTGGGTCAGGATCAGGTGGTGACGATTTCACGAGAGGCTGTCATCGTCACCGATTTCGACGGTGAACTCGTCGATGCCACTCCGTTCACGATCACCTGGGATGCCGCCGCCGCGGAGAAGGGCGGCTATGACCTGTTCATGTTGAAGGAAATCGCCGAACAGCCCAAGGCTGTCGCGGATTCCCTGCGCGGCCGGGTCGATCGTGATGGTCGTTTGCATCTGGACGAGATGAGATTGACCGATGCTGAGTTACGCGAGATCGACAAGGTTCTGATCGTCGCCTGTGGTACGGCCTATCACGCCGGTTTGGTCGCTAAGTACGCCATCGAGCATTGGACTCGGATTCCCGTCGATGTCGAACTAGCAAGCGAGTTCCGATATCGCGATCCGATCGTCGATTCCCGCATGCTCACCATCGCGATCTCCCAGTCGGGAGAGACGATGGATACCTTGATGGCGCTGCGTTACGCGCGCGAACAGGGCTCCAAGGCGCTTGCGATCTGCAATACCGTCGGATCCACGATTCCGCGCGAATCCGATGGTGTGCTGTACACCTATGCGGGACCGGAGATCGCCGTCGCTTCCACGAAGGCATTCCTCACTCAGATCATCGCCGCCTACCTGGTCGGTCTGTACCTCGCTCAGGTTCGCGGAAATATGTTCGGGGACGAGATCGAAACCGTTCTCCGCGATCTTTCCGATACACCGCAAGCGGTCGATCTCGTTCTCGATACCTCCGAAGGCGTTCAGGAGTTGGCGCGGGAGTTGGCCGATGCTCGGTCCGTGCTGTTCATAGGCCGCCACGTCGGTTTCCCTGTCGCTCTCGAAGGTGCGTTGAAACTCAAGGAACTCGCCTATATGCATGCGGAGGGATTCGCGGCCGGTGAACTCAAACACGGACCCATCGCGCTGATCGAACCGGGTGTCCCCGTGGTGTGCGTCGTTCCCTCACCCCGCGGCCGGGCCGTGCTGCATGACAAGGTCGTCAGCAATATTCAGGAAGTCCGCGCTCGCGGTGCTCGCACCATCATCATCGCCGAAGAGGGAGATGAATCCGTGGTGCCGTTCGCCGATCACATCATTCGTGTCCCGGCAGTGCCGACGCTGATGCAGCCATTGGTTTCGACCGTCCCGCTGCAGGTCTTCGCATGCGCCATGGCAACGGTCAAAGGTCATGACGTCGACCAGCCGCGAAACCTGGCCAAGTCGGTCACCGTCGAGTGAGATAAGTCCCGCCCTCGTGATCATCGCCATCGGTATCGACACGGTGCACGTCCCGCGGTTCGCCGCGATGCTCGACCGCCGACCCCGGTTGATCGAGCGGCTGTTCACGACAGCGGAATCCCACCGGGATTCCGGAGAACTGCGCTCCGCAAGTTCACTGGCCGCCCGGTTCGCTGCCAAGGAGGCGGTCGCCAAGGCACTCGGCGCACCGGCGGGGTTGGCGTGGCATGACTGCCAGATCCTCGCCGAAGAAAATGGACGCCCGACGATCCATGTGCGGGGAACGGTTTCGGCGGCTGCTGCAGGCATCGGGATCGAACGCTGGCATCTTTCACTGACCCACGACGGTGACTATGCGGCTGCCCAGATCGTGGCCGAGGGACCTGATCGATCTGCAGACCAGGCGATGGGCGAGGATCGAATGCCATGAGCGCAGGTGTCTTCGATGTCGCGAGCGTTCGTGCGGCCGAGCAGGCGCTGATGGCGGAGGTGGCTGAGGGCACCTTGATGCGCAGGGCCGCGACAGGCCTGGAGACGATCATCGCGGGGATGCTCACCCAGTTGCGCGGTCGGGTTCCGGGCTCGGCGGTCGTGGTTCTGGTCGGTTCGGGAAACAACGGCGGGGATGCGCTGTGGGCGGCGAGCGGACTCGTCGGTCGCGGTGCGGGAGTGCTCGCGATCACCTTCGCTGATCGCTGGCATGACCAGGGGATGCGTGCTTTCGTGCGCAGGGGCGGACGCAGCATTGCCGTCGACGACCTCGATGATGAAACGCTGTCAGCACTGTTGGCTGAGGCAGACATCATCCTCGATGGGCTCACCGGGATCGGCGGAAAGGGCCCACTGCGAGGTCGAGCCGTGGATGCCGCAGTTGCGGCGACTATCAGTGGGGCTGTGGTCGTGTCCGTCGATGTTCCCAGCGGAGTCGATGCGGACACCGGTCATGTTGCGGATCCCACCGCATGTATCGAAGCGGATATGACGGTCACGTTCGGGTGCGTCAAACCCGGACTGGTGCTCGCCCCGGGTCGGTACTTCGCCGGTGCGCTGCGCGTCGTCGACATCGGGCTGTCGGATTACCTGCCTCCCGAAGAGTGCCGGATCCTCGACGAGTTCGACCTGGCCCTGGGCGTTGCGGAACCCACGGATGGGGATTACAAGTACTCGCGCGGGGTCGTATGCGTTGCTGCGGGGAGCGCGGCGTATCGGGGCGCGGCGTTTCTCGCGGTCGATGGCGCGCGATACGCCGGCGCCGGCATGGTCCGGTATCTGAGCAGCAGCACCAGCCTCGCTGAGGGAATCGCCGCGCGATTCCCCGATGTCGTCGTCACCGAGAAATTCACCGATCTGCGCGAGGACCGGCGCGTCACGGGGTTCGGTGTCGGGCCCGGTTGGGGTGACGATGCTTCCGCTGAACACACCCTGCACGAGATCTTGGAACTCGACATCCCCGTCGCGCTCGATGCGGATGCGTTGCGCCTGTTGGCCCGGGACCGCGCACCCCTCATGGGCCGTACGGATGCCGGGCGCATCAGCGTGATCACCCCGCACGAGGGGGAGTTCGCCGCGCTCGGCTTCAGCATCGGTGATGATCGCCTGGCTGCGGCTCGACACGCCGCGAAGGTGCTGGGGTGCGTCGTGGTTCTCAAGGGACCGGGAACGGTGATCGCCACACCCTCGGGTGATGCGTTCATCGATGTCTTCGGGTCGGCGAACCTGGGCACCGCGGGTAGCGGTGATGTGCTGACCGGATTGCTCGCCGGAATGCTGGCTGCTGGACACGCCCGGAATGGGGCCATGTCGCTGCCGAGCGCCGGTCACGTCGCGGCCGTGGCCGTTGGGATTCATGGGTTGGCGGGCCAACTAGCCGGAGATGCGGGTCGTCCGGTGACGGCGAGTGACATCGCGACTTTCCTGCCCGAAGCGATCGCGCGAGTGCGTCGAGGGTGATGATGCCATGACGCCTTCATCGACTGCTTCCACCCACCCTGAGGTACTGCGCGCTCAGGCGGTGGTCGATCTGTCGGCGATCGCTGCCAACATCGATCGCCTGCGAGCGGCCACCTCCGCTGAAGTGATGATCGTGGTCAAGGCCGATGCCTATGGCCATGGGATGGCGCGGGTCGCTGCGCAGGCGCGGCGGCTGGGCATCGCGTGGTTGGGGGTCGCGCTGCCCGAGGAGGCGCTCCAACTGCGTGCAGAGGGCGACACGGGAAGCATCCTGGCCTGGCTGGCGACGCCGGATCAGAGCACGATCGACGAGTGCGTCGAACAGCGTGTCGATCTGGGAATCTCCACGCCCTGGGCCCTGGGCCAGATCGCCGATGCGGCGCGAAGGCACGGTGTCATCGCGCGCATCCATCTGAAGATCGACACCGGGCTGTCGCGTGGTGGCGCGAGTGCGTCGGACTGGTCGGAGCTGGTCGAGTTGTCTGCGCGGGCCCAAGCCGATGGCACGGTCATCGTCGATGGAGTGTGGTCACATCTGGTGTCCGGAGAGGATCCGGATGCGGCCGTAACGGGTGAACAGGCCCGAGCGTTCGTCGATGCCCTGCAGGTGGTGCATCGAGCAGGACTGAATCCAACCTGGCGTCATCTGGCCAATTCCGGGGCGGTGCTCAGCGGTGCTGCGAGTGAAAACGGATTCGAGCACACGATGGTCCGATGCGGAATCGCCGCCTATGGGATCACTCCTGGCCGCGTGCTAGGTGATTCGATCCAACTCGGACTTCGTCCGGCGATGACCCTGCAGGCACGTCTCGCCCAGGTCAAGGTCATTCCCGCGGGCCAGGGTGTGTCCTATGGTCACCATTGGATCGCGGAGCGTGAAACCGAAGTCGGATTGGTGCCGATCGGCTATGCCGATGGCCTGCCTCGCACCGCCGTCGCACCATCGGTGTGGATCGCAGGGCGTCGCTGCCCGGTCCTTGGGCGCATAGCGATGGATCAATGCGTTGTCGACGTCACCGGTGTGGACGCGCAGCCGGGAGACGAGGTCATCGTCTTCGGACCGGGCGATCGGGGGGAACCCACCGCTGAGGAGTGGGCAGAGTGGGCGGGGACGATCGGCTACGAGATCGTCACCCGGATAGGGCCGCGCGTTCCCCGTCGCTATGTGGGTGAAGTGGGTCAGATATGACACGAGATTCGGGGTCGGGGGGCATGGGTGCCGGTGGTTTGCCCGCGCTCGCGGCCGTCGCTGCAGGTGCGGCACTCGGCATCGTGGCCGAGCGACTGTGGTCGCGATCGCGACTCGTCGAGCAACCGGTCCCCTCGGATCCGCAGATCGCGCATGGGACGGCGATCACACGTGTGGTCGCAGACGATGGTGCGGTTCTCCACGCCCGCATCGACACTCCCGTCGATTGGCACCCGGGTGACCCGACCGTGGTACTCGTGCACGGATTTGCTCTTGACCTGACAACCTGGGATCACCAGCGCCGGGCCCTTCTGGGTGTGGCGCGCGTGGTGAGCTACGACCACCGCGGGCACGCACGATCTGCGCAAGCGCACCGGGCAGGAACAGGCCTCACCATCGACCGCCTCGGTCAGGATCTGGCGACTGTGATCGAGGACTGCACCGATGACGAATCGGTGATTGTGATCGGTCATTCGATGGGAGGCATGACCATCATGGCGCTTGCCGAACAACGACCCGACTGGTTCGGCGAGCGCATCATCGGTGTCGGGCTGCTGGCCACATCGGCCGGGGAGATCGGCACGGTCACTCTCGGGCTTCCTCGCCCACTTGCGCAACTCGCCCATCGGCTGACTCCGATCGTGGGCACCGTGGTGGACCGGGAGTGGTTGACCAACCTGGTGTTGCGCATCCGCGACTCGGGAAGCGACCTCAGCCGCGTGCTGACCCGGACCTACGCCTTCGGCGAGTCTGCACCCGAGCACGGAACAGCACTCGTTGCGCATCTGCTTGCCACGACGCCGCTTCCGGTGGTGGCTGATCTGCTCGGTGACATCGGGCGTCATGATCGTCGCGATGCACTGGGACCGCTATCGCGAATACCGACTCTGATCATCGTGGGCGATGCGGATCAACTCACCCCCGCGAGCCATTCGCGTCGGCTGCATCAGGCCATCGATGATTCGACCCTGATCGAGCTCGACGGCGTAGGGCACATGCTCACCCTGGAGGCACCGGATGCGGTCGACAGCGCACTGGTGGCTTTCGTCTCTGACATCGCTCGATTCCGTCACCACGATGAGAGGCGTCCGGCGCAGTGACCGGATCGGTCGGCGCACCATTGGATCCACCACAGGTGGAGGTCGTCCTGTCCGACGTGGCAGCGACGGAGCAACTCGGGCGCTGTCTTGCCCGCATATGCCAACCGGGGGATCTGATCATCTTGAGCGGCGACCTCGGTGCCGGCAAGACCACTCTCACCCGGGGGCTTGGTGAGGGTCTGGGTGTTCGAGGGGCTGTTACGAGCCCGACGTTCGTGGTGGCGCGTCGGCATCCGCATCCCCAGGGCGGCACGGAATTGATCCATGTCGATGCGTATCGATTGGGTTCACGCGCCGAGATCGATGATCTCGACCTGCTTGATGCTGCCGATAACGCGATCACCGTGGTCGAGTGGGGCGCCGACCGTGTCGAGCACCTCTGCGAAAACAGACTGCACATCGACATGCGGGAGCTCGAGGATGACCCGCAGGCGCGGCAGGTGATCCTGCGCCCAGCCGGTCCACGATGGCGGACATCGGATGTCGAGGCGTTGGCCCGCTGTGCGGGTGCTTGACTATCGGGGTGATCATCCTTGCCGTCGACACCGCCACCGCGGCGACCTCGGCGGCGATCAGCGGACCGGCATCGGTCGTGTCGCGCCGCAATGTCGATGCCCATGGCCATGTCGAGTCGCTTGCGCCGATGATCAGCGAAGTACTCACCGAATCGGGAATCGAACCGAAGGACATTGATGTTCTTGCCTGCGGTGTGGGGCCGGGACCATTCACTGGATTGCGGGTGGGGATCGCTCAGATGATCGCGATGGGTGCTGCACTCGATCGACCCGTCGTCGGGGTCTGCACGCACGATGTGATGGCGCACGCGGCCCTGGGATTGGCGGATCGCTCGACACCCGAACCGGACGCAGGCCTTGAGCCAGGACTGATTGTCGCCACGGCCGCTCGGCGCGCTGAATCCTTCGTCTCGACATACGACTACAGCGGACGGCGAAGCTCTGGCCCGATCGCGCTCAGTAACGACGAAGCGCGCCATGCCATGCTCGCAGAGGAGGTGATCCTCGCCGGTGATGCGGTGGATCTGCTGATCGAGAATGTTCCTACCTACCGTCGCGGCCCGAGATTCCCCCACGCAGCGGATCTTGCAGTCATCGTCGCGTCAAGGTTGAACGCTGGCGAGGACTGGTCTGATGATGCGGATCTAGCGATAGATCTGGACCCCGCGACCGCCAGAGGGTATTCGACCGCGCAAGTGCTCATCGAACGCGGACGACACGGTCGATTGCTGCTGCCACCTCGCCCGCTGTACCTACGCGCGCCGGATGCCGTAGCGACTGCAGCCGCTTCGACGATGGCTGCTGAAATGGATCGACGCGCATGATCGAAATCCGTCGGATGCGCTGGTGGCATATCGAACAGGCGATGACGTTGGAGAATCAACTCTTCGGTTCGACGGCTTGGTCGCCAGCTCAGATGTGGTCGGAATTGGCGCGTGATCAACGCAGGTATTACGTCCTCGTCAGCGCTGGGAATCAGGCTGCCGGCGAACCGGAGAGCGACACCGACGAAGTTCTCGTGGGCTACGCGGGGATCAATCTCCTGCCACCGGATGCCGATGTGCAGACGGTTGCTGTCGCACCCTCGCTGCAGGGAAGAGGATGGGCTCGTCGACTTGTCGAACGTCTCATCGCTGACGCGTCCAGTGCCGACTGCTCGCAGGTCCTGCTCGAGGTCCGTGCAGATAACGAACCTGCCCTGCGGTTGTACGAACGGCTCGGTTTCGAGGTCATCGCCCGTCGCACGGCGTATTACGGCCCAGGTGAGGACGCACTCATCATGCGGTTGCGCCCGATCCCCGTGGCCCCGACCGTTGCGGAGCACGCGTCATGACGGCGAGAGGATCAGCATCGCCGATCGTGGTGGGGATCGAGACCTCCTGCGACGAGACTGCCGTCGCTTTCGTGCGAGGCCGGGAGCTGCTCAGTGATGTCGTCGCCTCCAGCGTCCACGAACATGCCCGCTTCGGAGGTGTCGTTCCCGAGGTCGCTTCGCGGGCGCACGTCGAGGCACTGACCCAGACCCTCGCTGCCGCGCGGGAGCAGGCGGGCCTGGAGTGGAGTGACGTTGACGCGATCGCGGTAACGGCGGGGCCGGGACTCGTCGGCGCGTTACTGGTCGGCGTATCTGCGGCCCAAGGGCTCGCTCTGGCGCTGCAGCGTCCGATCTACGGCGTGAATCATCTCGCCGCGCATGTTGCTGTCGATCGACTCGTCCACGGAGAGCTGCCGCAACCTGCGGTGGCACTGTTGGTGTCCGGTGGGCACACATCATTGCTGCGCGTCGATGACGTCACCGCAGATGTGACTCCGCTGGGTCAGACTCTCGACGATGCAGCCGGCGAAGCCTTCGACAAGGTTGCGCGGTTGTTGGGCTTGCCGTTTCCCGGTGGGCCGTCCATCGACGCACGGGCGCGCGAGGGGGATCCTGTATCGATCGATTTCCCCCGTGGTCTGACCCATGCCGGTGATGACGAACGGCACCGGCACGACTTCTCGTTCTCCGGGGTGAAGACCGCCGTGTCGCGCTGGATCAGGGCGCGTGAGCGATCTGGCGAGCCGGTGCCGTTGGCTGATGTGGCCGCTTCGTTCCAGGAGTCGGTGGTCGATGTCCTCAGCGCCAAGGCGATCCGGGCGTGCCGAGACGAGGGCATCGAGCATCTGATCGTCGGGGGAGGAGTGGCGGCCAATTCCCGACTGCGGGCTGTGATCGAGCACCGGGCCGATGCCCACGGGATCGAGGTTCGGATCCCGCCCCCGAGTCTGTGCACGGATAACGGGGCGATGGTGGCCTCGCTGGGTGCGGCCCTCGTCGAACGTGGCCGACCGACCTCGAGTCTGAGTCTGCCTGCCGATTCCTCACTACCGGTCACCGAGGTCACCCTGCGCTGACCCCCCCATCCCCCATTCCGGCCTCGTCTGAGTTACCTGAGTGGTCGTTAACTCCAGGAGTTAACGACCACTCAGGTAACTCAGACGCACAGGGGGTGTGGCTTGTTAGGGGTTCATGGGGGATCGCGGGTTACCCTTGCGGAGTGAGTCATGCGGGTCCTGGTGCGCCGCGCACCTCCTGGGGACGGGCAGCCGTCCTCGTTCTCGGCATCCCCCTCGGATTGGTGGCCCTGGCGTTCGCCTTCGCCCTGTGGGTTCCGTCGTCGGGTCCCACTGAGGCCGCCACCGTCGATGCGACCCCGGTCGCCGACGTCACACCAGCGGTGCCGTCGACGACTCCTGATCCCACGACGGCCCCACCTGATGAGCCAGCCGATGAGCCGACCGCCGAGCCTGCGGCAACGCCGACCGGGCCCGATTCGCAGAGTCCCTCATCGGCGACCGGGCGTTCGGGGCGCAGCGATGCCAATCGCGCGAATCCCGCCTTGGATGTCGTGTGGCGGGTGGAGACCGATGACCCGGTGTTCTTCATCACCGTCGACGACAACCTGCGCGATCAGGCGGTCGCCGATGCCGCATTGCAGATCGTGCGCGCGAACCAGATCCCCATCACTGCTTTCCTCACCACCAACTATGTCGGTGATGACGGCGACTACTTCAACGAGGTGACCTCATTCGGTGGTTCGATCCAGAACCACACGGTGACGCACCCGTTCTTCAACAGAGCGGATTCCGACCCGTATTTCGAGATCTGTACCGCCCAGGAGCGGCTAGCCGCGCAATTCGGTGACACCCCGTGGATGATGCGACCTCCGTACGGCGAACCGTATTTCTCAGGTGCTGATCCCTCGGCCGTCGAAGCCGCGTCAGCGAATTGCGGGGTCAACCGGATCGTGATGTGGAGCGCGGTTGTGGACAACGGCAATGTGTCCTACAACCCGGGCACGACCCTCCAGCCCGGTGACATCGTGCTGTTCCACTTCTGGGACCCCAAATTCGCCGAGGGCCTTCAGATGATCCTCGATATCGGGAAGGCCAATGGCCTGAGCCCGGCGCCGCTGGAGGACTACCTCTGAGTCGCTCGGCTTTCGACGACCTGCTCGTCGCCGGTCCCGTGCTCATCGACGGTGGGCTAGCGACTCATCTAGAGGCACTCGGCTACGACATCTCCGGCTCGCTGTGGTCCGCTCGCATCCTCACCGAAGCACCGGACGGGATCGTCCGTGCGCATCGGGACTTCATCTCCGCCGGTGCTCAGATCGTGATCACGGCGAGCTACCAGGTCTCGCGCCAGGGATTCCTCGCCCAGGGCAGGACCGAAGCACATGCT
>Ga0180430_10003282_pt1 | contig 14063 bp, 10 predicted proteins | sample SS_ome_9_FD_132999 | JGI IMG/M metagenome (GOLD analysis project Ga0180430, IMG submission 132999) | Hypersaline lake sediment archaeal communities from the Salton Sea, California, USA - SS_1_S_2 metaG | ecosystem: Environmental > Aquatic > Non-marine Saline and Alkaline > Hypersaline >... | reverse complement strand
CGGTCGCCGTACGTTTTTCACGAAAATCGCGGCGGTTGCCGCGGGCGGCCTGGCCACGCTCGCCCCGCTTGCCGCCGGGGTCTGGATGACGCTCGACCCGCTGCGGAAGCGGGCCGGGACGGCCGGGTTTCTGCCGGTGACCGACGCGGCCACCCTGCCCGACAACGGGATGCCGCGACAGTTCCCGGTGATCGCCGACCGGGTCGATGCCTGGACAGGCTTCACCGCCGAACCGATCGGGGCGGTCTACCTGCGGCGGGAGAAGGGCTCCGATTCCATCGAGGCACTCTCGGCGACCTGCCCCCATGCCGGCTGCTTCGTGGAACTCGACGCCCGCGATCGTTGCTTCCGCTGTCCCTGCCACAACAGCGTCTTCACGCTCGACGGCGGCATCGTCAGCCCCAGCCCCAGCCCCCGCCCGATGGACTCACTCGAGTGCCGCGTCGACGCCAAAGGGGGTGTCGAAGTCAAGTGGGAAAACTACTATTCAGGCATCGCAGAGAAGGTGCCGCGTTCATGAGTTCACCCGACGCATCGCGAGGGCGGGGAATTCTCCGCCAACTCGCCGACTTCCTCGACGACCGCACCGGCTACCGCGGGCTGCTCGCGGAAGCCCTGTATGAACGCGTTCCCGGCGGGGCCCGCTGGCGGTATGTCTGGGGCAGCACGCTGGTTTTTGCATTCATCACGCAGGTGATCACCGGACTGGTGCTCTGGTCGAGCTATTCCGCCAGCGGCCAGACCGCCTGGGAGAGCGTCTACTACATCCAGCACGAGATGGCCGGCGGCTGGCTCGTCCGCGGCATCCATCATTTCATGGCCCAGGCGATGGTGGTGCTTTTGGCGCTGCATCTGATGCAGGTCGTCATCGACGGGGCCTATCGGGCACCGCGGGAGGTCAACTTCTGGCTGGGGCTGGTCTTGATGACGCTCGTGCTGGGGATGGCCCTCACCGGTTACCTCCTGCCCTGGGATCAAAAGGGCTACTGGGCGACCCGCGTGGCGACGAATCTCGCGGGCCTCGTGCCCTTCGCCGGGCCGGCGATCCAGCAGCTCGTCGTGGGCGGCTCCGACTACGGCCACCACACCCTGACCCGCTTCTTCGCCCTGCATGCCGGCTTTCTGCCGGCAACACTCGTGCTCTTTCTGGTGGTTCACCTGACCCTGTTCCGCAAGCACGGCCTCTGCGCGAAGCAGCCGATCACCAAGCCCGACGGGATGTTCTGGCCGGACCAGCTGCTCAAGGACACCGTGGCGATGCTCGCGGTGATGGCGGTCGTGCTCGGCGTGATCCTGCTGCCGGCGATGCGGGCGATGCTCGAGGGCAGGCCGATCGACCCGGGTGAACTCGGGGCCGAACTCGGGGCTCCGGCCGACCCGGCCCAGCCCTATGCCGCGGCCCGCCCGGAGTGGTATTTCCTGTTTCTCTTCCAGTTCCTCAAGGTCTTCGAGGGCTGGGGGGCCAGCGGTGAATTCTTCGGGGCGATCGTGGTGCCGGGGCTCGTGATGGCGATCATGTTTCTGATGCCGATCATCGGCCGCTGGAAGCTCGGCCACCGCTTCAATATCGCTTTCACCCTCGCGATCCTCGCCGGGGCGGGTCTGCTGACGGCCATGGCCCTCAACGAGGACTACGCGGCCCTCTGGTCGGACCGTGCCGCCTATGCCGATGTCGAAAAACTGATCGAAGAGACCGGCAACGACCCTGCGGCAATCGCGACGGCCCTCGATCACGACGAGGGAAAAATCGCCGACTTCCACCGGCGGGCCCGGGCTCTCGAGAAGATCCGTCGTTCGGAGGCCTTTCTGGCCGCGGTGCAGCAGGCGAAGCAGGACGCCCACCGGGCCGTCGAACTCGCCGGCCGGCCGGAGCGGATTCCACCCGGCGGAGCCCTCGAGCTGGTGCGGGCCGATCCGGAAAGCCAGGGACCGCGGCTCTTCGCTCAGCACTGCGGGAGCTGCCACGCCCATGTCGATCCCGACGACCCCGGGGCGGAGGCGGTCTTTGCCAAGAGTTCGGCGGCCAACCTCTTCGGCTTCGGCTCGGCGGCCTGGATGCGAGGGCTGCTCGACCCCGCCCAGGTGGCCGGCCCGGCCTACTTCGGCAACACCGCCCATGCCGAGGGCGACATGGTGAACTTCGTGACCGAGGATTTGACCGATCGCGACGAATGGAGCGAGGCCGACATCGACGCGGTGGTCGCCGCGATGGCCGCCGGGGCGATGACGCATGCGGCGGCGGTCTCCCCGCCCGATGCGAAGCTTGTCGAGCGGGGCCGCGAGCTCGTTGCCGATGAAGCCCGCTGCGGCGGCTGCCACCACTTCGGCGACAACGAGACGGAACTTGGCTACGCCCCCGATCTCGCCGGATGGGGCGGTCGCGAGTGGCTGGTGGGGATCATCGCCGATCCGACCCATGAGCGATTCTACGGCGAGTCCAACGACCGCATGCCGAGCTTCGGCGTGGCGGAGGAGGGGGCCATGCCGGCGATGAGCGACGAGGAGATCGGACTGGTTGCCGACTGGCTCCGCGGCGACTGGTACCGCCCCGCCACCGGCAAATAGAAGGCCGCCGCGACGCCCGGCCTACAGGTTCCAGCGATCGAAGAGTTTCTCGCGGAAGCTCTGCCACTCCGGCCGCAGGGGCTGCTCCTGGGCGGCCGAGGAGCCGGCGAGTTCCGCCACCCAGTCATCCATGCGTCGCAGCCGACGGACAAGCGACTCGGTGACGTTGTAGGCCAGCTTGTAGGCGGCCTGGACTCCCTCGGCGAAAAGCTCCTTGTAGTCGGCATGGGTGATCCGCAACAGCTTCACCGGGGTGATCGTCTTCACGTCGGCGGAGTGGGGCGAGGGGCTGAAAAACGACATGTCACCGAAATGGCCGGGGGGCTCGAGCTTGGCGAGCACGACACTGCGGGATTCCTCGTGGCCCGGCGGCATCGCGGCCGGGTCGATCCGCCGCGAGACCTCGCAGGCTCCCTCGAGCAGAATCCAGAGATTGCGGCTGCTCGCCCCCTGCTCGATCACCAGAGCTCCCGGGCCAAACTCGACAACTTCGGCGACGTCCGCGATCTGCGAGCTGTCGGTCGCGTTGAAGCCGCGGAACAGCGGGATCGCCTGCAGGACCACGCTCGAGATGCGTTCTGGAGACGTCATTCGATCCCTCCCAGCACGGTGGCACGACCGACCCGGCCGAGCCCGAGCATGTAGGCCGCGGTCCGCAGGGTCACGTGCCGCTGCTGGGCCAGCTGCCAGATCTGCTCGAATCCCTCGCCGAGGATGCGGTCGAGTTCCTGCCGCACGCGGTTGATGCCCCACTGGTAGTGCTGGCGATTCTGCACCCACTCAAACCAGCTGGCCGTCACGCCGCCGGCGTTGGCGAGGATGTCGGGCAGCACCGTCAGCCCGGCCTCGTCGAAGATCGCGTCGGCATCCGGGTCGATCGGGGCATTGGCCGCCTCGACGATCATGCGGGCCCGCACGCGGCCGGCATTCTCCGGCGTGAGCACGCCGCCGAGGGCCGCGGGAATCAGCACATCGACATCGAGGGCGAGCAGTTCGTCGTTGGTGATCGCATCGGCGCCCTTGAAGCCCGCGACCTTTCCGGTGGCGTGCATGTGCCTGAGCAGTTCAAGCACGTCGATCCCGTCGCTGCAGTGCACGCCCCCGAAAGCGTCGCTGACTGCAAGAATCCGGCACTCAGCGGCCTTGAGAAACTTCGCCGCGTGCGAGCCGACGTTGCCAAACCCCTGGATCGCCACGGTCGTGCCCTCGACCCGGCGGCCGAGTCGGCTGAGCAGCTTGACCGTGAGGCTGCCCACGCCGCGGCCGGTCGCCTCCTCGCGACCGGCGATGCCGTGATATTCCACCGGCTTACCCGTCACGCAGGCCGGCGAGAAACCGTGGAACTTACCGTACTGGTTCATGATCCAGGCCATCACCTCGGCAGTGGTGCCCATATCGGGGGCGGGGATGTCGGTATCGGGGCCGAACAGGTCGTGGATCGCATCGACGAAACGGCGGGTGATCCGCTCCAGCTCACGCGTGCTCCGCTGGGCAGGATCGATCGCCACGCCCCCCTTGGCTCCGCCGTAGGGAATGTTGACCACCGCGGTCTTCCAGGTCATCAGCGAGGCCAGGGCCCGTACCTCGTCGAGATCGACCTGCGGATGGTATCTCAGTCCGCCCTTCATCGGCCCCCGGGCGTCGTTGTGCTGCACGCGGTAGCCGATGAAGGTGGCCACCTCGCCGCTGTCGAGTTCGACCGGGATCTGCACCTGCACCTCCCGCTTGGGAGTCAGGAGCAGTTTCCGCATGTTGTCCGAAAGGTCGAGTTCGTCGGCGGCCCGATTGAAGTAGATCCCGGTGGCGTCGTTTGCTCGCATGACTCGGCCTGGCGGTGCCGCGGATTCACCGGGGGTTTCTTCGATGGGATCGCGGCCGCAGTCGCCGGAGGCGAGGCCCGAGGAGGAATCTTATCGACGGCCGTCGACGGGCCACAAGACGAGGCACGTTGGCTCCCCGCGGCCGTTGGCGGATAGGATTGCGTCATGGGGCCGAGCGGTTCGGCCGAGCGGCGTTTCCCCGGCAGCGTGCAGCAGGACGAGCGCAGGACGAGCAATTGATGACGGCGACCACGTCGGGCGATGAGATCTGGAGGCTGCTTGCGGCCAGCCGGCTGCTCGACGAGGGCCGCCTCGCGGAGCAGCGCGGCGAGTTTGATCGTCGGCATGGCGGCGGCGACGCGGTGGCGGTGCTGAAATTTCTCGGGAGCCAGAAGCTGCTCACCCGCTGGCAGGCCCGCCGGCTGCTCAAGGGCAGGGACGGGCCGTTTTTCCTGGGTGACTACCGTCTGCTCGACAAGGTTCCCACGCCGTTCACTTCGGCGATCTTCCAGGCCCTGCACGAGCCTTCCGGCCGCGAGGTCTCCCTGGTTGTCCTCGACCGGGCCGCCGCGGGCCGGGTCGAGGTGTGGACGGGCATCGTGAAGGCGACCACGATCGCCCACCAGGCGACCGATCCGGTGCTCTCGCGGACCTGGGCCCTGGAGCAGGCCGGCGGCAACCGGATCGTGGTCTGCGAGCATCTTCCAGGCCCGACGCTTGCCGATGAGATCGCCGGCACGGGTCCGCTGCCGGTCGACGAGGCGGGCCGCATCGTGTTTGCCGTGGCCCGCGCGGTGGCCGAACTGCACGCCCTCGGCGGCATCCATGGCGGGGTCGGCGTGCACACGATCCACCGCTCGGAGCACGACCGGGCGGATCTGCCGGTCAGGCTGCTGCAGTTTCCCCTCTGCGGCGATCCTCTGCTGCAGCCGCCGCGGCTCAATCATTCCCAGGCCGCCGCCCTCGGCCAGCGAATCTGCTTCGTGGCCCCGGAGCTCGCCCGGCCCGGCAGCCTGGCCACCACGGCGAGCGATGTCTATGCGGTGGGCTGTCTGCTCTCCGCACTCGTCACCGGCATGATGCCCAACTGGAAGGGCGACCCGCAGCGGACCCTCGCCCGAGCCGCCGCCTCGCCGGTCGAGCCGAACGGCCCCGGCGTGCCGCCGCCGGTCCGCTCGCTGATCGGCTACCTGACCGCCCCCGACCCTGCCGCCCGCTATGCCTCGGCGACCGAGGCGGCCGCCGCGATCGCCGCCTGCTTCGGATTCGAGGGCCTGGCCGACCTGCCGGCCCCGCCCCCGCCTGCCGGCGAGCCCGCCGCCGCGGCCGTCGAGACCCCGGCTTTCCCCAGCGTGGAGCCGAACGTGCGACCGACGCTCGTCCCCGATGACCGCGAAGATGCCGCGGCCCGGGCCGAGCGGCCGCGTCCGCGGCGACGCGGCCGTCGCTCGGCGGCGTTGGGCCTGGCGGGTACGGGAATCGCGGGCGTTGTGATGGCGATTGCGGCGGTCGTGATCTGGACCAACCTGCCGCCTCCTCGGCCCGCTGATCCCGACCTCGCCGCCAACAACCCTCCGCCCGCGAGCGATCCTTCCGATCCCGGCGGCCCAGTACCCCCGCCGGACCGGCAGCCTGCCGAAGCACGACCGACCGTGCCGGCCGCAGGATCGGCCGCCATGCCCGGGGCCGAACCGGTCGAGGGTGACCCCGAGCCGCCCCCGGCTCCCGGCCCACGAGAACTGCTTGTCGATGACGACTCGCTGCCCTGGGGCTCGCCGACCTCCGGAAGCCCGCCATCGCTTGACTACGTGCCCGCCGGGTCGCAGGTCGTGCTGGTGGCCAGGCCGGCATCGCTGCTGGCCGATCCCGAGGGCCGTCGGTTTGTGGAGGGCCTCGGGCCCGAGGTCGGCCGCGGCCTCGAGGAGGCGGCCCGGCTGGCGGGCGTGCGGCCGGAGCAGCTGACCACGATCCGCGTGGGCTGGAGCACCGATGCCTCCGGCGAGCCGGTCATGGGGCTCGTGCTGGAGGTCGCTTCGCGGATCGACCCGGCGGCCATGGGCTCGGCCTGGCAGAACGCCCGTCCGGTCAAGATCGGCGAGGAAACGATCTACGAGTCACCCGCAAGGGCCTACTGGCTGCCGAGGGCGGCCGGGGGCACGCTGCTTGTGGTCGGCCGTCCGGAGACGATCCGGCAAGGCATCGATTTCGGGGCCTCGCCTCCGCTGCCGCCCGATCTCGAACTGCTCACCGAGCGGCTCGACGGCGAGCGACAGCTGACCCTGCTCGGCTCACCGAGCTTTTTGGTCAACGACGGCCGGGTGCTGCTTTCGAAACCGATGGCGGCCGTCGCCGCGGGCATTGCCCGCTTCTTCGGCGAGCAGCTGCAGGCCGCGGCGATCTCCCTGCACCTGGGGGATGCCTTCTATGCCGAGATCGATGCGGTGTCGCCGGCCGATCAGCCGCCGCAGCGATTTGCCGAGACTCTCGCCGGCCGTCTCGAATCGGTCGTCGGCGAGGTGGAGGACCATTGCTTCGCCCTGGCCGGCGGCTACGGCATGAAGCTCGTCGGCCGACTGCCCACGATGGCCCGGGTGGCCGTCAGCCAGATCCGCCACGGCGGCGAGGGACGGCTGGCGGTGCTCAACTGCTACCTGCCCGCCGCGGCCGCCCACAACCTGGCCCTTGCCGGGGAGCTGGCGATGGCCCAATCTCCGGGTGCGGGAATCAGCCCGCCGCAGGCGACCTCCGCCGCCCCCAAGACGACCGCGGAGAAACTGCAGATGAAGCTCAGTCTGGTGTTCGCCAAGGACAACCTCGAGCGGTCGATCCAGATGCTCTCCGAGGAGACCGGGGTGGAAATGGAGATCCTCGGCGGCGACCTGCAGCTCGAGGGGATCACGAAGAACCAGTCGTTCGGCCTCGACGAGCGGGACAAGCCGGCCGACGCGATCCTGCGGACGATCCTGGCCAAGGCCAATCCCGACGGCAAACTCGTCTACGTGATCCGACGCGGCGAGGGCGGTGAGTCGCTGGCCATCACCACCCGCGCGGCGGTGGCCAAGCGGGGCGAGACGCTGCCGCCGGGGTTTGAAGCCGAGTCTGACGACACGAAGAAGAAAGGCGGATCGCGATGATCATCGTCATGCAGGCCGACGCCGGCAGTGACCAGCTCGACCACGTGGTGGTTCAGGTGGAGGGCCTGGGGCTCAAGCCGCACGTGATCGTGGGCACCGAGCGAACGGTCGTGGCCGTGGTGGGCGACGAGCGGGCCGCCGCCAACAACGGCCTGGAGACCCTGCCGGGAGTGGCGAAGGTGCTGCCGATCCTCGCCCCCTACAAGGTCGCCAGCCGCGAGGTGCAGCATGAGCCGACGGTCGTCACGGCCGGGTCGCTGTCGGTGGGCGGGCCGAAGATCGGCGTGATCGCCGGCCCCTGCTCGGTGGAGAGCCGCGAGCAGATTCTCGCCACGGCCCGGGCCGTGAAGGCGGCAGGAGCGAGTGGCCTGCGGGGCGGCGCCTTCAAGCCCCGCACCAGTCCCTATGCCTTCCAGGGCCTCAAGGAGGAGGGGCTCGAACTGCTCGCCGAGGCCCGCGAGGAAACGGGCCTGGCGGTGGTCACGGAGGTCGTGGCCCCCGAGGACGTGCCGCTGGTGGCCCGCCATGCCGACGTGCTGCAAGTGGGGGCGCGCAACATGCAGAACTACCGGCTGCTCGAGGCGGTCGGGGCGACCCGCACGCCGGTGCTGCTCAAGCGGGGCCCGGCGGCCACGCTCGAGGAGATGCTGCTCGCCGCGGAATACGTGCTCGACGGCGGCAACCGGCAGGTGATTCTCTGCGAGCGCGGCATCCGCACCTTCGAGACCCACACCCGCTTCACGCTGCCGCTGGCAAGCGTGCCGTGGCTCAAGGCCCGCACCCACCTGCCGGTGGTGATCGACCCCAGCCATGGCACCGGCCATGCCTCCCTCGTGCCGAGCCTTTCCGCGGCGGCCGTGGCGGTCGGTGCCGACGGCCTGATCGTCGAGGTCCACCCCGATCCGGCCTCCGCCAAGAGCGACGGGGCCCAGACCCTCGATTTCGCGGGGTTCGCCGCCACGATGGAGACCTGCCGCCGGGTGGCCCAGGCGGTGGGCCGCACGCTGCCGGCCGCGGGTGGCTAATTCAGAGCGAACATGGCGATCGCCATGTACATCAAAATTCCGACCACATCGACGATCGCCGAGACGAAGGGATTGCTCATCAGGGCCGGGTCGAGGCCGATCGACCGGAAGACCAGCGGCAGCACCGAGCCGACGAGCGTGCCCATGATTACCACGCCCAGGATCGTGAGCGGGATGACCAGCGCTTCCAGCGGGCCAGGGGCATACAGCAGGGCCAGCAGGTAGCCCGGGGTCGCCAGCAGAACGCCCAACAGCAGGCCCAGCACAAGTTCGCGGCGGAGGATGCGGGGCCAGTCCTCGAGTTTGCAGTCCCCGGTGGACAGGGCGGTGATCACGAGCGTCGCCGACTGGTTGCCGGAGTTGCCCCCGCTGGCGATCACCAGCGGGATGAAGGCCACCAGCCAGCCGTGCTGGATCGGCGAGCGGGCCAGGAGCATCGCCGTCACCGCCGCGGTGGCGAAGAGAATCGTCAGCCAGACACCCCGCTTCCAGGTCATCGCCGGAATTGCCGTCTCGAGATAACCCTCGCCCAGCGGCGAGATGGCCGCGATCATGTGGGCGTCCTCGGTGGCGTCCTCGCGGATCGCGTCGAGCACGTCGTCGTGGGTCACGATTCCCACCAGACGGTTCTCGTCGTCGACCACCGGGATCGCCAGGAAGTCGTAGCGGGCAAGCTTCTGGACCACCTTCTCTCGCGACTCGTCGATGCGAACGCGGATCACGTCGGTCTCCATGAGGTCCGAGACCATGGCGATGGGGCGGGCCAGGATCAGGTCGCGAAGCGAGACGAAGCCGAGCAGGTGGCGGTCGGCATCGAGCACGTAGATGTAATAGATCGACTCGCTGTCGGGTGCCTGACTCCGCAGCCGGGCGATCGCCTCACCGGCGGTGATCTCCGCCGGCAGCGAGGCATACTCGGTGGTCATCAGGGATCCGGCCGAGTCTTCCGGGCAGGAGAGGAGCATGCGGATGTTCTGCCGCTCCGCCTTGGCCACGTAGGGCAGGATCTCCTCGACAAGTTCCGGCTCCACCTCGCGGAGCAGGTCGTCGCGGTTGTCGGCGGCCATCGCTTCGAGCACCAGGCCGAGGTGCGGCCGGTCGGCCGTCTCCACCAGCTGCACCTGTCGCGACATCGGGTAGTAAGGAAAGATCTCCGCCTGCAGGTCGATCGGCACGGTATCGAGGAGCTTCCAGATCTCCTCCGGATCGAGGCCCTCGGAAAACTCCGCCACCGTCGCCGGATGGAGTTCCTCGGCCACCTCACGGAGGCCGGCGAAATCACCCTCCGCGATCATGCTGCGAAGTTCGGGAAGCAGGATGGGATTGGCTGTGGACATCAGGGAGGTTCTACCTTCCCCGCGTCGATTCCGCACGCCGCAGGGGGCGGCCGGTTCATTGCCGCCCGCCCGCGGTCGCGCTAGACTCCGAAAAATGTCTTTCAGGACGGTTTCAACCATGCCGAACATGGCCAGCTCCGAGGCACCAGCCGACCGGCCGCCGACGGAGAAGATCCGCGTTGCGGTGGCGGGCTGCCTGCTTGCCGCCGCGGCGGCGCTGCTTTCGGGGCCGGCGGCCGCGGCGGATGATGCCGCGGCCCGCGGCTGGGAGCACCTGCGGCAGCGGGCCTACCTGCCGCCCGACTTCGACCAGGAGGTCTTCGAGGCGTTGCCGGAGGTCTGGGAGCAGCCGTCGCGGGACCGGGCGGCGGCGGCCTCGCCGCACGAGCGACGGCGGATGGCGTTTCGGCGATACGGCCTCACGCCCGATCCCCGCGACCCCACCCGGCCGCTGCAGTATGTCGTGGGAGCGGACGGCTCCTGGACGATGAGCTGCCTGGCCTGCCACCAGGGCCAGGTCGGCGGTCGTTCGATTCCCGGCCTGCCCAACTCCAACTACGCCCTCGAGACACTCACCGAGGAGGTGCGGCTGGTCAAGGTCCGCCAGCGGAAGGCCTTCGGCCACATGGACTACGGCTCGCTCCTGCTGCCGCTGGGCACCACGGTGGGCACCACCAATGCCGTCATCTTCGGGGTGGCGTTGATGCAGCACCGCGATCGCGACCTGCAGATCGTCTCACGGCCCCCCCGCTTCGACATGGCCCATCACGACATGGATGCTCCGCCGTGGTGGCACTACGCCAAGAAGCGGCAGCTCTACGCCGACGGCTTCGCCCCCAAGGGGCATCGGATGCTGATGCAATTCCTGCTGGTCAAGGAGAACGGCCCACAGCGGTTCCGCGAATGGGAGGATGAGTTTCGCGAGATCGAAGCCTGGATCGAGTCGCTGCAGCCGCCCGCCTGGCCCGGGACGATCGATCGCGGTCTCGCCAACCGTGGCCGGGGCCTGTTTCGCGAACACTGCGGCAGCTGCCACGGGGAGTATGCACGCCGCGGCACCGCCGGCCGCGACACCTACCCGGCGAGGATCGTTCCGATCGACGAGATCGGCACCGACCGCCTGCGGTTCGACTCGCTGACCCCGGCCAACCGCCGCGATCTCAACGAAAGCTGGTTTGGCCACTACGGCGAGGCGGGTGGCATCGACGAGCCGGAGGGCTACCTCGCCCCGCCGCTCGACGGCATCTGGGCCACGGCCCCTTACCTGCACAACGGCTCGGTGCCCACCCTCTGGCACCTGCTGCATCCCGGGAAGCGTCCGACCGTTTGGAAGCGATCGCCCGAGGGCTACGACGACGAGCGGGTCGGCCTCGAAATCGAATCCTTCACAAAGCTGCCATCCGGTGTGAAGCGTGCCTCGCAGCGTCGCTGGTATTTCGACACCACCCGGCCGGGCAAGGGTGCCGCCGGCCACGACTATCCCGACGTGCTCGACGAGGACGACAAGCGGGCGGTGCTTGAATACCTCAAGACGCTCTGAAGCCGCCGCGGCCCGCGGCGAGAGCCGGTTGCGTCCGGCCCGGTCTCCCGAGCGGGAATCTGGTAGGATTCCCGCTGCCGCGGATGAGCCCGCACGATTCTCCGGAGACCCGATGATGACCCAGTACGAGCGTGCCCGGCAGGGCGAGATCACCCCCGAAATGCAGTTCGTGGCCGCCCGGGAACAGCTTGCGGACTCGCTCATCCGCGACGAACTCGCCCGTGGTCGGATGGTGATTCCCGCCAACCGGGTGCATCTGGCCAAGCGACTCGAGCCGATGTGCATCGGTGTCGCGAGCCTCACCAAGGTCAACGCCAACATCGGCAACTCCGCGGTCACCAGCGACATCGACGGCGAACTCGAGAAGCTCCACATGGCGGTCCACTACGGAGCCGACACGGTGATGGACCTCTCCACCGGCCGCGAAATCGACACCATCCGCCGGGCGATCATCGATGCGTCGCCGGTGCCGATCGGCACCGTGCCGATCTACCAGATGCTCGAAGAACTCGGGGGAGAGATCGAGGAGATGAAGCCGCAGCATTTCCTCGACATGTGCGAGAAACAGGCCTCGCAGGGCGTCGACTACATGACGGTGCATGCCGGGCTCCTGCTGGAGCACCTCGGGCTGACCGCCGGAAGAATCACCGGCATCGTCAGCCGCGGGGGCTCGCTCGTCGCCAAGTGGATGATGGCCCACCGCCGGCAGAATCCGCTCTACGAGCACTTTGAAGACCTCTGCGACATCTTCAGGGAATACGACGTGACCTGGAGCCTCGGCGACGGGCTGCGGCCCGGCAGCATCGCCGACGCCAGCGACGAGGCGCAGTTCGCCGAACTGCACGTGCTCGGCGAGCTGACCCGCCGGGCCTGGGCGAAGGGCTGTCAGGTGATGGTCGAGGGGCCGGGCCACGTGCCGATGGACCAGATCGACATGAACGTCAAGCGGCAGATGAGCGAGTGCGACGAGGCGCCCTTTTACGTGCTCGGGCCGCTGGTCACCGACATCGCCCCGGGCTACGACCACATCACCAGCGCCATCGGTGCGGCGCTTGCCGGCTGGAGCGGAGCGGCGATGCTCTGCTATGTGACCCCCAAGGAGCATCTTGGCCTGCCCGATGCCGAGGACGTCCGGCAGGGCGTGATCGCCTACAAGATCGCGGCCCACGCCGCCGACCTTGCCCGCCATCGCCAGGGGGCTCGCGACCGCGACGACGCCCTCTCCCGAGCTCGCTTCGCCTTCGACTGGAACGAGCAGTTTCGCCTTTCGCTCGACCCCGAACGGGCCCGCGACTACCACGACCAGACCCTGCCCCAGGAGACCTTCAAGTCCGCCGAGTTCTGCAGCATGTGCGGACCGAAATACTGCTCGATGAAGATCACCCAGGAAATCCGGGAGATGGCCGCACAGCAGGGGGACGGCGGCTCCACCACTGCCGGCAGCCCTGAGGAGCCGGTGCCGCTGAGGCTTCCTTGAGCCCGCCGGCTGCACGACCGCCGAGTCGTGTATCCGACCCGTGAGGCTACGTGCGGGCGTTGAGCGTGCGGACGGCCCGGTACGCCAGGATTCGCTCGTCCGCCGTCACGAGCGTCAGATCGTTGAGCCGGGCTGTCGCGACCAGGAGCCGGTCGGCAGGATCCTTGTGGAATCGGCCCGGGAGTTTGTAGGCCTCGATCGCAATCCGATGATCGACGTCGATGCTGCGGGCCTCGATCGAATCGATCGCGGTTCGCACCCAGCGATCGAGGCTGCCCTGAACTTGCAGCAGTTTTGCGGAAACGAGGCGGGCAATCTCCAGCGACGAAACGGCGGAGACGCAGAGGTCGTCACGCGTCGTCTCGAGCAGGGTCCTGGCCTTGCCACCGATGGCATTCGGCTCCGCCTGTGTCCAGATCCAGACGTGCGTGTCAAGCAGAAAACTCACGAGCCGGCTTCCCATTCGGCCGAGAAGTCTGCGTGCACGATATCGCCCTTGATCTGCATCTTGCCGCGCTGCTTGCCGAAACGGCGGACCGGCACCGGTTCACGAACCGGTTCGATCCGGGCGAGCGGCCGCCCCCGCCGCGTCACGATAAACGGCTCCGACGTTTTCTGCGCCTCGCGGAGCAGCGCGATGCAGTTGGCCTTGAAGGCCGAGAGGATGACGGTTTTCATGCCCTAATCCTACTAGGTCTTATGATCTGGTCAAGTTTGCCACGTGCTGCGTCCTCCCGGGCACGCACCCGGGCTTTCCCGGGCCGGCTGCACGACCGCAGAGTCGTGTATCCGAGGTTCGATGTCGTTTTTCTTGCTAGCCGGGCACGCTGCCTCGGGCTAGAATTCATGGATGAAGGCGTCGTTGACGAAAACGTGGTGGCTATTCGTGCTTGCCGCAGCCTGCGGCTTGTTCGACGTCGGCGGTAGGGCAGGGGAGCTCCCACCCGGTTCGCCGGCCGTCGCGACCGCCATCCATTCTTTTCTCGAGGGGCACTGTCTCGACTGCCACAGCGGCGACGAACCGAGCGGTGATACCCCGCTTGAGACGCTGACCACCCCAATGACGACGACCGCCGATCTCGAGCGGTGGGAGCGGGTGCTCGCGGTGATCACTTCCGGTGAGATGCCCCCCGAGGACGTCGAACAGCCGGCGGCCGATCGCCGG
>Ga0180430_10003280_pt1 | contig 14069 bp, 10 predicted proteins | sample SS_ome_9_FD_132999 | JGI IMG/M metagenome (GOLD analysis project Ga0180430, IMG submission 132999) | Hypersaline lake sediment archaeal communities from the Salton Sea, California, USA - SS_1_S_2 metaG | ecosystem: Environmental > Aquatic > Non-marine Saline and Alkaline > Hypersaline >... | reverse complement strand
GTGGGAAAGCTGATAAGTGCAATGCTCGCAGGTCGCGTCATGATCGCCCCCTCTAGGAATGGTCCGATCGCTCCCCGAGCATAAAGCTGACACTCTGCCAGATAGCCACATCAAACAGCAAGAGCTGCTGCTCCGCCGGCGTCTGCGGTGCGTTGTTCTGGATCTCGAGCGTCAGGTACCGCGCCTGGCGCTGCAAAGCCTCCCAGGGGATGACCGAGGTCTGCCGTTGGTAGCGACTCCCTTTGCGACCCCCCTTGCGAATCGGCGTTGGGATGCCCCCCACTCGCTGCCAGGCGGCGTGTAGCGCCTCGGCGAGTGCCATATTGTCGGCTTGCCGCGCTGCATCCAGCTCCCCTTGCAGCTTGGGCATGATCGCCATGCAGTTGGCATCGATCGGACTGCCCTCGAACTCGGTCTGGTGCAGGCCCATCACATGGTCATAGGCATAGACCGTGGACAGTCGCTTGACCAGCTTGGCCATGGCTGAGCGCGGGTCGCCCCGATTCGGCTCGACGTAGGTGGTGGCGTCGACCGGCTCGTACACCAAGCCCACGCGGTCCGGGGTGTCCTCGGCGACCGAAAAGCTCTCAACGCGTTTGAACCGCTCCCAGCGCGGCTTGCGGGGATCCTCGGACCGAAGCGCGCCAATGCCAAAGACCATGTTGATGAACTCGCGGTTGTTGTACAGATCGCCTTCCCAGACAGGCTCTGGACAGCGCGAGCGACCAAAGGGATTGCCATCGGGAATAAAGGTCAGCACGGCCTCGCGCAGGATGCGCTCGCACACCAGGGTACTGGGGCTCCCGTCCGAATGATGTCCGCTGAGCAGCTGATGGACACAGCTCATACAGGCCGCCGTGCCAGCCGGTTCGTGGGCATGGGGCACGAAAAAGAGGTGCTTTCGCTTGCCCTCGTCAGGAACCGAGAAATCCGTCACCGTCAGTCCCCACACGCGCTGACGCGTGTACTGCTCCTCGACATCCACGCGCAGCAGCTCGGGAAACCGTCGTTGCCATTCCGCAACCTTGGAATCCACCTGCCAGGGGTACACCCACCATCCCTGTGGCTTCACCGTGCCTCCTCCCGATATGGCCGCGACGTCCAGCGGATCCGACTAGCGGCACCGTGCCTGAATATCCGTCACGCGGCCAATGTACTGCTCAAACGTCTCCAGATCAAAGGCCGCGATCACATCCTGGACGCTCAGGGTCTCGTCCAGGGTCTCGATCACGGCATAGTTCTCTTCCGAGTAGGACTCGATATGCACGCGAGCTCCGTAGCGCTCGCGGATGGCCGGGAACTTGAGCCAGTTCTTGTCAATGTGTAGCACGGTACGCCCGAAATCTACGTCCATCATCGCGATCCGGTCCCACTGGCTCGTCTGCCGCACCACATGCCCGGTGGGATCGATAAACTTGCCGTGATAGCCCCTCGAACTACTGATGACCCAATAGCGGTGCTGCCAGGCATAGGATTGGAGTGGGAAGCCGCCGTCATAGGCCGCCATCCAGATGACGCCTGGCACTCCCTTTTGGGCCAACTGCCGCCATTCGAGCGGCCAGTCGATATCAAAACATATCGTCACACCCAACGAGCCAAAGTCAAAGTCGATGACGCCCAGCTTGTTTCCGGGCCTGGTCCCCGCATCGATCTCGCCCTCCGTAGGGTGGATCTTGAAATACGGTGTGCTCATCCTGCCTTGGCGGTCCAGCAGCACGGCCGCGTTATACATATGGCCATCCTGCCAATGCGGCAGGCTGGATAGAATGTACATCTGATTGGCCTTGGCCACGGCCGCCAACGCTGCCTCCAGGTCCGCGATGACCTCCGGTCGGCGACAAGCCTTGCCGTTCTCCTCGCCCAAGTAAAGCTCCGCCAGCACGCACAGGTCGGCCCCTGCCGTCCCGGCCTGCCTAGCCAGAGCGACGGCCAACCGCTTGCCTTGCTCAATCCCGCTGGGGGGCCGCATCCCCGTCGTGGCGATCCGAACCTTCTTGCCCATGGCTATTGTCTCCTACTGCACCGGCTGCCAGTCATCGTTGGACTCGGGCACTGGCGTATCGGCCAGTCGCTTGATGAATTGGGCCATCGCCTCGGCCCAGGCCTGCCACACTTTCTCGCCCAGGTCGGCCCGCGCCAACGAGGGATCGCCACTGGCGCCGGTCTTGGTGATATGATGGGTCATATAGCCCCACTCGGGCTTTTCCGTAGAGATCAACTGGGCCTTGACCATGCGATCTCGCCGGACCAGATGGGGGCGGTCGGCCAAGGTCTCGCTCGTCTCCCAACGATCGGCGTGAAAAGAAAACTGCCCCTGAGACGGCTCGTCGGCCCAGATAGCCTTGGACAGCTTGGCGAACACCGGATCGCGGTGATCCTGGAAAAAGCCGATGCGCACCGGCCTTTCGGCAGCGATGACCACATTCTTGATCGCCAGCTCGATGCCCGGATCGTTGCCCCCGTGCCCCGAAAGTATGGCGATACGCCGAAAACCGTGCCCCACGACACAGGTCAGAATCTGTGTGACCAGCCCGATATAGGCCTCGGGCTCGAACCAGATCGTGCCAGCAAAGCGCTGGTGATGCCCCGATATACCATAGGGCATCGTCGGCAGAACCAACACCGGCACACCCAGCTCCTCAGCGGCTTTGCGTGCCCCATCCTCAGCCCATTTGTCCGCCATGTTACTATCGGTATCGACCGGCAACATAGGGCCATGCTGCTCGAACGCCCCAAACGGGACCACCACAACGGCCCCGGTGTTGGCGATCTCAGTCAGTTCCTCCCACGTATGCTCGCCCCAGAACAGACTCTTGGGCTTCATCAACGCCCCCCTTTTCCTCTAGGACTGCGCTCTGACAAAAACGAAGGGCCGAGATGGCAGCGGGCCACGACCACGCGCCACTCAGCCCCTCCCGAATTTAACTAGCGACCAGTCACACCAGAAAACTGCATACCGCGCAAGAAATAGCGCTGCAGCGAAAAGAACAGGATCAACACGGGCATGATCATCACCACCGAGCCTGCCATCAGCAGCGCCCAGTTCGTCGACGTGTAGCTGCGAAATGTCCGCAGACCAACTGCCAACGTGAACTTTTCCGTCGTGTTCAGATAGATGAGCGGCCCCATAAAGTTATTCCAAGAGGCCCGGAAAGACAAGATCCCAATCGTCGCAATGACCGCACCGGAATTGGGCAGGATCACGCTGGCCCAGATGCGCCAGCTCGTCGCACCGTCCATACGCGCCGCCTCATCATAGTCCATCGGCAGTCCACGCATAAACTGGCGGCTCAGAAAAATGTAAAAAGCCGGGCCCAGCCACGACCCTACAACCAGAGGAGCAAAAGTGTCGATCCAACCCAGGATACGGAACAGAATGAAACTGGGGATCATGGTCACGATAAAAGGCAGCATCATCGTCGAGACGCAGAGCATGAACATCGCGTCGCGCCCCGGAAAGCGCAGCCGCGAAAAGGCAAACCCCACCATTGTGGCGCTGAGAATAGCCCCAAGCACGGAGAGCGCCGTAACCAGCATCGAGTTGAGCAGCCAGTGGCCAAAGGGTGCCAGGACGAACAGGTCCACATAGTTCCTGAACACCACCGGTCGCGGGATGAACTGCGGTGGCCACGAAAGCGCCGCGCCCGATGCCTTGAGCGACGTGCTAAAGGTCCACAGAAACGGCACCAAAAGCACCAGGCCCCCAACCGTCAGAAGCAGATAGGCGACCGCTCTCCCGAGCACCTCGCGTACCTTGATCCACGTATCGCCCGAGCGCTTGTTCTGCCGCCCAGTCCAAGCACCCGGTTGCGCTGTTTGCTGTGTCATCTTGCTCTCTCCTCCTCCGCAGATACGAATGGCCTAGCTCTCATAGTAGACCCACTTTTGCCCCAACCAGAACTGCAGAATCGTCAGGATGAGGAGCACGACAAAGAGCATCCAAGCCATGGCGCAAGAGAGCCCCATTTTAAAGTTCTCAAAAGCATTGCGATAGAGATGCAGCACATAGAACAACGTCGCGTTCTGAGGGCCGCCATCAGTCGCGATGTAGGAGGCCGTGAACACCTGAAAAGATCCGATAATACCCGTTACCGTGCTGAAAAAGAGCACTGGCGTCATTAGCGGCAGCGTGATGCGCCAAAAGCGATGCCAACGACCCGCACCGTCGATCTCGGCCGCCTCGTATAACGAGACGGGAATGCCCTGAAGCCCCGCCAACATGATCGGCGTGCCGCCACCCACGCCTGAAAGCGCCATGATGATCAGCGCCGGCTTGGCAAGTTTGGGGTCCAAGAGCCACAACAACTTGGGCAGCCCCAACGAGGCCAGAACATAGTTGGCCAGGCCAAACTCGGGCTGGAAAATCATCAGCCACAGCATCGCGCTCGCCACGGCCGGCGTAATCGAGGGCAAATAGTAGAGCGTGCGATAGATTCGGATGCCCTTCAGGTTGATGTTCAGCGCCAGCGACAAGCACAAGGCCAACGCCACCTGCGTGGGAACCAGAAACAGCGTATAGAACACGGTATTGTACGCCGATATGCGCACATACTTGTCGGTCAACAGCTTGCCATAGTTGGCGAACCCGATCCACTTGGCTTTGGTCAGCAGGTCCCACTTGGTCAGTGAGAGTCCCATCGACGCGATGAACGGACCCGCCGTCAGGCAGACGAAACCAATGATCCAGGGCAGCGCCATGAGATATCCATCGATGGCCTCACGAGTCCGCCACGACATGCGAGACAATCCCAGTCCCCTGCTTGTGTCGGCTTGCGCATTTGCAGTCATTCACTTTGCCTCTTACGGCCAGAACGCATGTACGCGGATCTGCCAGATCCCCTAACAGGCGCAGGCAAGATAGGGCTCGATCGTAGCGAGTGGCCTTGCCGGATCGAGCATCAGACGAGCATTTTGCTCGAAAGCGACGGCGCTGAGCGGTCATCCGCTCAGCGCCGTTCTCTAGTGCATCAGAGCCCTAGATGTCGATGATCTCGCGCTCGGCGACCATATCATTGACCTCGTCGATAAAGCCGTTGACGGCTTCCTCGGCGGTCGCGTCGCACAGCCAGCAGGGCTCGAGACCCGACTGGATCACGCGTCGCCACTCGAGCCAGCCAGGCAGGTACCACGGCTTGTGGAAACCGTACTCTGCTACCGGCGTGACAAAAGCGTCCACATAGTGCTCGGGGATACCGCCTTCGGCGCGACCCCAGTGGGCGTACGAGATGCGAGCGGGCATCCAGGCGCCACCCTGACCAAGCATCTTCATCACTTCTTCGGTGTAGAACAGCTTGATCACTTCCCAGGCCTTGTCATGGTTCTGGGAGTCCTTGATGATCGGGAATCCCTGGCCGCCGGACGTCGCCGTCGTGGCCTTGCCCTTGGGGCGGAACACCACGTCCCAATCCTGGACCGTGACGCCTTCGCGCGCCATGTGCGAGCAAAGACCGACCCAGGTATCCTCCATGGCATAGTAGCCCAGAGAGAATGGCTGCAGGCCAGAGGCCGCGTCGCCAATCGTGGTCTGTTGGGTTGCAGTCGGAGCAACATGGTACCTGCAGCGCAGATCGACCAGGAACTGCAGTCCTTCGACCACACCGGGCTCGTCCATGCGGCACTTGGTCACATCCTTGTCGAACCACATCTTGTCGCCGCCATAGCTCGCCGCAATGTTGTAGCCACGGTGAGCATCGTTCGTGCTCTTGTAGCCCCACTGCACGATGTTGTCCGGATCAAAGCCCGGATCGGTGGCTCGCTTGCCCGTGCCATCGACGGTTAGGAACTGAGCCAGCTCGATCAGGTCATCCCAAGTCCAGTCAGCCGTCGGATAGGGGAGACCTTCCTTGTCAAAGATCTCTTTGTTGTAAAAGACGGCGTCCGAGCCCTGGTCGATCGGCATCGCGAACAGCTTGCCGTTGACCGTGCTATCCTCCATGCGCGAGGGCATCAGGTCATCCAGGGGGCAGGGCGGATCGACAGCCACGCGCTCGTCCAGCGGCAGCAGCACGCCTTTGCTGGCGATGTCGGCCGTTGCCGTCGACGACAGTGAGGTCAGATCGGGGGGCGTCCCACCAGCGATCATGGTCAACAGCTTGGTCATCATGTCGCCATAGGGCACATTAATGTGCACCATCTTGACATTGGCCTCTTCTTCGATGTACTCAAAGATAGGCTTGAACGCGAAATCCCACAGCTCGGGGTTGGCGAAAAAGTGCTCGAACGAGATTTCGGTCGGCTCCTCGGGGGCCACCTCTGGCTCGACGATGACCGTCTCTTTGACCACTTTTTCTACAACTTGCGGCGTCCCTTCGACCATCACGGTCTCTTTGACGACCTTTTCGACGACCTTTTCCACCACCGAGGTGACCTCGACCACCTTGGGTTGGCAGGCCGCCATCATGGTGCCGGCCCCGCCAATGGCCAACCCCTTGAGTAGCGATCGTCTCGATACTTGGCGCTTCATTCTCTGGTCCTCCTTCTGATACGACTCGACTCTACGCACGGTACACTCGAAAGGGGCGGACGGCTACGGTCGCGGCTGACCGGCACCGACCACGCACGTGGCGTGCCCTAGCTTCGGCAGACGATTGGTGCGACCTGCCCCTACGACTATAATCATAGCCTATGAGGGCCCTGTCAGGGCGACATAGGAGCGACAGATGAGCGACAGACCAAAGCGCCCAGGGGCGGAGGACTCGGATTCAGCACTCGAGGTAGAGCTGCGCGACTGCCTCGCCCATTTCCATGACTATGCCTATCTCGTTGCCCACCCCTTTCTGTCTCGCTATGCGGGCTTGTTCGGCGACGACGAGGCAGCAGCGGTCCACACCTTCCGGCGATCCATGACTCGATTCATCGAGCGGTTGAGACCGGAAAAACAGATTCCCCAGGATGATCCAGCCTGGCGCCCCTACCTCGTGCTCTACAACCGCTACTTGTTGGGCAGAGACTTGGGCGCTGCGCAGCTGGAACTTCAGCTCTCCAAACGCCAGATTCAGCGCGAGCAGCGACGGGGCATCGAGGCTTTGCTCGCCGCTTTGGCCCAGTCTGGCGACCAGGCGCAACCAGCGTCCGCCGCTAGCCCGGGCCCCAATGACGCGATCCGCTCGCACGTCCTCCCTGAACGCGGCAGCTTTGGCGAGGTCGAGGTTGCTGACCAGATCGAGAGGGCACTGGCATCTGTTGGGCCTCTGGCCGTTTCGCAAAAGGTCCTACTCCGCTTTCTCCCGCCGTCCTCCGACCTGGTCATCGAGGGCTATCCCGCTTTGTTCCGCCAGCTCTTGGTGAGTCTGCTGTCACTGGCAATCCGCCAGGCCGAAGGGGCGACCGTCAACGTCCAAGTTGACAGCAGCGACCCAGGCCATTGCACCGTCACGCTAGGGATCGCCTTCTCGAGCCGCGCTACCCCTGAGCCGCTGACCCTCGGACCCGTGCAAGAGGCCATGGCGCAGGTCCAGCAAGCCAACCTTGCCGTTCGAGAAACCGCGTGCGGCAGTTCCATCGAGGCCCGCTGGGCTTGCCGCCCACCCCAGGAGACCGTCGTTCTGGTCGAGGACAACCGCGATCTGATCTCGCTGATGACGGTCTACTTGCAGGAGCAGGGATACACCGTCATCCCCGTTTCCGACAGCCGTGCAGCCGTCGAAGAGATACGCGAGCGGCTCCCCGACTATATCGTTCTCGACGTGGTCTTGCAGGGCATCGATGGCTGGGAGATCCTGCGCCAGCTCAAGGCGGACGAACGTACAGAGCGCATTCCTGTTGTGATCTGCTCGGTCCTCCAAGAGCCAGAGCTGGCCAACGCCCTCGGCGCCGACGCCTATCTCCCCAAACCTGTCACGCCGGCCGATCTCAGGCAGTGTCTCGATCGTCTGGCAGCGCAGAGGCGGGACCTTTCGGCAACACGTTGCTGATGGCCACGACCATCTGCAGCAATTCTCGCGCCGAATAGGCCTTGTCGCGCAGAATATGCACCCTGGCTGGACCGGCTCGGTCGTCTACCTCCGCAGGCCCCCGGGCCGTGACCACCACAATCGGTATCCGCGCGGTTTCTGGCCTCTCACGAAGCGTCGCGATGAGCTGCTCGCCGTCCATCTCTGGCATTCGGAGGTCGAGAAGGATGACGTCCGGCGCTGCATCGACGAGTGAAAGCGCCTCGCGACCCGAATAGGCCGCCAGCACCCGCGCCTGGGGCCACTTGCCTCGCAGCACGCTGGTCTCAAAGGCCACCATGTCGGGATCATCATCGACCACCATGAGGCACCGAGGGGTGTCGCACAGCGACACGACCGCCTCGATGAGAGGCTGCGCGGCAACCGGCTTGATGAGCAAGCCCTCGACATCAAGTAGATGGCGCGCTTGCGCCTCGGTGGGTAGGTGCGCGAGAATCACCGGCGTACTCGTCTCTCCCAGGCCCAAGGCGAGGTCGCCGGCCATGGCGTCGGCCCCTGACTCATCGCCGGGTGCCATCAAGACCATCGCGGCATCCGGCAGTAGGCGCGGCGCCGCCCCCATCGCCTCGTCCAGCGATTCGAACCCCTGCACCCGATAGTCAGATAGATGGCGCTCGATCAGCCGCAGGGCCAGCGGGTCCTTTCCTACGACCATCATCGTACGCATGGGTTGGGTGGCGACCCCAGAGGGAGTGGCCAGCAGCCTGCCACCTGCGTTGCCAGCATCGGACGAGAGCGGCAGCGTAAATGAAAAGGTGCTCCCTTCGCCGACCACGCTCTCTACCCAGATACGGCCGCCATGCATCTCGACAAAGTGCCGACAGATCGCCAGCCCCAGACCAAACCCCTGACGGTGGGCGTCGGCGGCCGCGTCGACCTGCTCGTACTCTTGAAAGATGATCTCCAGCCGCTCGGAAGGGATGCCCTTGCCCGTGTCGTGCACCTGCACGACCACATCGGCCCCAACCTCCCGGGCGCTGACGGCGATCCGCCCGCCGGGGGCATAGCGGATGGCGTTGTTGACCAGATTGAGGATCACCTGGCGGATGCGCGTGGGATCAAAGGCCACGGAAGGCAGATCGTGCTGAATCTCGAGTTCCAGCGTGATCCCCGAATTCTGCAACAGAGCGTCCACGGTGACCAGCGACTCGCGGATCGTGCGCTCCAGATCGCCCGCCTCCTTGGCAATCGGCATACGCCGAACCTCGATCTGGGCCAGATCCAACACGTCGTCCACCATGCCCAGTAGATGGTCCGCATTGCGCCACACGGCCAGAATGTGCTCCCTGAGCTCGGTCGGCCAGACCATATCCCCATAGCGTTCGGGAGAAAAGGCCAGTATCTCGGCAAAGCCGAGGACCACGTTCAGCGGCGTGCGCAGTTCGTGGCTGATGTTGGCCAAAAAGAGCGACTTGCTCTGGCGAGCCTGATTGGCGTCGTCATGCGCGCGTTTCAGATCATAGGCCGTATGCTGAAGAACATCGTGTGTGATGCGTAGCGAATCCAAAGCCCGCCTCAACTCGGCCCGGCGCAAACGTGCATCCTGCGCTGCCTCCCAAGCCTGGCCCTGGCTGGCCATGGCCCAGTCCAGCGCCGTATACAGGCTGTTGGTCGACAACCAGGCCACCGCCGCGGCCCCCCACACCAAGCCCAGGGCCGGCAGAGCCACAGATAGCTCATAGGGGCGGCCAGCCTGCACCCATAGATAGGCCCAGCCAATAGAAACGGCTACCGACGTGACCAACGCCTGCCCACGACCCCAGAGCAAGCCGGCCATGACCACCGCCAGCGACATGTACCCCAGCCAGATTGGGGCAGGAGACCAGCGATGTCCCAATAGAAGCGTCAGACCAACACCGGCCAGCAACGCGGCACTACGCAGGGTCAGGGGCAGGCCGATGGGTACCAGGCAGGTCACACACGTCACCAACAGCACGACCGGCGGCAGTAGCGCCGCCCCAGGCGCGGGGTCTCCCAACCATACACCCACCACAAACACCCACACCCAGGCGATGAACCCAATGGCCATGCACAAACTCGACAAGGCTGGCCGCCTGAGGTCCGCGAGATGCTCTTGGGCGCCTCGAACCTCTGGAACGCGAAACATATCACAAGCCTCCCGAAAAAGGTTCGTTCAAGCGATCAGACAAGCGGACCAGGCCAAACCCTCGCCAGCCTAGGCCCCCTCCGCCGACTCGCGCAAGAGACCCAGCGTACGCTGCAACACCAGCACGCCCGCGCCGACGGCGCTCGCCTCGGCGCCCAGATCACTGCGACGGATGGCTGCAGCCGACAACGGATGGGCCATCGCCCGCCGTCGCACCTCAGCACGAACAGCCTCCAACAGCAGGTCGCTCGAAGAGCCAACCGGCCCGCCCAGCACCACCATCTGCGGATTGAACAAGTTGACCAGATTGCCGATGGCCAGCCCCAGAAAAACGCCGGCCTGCGCCACAAGCTCGTTGGCGGTCGCATCGTCTCGCTCGGCCGCGGCAAACACGGTCTGAGCGGTGATCCGCTCCGGGTGCTCCGACACCATCTCTGCGATCAGGCTCTCGGGCACCTCGCGCAGTCGCCTGCGCGCCGCGTCGGCGATGGCCGGCCCCGAGGCCAACTGCTGCAGGCAGCCGCGATTGCCGCAGCCGCACAGCGGTCCATCGGGCAGCACCGTGACGTGCCCCAGCTCGCCGGCGCTCGAGTTGGCCCCTACATAGAGTCGACCCTTGTGCACGATGCCTGCGGCGATGCCGCTGCCGATCCAGACATAGATCAGGTCCTCCAGTCCACGCCCAGCGCCCCGCCATACCTCGGCCAGGGCGCCCACCCGGCTGCGATTGGCCATGATCACGCTTGGCAGTCCCAACGCCTGGGCCACCATCGAGGCCATGGGTACATTGGCCCAGCCGCGGTCGGCCGCGGTCACAATCTCTCCGCTGCGTATGTCCACCAGACCGGGAGTGCCCAGACCCATCCCCGGCAACAGCCGCGCAGCGCCCAGGTTCCGGCAGATGGCCGTGTAGCCCGCCTCGAGCGCATGCACCGCATGTCCAGGCGTCAGTCCCCTCAGCGGGGTCTCGATGCGATGCACGACCCGCGCATCGAGGTTCACCAGAACCAGCGCCCAGTGGGCATCGCTCAGCGCCGCGCCGGCGGCCAGCACGGCATCGGGGCAAAAGGTTACCAGACGCGGCGGGCGACCCCCAGTCGAATCCCCCCGACCCTCTTCGCGCACCAAGCCCTCACGCAGAAACTCGTCGACGATCAGCGACACCATGCCGCGACTGGTGTGGGTCTCGCGGGCCAATGCCGAGCGCGAGGTCGTGCGCAGTTGGCGCAGCGCCTCGAGCAACTCCCATCGCTTGTGTGGGGCCACCTGGCCATCTACTGTTCGGGACACCTGATCTCCTCCTTGATCTCGAACAGAATTCTAGGTCTCGGGACACGAATGTCAATCGCCCATGTCTCCGCCCGGTTTGCCTTTCGGGCGGCAAAACGCGCCGCCAGATCAGCGCCACCAGGTTTTCGGCGCTGCTGTATCGCAGATGGCCTGTCTTTGAAAAGGTTTGGATGTGGTTTTATGCATTCCTGTGATGATCGCCGCTGTTCCGCGGGACCAATCTTTGTTCAATGCTTGACAAAAGTCCCAGTTCCCTGTACACTCCACTTATCAGCCTATCGATTGTGAGGAAACAAATGTCGTCCATCCGCATGGGATTGGTCGGTCTAGGGAACATTGGCGCCTACCACGCCGAGTACCTCTCCAAGGGCCAGGTCGCACGCGCCGAGCTGACGGCCGTTTGCGACGGTGTGCCGCAGCGCCTGGAGGACTGGAGCCAGCTGGCCACCTTTTCAGACAGCGACGCCCTCTTTCGATCGGGTCTGATCGATGCGGTGATCCTCGCCACGCCCTCCTTCACCCATGCCGATCTGGCCATCGCAGCCCTCGAGCAGGGCCTGCATGTGCTGGTGGAAAAGCCGATGGCCCTGCAGATGGCCGAGTGCGAGCGGATGCTCTTCGCCGCTAGCTCCGCCCAGCGCCTCCTGGCGGTGATGCACAACAACCGCGCCCTCGAGACCTATGCCAAGGTACGCTCTCTCTTGCAGGGCGGCGAGCTGGGCACGATGCAGCGCCTGATGTGGGTGGTGACCGATTGGTTTCGCCCCCAGGCCTATTTCGCCTCCGGTGGTTGGCGAGCCACCTGGCGCGGCGAGGGCGGCGGCGTGTTGATGAATCAGGCCATTCACCAGGTCGACCTGTTACAATGGTTCGCCGGACTCCCCAACCGAGTGAGCGCCCATTGCGGGATCGGACGCCATCACAGCATCCAGGTCGAGGACGAGGTCACGGCCTATTTCGAGTACCCCAACGGGGCCACGGGCCTGTTCGTCACCTCCACGGGCGAATCGCCGGGCGTCAACCGGCTAGAGATTGTCGGCTCGCGTGCTACGCTGACCCTCGAAGGGGGGCAGATCGGCCTCTTGCGCAACGAGACCGATGCCGTCGTCTATTCGCAAACCACTGAAGATGTCTTTGGCCGCCCCGACATCTGGCGCATCCAGGTTCCAACCACTGACCAGGGCACGGGGCACGTTGACGTCACCCAGAACATGGTCGATGCCATACTGGACGACACGCCGCTGCTCTCCCCCGGTACGAGCGCTGCTGGCGCCATCCATTTGGCCAACGCCATGCTCTACTCGCACTTTCAGGGGCACCCCATCGATCTGCCCCTCGATAGCGCCGCCTATGAGCAGCATCTGGACCATCTGATCGCCACCGCCAAAGACCCGCGCGTCGTGCAAGAGCGCAGCCCGCAGAACATCCGGCAGTCGTTCGTGGGGTAGGCAGCCGCTTGCCGACAGTCCCCTCCCGCTCCTACAATGGTCGCGAGCCTGGTCCGTGCGCCGATACCGCGCGCGCGAGACGACCTTTGGGAGCGCGACGCCATGGATGCCATCCTCGACCAAGAGACCCAAGCCAACCTCGATGACCTGCGCGAGCGCGTGCTGCTGCGCTTTTCAACCCCTGCCGCCGTAATCGGCGGGGCCTGGCTGCTGGGCCTGATCTGGCCCGACCTGCTGCACGACGTCACTTGGCCCCTGTGGCTGGGTGCGCTGTCTCTGACAGGCCTGCCCCTGCTGGCCATCGCCCTGCGGCGACGCCTGACCACCCTACCCCGCCTCTTGACCATCGCCGGTCTGCAGATCGGTCCCGCCTGCCTCTGTGCCGCCAGTCACGGGCCCGAGGGCGTCTACCTGCTGGTCATCGGGATTGTGGCCGCCAGCGTATTGCTCAGGCCACTGGCCACCAGCCTGGTGACCGCCATCACCCTGGCCCTGCAAGGCACGCTGATCTGTGTCTTGCGCGGGGAGACGCTCCTCTCATCCCAGGTGCTCTATCCGGTCGCCGTCACCCTCGCCGTCGGTGGCGCCTCAATGATCTCGGCGCGCGCACTCTATGCCTCGCTGGGCTGGGTCTGGCGCGGATACGAACAGGCGGTGCGCAGCGAGCGGATCGCCCGCGAGACCAGCGCCGACTTGCGTCAGGCGCTTCGCTCTCTCGACGAGGCCACCTATCGCTTGGAGCGCACCAATCGCATGCTCGACCTGGCCCGAGACCAGGCCATCCAGGCACGGCAGCTCAAGCAGCGATTTGCCCAGAACATAAGCCACGAGCTGCGCACCCCGCTCAACTTGATCGTAGAGTACTCGGCCATGATGGCCCAATCTCCCGAGTACTATGGTAGCCCGCTGCCGCCGCCCTATATGCGAGACCTCTCAATCGTCCACCGCAACGCGCGCCACCTGCAGTCGATGGTCAGCGACGTGCTCGATCTGGCGCGCATCGAGGCGGCCCAGGTCGGCCTGGAGCTGGCCCCCGCCGACCCCGGCGAGATTGTGCGCAACGCCGTCGAGACCGCTCGCGGCCTGATCGAGTCCAAGGGGCTGGAAGTGAGACTGCGCATCGCCGATGACCTGCCGCCACTGCGCCTCGATCGCACACGCATCCGCCAGGTCTTGTTCAACCTGATCAACAACGCCGTCCGCTTTACGGACGCCGGCAGCGTGACGGTCAGCTCGCGTCAACGGGGCGATACCGTACTGTTCTCGGTAGCC
>Ga0180430_10003279_pt1 | contig 14071 bp, 18 predicted proteins | sample SS_ome_9_FD_132999 | JGI IMG/M metagenome (GOLD analysis project Ga0180430, IMG submission 132999) | Hypersaline lake sediment archaeal communities from the Salton Sea, California, USA - SS_1_S_2 metaG | ecosystem: Environmental > Aquatic > Non-marine Saline and Alkaline > Hypersaline >... | reverse complement strand
TCTACACCTTCTCTTATTGCTCCAACTACATCTTTAATAACTGGTAGTAATATAGTTCCAAATTCTACAGCCAGGTCTTTAAGATCAGCTAATAAAGCTTGTGATTGAAAGGAGAGAGTATCAGTGTTTTCAGCAAAGTTATTAACAGCGTCAGCTGATTGTTCATATGCTAATTCTAAAGTGGCTTCAGCTTTTGCTAATAATAGTGCTTGACCAGTTAAATCAGCTTGCCCTTTTTCTAAAAGCTTATTTTGTACATCAGTTTCACGAATAGCAACACCAAGGAGTTTAAGACTTTCTCTCTCACCTAAAAGTGCTTTTGTAACAGCTTCAGATGCTTGTGCAACTGGTACACCGTTATATGCAGATAGTGCAGCAGCTAATTCGTTTGTTGAATTTGCAAGACCCAAGGCTTCTTCAGATGTAGCTCCAAAACCTTTTAACAAGTCACCAGTAAAAGCAAGTAGTTGTGTAGCTTGAGATGTAGCAAGACCAAAGTTTTCGTTAAGATTTTCTACAGCAGCTGATGCTTGTTCTTCAGCACCTTGGAAAGCTCCAGCAAATTTTCTTGATGCAACTTCAAAATCAGCAGCCATCTTGACAGCAGCAGTTCCAAGTCCAACAATTGGGAGTGTTAAATTTTTAGTTAAAGTTTTACCTGTTTGAGTAGCTTTCTTGCCAAAGTCTTTTATAGATTTATCAGTATTGGCCATGCCTTTTTTAAATTTGGCATCGTCTAATCCTACCGAAAATATATATTCGCCTAACTGCATGTTGGGTCTCCTTTAGGAGATTTTAATTCTCCTCTAATTTTCTAAGTTGGTCTTCTAATCTCTTCTTTATATCTGGATTATTTTCTTTTTTGATTTTAGATTTGAGTTCTATTTTCTTTACTCTAATCTCATATTTGTCACGATCTTTAATAATTTGAGTAGCATCATAATCAGATGTAGCTTCTAACCACTTTCTTTCTAATTCTGCTTTTGTATCTTTAGGGCCGACTCGAACAATACGTTCAAGTGGTATTTGAGTGATAAGCTCTTGTAGTTCTGAATAAGAATACTCCCAAAAGGCTTCTTGGCGTGTTATACCATATTCCCTCTGGAGTATTCCTAATATTTTATTGAGGTTGGGTTTCCAGTTTTTTAAACCAGTTTTTTGTTCACTTATTTTTTTTTTAATTCTTCTGGGTTTTCTGTACCCATGATAAATCTAATAATATACCCAAACTCTCTTGGATCTAATTCTTTATTTATCCACTCTGGAGTTACAGACTCTTGTTGATTTGCTTGAGCTGCAACACAAATAAAATTTATTCCAGCATCTCTTGCTTCTATTGATAAATCTTTAAGATCTTGTAATACAGTGTCTTCATCACCTTCTTTTCTTATCTTATCTATTTCTTCAGGATCAGTTAATCCTTTTAATTTATCAAAATATTCTTGTTGTTTTTTATTTACTTTATAAATAGCTGTAGCAACATCTGCTTCTAATTTTGTATATTTCTTGTACATCTCATCAATAGCCACAGGTCTAAAAGTAAAATCTAATTCATGCCCTTTTAAAGACATATAAATTCTTTTATCATCTAAAAATTGTCTTACATCATATACTGTTTTTCCCATCTTTCTTCTCCTTTAAAAAGAGGGGAGGAATAACCTCCCCTATAAAATCTTAACCTAAATATGTGTCTCCGCGGACAATCTGCATAAGTTGATTACCAGATTCTTTATTGGTATCTTTCTTGGCAGTAAATCCAAGTTCCATGGTTATTGGTTCTGCACTGTTTTCAGGTGAGAAGCCATGACCGTGATTACCGTTAGAAAATACTTTATGAAAGTAAAAAGTAACATATTCATCAGATCCATCAACTTGGCTAGAACCAATAGTTTGAAAAGCCAATTCAATTGGAGTGATAATTTTAATACCACCACGTTTGATAATTGATTTTGCTGAAGGTGTATAATCAAAGTTTACAGTAATATCTTGTGCTTCAGTTGTTACAGTTACTGTATCAAGAATAACAACAGCCCAACCAGCACCATCAAGTTTAGTAACAAAATAATCTGTATCTTCTACAAGAGCACCATCAACAGAACCAGTTACAGTATTAATAGTTGGTTTTGAACCATCACCGTTTTGTTTATCAAGTAAAATAGTTTTATCAAAAGACCATGCACCACTTGATGCAACAAAATCATGACCAGCCACTGGAGTACCAGCAACAGTAGAATATGTAAATAATCCACCAGTAAGTTTTGATACTAATTCAAGGTCTAATACCTGACCAGCTGAAATTGAGATATCAACAGTTTCGTTAGATACTTCATCTCTTACAGTTCCAACATCTTCAAAAGCAATCTCTGCAGTTTCTGTGTTTTCTTGGTATGTTGAACCGTTCATAAATACGGCTTTAGTCCAAGCACCAGTTGAACCATAATCTCTGAAATAAAAATAACCAGGTTGAGACAAAAGATTTCTTTCATCTGCGGTTGTAAATTTATCCATAATTAATTTCTCCTTTATATAGTTTTTACTATATTATCTTTACAATTTTTGATCAAAAATCACATCTACCTAACATATTTGATGTTAAATATAGATGTTAATACCCAAAGTTGAGTATCGTCTTCTTGGACGTCTCCAAGATCTGACTCTTGAAAGAAGTTCACCTTCTTGTAATCATCTAAATCACCAGACCATCCAATCAATAAATCTTCCAAGCTTTTTCTATAATCCTGTGCAACACCTAAATCACTATGTCTTATAGAAAATTGATATTGAGCAAGAGATGTTCCTGTTACATCATCAGAAGCTGGGGATGGCAACCTCTGAAAGGTTAAAGCTCCTTCATCAACATCAACTTCTTCAGGTACATATCCTTCCCAAATTTCGGGGATTGTTAAATTACTATATAATAAATTATATATATTCTCACTTAATCTTGCCACTGCTTCCTCCTTATACTTTTAGATTGTTTACTAAAGCTGTTACAAAATCTGATCTAGATTTCATCAACCCTCTAAACATAAAAGGATTAGCAGACTGATGAAGAGTTCCACCGTGGACAAATATAAAATAAGATACTGTATTAAAGAATATAACAGCATCTCTTTGTATTTCAGCTTTATTACCACTCTTTAAATTACCACTTTTTACAGGAGTTTCACTATTAATACCAGATAATCCTATACTCTGTACATCTTTAAAAAAAGATTTCTTGTCCACATCATATTTTTGTAGTATTTTCTTGGTATTATTTACAAATTTCATCTGCTTGTTAATCCTATAAAATAGTGGTGTTGTTGATTATTTGTATCCTCTAAAAATATAACATCAAATTCTTTTTCATCAATAATAACTCTATCACCTAATTCTATATCAACATCAACTGAACAATAAAGATTTTTAGATACTACAAAATCTTGTTTTCCCCACCTCACTGTTCTATCAACACCTGGAGTAAATAATCCACCTATATACACCCCACCATCAATATACTCCCTCTTTAATTTTCCACCTTCTTTTGTTTCAACTTTTTTCTTTACCAAGAAATTCTGATTGTAAAATAATTCTATATTCATATATTACCTTCCATATATATAGGTTATTATTGATGAAGTAATATCTTTAGGATACCCAAAACTTAATTTTTCTAAGTCATATGATACAGAATAATTATCTAAAGATATTGATGATACTGGTTTACCATAATCTTTTGAAAAATTACCTTGTGTTAATTTATACCCTATCATCTGAGCACATGTAATATTTGAGCCTGAGGGGTAAATAATATTTCCTTGAACATCTAAATCCCATGGTATATTTCTTATTCTTAAATAATCAGCTTCAACAAGAGGAATAAGTCCATCAATCTTGAAATCATATGTATCATCAGTTATTCCTAAATAACTCTTGACAAAATCTCTTGTTACAATAGCTTGTCCTTCAACTACTACTTCTTCAGTCCATGGATTACCTGGAAAGCCTCTATCATCAACAGTAACAATATAAACCCAAAAAGTCCAATTACCTAATTGATCTAATTCATCAACTTCCCAATAAGCGTAATATATACCAGATGGATCTGCTAGAATAACTTCTTTTTCATATACTATTCCATCAGGTTTTCTATATTTCAAGACAATACTATTAGTTTCAGCTGATAATACTCCTGTTTCAATAGTTTGTCTTAAAGCTTGATTTAAATAAAGCATATTCTTCTCCTTTATGTTATCTTGGATGTATTACTTGTTGTAATAGTAACACGTGACCAAGTTGATCTATCTGTCCCATAATATGGTGCCTCTATAACTTGGATGGTATATGTTCCAACAAGTGATAAATCACCTTCAATATCAACTATATAATTTGATGCAATCTCAGCTGTAACAACTCCACTTATTGTTAAATCCATAGTATCAGAATAATTATATCCAACAGAAGGTGTTACACTTGAAGAAACAGTTAAATCTCCAGTTATATCAGTTTCTATAATTACTCCACCAGCATCTAATTGACCTGCAACAATATATCCTTCGTTTCCAGCAATATATCCAACAATAAATTTATCTTCTGATAAAGAAGTCATAGTGTAATCAACACCAGATACTGAAGCTCTATCTGTTGATTCACCAGCAACAAGTGTATTACCACTTTTACTTAATACAGTAACTCTTAATTTATCAGATCCATCGTTAGCTTTATATGAAATAAGACCATATTCACTATTCATAGCACACCCAGCTGGATATTGTGCTGATGTTAAAGAAGGACTTGATACTCTTACTTCAGAGTTTACAGTTATAGTTGTTCCACTTATATTTAAAGTTCTTGCATAAACAATATTAGCATCAAAATAATATACTACTGGATTATCTGTATCACCAGGATGTTGATATGCTCCAATCATCTGAGCAACAGCACTATTTATTACAGTTGGTATCCCAAAAGATATATTATTTCCATCAGTTGTTATTACTATTCCTGTAGCATAATAACTATTTTGTGCATCTGGATATACCCATAACCATCTATATCCATCAGCATCTAATCTTACAAGTTTCTTTGAACCTGAAAAATATATATTAGCTCCCGTTCCTTCTTTTGTAAAAGTAGATCCAACAGAAAAAGTATTACCAGATAAAGTATATATATTAGCTTTGATACTATTAGTACCTAAAGATTTTATTAAAATACCTTTTCCAGGTAGAGCAGGGATGGCACCTATTTCAACTCCATCAGGATCAAAAACTATATCAGTTCTTGTCCCTACAGTCACTTCTGGTGGTGTTGACATATTAACATATGATATTTTAGATCCATATCCTGAACCACCATAGTAAACGCCAAATTCTGTATCAGATACTTTACCAACAGCTAATTTATTTATTGCTGATGCAAAGTATAAAGATTGTTTTGTACCTAAAGTTATATCTAAATCAGATAAAGTACCACCTACTGCATATACATCATCTTGTCCATACCCAATTAAAAAAGAAGAGGCATCTTTAGCTTCAACTTGATGTGAATAAACTTGTGATACATCATATTTTAAAGGTGTCCCTAAAATTGTTGTAGCTGGCATAATTTATCCTCCAAAATCTGGATTTAATATTACCTCACCATCTTGATAAATATATTTATCACCAGTAAAATCTTCAATTGGTTCTGCAATTTGATAACAATTACAAGTGGCAGATGAACAATCAGCAATTACGTTTGTTACATCTCCTCCTGAAGATACTAGAATAACGTTATTAAACAAGAGATAATCTCTTCCAAAATCTTTTATTAAATTTGTTTCTTTTTCAACAAGTATATTATACATATTTCCCCCTTAGCTCAAATTTTGTGTAAAATTAACAATAACTTGTCCACCAGCTGCTGGCAAGATAAAAGGCCCTTCTGTAAAATTTCCAGCTGCAAGTAATACTCCATCAAAAACCAATCCATACCCATAAATAGTCTCAGCTTCTGTCATAATAAAAGATGTAGCTGGAGCAACAGCCTCACCATCAGTTACAACCCATCCAGCTCCTGGTATAGTTTGAATTGTGTAACCAGCCGCTGTTGGTTGTGTTAAATCTCCTAATACTGTTGTAGCAGTTGGAGTGATAACGTTTGTATATAATATCATCTGATAATCAACTGTTAAAGGTTGATTATTAGTAATATCTTGTTGTAATTTTTCCTTTCCTTGATTTGTATAAACCATAATAATTCTCCTTAAATATTGGCACTTGATACTGCTGATTCCTTTCCATCATATCCAACCCAAACAGTTTGTATATTATATTCTTGTTCAGGTATTATATCAGGGATAGTAACTCCACTAGCTTTTTTATCTGTTATATCAATATGTTTTTCAGATGCAGGTTGTCCAACTATTTTATATGTAACTATGAATTTACTCATGTCTGATGTTTCAGCAGGTGTTTGTTGATCCCATGATACTACTATTGAATTACCAACTTTAGATGCAGAATAATTTGTTAAATCAACTGGTATTGACTTTCTTTGTACCAATACACCTTGTAGTGTTGATGTAGCTTTATCTGTACTATTTTCTGTAAAACCTCTTAATTCTAGATCACTCTTTTCTTCAACACTTATTGGTACTGTTGTTAAAGCTTGATAAACACCGTTAAATAAATTCCAGTTAAGTTGAACACGAAAAGGAGGATCTGATAATCCTAAATCTTCAGCAAGTTTCCACTCTCTTACTAGTATATATAAATTTGTTTTTTTAGCTTCAAAAGTAGTTAAATCTACACTATCTGCAAGAAAGACATGTCCAGCTCCAACTGATATAAAACCCTGTTGTGTTTGATTTCTTTCAAAACTGCCATCTGCAATATATCCATAAATTGGTGTTGTTGTTCCAGTTTGTGTTACTTGAACTGAACCTAATAAATCTCCTCCACCTAATATAGATAATCTATTTATTCTTAAATAAGCATATTGTGTAGTTACAGGGGTAGTACCATCTAATTGTACTAATTCCTCTTGATATTTCCAGTGTTTATCTAATCCTTGTATAATCATAGTTTGTGTAGTATCACTTGTTGATGTTGATACTACATCCATATTATAAGCCATATCTGGATATACATATAATCCAGGTTGAACTTGACTGCCCATCCAAACTGTTGTTGGGTTATTACCTATAACCCCTTCAGCAAATTTCCACTGTTTTGTTGTTCTAGGTACTTTATTCAAGGCAACATCTGCCCTATAATCGTTTTCTAAATAAACACCCATACTATTTCCCCCTTGATATAATAATAGCAATTCCTTGTTTTCTTGCTTTATTATACGCCTCTTTTTCTTTATCTTTATCTCCAATTTCCCAAGTGTAGCACTGACCAGAAATACCCCACCTATAACCAGGTTTATTATTTAATTTACACTTCATAATTGGCATAGTATACTCCTTAAAAAAGAGGGCCGGTCAGCACAGCCAACCGACCCAGAAGAAAAGAAAGAAGAAGAGGTTAAAACCTCTTATACTCTAAGAAAAAGATTAATCATCTCATCTTCCCACTTGACGCCCGCTCCGAAAACGAAGAGTCCTCTGTGGGCATCAGCAAAGTTAGACTCAAGTCTAATCATCTCTGATTCAGCAATAGAAGCAGCGAAAGGAAGAGCTCTCTTGGTCATAGCTAGACAGTGAGTACCATCAAGACCATCAACTCCACCAGCAGTTACAGAAAGCTGATTTGATTTGTATACTTCAAAACCATAATAGTTAGAAATATATCCTGCTTTGAAAACATCAACGTTATCAGTAAGAGTAGCTCTTGCATCATCAACGATAAGTTTGAACACTTTAGGATCAACAACAAGTACTCTTTCAGGACCTGCGTTTTTCTCATCAAGTGTTGCCATAGCATCACCAATTACTGTATCAATAGTAGAAGCTGATACTTGGTATGCATCAGTAGCAGTACCTGCATAAGTTCCATCATCTACAGTGGTTCCAGCTGAACCATAAAGACCAAAAGCATAAGTATCAGCCTTAAGAGCAAGACCTTTACCTGCTTGAACAAGAGCTGGGTTAGAAAGTTCAGGTACTGATTGCATAGCATCAATATCCTCTACTTTGAAAGCATAAAATTTCTTTTGATCCATAGTGATATCAAGTTCAGAATCTGTAAGATCTTCATAAGTAATACCAGAAGCTGGATTGTAATCACCAATAGTTGGTTCACCTACAGTTACACTTCTGATAATCTTTGAATTAGCAGCATCTGCTTGATAAAGACCAGATGCCACACTAGCCATAATAGAATTTTCTTGAGCAACAAGCTCAACTACTGCTGACCAAGATTGTGTTTGACTATACTGTATTGCCATAATTTATATCTCCTTTAATTATCTGTTTTTCTGATAATAATTTTTCCACTCAGCTTTAGAAGCGTTAGGGCCAGGTTTATTATCAGCGTCGTTTGTACTTTTTGATGGTACTTTAATATTATTTCCATCAATCATACTTTGTTTTGTTTTTGTTACCACACCCTCAAGTGCTGAAATAATCTTATTAAGACTATCAGTTGTTTTTGAATCATCTTCTGATGCAACAAATTCAGCAAGCTCTACCGGCATGTTTTTAGATGCAAGAAGTTCCATAGCAGTTTTCATATTCTTGTCTTTTAATACTGCTCTTTCCTTCTCCAATCTAATATTTCTCTCAGATTCAAGTTCTTGTTGTAACTTTTCAATCTGAAGTTGTTCAGGTGTTTTTTTCTCCCTATCTTCAAGAGCCTGAGCAATCCCCTTCTCAAGATCCTTTCGATAAGTAGTTTCCTTGTACTTATTCACAGCTTTAGAAATTTCACTATCGACTAACTTCTGAACCTGATCCTTTGTAAAAGTTTCTGGTGTTGATGATTCAGCTGACTTCTGTACTTCATCAACGTTTTCTTTGATTTCTTCCATAATTGTTCTCCTTATCCCATAACAATATAATATTCTTGTTTCATAACACTATTAGCCCTAATCCACAAGTCATATACCCCTACAGTATAGTTTCTATTATCTTATCTAATAATCATAAAAAAGTTAAATTTCTTTATATATTTTTTTAACTATATATGCTTTTACTATTTGGTTGATAAACATATTATCCTCTCTAATAATTTATATGGTTTTTGGGTTGGATAATTAAATTTTAACCTTTGTTTTTGTCCGTTTCCCGGTATATCCATCCACCAATCGTTTATTACTGCACCGTCTTTATGATACCTATGTTCTATTGTTTTTGATATTATTATTCCTTTACTATAAGGGACCCTTATTTTATTAAACAAGTTGTTTACACCATACCACAATATAATATCATGTTTTGTATTACACTTATTTTCAGGGCCTCTTCCACCTGAATAACACCACACTATTTCGTTGATAAACATATCAATCCTTCCTCATAACACCAAATCCATCATCTTTAATCCCATCAATAAATAACTGTTCTGATTTATTTAACTCTATACTTATATATCTCCTCCCTAACTTGTGAGCAGCAACAGCTGTAGAGTGTGATCCACCAAAGAAATCCATAACTATATCTGGACCTTGACTAATCTCAACAGATGGTATAGATACAGGTTCATGAACTCTAACACCAATCTTGTTCTCTATAATAGTTTGTACATCATCCCAAGTTAGAGCACCCTTACCTTCTCCAAAGAGAGGATCCATGAGATATGTTTTTATTTCACTATTTGTACGATAATCAATATGAACAAAGATAGAAGCTCCAATATCAACCCCTTTCTCTAACTTTTTTCTCTTACCCTTGCTTGAATAATCTTCTAAAATCTTTTGTTTACGTGGTTCATATGTGCAAGGCTTCCCATCTTCTAATAACTGCCCGTTTACTAATTGATAGTGTCTTGTTCTCATGATACGTTTTGCTTCTACTAATCTCTCTCCAAGAAAGAAGAGAAAAGACCACATATCATCAAATTTGTCTTCAAAACTCCACCCGTTCTTTTCCCATGTCTTGTTTGTAAGATATGGGGGATCTATATATATACTATCCACTATATTATCTGGGAGTTGTTTTAATACCTCTAAATTATCATATCCTGTAATTATTAATCCTTTATCCTCTACTATAATTGGATTAAATTGTTTTAATAAATTCTTCATCTTTTCTTCTTTCCTTTTTTTATTTCTTTTCAAGTGTTACACGACATCTACATCCAAATCCCAAAGGTGGACCTTGAACCTTGTCACCATCAGGTGTAGTAAAATAACCTTCTGAATCGGCAATCTGTCCATCCATGGCTTTATGTGATGGTCTTGCATCAGATTGTGCAACCCATACTTTATCATACTTTTCTTGTACTTTTTTGTTATTATAATATATAGACTTAGCTGCTGTATCTAATCTTGCTGTCTCTTGTCTTGCAATAACCAGAGCTCTTTGTTTAGATACGTTAATAGTTGATTGTATCTCTCTTATTAATTGTGACTCTGATAAGTTACTATATTTAGCTCTTAATATAGTTGATTTTAACCTATTTATTTCTGACTTCTTGAACCCTGATTTATATACATCATCATAAAACCCAGTGTAAATAGACTTATCTGTATTAAAAGTCATCAATAAATCTTTATTATATTTAATTGGGAGATTATAATCGTTAGCTAAAGCAGCAACCTCTTTTTTGACAATCAAATTAGATTCAACAATAGCATCCTTGAACATATCATCAATAACAGGATTCAATTCTTGTTCTAATTTCTTTATCAACCTGGGTGAGATATTACTCTTCCACCCAAGTGATATTAGACCTATTTCCTTTGTCTTCTCTGATAATAACATATAAGCAGCAGTTATTATCTCCTTAAAGTTCATCAGTCACCCCTAAAGCTCTCTGTGCAATAGCCTCAGCATCATCAAATCCAGCAATCTCTAAAGCATCCTTTATATCCAACACTGATGCTAACTGTAATAATACCTCTGCCCTAGACTGAATATCAACAGGGAAGACCCTCTCAAAATTAATTACATATTCATAATCACTACTAGAAAGATTATGATATTCTTGTAACCAATAAACAAAGAGTTGAATTAGTTTATGAAAACCAGCTCTCATATAAGATTCAGTTGTCATACAGTTATTTTCTAGTCTCATCAATTGACTCTTGATACTGATTATTCTCTGATTATTACCATCTGATATAGCTTTAACATCAACAGATCCAGATTTTTCATATATAGCTGTTCTTAATCTGTTTAATATATTTTCTATAACAGTATCGTTAATATTCTTTTCCAAGAATTCTGCATCACCTAATCTATTACCTTCTTCATCAGTTGGGAACTCCATACTTCCTACTTTACTTATCCATCTAGCAAGATCAATTGGTTTACCATCTTCATCAACACCTGTATAGAGTTTACCAAATATCTTTAAATAAGCAAGTCTCATAGCTTTTACTTCAGCTGATGTATCTGATAATATTTCATCATAAACATCCATCAATCCATCATAATATTTCTTTTCAGGTCTTGAAATAACTTTATCACAGTCACCAGTCCATGTATCGTTATTAATAAAAGGGATGATTGGTACTTGATTAAAGTTATGTCTTTCACCACCTTTTCTAATATATGTTCTGCCTTGATACATAAAATTCTGAGTATTATGACCACCAAATCCATCAGCCATATCTTGACTTATATTATCATCTCTATAATAAGTTACGTTTGTTCTTGTATAAACATCACAGTGATATTTCTTTTCACCTTCAGAATCAACTACTACATAATAAAAATAAGCTTTATCAGGATCATATATATCATCTTCATACTCATATACAACAGTACCAACATCAGGGCCAATATTCTTAATCTTCAAAGACCCTTTACCAGGATCATCACCTTTGACAGTATAAACCAATTTGTGAGAGATACCAGATATAGCTGTCTTTCTTACTGTATCTGAATTACTTATTCTCATATTAGAATTAGATATAAAACTATCAAATAATTGTTTTATATTAGTATTTTCACCAATATAATCAAATTTAATTTTTTGTCCCATATAACCAACTTTTAAATCGATTATATCCTTCATGAAATCTTCGTGAGTATTAACATGAGATGCAGCTTTAGCAGATGATACTGGTGCTCTATCAAACACTGGTATATCAGCTCCTCTGTAATAATCCCACAAGTATTTCTCTCTATCTCCTCTTTCTCTATCATAATATTCTTTGATAGAATTTAATTTGTCCTTAATTTTAGCCATACTTTATTCTCCTTAAAATCTAAAATTGGATGTATCAGCAACCACTCTATTACTTGGTTCTATGATTTTTTTGTTTGATAGTTCAGTTAAAGCCCAAACTAAAGCATCTAAAGAGTTAGGGGACTTTTGTGTCTTTTCCCCTGTATATGTTAACATCTCATATTCTAGGTTAATAAATCTTCTGAGGTGGTGAACCTTGCCTTGTTCATATAAAGCAGCAATTGGTTCTGCTCTTAGTATCTTACCTCTAGAAGCATGAACTCCCTTATATGGGATATTATTTCTCTTATTCCTTAAAATTGTTTTAATCATATCACCACCTTGATTCTTCTCAGCAACAATCTTATCTGCTGAAAATCTATCATAAGCTTGAAGTGCTATATCAGCCCACTCGTTAGGTGACATAATTTTTGTTAAATCATCTATTACTAAATACTTTTCTTTGTTTTTATATTTACCAGCAACAATAATACCACAAGCATCAGATGTTACCTTATCAGTTGTTGATGGATCAATAGCAACAACTAAATCTTCAAATTCACCAAAATCAGTTAATAATAATTTAGCAGCTTCATCATCTGGCAAATATTGAATTAAATCTTCTGACCAAAGTGCCCCATCTGATACTTGTCTTAATTCTCCTTCCCATATATGAAGATACTTTTTCATATTTGTTTGTTTATCCCACTCCATCTCAGATTTAAGAACAGTAGGAAAGTATGGATTATCATAATAATTTAATTTAACAACTACAGCATCTTTTCTTTTTTGTTTGATAAACTCTTTATATACCCAATCACTCTCTAATTCAGGGTTAAATCCAATTAAAAACCTAGACTCATCTTCTCTTATGGTTGGAATAAGAGTCTCCCAAGCATCTTTACTTAACTCAGTAGCTTCATCTACCCATACTAGATCAATACCTTGGAGAGACTTAAAAGACTGATATGATTTAGCACCATAAAATAAAAATTCAGACCCGTTATTACACTTTAAAGTATGTTCAGTCATATCAAAATATGATTTTAACCCCATCATGTGTATTACATCTTTTAAAATTTGCAGCGATGATTCTGATATTTTTGACTGTGTCCCTCTTACTGCTAATATTCTAGAATTAATATTTTGTAGTGCAAATATAATTACCAAAGCAGCTTCTTGTATTGACTTACCAGAACCACGACCACCATAAGCCACAGTATATCTTAAATCTTTTTGCCAAGCATGTAATAGTCTCTTATGTATAAAAAAATCTACACTATTCTTCATATATTCTTTTCCAGTGATATCCACCTGTTGTTTGACCAATATATGTTTTCACTATTTAATCTTCCTTTTTATCAGTGATTATATTTATAGTTGGTAGTTGTATACTACCAGAGTGTTCTACCCTTTGCATATCCCACTTTCTAAACTGAGCTTGATATTTCATATAATTAGCAGGGTCTTTTTCTTTCAAAGTATCCATCGCTTCTGCAATTTGTGTTAAACCATGTCCCATATACTCTAAAAGGTCCCCCACGCTAATCTTTTTTAATATCTTACATCCTAAAACACCTGCAGAGCCTGTTTTTATATGTTCTCCGTATATAGTTTTGTAAGCATCAACTACTTTACCACCGTTGTTAATATATTCAACTATGAAAGATAATTGTCTCCTGTTATTTACTCCATATTCATCTTTTATATATTGTTTTAGTTCTTTTTCAAAAGGTTTATTTTCTTCTTCTTGGACAACTTTTAACGCTTTGTCATATAATTCTTTTGTACCATCAGACATGATTCCTCCTTTGAAACTCCCATCC
>Ga0180430_10003276_pt1 | contig 14075 bp, 9 predicted proteins | sample SS_ome_9_FD_132999 | JGI IMG/M metagenome (GOLD analysis project Ga0180430, IMG submission 132999) | Hypersaline lake sediment archaeal communities from the Salton Sea, California, USA - SS_1_S_2 metaG | ecosystem: Environmental > Aquatic > Non-marine Saline and Alkaline > Hypersaline > Sediment... | reverse complement strand
CCCGACCGGTGACTCCCCCGCCTCCGCAAACGCCCCCCCGCCCGCGCCAAACGGTTTACCGTCCCCGTCCTCCGGCTCCGCCGACCATGCCCACGGCCCGCCCATCTTCCAAACAGAGGCGCAACTGGGGCCGCATTCTGTCCAGGGCCGCCGGTATTTTTGTGTTGCTGATCATTTTGGGCGGCGTTTTGCTGGTCAGTGGCGGTATTATTGTTTATTCATGGTACGCCTCGCAACTGCCCCCCGCCGAAGAACTGCTTCAGCGGCGGCTCCAGTTTGCCACCAGCCGGATTCTGGACCGGGAAGGCAATCTGCTGTGGGAAATCATTGATCCGACCGGCGGGCGGCGCACTATTGTTTCTCTTGATCAAATTGCTCCGGAGTTGATTCAGGCTACCATTGCCACCGAAGACCGCTTTTTTTATCTGAACGTGGGGGTAGACCCCATCGCCATCAGCCGCGCCCTGTATTACAACCTGACTGAAGGCGAAATTGTGTCCGGGGCCAGCACCATCACCCAGCAGTTGGCCCGCAATGTGCTGTTGACGCCGGAAGAGCGCACTGAGCAGACCCTGTCGCGTAAAATCAAAGAAGCGGTGCTGGCGGTGGAAATCAACCGGCGCTACACCAAAGAGCAGATTCTGGAAATTTATCTCAATCAGATTTATTACGGCAACCTGGCTTACGGCATCGAGGCTGCAGCCCAGACCTATTTTGGCAAAACTGCCCAAACCCTCACCCTGCCGGAGGCGGCCATGCTGGCCGGCCTGCCCCAATCGCCCGCGGTGCATGACCCGTACGCTAACCCAACCGGGGCCAAAAAGCGGCAGGCCGATGTGCTGGGCCTGATGGTCGAGGCCCAGTACATCAACCCGGCTCAGGCCGAAATTGCCAAAACCACCGAGCTGGATTTTCGGGAGTTGAGCAGCACCTTTGCCGCCCCCCACTTTGTCACCTACATTCGGCAAGAGCTGGAAAAAATTGTGCCGCCGGAATACATTTATCAGGCCGGTCTGAGCGTGCAAACCACCCTGAATCCCCGCCTGCAAGCCATCGCCGAAGAAGAAGTGCGCCGGCAGGTGAACGCCCTGGCCGGCAAAAATGTTACCAATGGGGCGCTGGTCGCCCTGGATGTGACCACCGGCCAGATTTTGGCCATGGTCGGCAGTAAAGATTTTAACGATGAAACCATTGACGGGCAGGTGAACGTGGCGGTCAGTCTGCGTCAACCCGGCTCCACCATCAAACCGCTGACCTATCTGGCTGCCTTTGAACAGCTCAATTACACCCCCGCTACTTTGCTGATGGATGTTCCGGTTGAGTACCCGGACGGGGTCGGTAATGTGTATCGCCCTGTTAATTACGATGAAAAGTTCCACGGCCCGGTTTCGCTGCGGATGGCTTTGGCCAACTCATACAATATTCCGGCAGTCAAAACCCTGGAACGGCTGGGGGTGGACAACCTCAAACAAATCGCGGCCCGGCTGGGCATCACCACCCTCACCCGCCCCGACTACGGCCTGTCGCTGACCCTGGGCGGCGGCGAAGTGCCGCTCATCGAAATGACCGGCGCTTATCAGGCCATCGCCAACAGCGGCGTGCTCATCCCCCCCACCGCCATCCTGAATATCACCGATAGCTTTGGCCGCGAGATTTCCCCGCGGCGCCTGGCTCCCAAAACGGTTCTCCGCCCGGAACACGCCTATCTGATGAGCCACATTCTGGCTGATAATCAGGCCCGTGCCATTTCTTTTGGTCCCAACAACGCCCTGCGCCTGTCGCGCCCGGCTGCGGCCAAAACCGGCACCACCAACGACTTCCGCGACAACTGGACCATCGGCTACACGCCGGAGATTGTGGCCGGGGTGTGGGTGGGTAATGCCGATAACAGCCCCATGCAAAATGTAAGCGGCCTGGCCGGGGCCGGCCCTATCTGGCATAATTTCATGGAACGAGCCCACGAAGGGCTGCCGGTGCGAGACTTTTTGCGCCCGGCCAATATCATCGAACTGGAAATTTGTGCCGACTCCGGCACCCTGCCCTCGGAAGCCTGCCCGGAACGACGCACCGAGTTGTTCGCTCAGGACCAACCCCCGCTGGGGCCGGAGTTCGACATTCACCAAATGATTGAAATTGATTTGAACAGCGGCCTGCGGGCTAATGAATTCTGCCGGAGCAATGTTGAAAAACGATATTACCGGGTTTATCCGTCCGACGGTTACCAATGGGCCATTGAGCACGGCTTTGAACAACCGCCGGAGCAATATTGTCCCTCGATAAATATTGTAGCCAATATCAGCAACCCGGTGGACGGGGCCACTGTGCGCGGCGACATCGCTCTGGAAGGGGCCGTAACCGCGGCCAACTTTTCTCACTATCAAATTGAACTGGGCGTTGGGGCCGGACCGGAAGCGTTTACGGTGATTCACGGCCCGGTTTCCCAAATTGTGGAACAGGGCGTGCTGGGCCTGTTCGATACAACGCAGGTTGAAAATGGACCGTACACCCTGCGCCTGGTTGTATTTGACCGGAGCGGCGGTTCCGTCGAGGCCCGGACGCGTGTTTTGGTGGACAACCCCCGCCCCACCGCGACCGCCACCCCAACGGTGACGCCCACGTCTGCCGCCACCGCGACCGGCACCGGCACGCCGACACCCACGCCCACCATGACCGCCACGCCCCCGCCGCCTACTGAAACTGTCACCGCGACCGCCACCCCCACCGAAACCGCATCTCCAACCGTCACCGCCACGCCCAGCCCCACCCTGCCCGCCGAACTACCCACCGACACGCCTGTTCCCACGGCTTCGGCAACCGTTGCGCCCAGCCCATCGCCGGGAACAACACCAACTCAGGGGGTTCAGGCCGGCGGCACGGCGGAGAATAAATAGTGCCACTGGTTTTCTGCCGGAAAATGGTTAGAATAATCAATCACTTTGGTGGGAGTAAGGAGGATGGAGTAAGGATTAGGGAAAAATCCCTTACTTCCTACTCCATACTCCTTACTCCTTAATTTAAGAAAATAACAAAAGGGACTGATTAATGACCCAAAAACCATATCTTGACCTGGCCCAATCACGCTCTGTCATATTTTTAACCGCGGCCCTGGTGATGGTTGTCACCTGGGCGGTGAGCGCCACCGGCTGGACCCGCGGCCTGAATATGATCGGTTTTGTGGGCATGGGGGTCATCCTGATTGGGGTGATGCTGGCTCGCAGCGCGCTGCCCGGCTTTCTGGCCCACTTGTTCAGTCTGATTATCGGCCTTGGCTGGTCGTTCTGGGTGACCAGCCGCCTGCTGCCGCCCCATTACAGTTGGCTGGAACGCTGGGAAAATCTGGCGTTTCGCCTCTACTATTGGTACAGCCAGGCTATGCAGGGCGGCACCAGCTACGATAACCTGATGTTCATTTTGCAGATGGGCGTCATCTTGTGGGCCACCGGCTACCTGACCATCTGGCTGATCCTGCGATCGGGTAAAGCCTGGCAGGCCATTATCCCCGGCGGGCTGATGCTGCTCATCAATCTTTATTATGCCCCCAGAGATATTACGGTATGGTTTTTGGTCTACCTGATGATTTCGTTGGTGCTGCTTTTGCGATTTAACCTGCTGGTTCAGCAAAGCAAATGGCGGGCCGAAGGGGTCTTTTTCCGGCCTGATGTCAGCTATGATTTTTTACGGGACGGCCTGGTTTTCTCTGTGTTGGTGGTCATTCTGTCGTGGATGGCCCCCCCGCTGGTTGATGCCAAACAGTTGCACCTGTTCGATGAGTTCCAGGGCAGTTGGCAGGAGATGCAGGGCGAATGGAATCGCCTGTTTGCCGATTTGAACTATCGTAATGTCAAAACCGTGGGCACCTTTGGCCAGTCGCTTAGCCTGGGGGGACCGCGCCAACTGACCAACGATCCGGTGATGGATGTACAGGTGGATGGTATTGGCCGCTACTGGCGGGCCGCAGTGTATGACGAATACACCGGCGAGGGCTGGCGCAGCACCGACACCAACGATGCCGACTTTGGGCCGGGTATCCCTCTATCCCAACCCATATTCGAAGCCCGCACCCCCGTCACCCAAACCTATACTTTTTATCGTGATAATTCTACCGTGTTGTACACCATGGGCTACCCTGTCAGCCTGGACCGCTCGGCCAAAGCCCATTTTAACATTGTGCCGGATGAACAGATTTTGCAATACGGCCAAACCAACTGGGCCAGTCACGGTGACCCGCTGGCCGAAGAAATTACCTATCTGCGGAGCCATGCCGCTGTAGACCGCAACGAAACCTACCAGGTCGTTTCCGCGGCCAGTGAGGCTTCGGTCAACCAATTGCGCAACGCTGGGGTCAACTACCCGGCCTGGGTCATTGACCGTTACCTGCAACTGCCGCCCACCATTACCGAGCGTACTCGCCAACTAGCCCGCGACCTGACTGAGGAGCACACTACCCCCTTTGACAAAGCCTATGCTATTGAACAGTACTTGCGAGTCGCCATCGAATACAATGAAAAAATCGAAGCGCCCCCACCCGGCGTGGACAAAGTAGACCACATTCTGTTCACCACCCAGGAAGCCTACTGCGATTATTATGCCTCATCAATGATTGTGATGCTTCGCTCGCTGGGTATCCCGGCCCGCATGGCCGCCGGTTTTGCCCAGGGGCAATTCAAATCAGATATCAACGCCTTCCACGTAATTAATGCCGATGCCCATTCATGGGTTGAGGTGTTTTTCCCTCGGTATGGCTGGATCAATTTTGAACCAACCGCGGCCCAACCGGTCATCATCCGCCCCACCGGCGACGAAAACACCGGCTCGCTGGCCGGCGGCTTGCCTAACCTGGATTCCCCTGGCCTGGATCGCCCGGATCGGGGTGAAAACATCCCCATTGACGAAGAATCTGTCCTGGGCGGCGATATCCCCTTTGGTGTCCGTTTGCCCTGGTTTGGCGGTTCGATTAATGTGCCGCTGTCCGGAGGCAACGCCACTACTCTGGTCATCGGGGGCGGTATTCTGGCCCTGGCCGCCGGACTGTTCTTCTGGAATCGTCAGATGAGCAAGCCGGTTGACAGCATTGCGGTTCTGTACCAACAAATGATTCGGCTGGCCGGCTGGATGGGCGTGCCGCAACGTCCGTGGCAAACACCTTACGAACACGCCGCCGCGTTACAGCGCCGCCTGCCCGCCCAGCAATCCAATATCAATGCCATCACCGGCGATTACGTCCGGCATACCTTCAGTCCGCACCACGCCGAGCCCGCCGAAACGGCCGAATTCGGATTAATCGCCGCCGGCAACCTGGCCTGGAGCCAACTGCGCCCCGAAATGCTCAAGGCTGCCGTCAGCCGTCGCTTGCCCCGCTGGCTCAAAAGAGGGTGGGCGCAAACTTTCAATCGCAAGTCGGAATAATTGAGATGGGGAGATTGGAGATTCAGAGATTAGAGATTGAAAATTCAAACGACCGAATCTCCAATCTCTAATCCCCCTATCTCCCTCCGAAGGAGACCATCCCGTGTCACTCAGAAACTACCTGCAAAAACTGACCAAAGCTCAAGCCCTGACCACCACCATCACCGCCCCCATTTCCAAAACCTACGAAATCGCCGGAGTGCTCAAACAACTGGAGCCGCAGCCGGTGCTGTTTGAAAACGTCACCGAGTCGGCCTTTCGGGTGGCGGGCAATCTATTTTGCAGCAAGGCAGCCTTTGCCGATTATTTTGACATCTCCCCCGCCGACATCATCCCCCGCCTGACCCAGGCCATCGAGCAGCCCAGCCCCCCGCCAATCAGCCACGACGCCCCCTGTCAGGAAGTGGTCAATCTGGCGCCCAATCTCGATGACCTGCCCATTTTGCGCCACTGCGAGCAGGACGGCGGCAATTACATCAGCGCCGGGGTAGTGCTGGCTAAACATCCCCGCCACGGCCAAAACGCCGACTTCCACCGCTGCATGCAAATTTCGCCTAGAGAAATGGCGGTGCGGGTGGTCGGCTCGCGCCATTTTGATGCCTACCTCAAGGAACTGGGGCAGCTTGACGTGGCTATTTGCATCGGCCTGTCGCCCAATGTGCTGGCCGCGGCGGCCATTTCGGTGGACATCGGGGTGAATGAGCTGGACATCGCCCACGCTCTGGAGCCGCTGACCGTGACTCCCGCCCGCACCGTGGATTTGCTCGTCCCTGCCGAGGCCGAGTTTGTGCTGGAAGGCACGGTTTACCGCGACCGCCGCCACGCCGAAGGGCCGTTTGTCGACCTGACCGAAACTTACGATGTGGTGCGGCAGGAGCCGGTGTTCGAGGTGAAGGCCATCACCCATCGCCGGGATGCCATCTGGCAGGCGCTATTGCCCGGCGCGCTGGAACACAAACTACTGATGGGGATGCCCCGCGAACCGACCATCTTCAAAAAGGTCAACGAGGTGGTGCGCGGCGTGGATGTCAACGTGAATCCCGGCGGCTGTTCGTGGCTGCACGCCATTGTGCAGATTGACAAACAGGCCGACGACGACGGGCGCAAGGCCATCGAAGCGGCTTTTGCCGGGCATCGCTCCTGCAAACACGTGTTTGTGGTGGATAAAGACATCGACATTTATGACCCGCTGCAAGTGGAATGGGCCATGGCCACCCGCTTTCAGGGCCACGCCGATATGGTGGTCAAAGCCAAAGAACCCGGCTCCAGCCTGGACCCCAGCGCCGAACCCGGCACCAAACTGACCAGCAAAATCGGCTTTGATTTGACCAAACCGCTGGGAGACAAAGACTTCGACAAAGCCCCCTTTCCCCAGGTTGATTTGAGCCGGTTCGGGGCGTATGGTAAAATATCATCATAATGTACGCACAAGATGAGGATGGTGAAAGATGGTCGTGACTCCAAAGGCCCTGGTTGGCGCCGGTTTGTACCCTGATGAAAGCAGCGTAATTCAGGAAGCAATGCGTATTCTCTGGCAAGAAAAGCCTCAGCTACGTATCGAATGGGCTATTTATCAATACCAAACTGAAGATATATCTTTGGCCAAAACTGCCGCTATTGCCAATATAAGTTTTGACCAGATGAAGCAAATCCTGATTGAACGGGGTATTCAGCCGCGCCTGGGGCCGGAAACTGTGGCCGAAGCCGGTGAAGAATTGACAGCCCTGGAACAGGCTCTACGGAAACAGCCTTAACCCGATGTCTATTATCGCCAATACCACTATCGTTTCAAACTTTGCAGCCATCGACCACTTGCACCTTTTAGCTACGCGGTTTGATACCTTGTATATTTCAGACCAGGTTTATGAGGAAATCCAATTAGGTTTTCGTCAGGGGTACGACTTTTATTCGGGCCTCGATCAACAAATCTATCCGTTTAACTCAAACGGATGGTTGTGTTTGACTGCTTTGAATGGCTCTGGTGAATTTGAAACCTTTGGTGAGTTGCTGGGTACGTTGCATAGCGGAGAAGCATCCTCGCTGTCTATCGCATATCATCGCGGGTGGACATTTTTGACAGACGACAAAGCAGCTCGCAAAACCGGGAAGGCCTTGGGTATCTCAATTTCTGGTACATTGGGGGTGTTGTTATCTCTGGTTAAGGATAACTTGGTTTCGTTACAAACGGCTGATGTCGCCTTACAACAGATGATAAAAACAGGGTATTATTCGCCGGTCATCTCTTTACATCAAATTATCAACAAGAATTGAAGCATATCCGATTTTCGAGATTAAATTTTCTGGACGATTTACGAAAGAAGCGCCGATGCAACTCACATCAGAAGAACAGGCCATGCTGGCCGGCGAACAGGGCCGGGCCACCCAAAAAGCGATGGAGATATTGACCGCCCTCGGTACTATTTACGAGGCGGAGCGAATGATTCCCGTCACCTCGGTGCAGATTTCCGGGGTGAGCTACGCCAATCTGGGCAAGGCCGGCCTGGAGTTTTTGGCCGATATGGCCGACGGCGGCGGCCAAACCCGGGTGCTGACCACCCTCAACCCGGCGGGCATGGACGTCGAAAACTGGCAGGCGCTGGGCATCAGCCCGGACTTTGCCGCCAACCAGCAGCGGGTCATCGAGGCTTTTGCCCGCATGAACGTCATCACCACCTGCTCCTGCACGCCTTACCTCATCGGCAATACCCCCCATTTTGGCGAACACATTGCCTGGGCCGAAAGCAGCGCGGTCTGTTACGGCAATTCCGTCATCGGGGCGCGGACGAATCGGGAGGGTGGTCCCAGCGCGTTGGCCGCGGCCCTGACCGGCCTCACCCCGGCCTACGGCTATCACCTGGCCGAAAACCGGCGGCCCACCGTCACTATCGAGGTGCAAAGCCCGGTCAGTGAAAATAACGAGTTTGGCGCGCTGGGGAAGGCCATCGGCCAAAAACTGGAAGCCGCCGGCAAAAAAGGCGTGCCGTACATCCGGGGCATTCAGCAGGCCACGCTGGAACAGCTCAAATCATTCTGCGCCAGCATTGCCACTTACGGCGGCACGGCTCTGTTCCACATGGAGGGCGTCACCCCGGAGGCGGCCCAGCACACCCCGCCCGCGGACACCATCGCTATTACCGCCGCGGATATAACCCAAGCCAGCGAGGCCATGACCGACGCCACCCCGGACGAGATTGATTTTGTCAGCCTGGGCTGTCCCCACCTGTCCATCAAAGAGATTGCCCGCATCGCCGAACTGCTGGCCGGCAAAAAAGTAACCAAAGAGTTCTGGATTACCACCGCCCGCCCGGTGAAACAAATGGCCGATATGATGGGCTACACCGCCACCATCGAGGCCAGCGGGGCCAAGTTTGCCGCCGACACCTGCTGCGTGGTGGCCCCGATCAAAGGCCGGTTTAGAGCTTTGGCGACCGACAGCGCCAAAGCCTGCTATTACGCCTACGCCAAAAACAAATTCAAAACCGTCATCAAGCCGTTTGACGAGGTGGTGCTGGAGGCGACCCGATGAAGCTGACCGGACGCAAAATTTTTCAGGGCGAGGCTGAAGCCGAGACGCTGGTCACGGCGATGGGGATTTCTTTTTACGGCGGGGTGGACCCCGACACCGGGGTGGTGGTGGAAAAAGGGCACGAACTGGAAGGGCAGGCCGTCGGCGGGAAGGCGCTGGTTTTTCCCACCGGTAAAGGCTCGACGGTTGGCTCTTACACGCTGTACCGGCTCAAACGGGCCGGGCTGGCCCCGACAGCCATCATCAATGCGGAGTGCGAAACCATCACCGCCGTAGGCTGCATCATCTCCGAGATTCCCTGTGTGGATAAAATCCCCATTGAGCAAATCCAATCCGGCGTCACGGTGCGGGTTGACGGCGAAGCGGGTACGGTTGAGGTTTTAAAATAAAAAGGCCACACTTTTGAAGGCGTGGCCTTTTTTGGGTCAGGCGGTCACTTCCCGCCCGGCGTATTGTTGCTGGTAATACTCTTTGTACCGCTCGCCGCTTTTTATTTTTCGCCACCACCATTCATTATCGACATACCATTTGACGGTAGCCTCGATGGCCTGCTCAAAATCATATTGATTGCGCCAGCCCAGCGCCTGCACTTTGCTGCAATCCAGAGCATAGCGCCGGTCGTGGCCGGGGCGGTCGGTGATGGGCTGAATGAGGTTGGCGGGTTTGTTGAGCAATTTGAGGATCAGGTGAGTCATCTCGATGTTCGTAGTTTCGACGCCGGTGCCCAGATTGTAAATTTCGCCGGGCTGCCCCCGCCGCAACACCACGTCAATACCTTCGCAATGGTCGCCCACATACTGGTAATCGCGCATCTGCTTGCCGTCGCCATACAACGGCAAGGCGATGTCGTCCATGGCATTGGTAATAAACAGAGGTACCACTTTTTCCGGGAACTGGTAGGGGCCGATGTTGTTACTGCCGCGGGTGATGGTCACAGGCAGACCAAAGCTGGTGTGATAAGCCAGACACATCAAATCGCCGCCGGCTTTGCTGGCCGAATACGGGCTGCGGGTGTGCAGCCGGTCATCTTCCACCGAGCGGCCTTCGAGCACCTGCCCGTAAACTTCGTCGGTGCTGATTTGGTGGTAGCGTTCCACCTCATACTTTTTGGCCGCTTCCAGCAACACATAAGTGCCGTACACATCGGTTTGAATGAAGCCCCCCGGCTCCATCAGCGAGCGGTCCACGTGGGTTTCGGCGGCAAAGTTGATAATGGTGTCGATGTGGTACTGCTGCATCGCCTTGTCCACCGCGGCGGCATCGCAAATATCCCCCTGATAAAAATGGTAGCGAGGGTTATCCCTGACCGGCAGTAAATTATCCGGATTGCCGGCATAGGTCAGCTTGTCGAAGACCACGACTTGCACGTCGTCATATTTTTGCAGCATCAGATGGACAAAGTTGGAACCGATAAACCCGGCTCCGCCGGTGACCAGTATATTTTTCACAGCGATTCGTTTTACCCTTTCTCTTCGATGGTGACATCTATGATGGTATCGCCCGGTGCCGCCTCGGGATTTTCCTGGGGATTGCGCGGCTCAAGGCTTTCGGCCACATTCATCCCGCTGATAACCCGGCCAATGATGGTGAAGCCCTCGTTAAGCTGGGGGGTGGCGTCGTAGGTGATAAAGAATTGGGAACCATTGGTGTTGGGGCCGCTGTTCGCCAGCGAAACCAGCCCCGGCTCATCAAACGTGCGGGAGGCAACCACCTCGTCGCCGCACTGGTAGCCCGGAAAACCAACGCCGGTGCCGGTGGGGTCGCCGCCCTGGGCCACAAAGCCGGGCAGCACCCGATGAAAGGTGACATCCTGATACCAACCCTGCTGGGCCAGAAAGACAAAACTGTTCACGTTGACCGGCGCCGTATCGGCAAAAAGCTCAATTTCGATGTCGCCTTTATCGGTTTGGATGGTGGCGATGTACTCTTTGGCCGGGTCAATCACCTGTTCCGGGCCGGTGAACCAGTTTTCGCGCAGTTCCACCAGTTTAATAAAAATATCCAGCCCCTGATACGACAGGCCAAACGATTGGGCGGGATAACTAACCTGGTTCACAGCAAAACTGGGAGTGCTGTTCATTCCGGATTCGACGGCGGCCTGATAATCGGCCTGGATTTTATCGGAATAGGTACCGTTTTCCAGATCGGCCTGGAATTGGGCCAAATCGGCCACGCCGGCATCTTCGGCATAATCGGTCAACAGTTCAACCATCTGGTCCGCGGGCTTGGAACTCCATTCACCCTGACGGCCAAACAGCAAGTCGTGCATTTCCCAGAATTTTCCCTGTGCCCCGGCCGCTTCGGTAGCCTCGGCGGTAATCTGGGCTTTATCGTGAATACTCAATAACGGAAAATGGCGATAGACGACGCGCAACTGGTCGCCGTAGTTATCTTTTAGTTGCTCCACCACGGGAACAATACCGGCACAGCCCGGTCACTGGAAGTCGCCATATTCAATCAGGGTGATGGGCGCGTCAGCCGGGCCTTTGGCCCAGTCGGCGTCCGTGACCGCGGCGATGAGTGGATTATCAGGAATATCAACCGATTGACATTCGGCGGCTACCGGCGCAGCAGGGTTAGAGGCGGTATCGTCGGCGGCATCTTCGGGCGCGGCAGCCTCGGTGGGCGCGGCCGTTGGTTCGACCGGGGCCGGTTCGCTCTCTTCCGTCGGGGCCGGGGCTTCCGCTGCTTCGGTCGGCTCGGCCTGGCTTTCGGTGGCGTCTGCCTCGTTGGCCTGGGGTGCTTCGACGGTTGGTGCGCCGCCGCAGGCTGCCAGCAACAGGCTCACCAAGAGCAGGGCCGTTAATAACCAACCGGTGCGGTTGGTAAATTTTTTAGACTTTAACATGCTTACCCCCTTAAGGATATATTTTTGCAGCGATTAAAGATGACATTGTACCATGAATTGGCACAATGGGAAGTGGCGAAAGGGTGAATTTTTGCTTCACTCCTCCCGCAGCGCCGCGGCGATTTCCATTTTTCGCAGCCGCAGCACCGGATAGATGCCCGCCAGCAGGGCCGCGGTCAGGGCCACTGTCAGCGCCATCAAAAAGGTGGACGGGTTCAGGCTCAGTTGCAGCGACCAGCCAAAGGAGCGCAGGTTGATAACGTAAATCAAAATCAGGGCCAGGGCCAGTCCCATCGGCATGGCAATCAGCCCGGCGGTCAGGCCCATCAGGCCGGTTTCCAGCAGGGTTTTGGCCCACAACTGCAAAATGCTCATGCCGTTGGCCCGCAGCGTACCCAGCTCGCGGGTACGTTCCAGTTGCAGGGCCATCAGCGTGCTCAACACGCCGATGAAGGCCACCACGGTCGCCAGCAGGCGCAGGGCCGCGGTGATGGTGAATGTGCGGTCAAACACCTCCAGCGCATTCTCTTTGATGCCCCGGTTCGAACTGATGGTCAGGGTGTACTGCCCGGCAAAGTCGGTTTGCAGCCGTTGGGCGATGGCGTCGGCCTGGGGCGCGGCGGCGGGCGTCAGAAACAGGCTGATGTTCGACACGACGGAGTCGGCCCAGTGAGCGCGGTAGGTGTCCAGCCGCATGGCGATGTAGCCCAGCTCCGGCACGGCGTAATCGTAAAAAATACCGACCACCGGGAATGGCCGCGGCCCGTCGTCCGTGACCAGCGTCACCGTGGATGGCCCGTCCAACGGCAGGCCGTTGCGCCGGGCAAACACCTCCGAAACCATCACCCCGCCCTCGTCCATCGCCGCAAAGGCCGCGGCGGGCGGCCCGATGGCCCACAGCAGCGGACGCTCAGTCTCTTCAGGGTTGGGGGAAAAGGCCCGGATTTCTACATCGCCAAAATCCGGCCCAAAGGCGGCGGCAATCCGCAACTGCGACACATACGTGACCTCCGGCATCTGCCGGGCGTAGTCAATAAAGGCCGGGGCGATGGCCCCCTCCACCCGCAAATCCTGCCCCGCCGGGCTGACGTAAATATCCGCGGCCAGCACGCTGTCGAGCCAGGTGACCACGGTGTGGCGGAAGGAGTCAATCATAATGCTGACCCCGATGATGACCGTCACCGCCAGCATCAGCGCGGTGATGGTGACAGAGGCCCGGCTGAGCGAGCGCAAAATATCACGCGGCGCCATCAGCCCGATGACGCCCAATCTTGGCCCGATGAGGGGGCGCAGAGCCAGTATCAATAATTGGGTGAGGATGGGCGTCAGCAGGGCCGCGCCCAACAGCACCATAAACATGGCCGTGAAGCTGAGGCCCAGCGAGGCCCCGGAGCGACTTAGTAAGCCCCAGCCGGCGGCGATGAAAACCAACCCGGTCGCACTGAGGCCGGGCAGCAACCGTTGGATGCGGCTTTCCTGCTCCGACCGTTTCAGGGTGGCGGTGGGCGGCACGGTGGTCGCTTCCAGGGCCGGCACGGCCGCGGCCAGCAGACTGGCCCCCAGCCCGGCGACCAGCCCTTTGTACAGTGTCCAGGCCGAGACCGAAACGCCCTGCACGGTCAGCGTAAAATAGAGATCGTTGATGGTGCGGGTAACCAGATTCACCAGCCCCCGGCCCAGAATGATCCCCAGCCCCAGGCCAATTACCGCCCCGATGGCTCCCAAAATCAGCGCCTCGGTCAGCACCAGCCCAAAGATTTCGCGGCGGGTGACGCCCAGACAGCGCAGCGTACCCAGCACAGGCCGCCGCTGCACCACCGAAAAGCTGATGGTGTTGTAAATGAGAAAGACGCCCACAATCAAGGCCAGTAAACTCAGCGCCGACAGATTCAACTCAAAGGCGGCGGTCATCTGTTTGATGGTGGCGTTGCGCAGAGCCGCCGCTTGCAGGCGGGCATTGGCCGGCAGCCGGTCGAGAATCGGTTGGGGGTCGGTGTCAGGCGCCAAAATCAGGTCGATGTGGCTCAACTGGCCGGTTTGGCCCAGCAGTTCCTGCGCGGTGCTGATGTCGGCCAGCAGCAGGCCGTTCAGGGCGCGGCGGCTGAGGGCGTCGGCGGGTTTGAGCAGGCCGACCAGTTTGACCGTTTTGAGTTGGCCGTCTACCAGCAGAGTCAGGTTGTCGCCGGGGGTCAGGTTGTATTGCTTTCCCAGCGATTCGGCCAGCAGCACCGTGTCCGGCTCCACCAGCAACTGGCTCAGGGCTTCGATGGACAGCCCCTGTGGCCCCAGATAATT
>Ga0180430_10003275_pt1 | contig 14075 bp, 6 predicted proteins | sample SS_ome_9_FD_132999 | JGI IMG/M metagenome (GOLD analysis project Ga0180430, IMG submission 132999) | Hypersaline lake sediment archaeal communities from the Salton Sea, California, USA - SS_1_S_2 metaG | ecosystem: Environmental > Aquatic > Non-marine Saline and Alkaline > Hypersaline > Sediment... | reverse complement strand
ATCAACCGACAATTCTACTTTCCCATTACCAAAAAGTACAGGGATTCAACAAGGCTGGAACTGTCGACCCAATACAGCAAACGGGACGCCTATGTATTCAGAATCTCCGAAATGTATCTTATTGCTGTAGAAGCGGCATTGGAAACCGGAGATGCCACAGGAGCAATGAGCTACCTTGAAAGCCTTGCTATATCTCGTTCAATCGATGAAGATGGAGCAGCATTGCTGGCAAGATATGGTGTTAATACCAGTGCCGATATAACTATTGACTTCATCCTGGATGAGAGAGCCAGGGAACTGGCAACAGAGGGACTGCGTTACTGGGACTTAAAACGAACAGGAAAGCTTGTTGAACGCGTCAGTGCTTATAATACAGATGCAGCACCCAATATAAGGGAGCATCATCAACTGCGATTCATACCACAGGAGCAACTGGATGCTGTAAGGAATAAGGATGAATTCACACAAAATCCGGGATATTGATCATCCCTCCACCAGCTAGAGGATTTGCTTTAAACTATTTTCTAATAAAACTAAAGAAAAATGAAAAAAACAATTGTACTTTTTATGATGCTGGTATTTACCAGTGTTGGGCTTCTGAATGCCCAGCTGAACAAAGGTTCGGTCTATTACATGACCAAACCTGACAATGTGGACGAGAATAGTATCCTCCATGACCAAAAGGTGATTGATGACCTGGAAGCGGCAGGCTTCGATCTCACCCTTGGCTATCCCGGAGATGGGGGGGCCATCAATGCCGCTGAACTGGACACTTTTGACGTGGTGGTTGTAGGACGGAATATTAGCTCCGGGGACTTCAAACTGGCCCAAGACTGGGCCGCTTTGGAGGTACCTGTTTTAATGCTCTCAGGCTATATCGTACGCAACAGCAGATTAAAGTATGTCAATACCGGATCTGTGGAGCGTGAGGCATCTAACGCTGTGGATGACAACATGACCCGGATCACCAAGGCTCTGGTGGCAGATGAGTCAGATCATGCATTTACCGGTGTGGATATTACCGATGGTAAAATGGATTACATGACCTGGTTTTACGACTACCTGGCCTATGGGGTCGATACATTTGCCACTACAAACAACGGGAAATTGCTGGCCTCCATTGTCGATGCAGATACTGCTGAAGCCAACGGGAATGTGCTGATGGCTCGCTGGGAACCCGGTGTGGAGACCTATGCCGGATCAGGGGTTACACCCGCTTCCTACCGTACATATATGCAAATGGGAGGAGACGACAAGAGCGATCCCAAGAAGATCAACTATGTTCAGTATACTCCAGCTTCATTCCAGGTGATGTTAAACGAGATCAGCTGGCTGATCCGGACCTATCAGGATGTACAGTATTTTGCCAAGCCCTCCAATGTTGATGATGACGGTATCCTTCACGACCAACAGGTCATTGATGATCTGAAAGCTGCCGGGTATAAAAAGATCATCACCACATATACAGGAGACGGTGGAGCAATCAATCCACTTGAATTGAGCATGGCCGACCTGGTGGTCATCGGGCGAAACGTGAGCAGCGGGGATTTCAAACTGGCCGAGGACTGGGCTAATGTGGAAGCTCCCGTGCTGATTCTTTCCGGATATATCGTAAGAAATTCAAGACTGAAGTATGTGAACTCAGGTTCAGTGAAAAGAGAGATCTCTGAAGCGGTAGATAGCAATATGGACCGTGTGACCATGGCCACTGTAGCTGATGAAACTGATTTAGCATTTACCGGGGTGGATATCACCGGCGGAAAAATGGGATGGATGACCTGGTTCTACGATTACCTGGCCTATGGTGTCGATACCTTTGCAACCACAAACAACGGAAAACTTCTGGCATCAATCGTCGATGCTGATTCAGCTGCGGCCAACGGAAACCTGCTCATGGCCCGCTGGGAACCCGGGGTGGAGACCTATAACGGTTCAGGGATTACGCCTGCATCTTACAGGACCTACCTGCAAAGTGGAGCAGATGACAATAGCGATCCCAAGAAGCTGAATTATAAGCAGTATACCGATGCCTCTTTCCAGGTGATCCTCAACGAAATGGACTACCTGGCAAGTACACGTCCAGGTAAAGTGGGCGAGGAAATCTCGGACGACGCCACTCTGGCTTCCCTGGAAGTAAGTACGGGTACGCTCGATCCAGCCTTCTCCCCTGAGGTTACTTCTTATTCGGTAGAGCTGCCCGAAGGAGCCACCGAAGTTCCGACTGTTACGGCCGCGGCCAATGATGCAGGTGCCAGCATTCAGCAGGAGGATGCCACAGAGCTTCCCGGTACTACAGTGATCAGTGTAACGGCGCAGGACCGGGCCACTACAAATAACTACCTGGTGAACTTTACAGTTGCTGGTACAGGAGGTGAAGAAGGTGTGGTTGATCCAGGTGTGGGCACCCTTAATGATGCCATCCTTGGAGCCGCAGACGGAGATACCCTGTTATTGAAAAACGGCGAAACGTATGACATCCTGAATGAACTGACTATTGATAAAAAGCTGGTCATCATTGCACAGGAAATTCCTGCCCTTCCAGACCTGGATAATATGCCCAAGATCAACAATATGTTTACTTCAACATCAGTATTTAGCCTGGTTGAAAATTGCGACCTTACCTTAATTGGTATTGATGTTGATGCATTAGGTGGTACGCATGTGTTCAATGGCCTAAATGCATCTGATCATACCATAAACCTTCATGTAAATCGTTGTAGGTTACACAACACCACAGATGATATATTTAATGATGATCCTTCTTACAATAATAATATAACACTTGGTAAAGTTTGGATAAGAAATTCATTTATATATGATAACGGTGGCGGCCACGGTATTTATACTAAAAATTACGTGAGCAATGGATCCGATTGGATAATTGAAAATATTACATTCTGGAATCTTGGTCAGCAGTTTACCTGGATAAGGGTATATGGTGAAGAACAAAGCATAACCATGAACCATATGACAGGTTATAATTTATCAACAGATCCCGACAATAAGGAATTATTTGGAAATGATGATGGTTTTGACAATGAAGAAAAAGCACCACTAAACATTTCATTCAAAAATAACATATTTAGTAAACAAGTGTCAGATAATGAATCGCTTATATTTAAAAATGAGGGAGGTAAGCATACCATTAACATTAATAATAATGTATTGCACAATGTAGGTGCAATTGCAAATCAGGAGCATCAAATCAACATAGTTGATAATATGGAAGGAATTGATCCACAATTTGCAGATCCCGATAATGGTGACTTTACTGTAGGAAATGCTGATTTATATACTGCAGCCGATGATGGTGAGATCGTAGGTGCCATTTACTGGCATCCCGATTACGTGGATGATTTCAGTGATATCGGAACAACCATTGATGATCGCAAATATGATGTGGGCAACGTAAGTGTATTCCCCAATCCTTTCATCTCTATGGTACGTTTCGATTTTGATGTATTTGCCACAAGCCAGGTTCGAATCAATGTATATGACATCACCGGTTCACTGGTTATGCAGGTTTTGGACCAGCAACTTGTACCTGGTTCCTACTCTCAGGAAGTTAATTCCGAACCGCTTCATTCAGGGCTGTACATATACAGGGTACAGGTAGGTGAAAGTGTATCTACCGGACGAATCGTAAAAACTCAGTAAGCAGAATAGTTAGTAGTTACATTCGTATAAAAGCAGGACAGCAGACAGCCTGTTCTGCTTTTATTTAAAACCTACATTATGGCCAGAATTTACCTTGCCTTTGCAGGCATTATGTTATACTTATGTGCTTTTTCCAGTTGTAAGAAAAGTCCTGAGCAAGCTCTAACAGGTTGGGAATTAGCCGATAGTATAGTGAATAGCATGTCAGTTCCCATATTTCCGGAACAGGAAATCAACATCCTTGACCTGGGTGCTGTATCTGACGGTGTAACAGATTGCACTTCATTAATTCAAACTGCCATAGATTCGTGCAGCAGGCTTGGAGGCGGTCAAGTTGTCGTACCCGAAGGTGTATTTCTTTGTGGAGCGTTAAAGCTAAAAAGTAATGTTAACCTGCACCTGGAAACAGGCAGTGTTCTTCGCTTCTCAACAGATCGATCTGCTTATCTTCCATTGGTACAGACCCGCTTCGAAGGAATGGAATGTATGAACTATTCGCCATTTATATATGCCTGTGAACAGGAAAATATTGCGATAACAGGGTCGGGAACACTCGATGGTCAAGGTGCTGACTGGTGGGCATGGAAAGGAAAATGGGGAGGGGAAGGAGATTTCGATACAGGATGGAAGGAGGGTGACAGGTGTCAGAAGGAAGCTGTAGGAATCCTTAAGAAGATGGTCGATGACACAGTTAGTGTTGAAAAACGAATTTTTGGTGAAGGATTCCTGCTCAGGCCAAACTTCATCCAACCCTACAAATGCAGGAATGTACTCATTTCCGGAATCAGGATCATAGAATCTCCTATGTGGGTCATTCATCCGGTTTTATCAGAAAATGTATTCGTAAAGGGAGTTCGGATAGAATCGCTGGGTCCCAATAACGATGGGTGTAATCCTGAATGTTGTAATTATGTGCTTATAGAAGATTGTTATTTTAATACGGGAGACGACTGTATTGCAATCAAGTCTGGAAGAAACAATGACGGAAGGAATATGGGTGTAGCCAGTGAAAATATCCTGATCAGGAACTGTACAATGGCAGAGGGTCATGGTGGTGTGGTTATAGGCAGTGAAATGTCGGGCAATGTCCGTTATGTGTTCGCGGAAAATTGTGTCATGGATAGTCCTCACCTTGAGCGAGCCATCAGGATAAAATCCAATTCAGTCAGAGGGGGAATAGTGGAACATGTTTATGTTCGTAATATCCAGGTAAAGCAGGTCCGGGAGGCCATGCTCAAAATCAACATGTTTTATGCAGGGGAAACCGGGGATTGGATTCCACAGGTAAGTGATGTCTATATTAAGAATGTTACCGGCATGAAAAGCGATTATGCTGTCTGGATCAAGGCATATAATGATTATCCTGTGAAAAATCTTTACATCATGGATTGTGATTTCTCTGACGTGAAATACGGAAATTTTGTGGAATCTGTGGAGAACGTCAGACTTGAAAACCTTGTTATTAACGGAGCTAAAGTAAAAGTGCTTCAATAGTTTTAACGATATGAACCGATTTTCACTGATTTTAATCTTTGCATATGTTTTGCCTGGTTTTGGAATGGTGACTTTGCCTGATAAAGGGATCCGGCAAGAGGACTCTGCTCTGGCAATGGCCGTGGCAATGGCTGGTACTGTATTGTCCGATTTTCCTGAACTCTGGATGATGGAGGGCCAGAGGGACAACTCTCCAAGATGGCGGTATACGCACGGATTGGTCTCCCTTGCGTTTCTGCATCTCTGGGAATCAACAGGAAACGATACTTATTATCAATACATTGAGAAGTATATAAACTCCCTTGTAGATGAGAGCGGGAAGATTGATACCTATAATAAGGAAGATTACAATATTGATAAGATTAATCCCGGAAAGGTGCTGTTCTGGCTTTATGAGAGAACTGGCGAACAGCGTTATAAAACTGCAATGGACTCGCTGAGAAGTCAGCTCAGAACACATCCCAGAACCTCTGTGGGCGGATTCTGGCATAAAAAAATATATCCTAACCAGATGTGGCTTGACGGGGCTTACATGGGAGCTCCCTTCTATGCCCGCTATGGCGAGGTATTTAATGAACCGGAGAATCTGGACGATGTGGCAAACTGGTTAATTGTCATGGAGGAAAAAACCCGGGATGAATTCACGGGACTGCTTTATCATGGCTGGGACGAAAGCAGGGAACAACTCTGGGCCGATCCTGTAACCGGCCAATCACAAAATTTCTGGGGCCGTGCAATGGGGTGGTATGGTATGGCCCTGGTGGATGCCCTCGACTACTTTCCTGAAAATCATCCTGACAGGACAGAGATCATCAGCATCATAGAGCGTATGGGAGCAGCTGTTGTATCCTGCCAGGATACTTTTACAGGGCTTTGGTACCAGGTGCTTGACCAGGGAGGCCGTGAAGGAAATTACCTTGAAGGATCAGTAAGCTGCATGTTCACCTATTTTCTTTTAAAGGCTGTTAAAAATAAGTACCTGCATGCATCTTATCTCGATGTCGCAAAAAAGGCATACGAAGGGATCATGGAGTATCTGGTTACAATTGATCCTGAGGCCAGGATAATAATCTCTCCTGTTTGTGCAGTTGCCGGTCTGGGAGGCAATCCATACAGGGATGGAAGTTATGAATATTATGTAGGGGAATCAAAACGTGATAATGATCCAAAAGCGGTGGGACCATTTATCATGGCCTGTCTTCTTATGGATGAACTTAATTCTGTCAACACCGAAACCGGATGCCTCTTTTCCCAGGTTGGATATGCAACCCTGGGGAATGGTACAACAGGCGGATTGGGAGGAGAAGAGGCAACCGTTGATAACGGTTCCGGGCTCCAGGCCGAGATCAATAAGGGAGGACCAAGAATCATATATGTGAATGGCGAAATAACCCCTGAAAACTCAGGAAATCTATCAGCCATTACAATAAGTAATAAGTCGGATATATCAATATTTGGTTCAGGAACAAGCGGTGAGCTGAACGGTATTGGCATTTTGATTAAAGATGGTGCATCAAATATTATAATACGTAACCTGAAAGTGCATCATGTACAGACCGGGCCAAAGGATTGCATCGGGATAGATGGTACAGGGGATGGCGTTTCGAATATATGGATTGACCATTGTGAAATATATAATGATTTCCAGGGTGTGAATAAAGATTACTATGATGGATTGTTCGATACGAAAAGAGTTGCGAAAAATATTACTTTCTCCTGGAATTATGTGCATGACGCTTGGAAGTCCATGTTATATGGCTATTCTGATTCCGATGATGCTGAAAGGTCACATACCTTGCATCATAACTTTTTTTTTGATCTTAACTCCCGAGTACCAAGCGTAAGATACAATATGGCTCATATTTTTAATAATTACTATCTGGATGTTAATCAAGGGGCCAATTCCAGGATGGGAGCATGCTTGCGTATTGAAAATAATTATTTCGAAAATTGCGATGAAACCGCAGGCAGCTGGTATTCCGATACGAAGGGAGGATTACAATTAATTGATAATTATATCGTCAATTCATCAGAACCATCCGGTCCGGATTGTAGTTTTATTCCGCCCTACGATTATAATTTTGTCCTGAACGAAAGCATAGATGTAAAATCCATAGTCACGCAATTTGCCGGAGTTGGAGTGATCAGTGATCCGGCTGATCTGGGTTCCTGTAAAGATATTCCCGAGCTTTTCAAGCTGAGGGTGACAAACGGAACCGGCGACGGGCTATATACCGAAGGTTCTACGGTTCCACTTACGGCAGATAATCCGCCAGCCGGGTATGAATTTGATAAATGGACAGGTAATGTAGATTTTTTAAGTGTCATTGATTCTATAAAAACCATGATGACTATACCTGGCAGGAATGTATCGGTTGAAGCAACCTATAAAATAGTAAGCGGAATTGAATACACCAATCCGGAATCATTTACAAATTTAATTCTTCCTGATCCTGACGGTGCAGGTATGATAATCGACCTGGCAAGCTTTTACAATGCGGTCATAGAGATATATGACCTGCAGGGTAGGATGGTTTATAAGGTTTCTGAAAAGGAAGATGCACACCTGTTAAGGCGTTTCCTGTTTAAATCCGGGATATACATTGCCAGAATTATCGATACTAAACAAAACTATTACTGTCAAAAAATAGTCTTTGAGTGATAGATAAACCGATAAAGATTAACAATTGGCTTACATGATAAACATATTATATGACTAAAAAGTATGAACAAAATATTTTCTCTGACCATTATTGCTTGTATTTCATTGCTACTCCTACTGATTCCTTTCCTGAATCTATTATCCCAGAACGGGATTTACAATATAAAAGATTTTGGAGCAGTTGATGATTCCTTTGTTTTAAGTAAAGAAGCTATTCAAAGTGCCATTGATAAATGCGCTGAAGACGGGGGAGGGAAAGTTGTTGTCCCTCCGGGGAAGTTCGTAACAGGTGCATTGTTTCTAAAGAGTGATATTACATTTGAGGTTTTTCCAGGTGCAGTATTAATTTTTGATGATAATATTGAAAACTGTCCCATTGTAGATGGCAGATGGGAAGGTATCGAAAGAAAAGTTTATGCCTCATTATTTACCGGGCATGATCTTAATAATGTCACTATAACGGGTCGTGGTACGATTAAAGGACAAGGCAAAACATGGTGGGATGCTCACTATATTAATAGAAAATTAAGAAAAGAGCAAAATTTACAAGGCCGTGAACCTGATAATCCTGCTGATAGTCCACTGAAAGTGCCACGTCCCAGAATGATTTATCTCCACAATTGTACCAATGTATTGATTAGCGACCTGACCATTTTGGATTCCCCTTCGTGGACCATTCATCCTGTATATTGCGAAAATGTAACAATAGAAAATATATCCATTATTCAACCCTATGAATCACCCAATACGGACGGGATAAATCCTGAATCCTGCAAAAATGTTCGGATATTTAATTGTTTTGTTGACTGTGGGGACGACTGTATTACCATTAAATCTGGTTATAATGAAGATGGAAGAAGGGTTGGGAAAGCTTGTGAGAATATAGTTATCAGCAATTGCACATTTGCACATGGAAGAAGTGCGATCGCCATCGGAAGCGAAATGTCGGGTAATGTACGAAATGTTACAATTTCAAATTGTGTGTTTAGCGGAACCAAAAGAGGCATCCGCATTAAAACAGGTCGGGGACGAGGCGGTATCGTTGAAAATTACAGAGCCAGTAACATTGTTATGAATAATGTGGAAACGGCTATTTCACTTGATATGTATTATGGGAGTAAGGATAAATCTCCGGCACTTATTACCGAAGAAACGCCATTCTTTAAAAATATTCACTTGTCGAATATCACGGCTGTAGACGTGGAAAATGCAGCCCAAATAACAGGATTACCTGAAGCACCGATTGATGATCTTTCCATTGTTAATTCAAACTTTACAGCAAAAAACGGATTTGAAGTATCTTTTGTAAAAAACCTTAGACTGGAAGATGTAACTGTCAATTGTATAGCTGGTTCATCTCTACAAATATACAACAGCCACCTTGTGGAAATTGAAAATTTTGGTTCAGACAATCCAATTGAAAACACGCCTTTAGTCAGAATCGATAATAGCGATGATGTTTATATTCACAGTTGTAATCTGCTAAAAGGTACTGATATATTCCTTAGATCTTCACAAACAACGAATCTGGAATTGAAAAATAACCGGCTTCAGAAAGCAGAATGTGTTGAAGAATAAGTCGCTATATTATTAACAACCATGAAAAAACAGTCCCTATTGGTTCTATTCTACCTGCTCTCCCTGGTCTGTATACAAGCTCAGGTTAACCGTTTTTATATCGATGTTTCCCGGGTAAGTGGTGTAAATACTGAGTTTTGGAAAGCATCTGGAACCGATTTACTTTACCATTTGGCTGAGAAAGAGAGCGGACAAGCGCTTTTAAACAGAATGGAAAAAACCAATAGCTGTATTTACCTTCGAAACCATTATACTTTGGGGCAGCATATTAGAGAAGGTATAGAAGTAGGTATAGATATATATTCGGAAGATGAAAATGGTAATCCGGTTTATGATTTCAGCAGGTTGAACCGAATTTACGGTGAGTTTGTAAAACGTGGGCTAAAACCGGTGGTGGAGTGCGACTATATTCCTGTGGCACTGCTTGATGAGGCTCCAACAGGCACAGTAAGCAATGATGAGGATATCGGTGTTAAAAACAGCGGCCCTGAGGATTGGGATAAATGGCGTAACTTACTTGTTGCATTCACAAAAAATCTAATTGAAACATTTGGAGAAGAAGAAGTAAGAACCTGGTATTTCGAGGTTTGGAATGAGCCTGACGGGTGGGAGCAATCCGAAATCTCTACGTTTTACAAATTATACGATGTTTTTGTAGATGCCGTAACCTCGGTTGATTCGCAACTAAAAGTAGGTGGCCCGGCCTGTTATCATGAGTGGTTTTTGAAAGAATTTCTGGATCATGTTGTATATGGGAACAATCATGTAACCGGGAAAAAGGGTACACGCATTGATTTTATATCTTACCATATATATGGTCTGTCCGGATCCTGGCTGAATGGCGAACCCGTTGTCAGGCCACAGGTACAGCGTTTTTCACAATCAGTACTCTGGATTTCCAGGTTGCTGAAAAAGTACCCGGAGCTGAAGGATGTAGCATTCCATCTGAATGAGTGGGGCATGTCATCGCATTTCCAGAAAACCGTTACAGATTATCCAGATCTGGAATACAGGAATAGCGAAGAATCTGCATTATTCCTGGTGAAGCTGGTTGACTGCCTGTATGCTATCGAAGACAATTACAACTTCCCAACGTCGATGCTCTTATATTGGGGAGGAGCCTGGGAAGCAGAGAAGAATGAATTCTTTAAGGGTCATCGTACACTTACCACGGCAGGAAACATTCCCAAACCCATTCAGACCGGTTTTGAACTCCTTGCCCATCTTGGAGACCATCGTCTTGAAGTAGATGGGCCAAGAACAGGAGGCCGGCTGGGTGTAATGGCAACAAAGTCACCCGGAGATGAAATCCAGATGATTGTATATAACTACAATGAAACCGATGATGATCCAGCAATGACCGATCAGGTGGAGCTACAAATAACAGGACTGTCGGATGGCCTATATGATGGCGAAATATACAGCCTTGACAGTGAGAATAACAATACATACAGGGAGTGGATTCGTCAAGGATCGCCTATTACTCCTGACGATGCTGATATGTTGTCGATGAATATGATGGCGACATTGTCTTCTACCAGTATGTCTAATTTGTCTTGTAAAAATGGAATACTGAAGTTATACCAGTCATTACCCAAACACAGTCTCAAGCTGGTATTACTCAAACCTGCAAATTAATTTTAAAAATGAAAAACTACCACCTATTAACAATAGCATATATTCGCATTCTTGTCTTATTAATACTTTGTTTGAGTGCCAATTACACAAAAGCAAATGACTGGAAAGAAGATTTCAACTTACCTGACTATACTACTATTGACGATGGTATTACGGCATGGAGCAGTTCAACTTCCTCAGGATCTGCTGATGTCAGGTCACAGCAATTTGTAGCAAATGCAACAGGATCTCCCGGCGCTGTATGGGAATCGGAAATAATAACCATTGTTGGAGCAACTGTTGATATCTCTGTTGACGTGAATTGCACCCAAACAGATGTATTTGAGAGTTCTGATAATTATACTGTTTCATATATAATTGATGGAGGCAGTTCAGTGGAAATTTTCAATGAAAGTGGAGAATTCAGTCCACAGACCATCACAGCTACCAGAATTACTGGAACCACAATCCAAATAGTCGTAGTCATGGAAAATTCAGGTGATGATGAATTCTATTACCTCGATAATGTCATGGTAACCGGATTGGTTCCTGTTCCTGAATTTAACCTGACAGCCAGTGTAATCGGCAAAGGAACTGTTGAACCTTCCAGTGGCTCATTTGACTCTTTGTCTGTAGTAAATTTAACAGCGCTGCCGGCTCAGGGATGGGCTGTCTCAGCCTGGACAGGCGTTGATAACAGCAGTGGTAACTCAGCCAGTGTTTGCATGACCGCAAATAAGGATGTTACTGTTACATTCGACACAATAATTGTATCTGATACTGATTCAATTATTATAATCCAGGAAAATGAATTAGGTTTTGTGAATGTTGATGGCTTAATCGAGTCAGAGCATTCTGGATTTACCGGGGCAGGATATGCCAATACAGATAATATGATGGGCAATGGGATTGATTATTCGGTTGATGTTCTGAACGCCGGAGTATTTATTATGGAATTCAGGCATGCTGCAACTTCCAATCGATCTGCAAATATTATTCAGAATGAAACGATTATTAATTCTTACACCTTTTTGTCAACCGGTTCATTTACAACCTGGGAGACAAGTACAACAACTGTATATCTGGCTGAAGGAAGGAGTGATCTGCGCCTTGAAGCCAGTGGTGGTGACGGACTGCCGAATATTGATTATATAAAAATATCAGGCCCCGGAATCACTGCCGCAGCACCACAATTCGAATTAAACGTGAATATTATTCCTGCCGATTCAGCAGGTAGCGTTGAGCTTAGTCCCTCTAATGAAGTCTTTGAGCAAGGAACACAGGTGATACTTACTGCAACAAGTAAAGGTAACCATATCTTTTCTCATTGGTCGGGCGATGTTTCCGGGACCTCTGCTACTGCAAACCTGATAATGAATGAAGATAAAAGTGTAAATGCTGTTTTTGTTGACCCTACTGATACAACAAATACCAATTGCATGTTTTCATTGGTAGGATATGCCAACATGGGAAACGGAACAACAGGAGGATTAGGCGGACAGGAGGTTGTTGTTAGCACAGGTGTTGAGTTGCAGACTGAGATCAATAAGGGTGGCCCAAGAATCATTTATGTTAATGGCACAATTACGCCTTCAAATTCGGCAGACTTTTCTGAAATACGCATTAGCAACAAGTCCGATATTTCAATATTCGGGCAGGGAACAAATGGCGAATTGGATGGTATTGGAATCTTAATGGATAACGGCTCAAAGAACATCATTATCAGAAACCTGTCCATACATCATGTGCGTTTAGGGGCAAAAGACTGTATTGGAATAAATGGAACAGGTGATGGAGTATCGAATGTTTGGATTGACCATTGTGAACTCTATCACCAACGTCAGGGAGTAAGTAAAGATTACTATGATGGGTTATTTGATACCAAAAGAAAGGCAATGAATATAACATTCTCCTGGAATTATGTTCACGATTGTTATAAATCGATGTTGATCGGATATTCAGATTCGGACAATGCCGAAAGGTCACATACTTTTCATCATAACTTTTTCTATAATCTAAACTCACGGGTACCCAGTGTTAGACATAATATCGCCCACGTTTTTAATAATTATTATCTCGATTGCAGTCAGGGTGCTAATTCCAGAATGGGTGCCTGTTTACGCATTGAAAAAAACTATTATGAAAACACGAATGATGTAGTAGGAAGCTGGTCGAGTGATATTGATGGTGAATGGCAGCTGATCGACAATTATTTTGTGAATTCATCTACCCCCCCAAATTCAGATTGTTCTTTTATTCCACCCTATGAATATGGGTCAGTACTGCATGAATCCATAGATGTGAAGTCAGTGGTAATACAAAATGCAGGAGTAGGAGTGCTAAGTGATCCGGCAGATTTCAGTGTTTATAATGCTTCCGGATTTCATACCCTTACCGTAAATTCAGGAGTGGGTGACGGGCAATATGTGGCTGGAACAGAAGTAACAATTGAAGCTGATATGCCCCCTGAAAACATGGAATTTGATGTATGGACAGGCGATGTAATTTATGTTATGGACAAACAATCTCCTTCAACGAGCCTTACAATGCCTGCTAAAGATGTAATTGTTGAGGCAAGCTATAAGAATTCTACGAGTTTGGAAGACGGGTTTTCTGAAAACAATAAACCGCATATTTATCCAAATCCGACAAATTCAGGTTTTGTAATTGACCTTGAAAACACGGGAGTATCAACTATTGAAATCTTCGACTTATATGGGAAATCAATATCCCATGTCCAAACTCAAAACAGCAAGGTCTCTTATACGAATCCTAATTTAAAATCAGGGATTTACTTTGTGAGAATATCAGATAGCAACAATCATACCTACATTCAGAAATTATTGATACAGTAGTTTCATAACGGTTCTGTCGAATTAATCTATCAAGTATCTACTAATTGCTATTTTCACCACCCCACTAAAACATTTATCAGATGTTTAAGCACCAACGTTATCCCAAAGCTATAATCCTTCAGGCCGTTTATTTCAAATTAAGATTTACATTAAGCTACAGAGATGTGGAAGAACTGCTTTTAATCAGAGGAGTTAAGGTTGATCATTCGACT